>Ga0163161_10004119_pt1 | contig 10172 bp, 8 predicted proteins | sample S45metaG_FD_129847 | JGI IMG/M metagenome (GOLD analysis project Ga0163161, IMG submission 129847) | Switchgrass rhizosphere microbial communities from Kellogg Biological Station, Michigan, USA - S4-5 metaG | ecosystem: Host-associated > Plants > Roots > Rhizosphere > Soil | place: USA: Michigan... | reverse complement strand
CCGCGTGCCTGTTCGGGAGCTGCATAGGTCGCGGTACCGTATGGGATACCAAGTTCAGTGATCTCTGTGCGGTCGAGCCCACGTGTTCTTTCTTCGAAATCATCCTCGAGCAGTTTTGCCAAGCCGAAATCGAGGATCTTTGCCTGGCCGCTCTCGGTAACCATTACGTTACCGGCCTTAATGTCACGGTGGATGATGTTCTTGGAATGGGCAAAGGCGAGTGCGTCGCAGACCTGAATAGCGATCGAAAGAGCGCTTCTTAGTTCCAGCGGTCGTCCTGCCACCAGCTGACGAACGTTTTTCCCCTCGATGTACTGCATGGCGATATAAAAAATGCCGTTCGCCTCGTGAAAATCATAGATCGTACAGATGTTCGGATGGTCAAGCTGTGAGCAGAGCTGCGCCTCGCGTTCAAATCGCTTGAAATTGGCTGTTTTTTGAGTTAATTCGGGGGGAAGGACCTTTATTACTACGGTTCGGTTGAGCTTAGTATCGAGAGCCTTGTAGACAGTGCCTTGTCCGCCTGAACCGATTTTTTCAAGAATCTTGTATTGGTTTATCTGAGAACCAATCATAAAGGAATTTGCGATCTTCGATTTGCAAGATGCAATCGACAAATTCTCAGGTGACAAATACTAATCGTAAATCTAATGTCTCTCTAAGTAAAGCAATAACGGTAGCGCGTAATGGGAGAATCACAAAATCGCAAATCCAAGATCTCAAATTGAAAATTTTTCCCGGCAAACTGCCGGTCAATCGGGGTGGATCGTTCAGCCACGCGGCGGATCGCCCCAACCGGATTGGATGTATTTCCCGTCCTCGACGATGCAGGGAACCGTCGGATCACCACCCGAGAAAGCAAACATTTCCTTCTGGCGCTGCTTGTCATTCTGCGCGTCGTAATCAATATACGGAACGTTGTTTTCCTCGTAATATTCGCGGGCTTTTTCGCAATAAGGGCAGCCGGGTTTTGAGTAAATTATCACAGCCATATATCAACTATATTAACAATCCGAAAGAAAAAAAGCAGTCGCGGGCAGGCAACTGCTTCAGTCTATAGCGCAAAGATCAAGTGAGCCGCTATGGCGTCAGGCCGCGATTCGCGGTGAAATAGCTGAACAGCCAGGTGCCTACCCTATTGCTCGTGTCTTTCAGAAAAACCTCCATAGCCGACGGCTTTCGCCGGGGCGGCTCGTAAAAATTTTCGATCAGATCGACGGCAGTCACCTTTGTTCCGACGTCTCGGCCGAGCCTCTCGCTCAAATACCATTTGTGATCAGGAAGACGCTTGAAAAGATTAAGTGCATCGGGTTTCGGGATCACGCGCCCCGTGAATGCCTCGAGCAGGGCCTGGGCAGCGGCCTCATTCGAATTTAATTCTGTGACGATATGTTCAAGGCTATATGGGATCATCTCGTTTTCCTCCCGTGTTTCGAAAAATAGAAAAAGTTATCTAACAACCGTCGTTAATAACCTCAACCAAAGTATAATGAACCCGCGGGGAGCATTTCCAATTCTAATTTTTTATCGACGCAATTAATCAGACTCATCCCTCCAAACTATTACTAACATGGAACTTTGGCAGCTTCGAACGTTTGTCGAGATCGCTGAGACCTTAAATTTTACCAAGGCTTCAGAGAAGATTCATCTCACGCAGTCGGCGGTGAGCCATCAGATCAAAGCGCTCGAAAAGGAATTGGGAACGCAGCTGTTTCTACGGGCAAAACGCGGTGTCGTGCTGACCGAGGCAGGCAAGATCGCACTTACTCACGCACGGACCGTCTTGAGTGAAGCCGAACGTATGCAGGAGATCGTTGCAGGACGCGAGCGGGATCTTGTGGGAACGGTGCGGGTCGCCGCGGCAACGCAGGCCTTGGTTTATCTGTTCGCCCCGCTCTTTGAAGATTTTATGGATGCGAACGGCTCGGTCGAATTAGTGTTTCGGACGACGCCTAGTACCGAACAAACAGTTTCTGACGTGCTCGAGGGCCTGATCGATGTGGGTTTTGCCTCGTTAGCCGTTTACTCGCCGATCCTGCAAGTGACGCAGTTGTTCTCTGATGAACTCGTCCTGGTAGTTGGCCGTAAGCATCCGCTCGCATCGCAGCAGAAGGCGTCGATCGACGAATTAAAGAACGAGCGCTGGATACTTTTCGAACGTGGAGCGTCTATACGGCGAGCGACGGATGCCTTTTTCAGGGAAATTTCAGTCAACCCTGAAAAAGCTCTGGAATCGAACGATACATATTTCATCAAGCTGATGATCGAGCGTGCGCAAGGCATCTCGCTTTTGCCCGCGTGGACCGTTCGTGAAGAGGTAAAAAGCGGTCGGCTATCCCGACTTAGTATCGACGGCCACCAACTAAACCGTTCCGTTTCGATGGTCTCGCTGAAGGCGGCGCAGTCGGCTCCGATAAATGCGTTTCTTAAGTTTATGGTCGAGAACAAGGAAACGTTGCAGGGCTCAGCGCTCGTTTAAGAATAATCATTTGACAATGCGGAGTAAAAGCCCGACTGTAGGGGAGGCGAGGGATCCGAAAAGGACCGCTATCGCTAGTGCCTACGCCGTTATCTAATAAATGCAACCACAATTTGACGAGATTCTCGAGCCATACGACCGTCTGATCGATGTAAAGATCTGCGGGCAAACATATCAACTCCCGGAGAACAATACGATCCTCCGCGGTTTCCAATTCATAAAGCCGGAGGATACGTCCGAAGGCGAGTTCTGCTGGAACGGCGAATGCATTAACTGCCAGGTCTGGATCCGTAACGGCGAAAAGGAAAAAATGGTCATGGCTTGCAGGACGAATGTCGCGGAAGGTATGGAGATCGTGCGGGTTGGGGAGACTATCCGAGAAGTCTTAGAGTAATCAGTCGCAGAATTCAGCTTCTATTCCGTCACTAATATTTCGGCACTTTCGGATCGACCTCATTTGACCAGGCAGTGATACCGCCGCGAAGATTTTTAAGCTCGCCTTTATAACCCGCTTGTTTCAATATCTCGATGGCTCGCGCGCTGCGGCCGCCCATTTTGCATTGGAGTATCGCGAGGCGGCTGTCGTCGAGCTCATCCATTCTCTGGAGGATCGCTCCGAGCGGGATCAACTTCGCTCCCGGTATCTTTGCAAAGGCGTATTCGTCAGGTTGGCGGACGTCAATTAACTGAATTTCGTCGCCGGCGTCAAGAAGAGCTTTCAGCTCGGAGGCAGTTATGTCTTCCATTGTGCGTTGTAAGGTCTAAATAATTCTATATATAAAAGCCACGGTTTCCGCAATACGCGAATTGTTAATTCCGATTCGAGTCTTTGTTTTGTTCACATTAGCTCTCTGCTAAAAGGCACGAGAATTGATGCTCCTTTCAGGACGGATCGAAATCGTGCGACGTCTATCAACAAAATCTACAAATCAAATGATTATAAGGGCTTACAAAACTTTACATATGGAAACTTCTACGGCCAAATCCAAGTAGTATAAGATAATGTCTTACACCGTCCCTATGTTATTTTCATCCAAACCGTTCTTTTCCCCGGAAAAACGGGTACTTTGTTTGGTCGTTGCGAGCCTTCTTTTTGTGTCCTGTGGTGCGAGGTCCGGCGAGCGGCGCAATGCGAACGCAGATAATTCGAATAAACCGGCGGCCATCGCCATCACGGTGGCCAAGGCCGAAGGCCGCGACGTAGCCGCCGCAATAGAGGCCACTGGCAGCCTCGTTGGTGACGAGACGACCAACGTCGCTCCTAAAATTGCCGGAAAGGTGTCGAACGTGTACGCCAACGCGGGAGATTTTGTCGCTAACGGCGTTCTGCTCGCGAAACTCGATGACTCCGCGGAACGCGACCAGCTTGTTGCGGCCAAGGCGGCGGTCAGGCAGGCACAGGCCGGCGTTCGCCAGGCGGAGGCAAAGATCGGCCTCGGGCCAAACGGGCGATTTGATGCTTCATCTGTTCCGGAGGTAAGAGCCGCGAACGCAATGTATGAGCAAACTTTGGCAGAACAACGTCAGGCCGAGGCAAACGAGAAGCGGTATCGGGAATTGGTCGAATCCGGCGATACTCCGATGGTCACATATGAGACATTCCGAACGACCCGTGATACTGCCCGCGCGAAGACGAACAACGCCAAGCAGAACCTGGACGCGGCGATAAATGCGGCGAAGCAGAATAACCAGGCAATATCGGTTGCCCAGGCACAACTCGAAGCAAACGAAGCTCAGGTTGGTATAGCGCAGCAGAATCTGTCCGATACCGTGATCAAGGCGCCGTTCGCGGGTTATGTTAGCGCCCGTCCGATCGCAGTTGGCGAGTACGTCACTTCGGCTTCAACGATAGCGACGATCATCCGCGCAAATCCCATAAAGATCCAGGCACAGATACCTGAGGCGGAAGTGCCAAATGTGGTTTTGGGACATTCAATGTCGGTGCGGGTTGATGCATATAAGGACCGGAAATTTAGCGGTACTGTTACGGCGATCAATCCCGCGGTAGATCCGACCTCGCGATCGGCGATGATCGAAGGAGAGATCGAAAACGGGAGCAACGCCCTTCGGGCCGGAATGTTTGCCACGGTCGAGATAATAAAAGAGGGCGGTACGAAGGGCGTTTTTGTGCCGAAGGCTGCCGTCTATAACGACCAGACAACGCAGTCATACAAGGCATTTGTGATCGTGGACGGAGTTGCCAAGCTAAAGGTAATTCAACTTGGACCAGAAGAGGGAGATTTTGTGCAGATCCTTAGCGGGCTGAACCCGGATGAGACAGTAGCGACTAGTAATCTAGATAAGCTATATGAGGGCGCACCCGTCGCGGTTTAGTAGTGTATGCAGTGGTTAGCTGAGATTTGTGTTCATCGTCCGGTGTTTGCAACCGTGATCGTGCTGTTTCTAACGGTTGTGGGCGGCTTTAGCTTCTTTACACTGGGTGTTGACCGATTTCCGAAGATCGACCTGCCGACCATCTCGATCCGGACGACCAATAACGGCGCGGCTCCGGCCGAGATCGAGACCGAAGTTACCGATCCGATCGAAGGCGCGCTAAACACGGTTCCCGGTATTGATGAAATGCGTTCGACTTCTTCACGCGGAAGTTCAAATATCACTCTGACATTCAAGCTTGAGAAAGATCCCGATCAGGCCTACCAGGAGGTCCAGCAGAAACTCAGCACCGTACTAAACCAGCTTCCGGATACCGCTGACCCGCCGGTCGTCCAGAAGTCCGATCCTGATTCCTCGCCCGTGATCCAGTACACGATCAGCGCTCCGCGAAGCGTCGTCGAACTCACTGACCAGGTCGACGATCTGATCAGCAAAAGGATCGAGTCGACCGACGGCGTCGGCGACGTTTTTATGTACGGGAGCCGGGTCAAGCAGATCAAGATCCTTATCGATCCGGCCAAGCTGCGTGCATACGACCTGCCCGTTACGGCTGTGTCCGCGGCGGTCAAGGCGCAGAATCTCGAGCTTCCGGGCGGCACGATGATCGAGGGTGCCAAAACCCTGGGCCTGCGCACGATGAGCCGTCTAGCAAAGGTCGATGATTTCAACGATATTGTCGTCGCCAGCAAAAACGGTTTTCCGATCAAGGTCAGGGATATTGGCCGGGCGATCGAGGATGGAGCGGATGCATCTTCAGCAGTAACCCTTAACGGCGTCCAGTCGGTTTCGATCGGCGTTCGCAAGCAGTCCGGTTTCAATACGATTCAGGTCATCAAGAACGTTAAAGAGAAGATGGCCCAGATCACTCCGACGCTTCCCAGCGACTGGAACATAGCGACGGTTCGGGACCAATCGGAATTCATCGAGAACAGCCTTCATTCCATCGAGGAGCATTTGCTGCTCGGCGGGATCTTTGCGGCCGTCGTAGTGTTCTTCTTTCTCTGGAACATCCGTACCACGATTATTGCTGCCATCGCCATACCGGTTTCGATCATCGCTGCATTTGCGCTGATCGCGGCCCTGGGCTATTCGCTAAACCAGATGACGATGCTGGCGCTGACACTGATGGTTGGTATCGTTATTGACGACGCGATAGTAGTGCTGGAAAACATCTATCGATTTGTCGAAGAAAAGGGGATGAATCCCTTTCAGGCGGCTATCGAGGGAACTCGCGAGATCGGTCTCGCGGTTTTGGCGACCACTCTTGCTCTGCTCGCGGTATTTATTCCGGTCGGATTCATGACGGGTATCGTCGGGCGGTTCATGTCGTCTTTTGGACTGACAGCGGCGGCGGCGATCGCAGTCAGTTTGATCGTGTCGTTTACGGCGACACCAATGCTTGCGGCGCGGTGGATCAAAAAGCCTAAGCATGAGGGCCACGAGGAATCTGAAGATTTTTCGGCAGCACACGCGGAAACAAACGGTCACGAGCCGAATGCCCCAGAGCACGCCGTTCACGAGAGCAGCAAATCCGGCTGGTTTTATAGCAAGGTCGACGGGACATATACCTGGATGCTCAAACTCGCAATGCGGTTCAGATGGGTGATCGTGCTGGTCTGCATTGTCACCGTCGTTTCGATCTATCCGCTGTTCAAGTTTGTCGGTATGGCATTCCTTCCGGACGAGGACGAGTCGCTTTACCAGATCAGCCTTAGGACTCCGCAGGGCACCTCGATGGCGGCAACCCAGTCGATCCTGGAGCGAATAGCTCGGGATATACACGAACAACTCCCGGGCGTGAAGGATACGATGGTGCTCGCCGGATTTGGCCGTTCGCAGGGGTCGAACAATGGCATGGTGAATGTCAGCCTTGTGCCAGTTGATCAAAGAAGCCAAACACAGGCCGAATTAATAAACCGGACCCGCGGTATCGTTAAGAAATATCAATCTGCCGATAATCAGATCACGGTTTCCGCTTCATCTTCGATCGCACAAGGGATCGGACTGGGCCGCGGCGGCACGGGCATCGGATATTACATTTCGGGCCCGGACATGGACAAGCTCAATAGCTATGCTGACCAGGTTGTCGAAAAGCTGAAGGCGGACCCGACGTTTCGCGATCCTGACAACTCGGTCGACACGGGAGCGCCGGAAATACAGGTGACAATTGACCGTGCTAGGGCGGCAGATCTGGGAGTGGAAGCGGGTGATGTGGCAACCGCCTTGAATGTTCTCGCGGCCGGTCAAAAGGTTTCGACCTTTGGCCAGGGAACCGACCAGTTTGACGTGATCGTTCAGGCAGATGAGCCGTTCAGACGCGACCGGAGCGATCTCGAAAAGTTCTCGGTAGGTTCGACAAAGAACGTTACCGTCAGCCTCGACAAGGTCGTCAATGTTCGGGAAGGTCTGAGTCCAACCTCGATCAACCGTCTCAATCGCCAGCGTCAAGTCAGCATTACTGCAAGTTTGCCGCCCAATGCCTCAGAAGCCGATGCGTTGGCAAAACTGGAGAAATACGTCGCTGACCTGAAAATGCCGCCGGAGTATTCGACGGGTGTGCAGGGACAGTCAAAGGAATTGAATCGTGCGTATACCTCGTTCCTACTGGCGTTCCTGTTATCGTTCGTTTTCATGTACCTGATCCTGGCGGCACAGTTTGAATCATTTATTCACCCGGTGACCATCCTGCTGACGCTGCCGCTGTCGATACCGTTCGCCCTGATCTCAACCGCGATCGCGGGACAGACGCTCAACATATTCTCGGCGCTCGGTATTTTGCTGCTCTTCGGCATTGTCAAGAAGAACGCGATCTTGCAGATCGACCACACAAATACGCTGCGTGCGAAGGGCATGAGCCGTTACGACGCCATCATACAGGCGAATCGCGACAGGCTACGCCCGATCCTAATGACCACGATCGCTCTTGTAGCGGGCATGATACCGCTCGTTCTGGGCACCGGAGCCGGAGCAGCTACCAACCGTTCGATTGGCATCCTGGTTGTTGGCGGCCAGTCGCTTTGTCTGCTGCTCACGCTGCTGGCCGTGCCGGTGTTCTACTCCCTCTTTGACGATGCAAAGGAACTGACATTGTTCAAACGGATCGGGGGAGTATTCTCACGCATCAGGGAAAGTGTTTTTCAGCCCGCATATGATGGTGTCGCTGGACTGTTTCGAACGCGACAAGAGGAAAAGGAGGCGGACACGGAGTCGGCGGAAGTGCGGGATCGATACCCGGAGCGGGCTCCGGGCAAGTAAATTCGATGATCTTTAAAAATTTTGTGACGCGACACGGTAGAGGTGTCCGAGTATTTGTTCTTTTTGTTTTGTTGCTTACTGCCGCAAGCGTTGCAAGTGCCCAGGTGCCTACGCCAACACCCACGCCGCTGCCCAGTCCGTCACCGAGGGTTTCGGTCGACGCGGCAGCTGCTCCGCCGGCGCAGCTTCCAAGCGAACCACCGCCTGTCGCGCCCAATTTTGCCGTTCCGGCCCGTCCCATGCCATCTGCAGAAAGGGTTGGCGTCGACCTCGCAAACCAGCTTCCTCTTACGCTTGAAGAAGCGGTCACGCTCGCACTAAAGAACAGCAATGACATTGATGCTTCGCGGGACGATGTAAAGATCGCGGAGTTTAACCTGCGCGGGGCACGCGGAGTTTACGATCCGCTCCTAAATTCGCAGACCTACTATCAAAGCACTTCAACGCCGACTGCTTCGACAATAGGTGGTGCCGTTAACGGATCGGTAGTTCAAAAGCAGATCTTCGGGCAGGGAGGCGTCAACGGCTTTACACCCTTTTACGGGGGCAATTACGATCTGAGCTTTACCTCGGCCCGCACCGAAACGAGCAACCGAAACGCGACACTAAATCCGCAGTTTCCTACTGCGCTGACACTTACATACACGCAGCCGCTGTTTCGCAATTTCCGGTTTGATCAAAACCGGCACAACATCGAGATAGCGAAAAAGAACCTAAGCCTTTCGGACGCGCAGTTCCGGCAGAAGGCGATCGATATCATTGCTCAGGTCGAACAGGCATATTGGAATCTCGTGTTCTCGCTTCGCGACCTGCAGGTGCAGATCGATGCGGTCAAGGATGCAAAGGCCCAGCTTGAGAGCAATCAGCGGCAGGTGGACAAAGGTGTTCTTGCACCGATCGACGTGGTCGCGGCGACGGCGCAGATAGCGACCTTTGAAACCAATGTTTACGTCGCTCAAACCACGGTGACCAGGACAGAGAACTCGCTAAAAGCCCTTATCTTTGCCGAGCGGACCGATCCGGAGTGGTCGCGGCCGATCACGCCCGTGTCGCCGGTTACACTCGATCCGCCACAGATCAATCTGGATGTTGCGCTCGGCGAGGCTCTGAAGAACCGACCGGAGATCGCACAGTTCGAAGCGAACGAGGCGGTCAACAAGATCGATGAGCGTTACTATCGCGACCAGACCAAACCGCAGATAGACCTGGTCGGATCCTATTCCTCGGCGGGACTTGCCGGAACGCCAAATCCCAATTCGTCAGGAGGGAGCTCTGTTCCCCCGTTCTTTGTCGGAGGCTTCGGGCAATCGCTCGGGAACCTGTTCGCGCAGGATTTTCCGACCTACCGCATCGGGCTTCAAATTTCGCTGCCATGGGGAAACCATGTTGCAAAGGCGAATCTTGGGCGAACGCTTGCCGAGGGCGACAAGATCAGGAACCAGCGCGCACAGGCCGAGCAAACGATCGAATCGGACGTGAGGAATGCCCTGCAGACCGTGCGTTCGGCACAGTCGGCCCTTAGTGCCGCGTCGGCAGGCCGCGCAGCATCAGAACAGCTCTACGACAGCGAACAAAGGCAGTTCAGGGCGGGGACGACAACGCTTTACCTGGTCCTGCAGCGGCAAAACGATCTGATCGCCGCACGCGGCCGCGAACTGCTCGCCCAGACCGCTCTTAACCGGGCTATCTCAGACCTTCAGCACGCGATGGGAACGACCCTGGCGGCTAACAATGTCACCGTTTCAGGCGGCGGAAACGTAACCCAGCAAGCCGTGAGGGCCGGCCAGACGTTCAGCGAGAATTTTGCAAAGCCGGTGCAGGAATAGTGGCGCGCGGCTTTGCTTATTCCTGACTCGCTCGCTTAGGGAAATTTCTATCCCGCGGACCATGTACTGGTCTCGAGCCAGTATTCATAGAACACCGTCTCAGCCTCCGTTTACATAGAAGCAGGGATTGTGACAATATGCAGATTTATCAGGAAAAATTAAATTCTTGAACGTTGACCTGTGTTCGGAAAAAAAACGTGAACTATTTTCCTTATAAT
>Ga0163161_10004118_pt1 | contig 10173 bp, 9 predicted proteins | sample S45metaG_FD_129847 | JGI IMG/M metagenome (GOLD analysis project Ga0163161, IMG submission 129847) | Switchgrass rhizosphere microbial communities from Kellogg Biological Station, Michigan, USA - S4-5 metaG | ecosystem: Host-associated > Plants > Roots > Rhizosphere > Soil | place: USA: Michigan... | reverse complement strand
GCCGCCGCGGTGGGCGTGGGCGCGCGCAGGTCCGCAACGAAATCGCAGATCGTGAAATCAGTCTCGTGACCGACGCCGGACACGATGGGCAGCACGGAGTCGAACACCGCCTGCGCCACGGCTTGCTCGTTGAAGGACCACAGGTCCTCGATGGAACCGCCGCCACGCCCGACGATCAGCACGTCGACTTCCGCACGCGCGTTCGCCGTACGTATCGCCCGCGCAATTTCCGCGGCGGCTCCGTCGCCTTGAACCGAAGTCGCATACAGGACCACGCGTGCGGCGGGCCAGCGGCGGCGCAAAGTGGTCAGAATGTCGCGCAGGGCCGCGGCTCGCGTCGACGTCACGATGCCGATGGCGCGCGGATACGGCGGGAGCGGGCGCTTGCGCGCTTCGGCGAACCAGCCGGCGGCCTCGAGCTTCGCTTTCAGTTGCGCGAATTTTTCATACAACGCGCCGACGCCGGCCAGGCGAACGGTTTCGACATTAAGCTGGAATTCGCCGCGTGCCTCGTAAATCGACGGCGTTGCGCGCACCTCGACCTGCACGCCGTCGCGAAGCGCGAACGCCACGTGCTGCGCCTTTTGCCGGAACAGTACGCAGCGCACCTGCGCCTGTGCGTCCTTGAGGTTGAAATAGCAGTGGCCGGACGCGGCACGCATGAAGTTGGAAATCTCGCCGCTGACCCAGACCAGGCCGAGATGCCGCTCGATCAGCAGTCGCGCGGATGAAACCAGCAGCGAGACCGGCAGTACCGCACTCGGCGACAGTTCGGCCGACGGGTCGCGTGGTACGGAAGCGGCGCGTGAATCGCGTTGAGGAAACGGCGTGTCGGTCATTTCGGCAGTCCGCTCCGGGTTAGACAACGCAGGCGGAGCAAGCTGTTTGTCATGGACATCATGCTAGCGCGGCGTTGTAACGGCGGTGTCATCTTCGCCGTTTTCGGGTGTCCAACCAGCCCCGCGCGGCCGCCGTGACGAAGTTACAACCCGTTGAAAACACAATCTAAAGTTGCGGTGCTATTTTAGGCATCGCAACGTTTTTCCCTGCCCCGGCACCACTTAGCACACCAATTTACAAGATATGCACACTTCTATCCACAGGAATTGTGGAAAACGTGGCGCGGCGGCGCCACGCACCCGCCCGCAAAGCCTTGTGGGGCGCGGCTTTCGGGGGTACGCGCGGAGTTCCCTCGTAGCGCGCGCAATGACGGGGCATCCCCTCCCGGTTAGAATGTGCAATCGCATCGTGTTGTTCATGAACAAAGCAAATGAATGCTGCACCGCCACAAGCGAATCTAAAGGACGGAAACGAAGCCGCGCGAGTTCAGGCGCCGCATCCCGCTGCCCGGGAAGCGCCGCCGCTCGCGTCCAATTTCCTGCGCGTAATCGTCGCCGACGACAATCGAACCGACAAGTACGGCGGCCGCGTCGTGACCCGTTTTCCGCCTGAGCCCAATGGTTACCTTCATTATGGGCACGCCAAGTCGATCATTCTCAATTTCGGGCTCGCCGCCGAGAATGGCGGCACGTGTCATCTCCGCTTCGACGACACCAATCCGCTCAAGGAAGATGTCGAGTTCGAGGACACCATTGCGGAAACGGTGAGGTGGCTGGGTTACGACTGGGGCGGACACCGCTATCACGCGTCCGATTACTACGATGTGCTGTACGGATTCGCGGAGTGGTTCATCGAGCAGGGACTCGCCTATGTGGACAGCCAGTCCGCGGAGGAAATGCGCGGCACGCGCGGCACGCTGACGCAGCCCGGGCGCGATAGCCCGTACCGGAACCGGACGGTCGCCGAAAATCTCGAACTCTTCCGGCGCATGCGCGCGGGTGAATTTCCCGACGGAGCACACATCCTGCGGCTGAAGATCGACATGGGCAGCGCGAACCTGAACATGCGCGATCCTGCGATCTACCGTATCCGCCACGCGTCGCATCACCGCACGGGCGACAAGTGGTGCATCTATCCGCTCTACGATTACACGCACGCCATCTCCGACGCACTGGAACGCATCACGCACTCGGTCTGCACGCTCGAGTTCCAGGACCATCGCCCGCTGTACGACTGGGTGATCGAGAAACTCGCGGACGGAGGACAGCTTTCGCGTCCGCTGCCGCAGCAATACGAATTCGCCCGCCTCAACCTCACGTATGTCGTGCTGTCGAAGCGGCGCCTGGTTGAACTGGTGGAGGGAAGGCACGTCGACGGATGGGACGATCCCAGGATGCCCACACTCGTCGGCGCGCGCCGCCGCGGCTTCACGCCTGAGGGGTTCCGCTTGCTGGCCGAGCGCATCGGCGTGTCCAAGACCGATTCCTGGATCGACATGCGCGTGCTCGAGGATTGCATGCGCGACGACCTCAATACCCGCGCGCAGCGGCGCATCGCCGTGCTCGACCCGGTGAAGCTCGTGATCGACAACTATCCTGAGGGCCACGCCGAGGACTGCTTTGCGCCCAACCACCCGCAGCAACCGGAGCTCGGAAAGCGGGCGTTGCCGCTCACCCGCGAGTTGTGGATCGAGCGCGACGATTACACCGAAGCGCCGCCGAAAGGCTATTTCCGGCTGGCGCCCGGCGCCGAGGTGCGTCTGCGCTACGGCTACATCGTGAAATGCATCGGCGCGGACAAGGATGCCGCAGGCAACGTGACGGCCGTGCACTGCACGTATGACCCGGACACTCGCAGCGGCACGCCCGGCGCCGATGCGCGCAAGGTCAAGGGCAACATCCACTGGCTCTCCGCCACGCACGCCGTCCCAGCGGAAGTAAGGCTCTACGACCGGCTTTTCCACGTGCCATTTCCGGGAGCGAGGAACCCGTGGGGGGCGCGCGCGGACGTGGCTGCGCCTGAGGCTCCGTTGCCTTCGCATCACGTCGTGGTCGCCGGTGACGACGACGATGCGATGGAGGTCGCGGAGCGCGATTATCGGGACGACCTCAACCCGGACAGCAAGCGTGTGATCACCGCCTTCGTCGAGCCGGCGCTGGCGGCGGCAGCGTCTGAGGAGCGTGTGCAGTTCGAGCGGCATGGCTATTTCGTCGCCGACATGATCGATCACGCACCGGGCAAGCCGGTGTTCAATCGCGCCGTTACGTTGCGGGACTCCTGGACCAAGCCCGCTTGACGCTTCCGCACCTGCCAGGTTCACCTGCACATTCTTCAATTTTCCTTCCGGCGCATCCGCGCTAAGATGTCGCCGCCCAATCCAGTCAGGAATTCGTCATGAAGCGCATTGCTTTGTTTCTGATCACCAACATCGCGGTAATGGTGGTATTGGGAATCGTGCTCCGCCTGTTCGGACTGGACCAGTACGCGGCCCAATCCGGGGTGAGTTTCGGCGGCCTGCTCGCGTTTTCCGCGGTCATCGGATTCGGCGGAGCGATCATTTCGCTGCTGCTGTCGAAGACAATGGCCAAGGCGTCCACCGGTGCGCAAGTCATCACGCAACCTTCGAATGAGGCGGAAGCGTGGCTTGTGGAAACGGTGCGCCGTCTGGCGACGAAGGCTGGCATCGGTATGCCCGAAGTGGCGATCTACGAAGGCGCTGCCAACGCATTCGCGACCGGCGCGTTCAGGAATTCCGCGCTGGTCGCGGTTTCCACGGGCCTCTTGCAGTCGATGAACCGGGAAGAGGTCGAGGCGGTGCTCGGCCACGAGGTCGCGCACGTCGCGAACGGCGATATGGTGACGTTGACGCTGATCCAGGGCGTCGTGAACACGTTCGTCGTGTTCCTGTCGCGCATCGTCGGGTCGATAGTCGACCGCACGGTGTTCCGCACTGAGCGCGGCACCGGACCGGGCTATTTCATCACCGTCATGGTGTGCCAGATCGTGTTCGGCGTGCTGGCGTCGATCATCGTGGCGTGGTTCTCCCGCCGGCGCGAATTCCGCGCGGATGCGGGTTCCGCTCAATACCTGGGTTCGCCGACGCCGATGGTCAACGCGCTGAAGCGGCTCGGCAGCGTCGAGCCGGGCACGCTGCCCAAGACGATGGCCGGCTTCGGCATCACGGACCGGGCCGGCATCATGGCGCTATTCTCGACACATCCTCCCATGGAAGAACGCATCCAGGCGCTGCAGTCGCGCACGCCTGGCTAACCTCCCGACATCAGGGCGAGCGCAATGTTCAAGATCGAAGTCGAGGACGACAAGGGCATCTGGAGCGACGTCTTCGACGCCGCAGGCAAGCTGCTCACGTTCGAGAAGGAGGAGGACGCGCGCGCGGCGCTGGCGCAGCGGTTTCCCGTGCTCGTCCAGATGGAAAAGTATGCGGGCGGCAAGCGCACGCGCGTGATTCGCATCCTCGAGGACGAGGACGACTGGCCCAAGAAAAAGTAGCGGCTGCCTAGCGTACGGCTACATGGGCGGTACCAGCCCGTCCTTGCCGACGCTGATGCGTGTCGCGGTCAGCGTTCCGTCCGGTTGGCGCGTGGCGCCGAACATGATGTGTGCGCCCGGGACGAGCATGGCGCGATCGCCCGGCTCGAACGTCACGATGGGCACGTCCGGAGGCACCAGGACCACCTGTTGGCCATCCTTGTACTTGAGCGTCATTCGGCGGGCGGCATCGACGGCGACGACGTCGGAGACGGTCGCATTGGTCATCATGCTCCCCGGTTCCAGGTCCCAAGGGTAATGGCCCTCGCCGCTGCCGCGCGCGGATTCCGGAAAGACCAGCACCTCGAGCGCCCTGAGCGTGCCGTCGGCGTTGGGCAACGTCGCCGTGCCGACGAACGTGCCGGGAACCACGGCCGCAAGGGTCCTAGGTGCGATGGCGCTCACCGCGTAATTGTCGGCGAGCTTCACGCTCAGCGCTTCGCCGGCACGGGTCTTGACCTGCAGCGTGTTGCCGTCAAGTAAAACGACGTCGCCGCGAATGCGCTGGCTGTTCGACTGCGCCGCGGCCGCCGTGGCCAGGCCGATAGCGGCGACGGCGAAAATCATTCTCAATGCGCCCATGGTTTTCCTCCTTCAACGCACCGCGTCTTTCAGCGCGGCGATTCGCGCAAAAGCCGGTACGAGCCGTATGCGCCGATTTCGACCAGCCCGGCGCGCTGCGCGTCGGTCCACAGGCGCAAGTCGCCGTCGCGCACGGCAAAGAAATCGAGGTTGGGACTGGCACGGTAGCTCCCGAGCGCGTCCGGGCCCTCCACCTTCACTGCCTTGCCGCCGGCGTAGAACTCCGCGGATATCGGGCGTTGGCCGACGTACACCAGCGTGTCGCCTTCGCTTGTCCGCGTCGCCTTGTAGGTTCGGACCAGCGCCCGGTGCGAGAGTTCGACGTCGAAGCGGTCCCTCTGCGTGACCAGGACCAGCAAGAAGACCAGCAGCAACCCGGCCCCGCACCCGAGCATCAATCGTACTGCCACGCGCGGCGCCCGGGAATCCGCCGGGACCGGACGCCAGAACTCGCACAGCAGCAGTGCGAACGCCGGCATGCCTGGTAGCACATACGTAGCCAGCACGTTGCCGGAAACCGTGAAGAACAGCATCGGCGCCAGCGTCCACAGCAGCAGGTACGAACACCAGGGTTCGCGCACCAGGCGGCGGGCGCTGTCGCTGCGCTTCGCCAGCGCCCGCGCGAGCCATCCAATGGCCAACGGCGACCAGGGCAGTGCGGCCGCGATCCAGAACAGCCATATCGTGCCGCGCGGCCGGGCGTGCGCCTGGCCATAGAGATCACCCCTCCAGCCTGGTTCGACGAATCGCTTCCAGTGCTCGCCGACCAGGAAATAGTCGAGGAACCCCGGCGACGCCCGCTCGGCGGCCCAGTACCACGGCACGGCCAGCGCGAGCATCAGCAGCGTCCCGGTCAGCCACGGCAGGCGCGCCGCTACGGCGCGCCACGACGCCGTCCACAGCGTCCAGGCACCGACCGGCAACAGCGTCAACACGACGCCGACGGGACCCTTGGCCAACAGGCCCGCGGCGAGCCCGAAAAAAAACACCAAGCCCGCGGCGCGGCGCGTGGATTCGCGACCGTGCAGCGCTTCCCAGAATCCTGCCATCGAAAGTGTCGTCGCGAATACCAGCGCCGGATCGGTCATGACGGCGCCAGCGCTGATGAACACGAGACCAGTGGTCGCAAACGCCGTCAGCGTCCATAGCGCCGCGTCCCTGCCTGCGCGCTGCGACGCTAATCGGTAGACCAACGCACCGCAGCCGACCAGCAGCAGGAACGACGGCAGCCGGGCCGCGAATTCATTGACGCCAAGCACGGCCATCGCTGCGGCCGACAACCAAATCGACAGCGGAGGCTTGCCCCAGAAGGGAACGCCGTAGTCGACCTGCGGCACCAGCCAGTTCCCCGTCTCGAGCATCTTGCGCGCGATTTCGGCGTAGCGCGATTCCGTCGGGTCGAGCAGCGGATAGGCGGGGAGCGTGGCGAGCCGGACGACGACCACGACGACCAGCAGGAGCAGAATCCAATGGCGCTCGCGTGCCGTGAGCTGCACCTCGGTCATCTGGGTGATGACGCGCCGCCTTCCGGCATCGGTAACGGCTGCCGCGGCGGCAGCCATTGCTGGACAAGGTACAACGGGCGCTGCTTGACCTCGATGAACATTCGGGCCAGGTATTCGCCGATGATGCCGAGCGCCATCAGTTGCAGCCCGCCTAAGAACAGCACGACCACGATCAGCGTCGGGTAGCCCCGAACCGCGTCGCCGAAGAGGAGCGTCTTGCCTATGACGTAGACGCCAAATCCGAATGCGACCAGCGCGGTCGCGAATCCGACGTAGCTGGCGGCCTTGAGCGGCACCACGGAGAACGACGTGATGCCTTCGAGCGCGAAATTCCAGAGCCGCCAGTAGTTCCACTTGGTCTCACCGGCCTGGCGGCCGTCGCGGTCGTAGTCAAGTTCGCGGCAGGGGAAGCCGATCCATGCGAACAGCCCCTTCATGAACCGGCTGCGTTCGGGAAAGCGGCGCAATGCGGCGACTGCGCGGCGCGACAGCAGCCGGAAATCGCCGACGTTCTCCGGGATGTCGATGGTGCCCATGCGGCCGATCGCGCGATAGAAGCCGCGTGCCGTTGCTTTCTTGAACCAGCTTTCGGCCGCACGGCTGCGCCTGCGCATCAGCACGACGTCGAATCCCTCTCTCCAAGCACTCAGCATGTCGGGGATGAGTTCGGGTGGATCCTGCAGGTCCGCGTCGATGACCACGACCGCGTCCCCGTGGGCGTGGTCCAGGCCGGCGCTCATCGCAATTTCCTTGCCGAAGTTGCGTGAGAGATCGATGACCGCCACGCGCGCGTCGGCCTCGCGCAAGGCCACGAGCAGGGATCGCGTGGCGTCGCTGCTGCCGTCGTTGACATAGACCACCTCGGCCGTCATTGGCAACGTGTCGAGCACCGCGGCGAGGCGGCGGTGAAATTCCCCCAGCACGGCCTCTTCGTTGTAGGCCGGGATCACGATGGACAGCGACGACGATGCAGTCATAGGCACGGACACGCGGACTGCGGGCGCGCTCAGAACGTCCATGTCCGATTGACAAGATAGCCGGCGAGCAGCACAGCAAGCGTCGCGACAACCTGCGCGACGAGATAATGAGGGGCCAGCGCCAGCACGGCCGCGAGGACCAGCGCGTTCAGCACGATACCGGCGGCGGCGACCGCCGCGAAACGCGGCAATGCGCGTCGGTGCGACTGCCCGCTTGCGAACGTGAAGCGGTGGTTGAGAAAGTAGTTGATGCCGGCGCCGACGATCGCACCGGCGGTCGACGCGGCAACGGCGCCCGTTTGCGCAAACTGCACCAACGTCACCAGCACCGCGTAGTGCGCCGCGGTCCCGACAACACCGGCGCCGGCATAGCGAACGAACTGGGCGAACATCGTGGCGGGGGCGAGGACCGGAGGTGAGGGAGCCATGGATTCGGACGCCGGGGCTGGGTGCGGGGGCGTCCGCAGCGCGGCGTGCGCAAAGCAATACTCTACCGCGTATCGGGAAATCCGCCACGCACCCCCGTACGGCGGGCCGCAAATGAAACGGCCGGCATTACGCTGTGCGCGTGAGGCCGGCCGTCGCGGCGCGATGTTCCGCGCCGAGCATGAGCGTGTAGTTTACTTGAGGTGATTCGAGACGAGCTTGGTCATCTCGAACATCGACACCTTGCTCTTGCCGCCGAAGACGGCGCGGAGTTTTTCGTCCGCATTGATCATGCGCCGGTTGAGGGCATCCTGAAGCTTGTTCTTCTTGATGTAGTCCCAGATCTTCTTGGTGACTTCGGTGCGCGGCAGCGGTGAGCTGCCCACAACCAGAGCCAGCATCGCCGACGGCGACAGCGGCTTCATGAACGCGGCGTTGGGCTTGCGCTTTGCAGCGGGCTTCTTGGCGGCGGGCTTCTTCTTCGGAGCGGCTTTCTTCGGAGCAGCCTTCTTGGCCGCGGGCTTCTTGGCGGCCGGCTTCTTCGCGGCGGGCTTCTTCGCAGCGGACTTCTTCGCGGCGGGTTTCTTCGCAGCTTTCTTGGCAGTTGCCATGGGTCTCCTTCCCTTCCTGTCGATTGATGCGAGCGGACGATGCCGTTCGGTGTGAAGCGGTCCGTCCTGTCACGGTATACCACTCCATCGGCGGCGACTATACCGCATTTTCAGAGGAAGCGAACGCTTGGCATAGAGGAATCTGCTGCGCTGTTGCGTAAACACAAACGGAAGCGAATGACCGAGCGCGGACGAATGTCTACCCCCCGAGCAGCTTGACGAAGGTCTGGAGGACGATCGCGTTGGCGATGTCGACGAAGAACGCACCGACCAGGGGCACCACCAGGAATGAGCGGGGCGAGGCCCCGTACTTCTTGGTCGTCGCGGTCATGATGGCGATGGCTGTCGGCGTCGCGCCCATGGCCAGCCCGAAGTACCCGGATGACGTGACCGCCGCGTCGTAGGTGCTGCCGAGCAATCGGAACACGACGTGGGAGACGAGCAGCCAGGCGACCATGGTCTGGGCAGCGAGGACGACGAGCAGCGGAAGGGCGACGGCGGCCAGCGCCGCAAGGTTCAGCGTCATCAAGGACATGGCGAGGAACAGGCCGAGCGCCACGTCGGCGACGAGTGCCAGCGGAGGCGATCCCGTCGGCCAGCCCAGCCTCGGGAACAGGCGCGGGACCGTGTTGGACAGGACCATGCCGCAGAACAGCGCGGTAACGAATTTGGGCAGCGTCAGGCCGAATTTCTCCAGCAGGTTGTTGAGTTCGTCGGACACGGCAATCGCGATCGCTATGACCAGGAAGGTGGTCAGGACACCGTTCGCGTCGAGTTTTGGCTGAGACTCCTGGTCGTAGCTGACGCCGACGGTGAGTGCCTCGGCGTTCTTGCCGGACAGGCGGTGGCGCGTGATCAGCCGATGCCCGAGCGGACCGCCGAGCACGCCACCGGCGATCAGTCCGAAAGTTGCCGCCGCCGCACCTATCGCCGCCGCAGCGGGAACGCCGAACTTCTCGTTGATGATCGGTGCCCACGCCAGCACCGTGCCATGGCCGCCCGACAATGCCGCGGAGCCGGCGAGCAATCCCTGGGCCGGCTGGTATCCCATAAGCGCTGCGAGACCTACCCCGACGCCATTCTGCACAGCCAGGTTCGCGACGGCCACCAGAGTAAGCACGGCCAGCATCACGCCACCCATCGCCAGCAATCGCAAGTTGGCGGACAGGCCGACCGTCGTGAAGAACACGATCAGCAGCGTGTCGCGGGCGGCGAGATCGAACTTGATCTCGGTGCCGGTCGCCATGACCAGCAGCGTGAGCACGGTGGACGCAATGAGGCCCCCGGTCACCGGTTCCGGGATCCCGTATTCGCGCAGCCAGGGGATGCGCCCGTTCACCCAGCGCCCGAGAAAAAGGACGAGGATGGCGAGGATCAGTGTGTGGTGGTTGTCTAGGCTCAAGGCAGTGCGGCGGCGTTCGGCGTCTTGCCTGGAAGTGTACGGCCAACTGAGGGCAACTAAGGCTAACTCAGACCGACGAAGGCCAGCCCGCGATTGCCCGGAGCCATTGCCCCGTGGGAAAATTTGCGCATGCCTGGATGCCGTTGCCTGCGGGTCGCCGCGTGGATGCTCGCGCTGGCGACCTGCTTGCCGTCGCGCGCGCAGGCGCCGCAGGAGCTCTTCGACGCCCATCTCCATTACAACGACGAGGCGGTCGCCGCGGTTTCGGTGGCTGAGGTGCT
>Ga0163161_10004117_pt1 | contig 10174 bp, 9 predicted proteins | sample S45metaG_FD_129847 | JGI IMG/M metagenome (GOLD analysis project Ga0163161, IMG submission 129847) | Switchgrass rhizosphere microbial communities from Kellogg Biological Station, Michigan, USA - S4-5 metaG | ecosystem: Host-associated > Plants > Roots > Rhizosphere > Soil | place: USA: Michigan... | reverse complement strand
TTGTTCTTTTTTGTCAAGCTTCCCTATTGCATATCGCAGCATTGTTTTTGGCATTGACTCAGCGTGACTATCTAAAAACTCAATTAAGAGCAATTTATCCTTTTTGCCTGCTTCCCTTATCCAGCTTCCAACTGCTTTTTGAATTAAATCGTGGCTGTCATTAACCAGAATTTCTGCAATCCTGAAAGTATCTGAGAGGTCATTCTGTCTTATAAAAAAGTATGTTGCCACGATTGCTGTTCTTCTTTCCCAGACATTTTTTGACCTGGCTAATTTGTAAAGCATCTTTCGGTCTTTATCAAACAAGTATCCACCCACGACATAAGGTGCACTCCTGTCAACCAAGTCCCAATTGTTTATCCTGTCATGCCGCTTTATATAGAGTTCGAATAAATCTTTCTTTATTTCCAGTGAAGTGTTTTTTGCCCTTGCTTTAAAATCCATAATACTTAGGGCACCCATTCTAATTTCATAGTATTCGCTTTTTAGCAATTTGGCAATTTCATGTACGGAGATTTCCATAAATTTATTTGCCAGGTTAAAAATATTCGCCATTCGGAGGCCTAAAAATTTAGTGTCGGAATTTTTATCACGAAAAAATCGCTGCACATTTTTAAGTTCACTTTCTGAACTGAGAGCAGTTAGTTCAGCAATAAAGTGTTCAGCAGTAATTTTTTTCATTAACAAGGCTTTTAATTGTTCAAAACCCAAAACCCAAAAGCCAATAATTATTGTTGAACCTCATCAGGAACGTTACTGATACACGGTCAGTAAAATAATATTCCACAATAACGTTTGGGGTCTAAATCAGGTTGATTTTTTTCCGGGAAAGCTGATGTAACATTTTAGTGGCTCCGGGAGTGCCGGCCGGAAATTATTTTGCGATTTAAAAAAGAAATTTATATCTATCATCAGGCACTTACCAAAGCTTCAATATTAAATTTTGTCATTTTCATAAACGCATCAATTACCCTTGGAGCCTTAAGCGGATCATTCATTAATTGATGCAGTACGTCAGGAACAATTTGCCATGATACTCCAAATTTATCATCGAGCCATCCACATTGATCATATCTTCCACCTTTACCCAATTTATCCCAATAAAAGTCAATTTCCTCCTGTGTTTCACATTCAATTACAAAAGAAGTTGCAGGAGTAAATTTATATTTCGGTCCGCCATTCAATGCCATAAACCTGTTGCCATTCAATTCAAACTGAACTACAATGGGGTTTTCCGAAATAATCTTTGAATTTTTAAAAATAGAGCAATAATAATCTGCTGCTGCTTTTGCTTTTCCGTCAAACCATAAGCAAGGATACATTTGTTTTGCCATTGAGTATATTTTTTTGATTACAACGCAAAAGTAGAATGTGCCAAAGAGTTAAAATAGAACAGAACCGACAAAATGAGTTTTAGTCAGCGGTCCCGAACGCCAAATACTGCTTTGGAGTCAGGTTGGTAAATTCTTTAAAGGCCCTGATATAGTGGCTTTGATCGGCATAATGATGTGTATATGCTATATCAGACAATTGTTTAAATTGTCGCTTTTGAAGCTGCTGAAATGCTGCATTGAATTGCGAAATTCTCCGGTACTGATTTGGTGAAACTCCAATATGATTTTCAAACAGGCGTTGAAAAGTCCTTTCCGTCAAGCAAAGTTCGTTTTGTGCTATAATGAGAACGTCATTGTTTGGATTACCAGAGATTTTTTCCGTTGCGTATTTCAAAATCCGGGTATCAGCTTTGATTTTCGTTATCAGGCGGTATATGTAATTATCAAGCAAGGATATCATTTCATTCGTTGATGATGCATTTAACAATTGTTCCTGTAAACTTAACGTGATTGAAGGAGTGTGCAGATGTAAGTCTATAGGTTTGTCGGTAAGTTCGATTGCTGTAATTCCATATAATGCCGTGAGGGCATAGGGTTTAAAAAAGTATGCAATTAAAATGAAATCGTCATTTAATGTTAGTGTTTCTGGAAAAACTGATTGTCCGAATAAGGTCATATAATTACTGAGACACTTAATCTGCCCTTTGGCTGAATGAAATAGTAATGTCGGCTTACCATTGGCAAATAATGGCAATATGAAAGGATTTGTCAAACCTGATTTTTCTATGACTAAAATGTCTTGAACATATTCTGAAACCCTGCTACAAGGTTTTGGATGAATTACCTTTAAATTTTCATTCTTATTCAAAACAATTTTTCTATTCATGCTTGCCGCTAACGAAAGTATGGCTGTATTGAGCGAAACTACAATTTTTTCAAGTCTTTGATTTTGAGTAATTGGTTATTTCGCTTTTTTGTGCCTGCCGGCAGGCTATGGGGTTTCGCAAATACAAATCCGGCAAAAAAAAATTCTTACCTCACCGACAAAGAATTTTCTCCCGGCTTTAACTCATATCTTTTATCCTTCCACAATAAATATCCTGGCGTATTTGGAGGTAGCGTAATCGATACTTTCATGTTGTTATCCGATCTTTCATAATTCACGATTATATTTCCATTAGGGTGGGAAACAGTTCCACTTGCATGAGTGAGCGAACCTAAGTGAGGAGTGATCTTTACTTTCTTAAAGCCAGGGACATCACTGTCAATGCCAAGTACGATCCGGTACAACTCTATATTCGGGCTGGCGCCCCAGGCATGACAATCAGAACGGGTATTATTGATGTCAGAGATCTCAGCCCAGGTTGTCATACCCATCGCAAGATTTTGTTTCCAAACGCTCAACCAGCTTATATAATCATTTCCCAGGCCGGCTTTGGTTAATGCCAGGTGCAAATAATATTTGAAATAGATCGTGGCTTGTGTAAGATCATTATCGGTGATAAGTTTTTTTGCAAGGGCGGTGGCATCAGCATCGTTCATTAAGCCAGTTAGGATCGCTAACGAATTTGTATGCTGAGAAAAAACATCTTTTTCATCAGTGTCGGCAAATAATTTTTTTGTATTGTCCCAATATTTTTTTTGAATGGTTTCTTTTAATTGTACAGCCGCAGTTTCGTATTGTTTTGCATATTCTTTCATTCCTAAATTGGTTTCTAACTCAATGGCGATTTGATAGGCCCATAACAACTGCAGATCGAGAGCGGCAGAAAAACCATCCTTGCCGACAGGTGCCATGCCATCATGCCAACCTTTCGTGTCGCACCAGTCAGTGAAATTCCAGTATGGTAAATTTTTCAATGAACCATCTGCCTGCTGATATTTATTAAAGAACCACAACACCTGTCGCATGCCTGGCAATTTGCTTTTTACAAATGTTTCATCATTACGGTACATCCAGTAATCATGTACCATACCGATCCACCACAGGGAGAATGGGGGTATTTCCTGTGCGTTGGCCGTAGGATAACGGCTAAGCGTTGCGCCTTCCGCCATGCGTGAGTCATCGATCAAATCGATGGCATTGCGCATCAACTTATCATCACCACTGTTGTATAACGAAACAAGACATTGAATGCGTGTATCACCTACGTATTGCAACTGTTCATAGTAAGGGCAATCCATGTATGTTTCCATTGCACAGGAACGTGCCGTACGCCAACCTGTTTCCAGGATCTTATTCAATGTATCATTGTTAGCATCGAATTTTGCATTCTGGGTAAATGGATAACCGGTAAAGATGCCATAGAGGTCATCTATTTCCAGGGGCTCATTTTTTGTAGTCACCTGCAACTGTAGATACCTGTATGTATGCCACCAAAGAGAAGTAAATTCCTGGCCGTCACTTCCGTCAGAGACCAGGCTATCTGTGACGCCAATAAATCTTTTCCCCTCAACTTCATTCCGGTTTCCTTTTTGGTGAAGAGTTCTCCAGTCCTTTTTTTCAGGCTCAATGATATACAATCCCTCGGCATAGCTTAAACTAATGGAAGCATTTTTTCCTTTGCCGAATTGGAGCACGGGATATGCGTTGGTCAAATGTCCCTGGTCAAGTAAAATGGAAGCGCTGCTGTTTGCAGGAATAACGAATGGACTTTTTTGAGCGGGAAAATTTTCAGGCAGTTGAAAGACGTCTGTTTTTCTAACTTTCTGCAAGCGCTGGGGCGTTAATTCCATTTGCGGAATTGATCTTGGTACAAGCATCCAGCCCAAGCCATAACCGAAAACTCCTTTCGGCAGACCTTGAGTAATTTGATTTGCTGAAGACCAGTTACTGTCATCAAAATCTGCGTTCTTCCAATTTTTTAATGACAAATTAAAATTGACCGTCTCTCCCGGACCAGCGACGTAATAAGTATATATAAGCGCCGGTTCTTTTGCATGGTAACTATTATCACGTCTGCATTTCCAGGTTTTGTCTGTGTTGATCATTTTTTCAGTCTCACTATTCCCTTGCAGAATGAAACCAGTTTGATAAGAAATTTGAGCTTCCGGGCGCATATCACCATAGTTCCAGACAATGGCAGCAACTGCATTCTTCCCGTTTTGTAAATAAGGAGCAATATCAACCGTTTCAAAATTCCAGTGGAAGATGTCTCCGCGGGCAGGACCTAGGGAAACAAATTTTCCATTCACGAATAATTTATAGCGATTGTCTGCAGACACATGAACAATAAATGAAGCGGGTTTTGACGCGAGTGTAAATGTTTTTCTGAACTGGTAAACACCATAATCATGCAACGGCTCATTTGGAACGTTGATCCAGCGGGCATCCCATGGTTTCGATAAAAGATCTGGTGTTTGCGAATGTAAAATGAAGAAAGAAAAAAAGGCCAAGCTAAAAAGGAGGTGTTTCAGCATTCGTTTTACTGACATAGCAATTGTTTTGTTGCAGTAAATGTATTGAAATTAGATTTCACGCAAAGGCAGTTGTATGTATTCGTTGCGTCCGTTGCGCCTTTGCGTGAACATATCTTCAATAATTTTTATTAACGAGATCTTTTACATAAGCAGATGTGATCTCATTTTCTGTAATGTCTGACAGACCCTCGAGGTTTTGTAGTTTCAGGGCTAAATTTTTCATGGCCTTTATGGCAATTTTTAAAAATGAAGGACCTAAGCTGACTCTTGCAACCCCTATTTCATTGAGAACATTTAGTTCCGGGATACCAGGTATAGTTATCACATTCACCGGCATTTGAAGTTGCTTAACCATTCTTTTTATATCCTCCTGCCTCGTCATTCCAATTGGGTAAAAACAATCTGCTCCTGCTGCCTTGTAGGCCCTTCCCCTTTTTAATGCTTCTTCAAATTTTGATTCGGGAGTGTCAAAATCTTTCCCACGCAGATATACGTCTGCCCTTGCATTAACAAAAAGCGGAACGCCCACCGCTTGTGAAACTTTTTTTATGAGTTTGATCTTTTCACACTGAGTTTCGACCGGCAGTATTGAATTTGTTTTTTTGTCGGTGTCCTCTATGTTGATGCCAACTATCCCGGTTGCGAGTAGTTGTTTGGTATTTTCTTCTAACTGCAGATCGCTTTCAGCGAATCCGCTTTCGATGTCGGCTGATACAGGGATGCTCACACTGCTTACAATTTTTTTTAAGAGGGCTAAAACGGAATCGAATGATATTCTTTGTCCATCATCGTATCCATTTGTAAAGGCCACCGAAGCACTGGCGGTAGCTATTGCCGGATAGTGTAAACTTTCAAGAAGATTTGCTCCGAGGCAGTCCCAGATATTGGGCAATATCAAAAGTCTGCCCGAATGATGAAGGTTGTAAAATTGTTTTGCTTTTTCCTGCTGTTTCGAATCAGCTGCCGCCTGTGCCATGGACTGATTTTTTGTAAAATTATTCTTTAATCAATTGATGCAGGTTTCTCTTTCTGTGCGATGGTCTCAGCCCGGTTGCTACGCCGATCCTGTTCCAGGCATTGATGGTAACGATGGCCATTATGATCTGTGCGGTTTTTTCTTCACCAAATACCTGGATGGCTTTTCGATAGGTCTCATCACTAAGTCCATGCTGATGGATCAATGTTATTTCTTCGGTTACCCGGAACAATAGTTGTTCCTCTTCTGAAAAGATGTTTTTAGCCTCTCTCCATGCGCTGATAAGCAAAACCTTTTGTAACGACTCACCCAGGTTCAATGCATCATGCGAGTGTGCATCAACACAATAAGCGCAGCCATTTATCTGCGAGGCGCGTATTTTAATAAACTCTTTGTGCAGTTTATCAATGGATGTTTCTTCTACAAATTTGTCAAGTGCCTCCATGGCGTCATAGGCACCGGGTTGCACATCATTAAAGTTGATCCTCTTGCTCATAAATTACTTTTTTATTTTCAATAGTTGTTGAGATATCAAAAGTAGAATGGAGATGTGTCCAAAAGAATAGAGAAAATTCAGAAAAGCATGTAAAATCTATAAAGCGTATTTGGCCTGGTATGATTTGGGCGAATGATTGGTATGCTTCTTAAAGAAATTAGAAAAATAAAAAGGATCATTAAAGCCTAATTGGTAAGCTACTTCTTTTACTGTTAGGTTTTGATAGGTTAATAGTCGCTTGGCCTCGGAAGCGACCAAACCATAAATGACATTTTGAGCGGTCCTACCCGTATGGAGCTTTGACTGTTCATTCAATTTAGCTTCTGTAGTGCCAAGTTTTCCGGCGATGTCTGCGAGAGAATAGTTCTTATCAAAATTTGCTCTTACAGTTTCAAGAAATTTCAGGAACAAAGCATCAGGTTTCCATATTTCATCACCCCGCTCCACTTTTGCCCGGTTGATCTCTACCAATATTAATTCGATGCGGGAGTGTATTGAGATGTAGAGCTGATAGGGTTTTAGCTGGAGCTCCTTTCTGATCAGTTCGAGCTGCGTTTGTATAATTCTGTGATTTTGAATTTTGATCACCTCATTTAGATCGAAATGACAAAACAGGCCATTGTGAAATATGAGTTCAATATCATTATCGTTCTTACAAAAAAAATCGATCGTGAATTCAAGAATAAATCCTTCCGCTTTCCTGGAATTTTTGAGATAATGGATTTGGCCGGATGTAATGGTCAGTACCTCATGCTCTTTCAATTTCAATTCTTTCTCATCTACCACAGCTATTAGTGTCCCTTTGGAGCACCAGATAAGTACGTATTTTCTTAATCGCCTTGGTTTGTCGATATCAGGGTAGTCATTAAATGTTTTTATGTCTATCATCGTTCTTCAAATTGTTACAAAGATCACTAAAATAATTCTTCGTGAACTTAGTGACCGATGTAGTCGGGCTTTGTGTTCGTCGGACCATATTTTGGTCACAAAGGCCACGAAGTACACACAAAGAACACAAAGTTTCTAAGGTGTTACAACTAAGTCCGTTTTCAATTTTAAATTCTTTGTGAACTTAGTGTCCCGATGTAGTCGGGCTTCGTGTTCCTCGTGACCATATTTTGGTCACAAAGAAAACGGAAAGGACACAAGTCCGCTTAAAATTTCTTCACAATAATTACCTTCATAATAATAAAAATTTCTTTTATGAAAAAAGTCTACAACTTCATATTGCTGACTTCTTGCTTTTTACTGAGTATTATGACAACGATCAATGCGCAAAATGCAGATAATAAGATCCGGATCATTATGATCGGTGCACATCCTGATGATTGCGATGAGGATGGTGGAGGTACGGCTGCACTTTTTGCCCAGATGGGATATGCGGTGAAATTTGTTTCGGTAACCAATGGAGATGCTGGTCACCAGGCATTAAAAGGAAAAGAACTTGCCAAACGCCGTTTTGCAGAAACGCAGGAATCCGGGAAACGTCTTGGCGTGACTTATGATGTACTTGACAACCATGATGGTTTATTGATGCCCTCAATCGAAGTAAGATTAGAGATCATACGAAAGATCCGCGAATGGAATGCTGATGTTGTCATCGCACCGCGCCCAAACGATTATCATCCGGATCATCGTTATACAGGAGTACTGGTGCAGGATGCTGCCTATATGGTTTCAGTACCAAATATTGCCCCCGATGTTCCTGCGTTGAAGAAGAATCCTGTTTTTTTATATTACCAGGATCATTTTCAGCGACCCAATCCATTTCGTCCGGATATAGCGGTGGACATTACTTCGGTGTATGACAAAAAGGTTTCAGGCCTCGATGCCCATGAATCGCAGATGTATGAGTGGTTGCCGTGGATCGGGCATTATCTCGACCAGGTTCCAAAAGATAAAAATGAACGCATTCAATGGTTGGCAAAACAAAGGGCCGGGACTATTACTCCCGAAATAAAGACCGCACTGGAAAAATGGTATGGAAAAGATAAAGCGGCACAAGTTAAATATGCCGAAGCATTTGAAATTTGCGAGTATGGTACTCAACCAAATGATGAACAGATAAAAAGATTGTTTCCCATGTTGGGGAAATAAATTTATTGTACCAGCTTAGGTATTTCATAGGATCGCCTGTTGCGTCGCAATCCGTTCACCGGTCGGTAATTCAATTCAACAATAATCAGAAACGTGATTCATTAGCTGGTTTGCTCAAGCGCAGGAATTTCTGTGAGACCATGAAAGATGATCTTATGTTTTGCTTTGCCGGTATTTACCATTTCATCCGCACCTGATGAAGCGCCACCAATTCTCAACACTGCATCGCAATGATCAATGAGTTGAACTGCTATGGGGTGAAATATTTTATTGAAGATATCATCCCCGATCTTTTTTGAGCCCGCTGCCTCAACTAATGGCAAGGCGAACCATTCTCCCAGGACCGGCAGATGCCCCATTTCATAAATTTCCAGGGCTGCATCCGTCATTGCTTTTACATTAGCAGCGATCAGCTGTGGATCATCGTTAGTGCCGGAACGATAAGGACCGGCCACCAATATCATCAGTGACTTTTCTCGTTGCATTTTGATACAATTTTAAAAATGAAGCTTTAACCATTTTTCGGCTTCCTTTACTTTTTCATCATTCCTGATATCGTTAAAGCTGTCCGGACTTGTAAAAGGTATGTCAGGCTTAATAGCATCTTTATAAATTTTCCCGTTCCTGTCTGCACCATACCCAACAGAGATTAGCATATATGCTGAATCACTTACACGAAGACCTTGTATTACCGTAACGTACCCGGCTGTTTCAGAACCTAAAAACACGGTGTTTTTTCTTCCTTTGAAGGGCATGAGAAAAAATTCACCCGAACTTCCCGTACCCGGTCCAATCAAAATAACGATTGGAAGATCTTGTGCATTGGTATTGCATTTAGGAACAATATTTACATTCAATGTAGTGTCGGTAAAAAAGCTATTGTCTTTTAATATCCAATCTTCTTTTTTCTTTACATGAAACGAACCTATATGCCCATTGCCCAGCAATTGTTGTACTCCAAGAAGCATGAGATGCATATCACCTCCACCATTTAATCTCAGGTCAAGGACTAGCCCTTTACTATTTTTTTCCAGTATTGAGCAAAGGCTATCATTTAGTCCTTGTGCTTTGTTATTGTTTTCTTCCTTTGTAGAGGTTGACATGTAAGGTATTCTCAGATACCCTATATTACTTTCCAGCATCTCTGTTTTGATACTTATTCCTTTGTTCCACTCTTTGCGTACTGAGTCTGAAATTGGAGGTTCCTTATGTTCTATTCTAAAGCTACTGTCGCCATAATAAAAAGTTCCATGAAAATCATTGACCGACCCGTATATGTATCTTATAGCAGGGCCAAGTTTGTGTGCATCAGTAATACCTGCTGCCTTTGCCAGAGCATTTTTTCTTATTTCATTCCAGTTGACAGTATTTGCATTCACGGAATTTTGTTTCATGATGGTAATGCAAGTGTCAATAAGAAACCTCACTTCTGCAGATTGGGAAAAAACCAAATGGATCTGTAAAAAAAGAGTTACAATAAAAGCTATGATACATTTATGTTTCAATGTTTTTGATTTTTTAAGTGCAGGGATCTAATATAAATATACCCTTCGTCCCGATCAAGTTATTTTTTCTTTTTGGATGATTTTGCCAGTTTATTAAAGTCCAGTGCAAGAGTGATCCAATAAGCAAGATCCTTTTTTGTTTTTATTCCTTCTTCACTGACATAAACGTATCCCTTGTATTCCCGGCCTTTCATTTTAACGGTCTCGCAACCTTTTCTTTTTATGACTTCTTCATGAATGGCGGGATCAATACGGCACATAATTTTATTATCGCCTGCAGTGATACACATCTTATTGTTCACCATGAATGTAACGCCCCTGAACATTCTTTTTTCTTCTACTTTGG
>Ga0163161_10004115_pt1 | contig 10176 bp, 7 predicted proteins | sample S45metaG_FD_129847 | JGI IMG/M metagenome (GOLD analysis project Ga0163161, IMG submission 129847) | Switchgrass rhizosphere microbial communities from Kellogg Biological Station, Michigan, USA - S4-5 metaG | ecosystem: Host-associated > Plants > Roots > Rhizosphere > Soil | place: USA: Michigan... | reverse complement strand
TCATCCTTTACCGGGTCCTTCATGCGGCCGTGGACGAGGCCGACCGTGTCAGGTCCGAAACGCTGGCGAAGGACGGCGGCGCGTGCTTCGGCGGCAGCAGCGTCGGATTTCTCGCTCTCCTCCACGAGCGGGCAGACCCAATAGGCTTGGCCGCCGGCGGCGATGTGGCGGGCGAGGCCATCGACGACGTCGCTGATGCGCTCGTCTGAGATGACGCGGGTTTCTATGGGCGACCGGCCCGGCGGCATCTCGTCGATGCGGCTGACGTCCATCTCGCCGTACTGCGTGAGTGTCAGGGTGCGCGGGATCGGTGTCGCGGTCATGACCAGCAGGTGCGGCGGATGCTCGGCCTTGGACGAGAGCAGCAGGCGCTGAGAAACGCCGAAGCGGTGCTGCTCGTCGATGACGGCGAGGCCGAGGTTCCTGTAGCCGACCTTATCCTGGAAAATCGCGTGGGTGCCGACGAGGATGTCGATCGATCCGTCGGCGAGGCCCATGAGGACACTTTCGCGGGCTTTGCCCTTCTCGCGGCCGGTGAGGATTGCGACCCGGACGCCGAGGCTATCGAGCTGTTTCAGCAGTATTGCATGGTGCTGGCGGGCGAGGATCTCGGTCGGGGCAAGCATAGCGGCCTGCGCGCCAGCTTCGACCGCCGAGAGCATTGCCAGTAAGGCCACCAGCGTCTTGCCGGAGCCCACATCGCCCTGGAGGAGACGCAGCATTGGCGAGGATTGCGCCATGTCGCCGCGTATTTCTTCAGCGACACGGCGCTGGGCGCCCGTGAGGCTGTACGGGAGATTGAGCTGGTCCGTCAGGCGTCCGTCGCCTTGCAGCGATTTCGTGCGCTTGCGGCGGCTAGCCTGGCGGAGTAGCAATAGCACCAGCTGATTGGCAAAAATCTCGTCATATGCGAGCCTGTTACGTACGTTATTTGCCAACGGTTCTGTATGTACTTCCGCCAATGACGCATGCCAGTCCCGCCAACCGTGGCGCGACAGGACCGACGGCTCGATCCATTCGGGAAGCTCGGGTGCGCGCTGGACTCCCGCCAGTGCAAGCTCGCGCATGCGGCGGTTGGCGATCCCTTCGGTCAACGGATAGACGGGTTCCCGGAGCGGCAGGTCTGCCGCCTTGCCGGCGTCGAGGACCTCCGGGTGCACGATTTGCCATTCGTCGCCATAGGGATCGAGCTTGCCGGCGACGATCTTCGTCTCGCCGAGCGGCAGCTGCTTCTTCGCCCAGCCGGGATTGTTGAAATAAACGAGGGTGATGGTGTTGCCGGCGCGGTCGCTGGTGAAGACCCGCATCGGACCACGCCCGCCCTGGCGGGTTTCGAACGGCGTTAATTCGAGGAGGACGATGCGGCCGAGCAACGCCTGGCTGGCCGCGGGTGCGCGGACACGCTCGATCGTGCCTGTCGGCAGATGGAAGGCGAGGTCAATCGCGCGAGTAATGTCGAGCCGCTTCAATGCCTTGGCGACCTGTGGGCCGACGCCAGGCAAAGCCTCGACCTCGGTGAACAGAGGATTGAGCAGACCGGGCCGCATCGCCGCTATGCCAATGCCTTAGCCGTGTAAGGGAAAGGCTTTGACCGTATCCATTGCGACAACACCCACTTCCTGCCGCGCGTGGGGGGCAGGCCACAATGACTTGTCTTGTAGTCGGGCGTCCCGTCAGGAAGCACGTTGGCAAAGACTAGCGCGTCGCCCGGCGAACCGCGGTACTTGAAACCGATATCGGGAAAGACGGTTTCCGCTCCGTCAAAATCAGCGTTGAGATAGGTGATGAAGGTCGCGGTCCGTTGACCAAGGCGCTGCAACTCTTCCTGAAATTCCGGGATAACCGGGTTTACAAAATCAACGTGCATGCTGAATTCCTGGCCAGGCTCATAGCTGATGACAACCGGCGGTTCGTGGAAAGCAATCGGGGCATGGATTATCCGGGACGCCCTTTCTTGAAGCACGGCAAGGATCAGGTCGCGCTTGGGTGGGCCGAAACCCGTAGAGTGGGCAGTGCGAACTGCCCTACCATCCGGATCGATCAACTTTGAAGGTGCCAGATCTGGAAGGGCCCTATCGATCATCCACTCGCTGAAACCAGGTGGCGCGAAGCCTTCGATCACTCCAATTCGAGAAACGTTCGAAATGCTCCTTACCGGCGGTGGCAGGATCAGCTTTTCGATGGGCGCTTGGCTGAGGAGCCGGTGCTGCTGATCCGCGCCATGCTCTCCGGCGGCAGCGGCTCTTTCGATCAAAGTCAGAGCGACTGACCAATCTGCCTCGCAACCCCAGCCATAAGCGGCGCGCACTGCCTGTTTGGTCAGCGGCTCGTCCATTTCCGTCACTAAGCAACCTGCTCAGGACGATAGGGATAGGGTTTCGCCCGGATCCATTGTGAAAGGACCCATTTGCGGCCTCTCGTCGGCGGTAGCCCGCAGTGCCTGGTCGCGACGTCGGGAGACCCATCGGGAAGTACATTTGCGAAGATCAGGGCGTCACCGGGTGCGCCACGGAACGAGAAGCCGATATCGGGAAACACTGTTTCCGCGCCTTCAAAGTCATCATTCAAGTAAGTGATGAACGTTGCCGTCCTTTGGCCCATTTGGCGCAGCTCAGCCTGGAATTCCGGTACTGCTGGATTAACGAAATCAACGTGCATCGTGAATTCCTGACCGGGCTCATAACTGATGACGTTCGGTGGTTCATGGAATTCAATAGGGGCCTGAATGACGCGAGCGGCCCGTTCTTGCAGAATAGCAAGCACCAGGTCGCGATCTTGCGGGCCAAAGGGCGTGGTGAGAGCGGAGCGAATTGCCTGACCGCTAGCGTCGTTCACGGGCGCAGGCTCGAGCCCCGGCAGGGCCCGTTCGATCAACCATTCGCTAAATCCCGGCGGCGCAAAGCCCTTGGCAATGCCAATCCGCGAGCGCCGCGATATTCCTTGCACCGGCGGTGGCATGGTCAGTTGCTCGATGGGGGCTTGCGATACGAGCTCCAGTTGCCGGACCGCATTTGGCTCACCCGCCTCGGCAGCCTTGCCGAGGAAAGTCAGCGCGTCCACCCAGTTTTGGTCCCTGCCCCAACCATAGGCAGCCCGGACGGCCAATTTGCTAAATGCTTCCTCCATGACAATCGACTAGCGCGGAATGCGGGCAATGCCTACATGGCCGCCATGCCCCCGATGGATGACGAACTGAAGGCGCTGCAGTGGCGCGCTTGGCATCGCGGCACGCGCGAGGCCGACCTGATGATCGGGGGATTCTTCGATGCTCACCGCCGGCAATGGGGGCCTCCGGAGCGCGACTGGTTCTCCGGCCTGCTGCAGGAACAGGACATCGACATCATGGCCTGGGCCATCGGAACCGCCGAGCCGCCGGCGCGCTTCCAGGGACCCTTGATGCAGGCGATGCAGCGCCTCGACTATCTGAAGGCACCGAAGTGAGCGACGACCTGCAACGCATCCTGAGGGCAAGCCAGCCGCTGACCCTGAGCGGCGTCCCGGCGGGTTTCCTGCCGTGGCTGGCGGCCGATTTGGCGCGGGCAGCGCATGGCACCGGTCAAGGCGGCCGTGCAGTCGTGATTGCCGCCGACGAGGCCGCGATGCGGGCGCTGGCCGAGACGGCTCCGATTTTTGCACCTGACGTCGAGGTGCTGACCCTGCCGGCCTGGGACTGCCTGCCCTACGACCGCAGCTCTCCTGCGTTGCGTGTCATGGCGGAACGGATGGCAACGCTGCATGCGCTCCAGGCGCCCCGAAAAGGACCGCAGTTGTTGATCGTGACCGCCAATGCGGCGGCGCAGCGGCTCGTGACGCCATTCCGGGTGCGGCAATTGACCCGTCGGCTGGCCGAAGGCGAGCAGGTCGATCGCGAGGCGTTGGTCCGGCTGCTGACCGCCAACGGTTACCAGCGCACGGACGCTGTGCACGATGCCGGCGAATATGCCGTGCGCGGGTCGATCGTCGACCTTTACCCCGCCGGCGAGCCCGGCCCCATCCGTCTCGACTTCTTCGGTGATGAAATCGAAACGATGCGGCGCTTCGAGCCCGCCGACCAGCGCACGACCGGCCCAGCCGAAGCATTCACTTTGATGCCTGCCTCCGAAGCGCTGATCGACGAGGACAGTGTCAAGCGCTTCCGCGCCCGCTATCGCGAGGAATTCGGCGGCACCGCGACCGGCGATCCGCTCTACCAGGCGATTTCGGACGGGCGCCGCCTTGCGGGGATGGAGCACTGGCTGCCCCTCTTTGAGGACAAGCTGGCGACTCTTTTCGACCATCTCGGCGATCGTGACGTCATCCTGCGCGACAGCGGCACCGATGGCGCGCTGCAATCCCGGCAGGAGGCGATCCAGGACTATTTTACCAATCGTGAGCGGGCGATGGTGTCTGAGCCCGGCAGCTACCGTCCGCTGGCTCCCAGTGCGCTCTACCTGACCTCAAACGAATGGCGCGATTCACTCAAAGAGCGAACCATTCACCTCGCCTCCCCCTTCCACGAGCCCGAGAGCGACCGGGTCATCGACTTTGGCGTCGACCCCGCCCGCGACTTTGCTCCAGAGCGGGCGCAGAACAGCAATATCTACGAAGAAGTCATCAAACACGCCGGCAAGCTACGGAAAGACAAGCACAAGATCGTGCTTGCGAGCTATAGCGCTGGCGCCCGTGAGCGCCTGACCGGGCTGCTTGAGGATCATGGCCTCAAGTCGGTGAAGCAGGTCCGCACCTGGCAGGAGGCCCTGGGCGCGAAATCCGATGCGGCGCTGATGGTCCTTCCACTCGACCACGGCTTCACCAGCCCGGAAGTCGCGGTGCTCACCGAACAGGACATGCTCGGCGACCGGCTGGTCCGCCGCAAGAAGCGCCGCAAGAGCGCTGACGCCTTCCTTGCCGAACTCGCGGCCCTCTCGCCCGGGGACCTCGTCGTCCATGCCGACCACGGCATTGCCCGCTACGAAGGCTTGACGTCGATCCAGGTCGGCAAGGCGCCGCACGACTGCGTCGCGCTGGAATATGCCGGCGGCGACAAACTCTATGTCCCGGTCGAGAATATCGATGTCCTGACACGCTACGGCGGCGCCGGCGACCATGCCACGCTCGATCGCCTGGGCGGAGAGGCCTGGCAGCGCCGCAAGTCGCGGATGAAAGAGCGCATCCGCGAGATTGCCGGCGAACTCATCAAGACTGCTGCGGTGCGCGCCACCCGCGCCGGCCAGGTGGCGGAAGCCGATTCCGCCTTCCCCGAATTCATCAACCGCTTCCCCTATGAGGAAACCGAGGATCAGGACCGCGCCATTGCGGAGGTGCTGGAGGATTTGTCGGCCGGACGGCCGATGGACCGGCTGGTTTGCGGCGATGTCGGTTTCGGCAAGACCGAGGTGGCGCTGCGGGCGGCCTTCGTCGCGGCCATGGCGGGTTACCAGGTGGCCTTGGTCTGCCCGACCACCCTGCTTGCCCGCCAGCATTTCAAGAATTTTGTCGAGCGGTTCCAGGGCTTTCCGATCGAGATCGGCCGCCTGTCGCGGCTGGTCCCCGCGGCAGAGGCCAAGAAGACCAAGGAAGGACTTGAAAAAGGCACGGTCGACATCGTCATCGGCACGCATGCGTTGTTGGCGAAAACCGTCAAGTTCAAGAAGTTGGGCCTAGTCATTGTCGACGAGGAGCAGCATTTCGGGGTCGCTCACAAGGAGCGACTGAAAGCACTCCGGGCCGATGTCCATGTGCTGACCCTTACTGCCACGCCAATCCCACGCACGCTGCAGATGGCGATGTCGGGCCTGCGCGAACTGTCGGTCATCCAGACCCCGCCGGTCGATCGCCTAGCAGTGCGAACCTACATCACGCCCTGGGATCCCATTGTCGTCCGCGAGGCTCTGCTGCGCGAGCATTATCGCGGCGGCCAGAGCTTTTTCGTCGTCCCCCGCATCGCCGATTTGCCCGACATGGAGGAATGGCTGCGCGAGGAAGTGCCGGAGGTGAAGGCCGTCACCGCCCACGGCCAGATGAGCGCAACCGAGGTCGAAGAGCGCATGAGCGCCTTCTACGACCGCAAATATGACGTGCTGCTGTCGACGACGATCGTCGAGAGCGGCCTCGACATTCCGTCGGCCAACACGTTGGTGGTCCACCGCGCCGACCGCTTTGGCTTGGCGCAGCTATACCAATTGCGCGGGCGCGTCGGACGGTCGAAGACCCGGGCTTACGCCTATCTGACGACGGCTCCGGACCGGCAAATGACGGAAGGCGCGGAAAAACGCCTGCAGGTGCTCGCCAACCTCGACAGCTTGGGCGCGGGCTTCCAGCTGGCAAGCCACGACCTCGACATTCGCGGCGCCGGCAATTTGCTGGGCGACGAGCAGTCGGGCCACATCAAGGAAGTCGGCTTCGAGCTCTACCAGTCGATGCTGGAAGACGCGATTTTGGAGATGAAGTCGGGTGGCAGCGAACGCCGCGAGGAGTTCTCGCCGCAGATCAGCGTCGATGCGCCGATCCTGATTCCCGAGCTCTATGTGCCGGACCTCGATCTTCGCATGGGCCTCTATCGCCGGCTCGGCGAACTGGAAGACAGGCAGAGCGTCGAGGCCTTCGGCGCCGAGCTGATCGACCGTTTCGGGTCACTGCCGCCGGAAACCGAGAATTTGCTGCGGATCGTCGAGACCAAGATCAATTGCCGCGCGGCCAAAATCGCCAAGCTGGACGTCGGCGCGAAGGGGGCGGTTGTGACGTTCATCGAAAGCGGATTCCCCGACCTCGCCGGACTGCTGGGCTATGTCGAGCGCTTGAAGGGCGCTGCCAGGCTGAGACCTGACAGCAAGCTGATTGTCAGCCGCGACTGGGCGACCGGCGAGGCGCGGCTCAATGGTGCACTTCAATTGTCGCGTGGACTGGCGCGGGTGATTGCCGCCGGCGAGAAGCAGGAGCTGGAGCCGGCTTAGGCGGCTTTGGCCAGCATGAGTTCGGCGAGATCCTCTTCGGCCAGGGCGCCGGAGCCGAGAAATCCCTGGTACAAATCGCATCCCCAGCCGGCGATCAGGGCGAGCTGTTCCGGCGTTTCGACACCTTCCACGACGACCTTGAGATCGAGCTGGCGGGCCATGTCGATCATTGCGCGGACGACGATTCGGCCCCGCTTTTTCTCGGCAAGGTCGGCGATGAGCCCACGATCGATCTTGAGCGTGTCCAGAGGCAGGCTCGTCAGATAGGCGAGATTGGCATAGCCTGTGCCGAAGTCGTCGACGGCGATCTGGATGCCGGCTTCACGCAGGCGGCCCAGGCGCTCCGCAATCAGCTTGCCGTCCGCAAGCAGGCTGTCCTCCGTGATTTCGACCGTCACCCGCTCAGGAGCAAGGCCGGCGAGCGCGATCTCGTCGAGTAGCCATTGGTCGTAGCCCTCCCGTGCGAGGTCTTCGGCGAGGAGGTTGATGGAAATCCTGAGCTCGGAGAGCGGGGCAATCCAGGCGCCCGCAATCCTGAGCGCCTTGCGCTGTGCGAAGCGGGACAACCGCTCCTTGAGACCGCCGCGCCTTGCCCGCTGGAACAGCTCGGCAGCCGAGGGTTCGCCGTCCCAGCGCGCCAAGGCCTCGACCGCGACGATGCGACCGGTCGCCGGCTCGATCTGCGGTTGGAAATGGATGGCGATACGGTCCTGCTCGATCGCATCCTCGAGCACATGGTCGCGGCGGCGCACGACCAGCTTCTGCAGCCGGTCAGAGGCGCGCTGCCTGTTCGTGGTACGCGGTTTACTCATCACAGCCGGCTACGCCCTTGGAGAGGTCTCCTCCAGCGCGTGTTGGCGCCAGCCCCACAACGGGACAGTGGCGCAGGCACAAGAAATCCCTATGTTCCGCAGCGTGACCGCCGAAGCGCCCCGGCCCGAGAACGGTAACCGCGACCTCGCCGCGGCGGGCATCGGCCTGCTCGCCTCCCCGACCGAGGCCGCCCACGCGGCGGAAAAAATGCTGCGCCGGCGCTATCAGTGGGCGGAAACGGACAAAGCCGAGACCTTCGTCGCCCTGGGCGGCGACGGGTTCATGTTGCAGACGCTGCACGGCATGATGGAGGGCGGCGATCCCAAGCCCGTGTTCGGCATGAACCGGGGCACGGTCGGCTTCCTGATGAACGAATGGCGCCTGGACCGCCTGCCCGAGCGGATTGCGGCGGCCAAGGCGATCCGTGTGGCGCCTTTGGACATGGAGGCGACTACAGTCAGCGGCCAGGTTCATCGCCATTCCGCGATCAACGAAGTCTCCCTGCTCCGTGAAACCCGGCAGACGGCGAAAATCGAACTGAGCGTCAATGGCCGCGTCGTCATGCCCGAGTTGGTCTGTGACGGTGTGCTGGTGGCGACGCCCGCGGGCTCGACGGCCTATAATTACTCCGCGCGCGGACCGATCCTGCCATTGGCATCGAAAGTCCTGGCGCTGACGCCGATTGCCGCCTTCCGGCCACGGCGCTGGTCAGGGGCCATCCTGCCCGACGATGTCGCCGTCCGTTTTCGTGTGCTCGAGGCCGACAATCGCCCGGTTTCCGCCGTTGCCGACCAGTTCGAGGTCCGCGAAGTGCGCACCGTCGACGTCAGGCTCGACAAGGAACGGTCGATGACGCTGCTGTTCGATCCCGAGCATGCATTGGACGAGCGGATCGCGATGGAGCAATTCGCGACGTGATTTTTGTGATCGCGATCCGTCAATCGGATCGCTTAGCCGCTTGCGTTTGGAGCCTGCTTCGCTATTTAGCGCGCCGTGTCCCATGGGACCGCTCCCCGGTAGCTCAGCGGTAGAGCATCCGACTGTTAATCGGACGGCCGCCTGTTCGAATCAGGCCCGGGGAGCCATTTTTCCCAGAAATCAGCAGGGAAATCAGCAGGCGATCGCGAGGTCGCCCTTGCGTTGGATCCCGGGGTGCGTCGGCACGCTGGCGATGATGACCGTCCCTGGCGTGCCGTGGCGGATCATCAGGCGGCCGCCGATCTCGTCGATCCGTTCGCGCATGCTGGATAGGCCGACGCCCTTGCGGACCCTTTCGGGCATGCCGATGCCGTTGTCGACGATCGCAATGTGCAGCATCGAGCGGCGCAAGTAGATGCCGACGGCGGCGTGGGTGGCGCGCGCATGGCGGTGGACGTTCGACAAAGCCTCCTGAACCACCCGGTAAACCGCGACTTCCGCTGCTGGTGACACGTGGATGTCTTCTTCGGCATTCGTCACAATCTTAAGGCCGGTCCGCTTCGCGAAGCCGCCGGCGAGCTGGCGGATGGCCGTAGCCAGGCCAAGCTCGCTCACCATCGGCGGATGGGCGAGGAACGAGATTGTGCGGAGCTCGCGCTGGGCTTCGCCAAGGAGTTGCTCCATCTCGTCGACGATCTGGATTTCAATCTTCGGCTTGCGTTTGGTTTCCTTGAGATGCGCGATCGACAGCCCAAGCCCGGCCAGGAGCTGCATGGTCGAATCATGGACCTCGCGCGCGATGCGGCGCCGTTCTTCGGCCTGGTGCTCGATCAGCGAATGGCTGAACTCCTCGCGCAGCAGACGCAGGTTGACGAGCTCCGTCACATCGTAGCGGGTAATGGTGTGCATGACCCGACCGGCAACCTCGATCCGGTTCACGCACAGCTGGAAGGCGAAGCCCTCCCAGCGATCCTTGCCGTGGTAAGTAAACCTGAATGACGAGTCGCCATTGCGCTCCATGGCGCGGATGCCGTCGACGGCTATCGCCGCCGGGCGGTGGCCCTCACTGGCGCGCGCATCACAAAAGGCGAGATAATCAGTTCCCGGCGTGAGCGAGTCATAGCCGTACATGGCAGCGGTCTTGATCCATGCCGGATTGACCGCGAGAATCTTCCAATCATCGTCGACGAGCGCGATCTGCTCGGTAAGCCCGCTGATGATCTGGCGGAACGTGGCGACGAATTCCGGCCGGCTAGACGACGGGGACAAAGGAATGACGAGGGCCCGAGGAAGCTCTAAGGCCAGATGGGGAGAATCCTTGGGGTGGTGCCCCAATACTACCGGATTTTCCGGTCCAAACTCCATAAAACCCCCGCGTGCTAGCCCCCAGAAACGCAGACTCGGGCGGAAATCCCCTAAGTAATGTCCCAGATAGGCTTATTATCATAAGTTATCAACATCGGTAGAATCCCGCATTGATAACTAGGGCGAGGCAGTTGGTCGAAAATAGAAG
>Ga0163161_10004112_pt1 | contig 10181 bp, 8 predicted proteins | sample S45metaG_FD_129847 | JGI IMG/M metagenome (GOLD analysis project Ga0163161, IMG submission 129847) | Switchgrass rhizosphere microbial communities from Kellogg Biological Station, Michigan, USA - S4-5 metaG | ecosystem: Host-associated > Plants > Roots > Rhizosphere > Soil | place: USA: Michigan... | reverse complement strand
GTAGTTCTTGACGATGAGCAGGACGCCACCCGGACCGGCCACGGCGAGGATGGCCGCGAGGACGGCGTCGACGCTGGGCGAGGTGAAGACTTCACCCACCACGGCGGCGGTGAGCATGCCCTGTCCGATGTAGCCCGCGTGCGCGGGCTCATGACCGGCGCCGCCGCCGGAGATGAGGGCCACCTTGCCCGAGGCCGCATGCTGCGCATGGTCGCAGCGCAGCACGACGTTATGACCGGCGATGCGCGTGAGACGGTCGTCGGCGAGCACGAGGCCTTCGACCATCTCGCTGACGACCTGGAGCGGATCGTTGATGAGTTTCTTCACGTATCGTTCCTCGAGGCAGGTGGACGAACGCGCCTGGCCGGGGCCGGGCTAGTGCCGGGAGTCTCGCATAGATTCATTCGGCCGGCGTTGACCACCCAGGTTTCATCCACGTGATCATCCATTGATTCCAGGCAGGCAACACAGTCATTCCGTCAGCGGCACTTTCTTGCGCGCCCCGCTTGAAATAAAACGTCGAGGGTCATCCACCGTCCGCAGAAGGGAGTTCCATGAAGAGCATCGGGTATCGCACGTTCCTGGTCGGCATCGCCATCTCCGCCGCCGCAACCCTGTTCGGCAATGCCGTCACGCCTGCGCACGCTCAAGGCACCACGGCGAGCATGTTCGGCCAGGGTCCGGCCGGTGGCCTGGTGACCGCCAAGAGCACCACGGGCGCACAGCGCCACGCCACCATTGGCGACAACGGCCGTTACAGGATCAACCCGGTTCCCGTGGGCACCTATACCGTCACCCTCGAGAAAGACGGCAAGGTCCTCGATACCCGCAAGAACATTCCGCTGACGGTCGGCAAGGGCGCGGAGATCGACTTCGCCTGCGAGAACGACAAGTGCGCAGCCGATAGCTGATCGCTTCCACCCCGCACGTTCGGCAGGACCGCCCGGCCATCGGGCGGCCTGACCTGAAGTTGCAACATTCGGCCCCTAGGCTCCCGGCATCACCCAGGAGCCGACGTGTCTGCCGAGACCCCACCGAGCTGGGCGCGGCTGCTGGCCGACAAGGGGCCTACCCTCGCCAACTATTTCCTCCGCCGCGTCGCCCATCGCTGGGACGCGCAGGACCTCGTGCAGGAGGTCTACCTCCGCCTGCTACGATCCGGCGATGCTGGCGCCGGCGCCGTGCGCAACCCCGAGGCGTACCTGTTCACCGTGGCCGCCAACCTGGTCAAGGAGCACGCGCAGATGCAGCAGCGCGCTCCGATCAGCAGCGAGGGTCTCGAAGAGGTCATCGAGCGGCTTGCCACGCCGTGCCATGCCGGCGCCGATGTCGATCGCGCGCTGCGCCGCCAGCGGCTGGCCACGCTGATCGGCCGTCTTTCGCCTAAGTGCCGCGCCGTGCTGGTAATGCACTATCGCGACGACCTCTCCTACAAGGAGATCGGCGAACAGCTTTCGATCTCGCCGAACATGGTCAAGAAGTACATCGTCAAGGGATTGGCCGCGTGTCGGCAAGGAATGGCACGTTATGAATGACCTGCGCCTCATCGAAGAAGCGGCGAGCTGGTATCTCGACATGCAGGAGTCGCCCGACGATCGCACGCGGGCACGGTTCCTGGACTGGCTCCGGCATTCGCCGCAGCACGTGGCCGAATACATGGCGATGGCGCAGATGCATGGCGACCTGCGCGCGGCGACGGTGGCGGAGACGATGTCGCTGGGGGAGTTGCAGGCGCTTGCGGCGAGTGAGAGCTCGGTGGTGGCGCTGCGTGGGGGAGTGGGTCGCGAGCACCCTTCGCCGATGCATCGGCTCCCACAAGGGGCATCGCCGATGAATCGGCTCCCACAGGGAGCACCGCTGCCTCAGGGAGCACCGCTGCCTCAGGCGGCGTCATGGCGACACGGGCCATCCTCGCCGATGGAGGCATCCTGGCCGATGGAGGCGGAGGCTTTCTGTGGGAGCCGCTTCAGCGGCGATGCCCATCCGCGAAAACGTCCATCTCGCACCTGGCGCTGGGCAGCCGCCGCGGCGATGGTCCTCCTGGTATCCGGTGGCATCACCGCAGCCTGGCCATCCCCGGAAGCTCCGGGCATCCGCTACGCCGCCGGCATCAACGTCCGCGAGGTCACGCTCGACGACGACACCGTGGTGCAGCTTTCACCGCAGAGCGCCATGCTCGTCCGTTTCGACGCCGATACGCGTCATATCGAGCTGCTGCAAGGCCATGCCTCCTTCGATATCGGCAAGGACCCTGCGCGCCCCATGAAGGTCACGGTGGGTCGCCAGCAGATCGACGACATCGGCACCGTGTTCGACGTGGAACGCAGCGACGAGGCCGCACAGGTCACCGTCGTCAGCGGGCAGGTGTCGGTGTGGAACCTGCCCTCGCCATGGCTTGCGAAGGCCCGGGCACGCCTCACCGGCACGGCCGCACCACGTGACCGCATCGTCGATCTTCGCGGCGGCGAATCGGCCCGCGTGGACGAGGACGGCCGTCTCACCGCGCGTGGCCAGGCGAACGTTGCGGCCGCGACGCAGTGGCTCCCGGCCGATATCCGCTTCCACGACGCTACGGTGGCCGAGGTGGCTCGTCGCTTCAATGCGTATGCGACGCGACCGCTGGTCGTCGACGATCCGGAACTCGCGAGCAAGCGCATCAGCGGTGTGTTCCACGCACGCGATGCGGAGGCCTTCATCGCCTATATCGGCAGCCTGCCCCACGTGCGCATCGACCGTCGCGCCGATCACGTTCGTTTTGTCACCACGGACAACGTGTCGCGGCTGTAAGAAAAAATTCATCGAATGAGCGGTACCCGACCGGCCGCGCCGGGACTCTTAGATGGGGTCGGACAGCGATGACTGTCCTCCGTGATCCCCCCTCCAAGGTATGTGACGCCATGCGATCTTCGCTCGCCCTCTGCATCGCCCTCGCCATCGCGGGCATCACCGTCGTGCCCACGGATGCCCACGCCGCTACACAGCCCATCGAGGCCATGCCGCTGGCACAGGCGCTCGATCGCTTCGCGCACGATGCCGGCTGGCAGGTGGTCTACGGCACCGACGTGCCTGACGGCCTGCGTAGCCACGCCGCGCCCGGCGGCATGCCGGCGGCCGCGCAGCTGACCGCCTTGCTGGCCGGCACGGGCATGACCTACCGCTTCGTGACGCCCACCACGGTGACGATCGTGCCGGGAAACGTCGGGGCCGGCCCGACGCCGGCAGCCGCGCCACTCCCGTCGATCGACACCCGTGACGAGGCACAGAAACTGGCTCCGGTGAGCGTCCATGCGAATGCCGTGGATACGCTGGCACCGAGCGCCGCGCCGCTCGACGCGACCCAGCCCACCTCGGTGATCGATGAGCGTTTCATTCGCGACGGCCTGCGCTTCAACGCCAACTTCGACGACATCATCAAATACGCACCCAGCGTGACGGTGACCTCGCCCGAAGGTCCCGGCCTGGGCAAGAACGAAGGCATCAGCATCCGCGGCTTCCAGGATGGCCAGTTCAACATCACCTTCGACGGCATTCCGTTCGGCGACGCCAGCGACTTACACCACACGACCTCGGCGTACTTCAACAACCACGTGCTCGGCCAGGCGGAAATCGATCGCGGCCCGGGCGGCGGCAGCACGCTGGGTAATGCCACGTTCGGCGGTACGGTGGCGCTGCGTTCGCGCGAGCCTTCGGACGAGCCCGGCATCACGCCCTACCTCACGCTGGGTAGCTGGAACACGCGCGCCGGCGGCGTGACCGCCGATGAGACGGTCGGCAACACGCGCATCTTCGCCGATGTCTCCAAGGAGTCGAGCGATACCTACCTGCAGGGTACCGACGACAAACGCGATCACGTCTTCATCAAGACGATCAGCCAGCTGGGCGACGTCACCAGCCTCACCTTCGTGACCAGCTACAACAGGGAACACCAGAACACCGTGCAGGGCGCGACCAAGGACGAGATCGATCGCTACGGCTGGCGTTTCGGGCTGGGCGACGATCCGACCGTGCAGAACTACAAGGGCGCCAACAACGCGGCCTACTATTCCAGCTTCACGTATGTCGGATTGACCAGCCAGGTCGCCGGCTGGGACGTCGACGACAAGGTCTACCTCAATACGTTCGACCATTGGGCGCGCAAGACCTCGGACGCCTCGGACATCGACCCGGCCGATAACGGCGTCACGTTCTACAACGACAAGGGCAAGAAGGTCTCGACCGCGAAGACCGACCTGCCAGGCAAGCTCTCGGACTCCGGCTTCCACGCCTTCGGCAATGTGCTGCGGCTCGGTCGCGATCTCGGCGATGGCACCCTGCTTACCGGCATCTGGCTCGAGCGCAGCCTGGACGCGCGCTACCAGTATCCGGTCGATCTGACGACCGGGGCGAAGACGGGCACGAAGTACGGACCGGTCGACAACTACCAGCTCGACGATCGCACCGACACGGTACAGCCCTACCTGCAGTACGACTGGAAGGTCACGGACGCCATCACCGTGAGCCCGGGTGTGCGCTATTCGGAAGTCACGCGCAGCATCGACGCGCCGCTCAACAAGGTTTCGCCGCCGGTGCCGCTCAGCGCCGAGGCCACCTACCATGCCGCCCTGCCCTCGATCAGCGTGCACGACCGTCTCAGTGACACGTGGAGCGCCTATGCCCAGGCGGCTGAGGGATTCCTCGCCCCGCCCATCGACGTGATCCAGGTCAATGGTTCGCACAGCCTGCAGCCGGAAAAGACCAGGAACTTCCAGCTAGGCACGGCGTACGCCTCGAGCAAGCTCACCTTCGGCGCCGACGTTTACTACATCGACTTCTCGAACTTCATCACCGAGACCCAGGTCGCCACGGACAACGGTAACGAGGACACCTTCGTCAACGGCGGCGGTGCCATCTACAAGGGTGCCGAAGTCGAGGCGACGTTCGCCCTGACACGCGCATTGAGCGTCTACGGCAATGCCAGCTACAACAAGGCGACGTACAAGAACAGCAGCGTGCAGGTGGCGGGTACGCCCAAGGTCACGGCAGCCCTGGGCTTGCTGTATAGCAATACCAACGGCTACTTCGGCTCGTTGATGGGCAAGTTTCTCGGCCACCAGTACGGCCTCGACAACACGACCGACGCCGCCGGTAATGTCCAGTTCCTCAACGACCAGCGCATCGCCGGCTACATGAGCGTCGACGCCGCCGCCGGCTACCGTACCGATAAAGGCCCGGCGGGAACGAAGGGCTATTCCATCAGCGTCGACGTGAACAATGTCTTCAACGTGCACAAGTTCACCGGCTACGCGGGCACCCAGGCGGTGAGCGGCGATCCACTCTACTTCGGCCTGCCCGGCCGCGGCATTTTCCTCGACCTTTCGGTGAAGCTATGAGAACCGCGATCGCCCTGCTCGCCTCCCTGGTCGCGACAGCGGCAGCACCGTTCCTTGCGGTTGCCGCGCCGAGCGCGACGGCCGCCCCGACCGTGACGAAACTCGACATCGTGCTGATGCGTCACGGCGTGCGCTCGCCGACCAAGCCCGCGACCGCGTACGCGGCCTTCGCCATCGGCGACTGGCCGACGTGGCCGGTCGAACCGGGGATGCTCACGCCGCATGGTCATGCGGGCATGACGGCCCTGGGCGGCCGTCTCCGGCGCCTGCTGCTCGACGATGGCGTGGTGACCACAGCCTGCCCCGGGCCCGACACGCTCGTGGTGATCGGCGACACCACGCCACGGAATCGCGAAAGCGCAGGCGCACTACTCGAGGGGGTCACCCCGGGCTGTGCTGGATCGTTCCTTTCCACCGAGGGCGACGCGAACAATCCGCTGTTCCATTTCATGAAGGATGCCGTCACCGGCAAGCCGGACGACGAGGACAACGACAGCAGCACCCCCACCCCGCCGGCGCCCGCGGCGCTGGCCGAGCTGCAGGAGGTCTTGCTCGGATGCACGCCCACGACGTGCGAAGGGATCGCAAGCCGGGAGCAAAAAAAGCTGCTTCTCGATGATCCTTCCCACCTGGCGAAAGCCATGAAGCTCGCCGGCACGCTCAGCGAGAACCTCATGCTTGCCTATGTGGAAGGGATGCCGATGAAGGCCGTCGCCTTCGGTCGCGCGGATGCCGGCGTGCTTGGTCGCCTGATCACGCTGCACAACGCGCAGTTCGCGGCGACGAAGAAAGCCATGCCCGCAGCGGCCAACGCCGGTTCCAACCTCGTCGCGCACATCGTTGCCAGCCTGGACGCCGCGCGCGGTGCGACACCGGACGTCGCGCCTCTCTCGACCTCCCCTCGCGGCGCCGTCGTGCTGGTCGGGCATGACACCAATCTCGCCAACGTGGCCGGCGTACTCGGCCTGGACTGGCATGATTCGCAGGTTCCCGACGATTATCCCCCCGGCGGAGCGCTCGTCTTCAGCCTGGTGCAACGTGGCGACGCATACGTCATCCGTATTCGCAGCCTGATGCCGTCGATGGCGTCTCTCCGCACCAATCGCTTCGATAAGGTCATCGCGAAGCCCGTTCGCGTACAGGGCTGCCGGACCATCGGCGAATGCACCGTCGACGAATTCGACGCCCTGGCACGCAAGGGCATCGACCCCACGCGCGTGGCGTCATCGTTGCCGACGATGGTCGCCACTCAGGGCGAGAACAGGAAGTAGACGAAGCAGACGAAGACCGTCAGATGCACCGCACCTTGCAACAGGTGCGTCCTGGCGCTCGAAAACGTCAACAGGGAAAGCACCAGCGTCAGCACGAAGAGGATCAGGTCGGTGTGTTCGAGCCCGAGGATGACCGGATGATGGGTCATCTGGCCGATCAACAGGATGGCCGGGATGGTCAGCCCGATCGTGGAAAGCACCGAACCGAGGAAGATGTTCACCGCGCGCTGCAGGTCGTTACGGCTTGCCGCGCGAATCGCGCCCATGCCTTCGGGCAGGGCGACCAGGATCGCCATCGCGAGACCGCCCATGGCGGCCGGCGCATTCAGCGTCTCGACCACGTAATCGACAGGGATGGCGAGCTGGTCGACAAGAAACACCACGGGAATCATGTACGCGATCAGCAGCACTGCGGAGGCAACGGGCCCATGGCGAGCCGGCTTTTCCGGGTCGCCGTGGCGGGCCGTGGACGCATCCGTGGTGAAGTAGCCCTTCAGGCGCTTCGTCTGCAGGCCAAGGAAGGTGGCGTACAGGGTGAGCATGACGACCACGAGAAACATCTGGTGGGCGAACGGTAACGGCGCACCCTCCGCCACATGGGTGAACCTCGGCAGCACGAGGCCGAGCACACCCAGCGGGATGATCAGCCCAAGATAGGCGTTCGCGCCCTGCAGGTTGTAAGCCTGCTCGCGGTGCTTCCAGCCACCCCATAGCAGTGACAGGCCGACCATACCGTTAAGCACGATCATGGTCACCGAGAACAAGGTGTCCCGGGCCAGCGTCGGATTGTTCGCGCCGTGCAGCATGACCGCCGAGATGCTCATGATCTCGATCGACGTCACCGCGATGGTCAGCACGAGCGTGCCGATCGGTTCACCCAGATAGTGGGCGAGACGCTCCGCATGCCTCAGCACGGCGAGCGCGGAACCCAGGATGACGACGAACAGCCAGATGAAGACCATGATCAGCCAGGATCGTGACTCGAGACCGGCGAGGAGCGTGTCGTGCATGCCGAGGAACACCGCGCAAGTCGCCACGGTGACGACCAGGAACCACTCCTTTCGCGCAAACGCGACTGGTGTGCTCATGCATGCTCCACGAAGGACGGCAGGCGGACCCTGCCCTAACCGTGCCCGACGTCGCGCCGGTTGGCAAGCACGCCCAGTAGAACTACCTAGCCACGGATAGTGGTCCTACGCTCGCCGGGCGCACGGCGCCTGGACGACGATGCAGGCTCCAACAGGAGCCTTCCCATGCGCAAGCCGACCTTCTTCCTGATCCCGGCCCTCGGCCTCGCACTGGCCATGCCTCTTGCTGTCCATGCGCAGCCACAGACACCGGCACCCGCGTCGAGTGCCCCGGCGGGAGCATTCGAGCTGGTGCGCGAGCAGGAAGTCCAGACCGCCACCGTGGTCGCCATCGACAAGCAGAGCCGCTTCGTCACCCTGCGTGAGGGCAAGGGCGACAAGCACGAGTTCACCATCGAGGCAGGCCCTGAAGTACGTAACTTCGACCAGCTGAAGGTCGGCGACGTGGTGATCGCCACCTACCAGGCGGCCGCCGCGCTGGAGTTGCTCCCGGCGGGTAGCGCCTCGACCGGCGTCGTGACGAGCAGCGACGCGGCCCGGGCACCCAAGGGAACGCTGCCGGGCGCTGCCGCGCAACAAGCGATCTCGATCACCAGCAAGCTCACTGCGATCGACCTGAAAAAGCACACGGTGACGTTGCAGGGTCCCGACGGCAAGCAGCGCCTGATCGAAGTGAAGGACCCGGAACGCCAGGCCCGCATGACGAAGCTACGGGTCGGCGACCTGGTCCGTATCACGTATGTGGAAGCCGTCGCGATCGACGTGACACCGAAACCTCGCTGAACCGGTGACGAGCCTCAGCGTGCTGCCGGTGTGCTGCCTGCGACAGGGCCACCCGTGTCGCCGATCAGCGACACGGCATCGAGCAGGCGCTGCTCGCGAACATCGAGCGCGTTCTGCTGGGTGCTGTACAGCGTGGTCTGCGCCGTAACGGCCGTGGTGTAGTCGACCGTGCCGGCCTTGTACTCATTGAACGCGATCTCCGAACCCCGCGTCGCGTCGCTCACGGCGGCGTCCAGGACCTCCGCCTGCTGGGCGAGGATCCGGATGCCGGCCAGATCATCCTCGACGTTCTGCAGTGCGGTGAGCACCGTCCCGCGGTAGTTCGCCACGGCCGATTCATACGATGCGCGTGCCGCGGCGACCTGGCCATGGCGCGCGCCTGCATCGAAGATCGTCTCACTCACGTCGGCACCCAGCGACCAGACGTGGTTGGCCACGTGCAGCAGCCCGGCAAGCGGTGACTGCGAAAACCCATCCGCACCGGACAGCGTGATATCCGGATAGTAGGCCGCTATCGCGACGCCGATCGCGGCGTTCTGCGCAGCCATCTCGCGCTCGGCCACGGCGATGTCCGGACGCCGCTGCAACAGCGTAGCGGGCATGCCGGCCGGGACGGACGGCAAGGTCGGCAAGGCGGTGCTATGCGGGATATCCAGTTCCTCCGGTGTCTTGCCAACCAGGACGGCGATCGCATGCGCATACCGGGCCCGCGACACGCCCAGCGCGATCAGGCTCGACTGCGCGTTCTCCAGCTGCGTGCGCGCCGTGATGACGTCCGACGGCGGTGTGATCCCGGCCTTGCCCTGGTTGCCGACCACACGCAGGAATTCCTTGTACGCATCGACCGTGCGGGACAGCAGATCGATATTGGCATCGGTCACGCGCAGGTCGATCACCGCCGTGGCCAGGGCCACCTGTTCGGTCAATGTCGCGTTGGCGAGTGTGGCCGCACTGGCGTCGGCGGTGGCCTTGTTCTCTTCGACGGTACGGCGCGTCTTGCCCCAGAAGTCCGGTGCCCAGCTCACGTTGCCTTCGAGCGAACCCGCCGTGCGGATACCGGGATTGACCGACACGGTATTGCCAGTCCCATTGCTCGCACTACGCTGTTTGGTCGCGGACCCGGTGATGCCGATGGTCGGGAACAAGGCGCTACGCGCGATCTGCACCTCGGCCAGGGCTTCCTGGTAATTCGCGTAGCTCTGGCGCACGGTCTGGTTGGAGACCGACACCATCGGTTCGAGCTGGTCGAGCAGCGGATCGTGGAACACGGCCCACCAGTCGCCCTTCGGCGCCGCATCGTCCGGTTGCGCCTTGAGCCAGCCCGGCGTTTCCTTATAGGCGACCGGCAACGTCACCTCCGGCGTCTTGTAATCGGGGCCGACCATGCAACCGTGCAGCAACCACGCGATCGAGGCGACGAGTAAGGTTCGGGAAGTCTTCATAGGGGAGTGCTCGCGTCGATGTGGTTCCATGGCAGGCGGTCGTTCCACCGTGCCAGCCTGGCGCGGAAACCGTCCAGGTAGAGATAGATCACCGGCGTGGTGTACAGCGTGACGACCTGGCTGAGGATCAGCCCGCCCATCACGGTGATGCCGAGAGGCTGGCGCAACGACGCGCCCTGCCCGATACCGATGGCCAGGGGCACGGCGCCGAGCACGGCGGCCGCCGTG
>Ga0163161_10004109_pt1 | contig 10184 bp, 7 predicted proteins | sample S45metaG_FD_129847 | JGI IMG/M metagenome (GOLD analysis project Ga0163161, IMG submission 129847) | Switchgrass rhizosphere microbial communities from Kellogg Biological Station, Michigan, USA - S4-5 metaG | ecosystem: Host-associated > Plants > Roots > Rhizosphere > Soil | place: USA: Michigan... | reverse complement strand
GCGAACCCCGCCATTCGTCGTCGTTGCACGAATTGTCGGACCGCCCGAGCCCAGATCAACACTAATCACTTTCGGCAAACGACCGCGGTCGGTCATTGGCACGTTCAGCGGAAAATCGGACGACACGTTTCCGTTCGTGGTGCTGGTTTCGAGGTGGGCGGAGAAGTTGTCCGGCATCATGAGATTAACGCCGCCGTTGGTCGTCGTCACGTCGAGCATTTCGCCCTGCCAACGCGCGCCGGCAAGTTCCACCGTGACGCCGCCGTTGGTCGTGCTGCCATTTACGGCGCCGCCAACTCGACGCAACGAGACGCCACCGTTCGTAGTCTTGAAATTCATTCTGCCGGCAACATCTTTAATTGAAATGCCACCGTTGTGCGCAGTCAGAGAAAGGTCTGAATTTCTTGGAACGAAGATCTCGTAGCTCACATACCATTGGTAATTGTCGCGCGACTCCGGCCCTTCGGCGTGAATTTTCAGCCCGACGGTTTCGATGCGCACTTGTTGCGCCAGTGAGTCGGCCTCAGATTGCGTTGATGCGCGCGTCTCGATCTTCGCCCGCACGAGCAGGTCATTGCGCTCCCAACCCTTGACCGAGATACCGCCGTTCTGCCTGCCGTCAACGGTAATGACTCCGCCTGCCGGGACCGGCTGTTCCTTGATTTCGCAGTGGCTGAATAGGCGATCGTCATAATTTGAATCGCGGCACTGCATTGAGGCGGCTTTCTTGTCGAATTTCTCTTTCGACTTGTCCTGGGCTACAGCCGCCAGCGCGCAGCCAACGATGGCCAATACCAGCAGAAAATACCGGAGTAGTTGCGTCATAAGCTCCTCCTAAATTTGCAAAGATGTGATTCGGTCGGACCTGGAACTGCCTAGTTAGTGATTCTCAACCTCAGAACGTTGCAGAATCGTCTTTTGTGGCAGAAAGGTTATGCGTGTCAGAAGCTCGACCTTCAGGGAGGGCGCCCTGCACAGCTGGCCCTCCCTGACGGTCGAGCTTCTGACACGCTTTGAAACCGCTTCGATTCTCCTCTATGATTGCTCGCACGTCGCCGGTCGTTCCTCGACCGGATTTTTTGGGGCCGTAGCTCAGCTGGGAGAGCGCATGACTGGCAGTCATGAGGTCAGGGGTTCGATCCCCCTCGGCTCCACCAATCAATCGCCTCGATGTCCAACTCTTTCCCGCCGAATCATATTCGCGCCAACTTTCGAACGATTGGTAAACCCGGCTTTGACTTAATCGAGTCTTCGCTGCGGCAAAATTTCTTCAAGCGAAACACTGAAGCGTATCTTTCGACGGACCAGGGAAAAACTGATCTCGAAAACCACCTGCGACACCGCCTCGAAGTCAACCGAATCGCGATGATTCCTTGGTTAGATGAGGCCCGTCCACTCGCGAATTCTAAAATTCTTGAGATTGGCGGCGGCACTGGTTGTTCGACCGTGGCGCTGGCCGAACAGGGCGCTACCGTCGTAGCTGTCGACATCGATGAAGATGCTCTCACGGTAGCCCGCGAGCGATGTCAGGTCTATGGCGTCAACGCCAGGTTCGTTCAGGCGAACGCAATCGATGTTCATCAGCTCTTCGCGGGCGAAACTTTTGACTTCATAATTTTTTACGCGTCTCTTGAACACCTGCTGTTGCCAGAGAGGCTCGCCGCCATGCGAGCGACGTGGGAGATGCTGCCGCGCGGCGCTCTCTGGTGCGTAGTCGAAGCTCCAAACCGGCTCTGGTATTACGACCAGCAAGCTTCGCGTTTGCCATTTTTTATGTGGCTGCCTGACGAACTGGCGTTTCAATATTCTTCTCGCAGCCCCAGGGCGGGCTACGGCGATCGTTATCGTGACGACTCTGAGGAAAGCAGACTCCATTTTCTCAGACGCGGCCGCGGCGTCAGTTTCCATGAATTCGATCTCGCCATGAAACCCGTCCGCGAGCTAAAAGTTAAGAGCAGTCTCAAGATGGAAACACGGCATCGTGGATTGTTGAAATCGATCAAGTGGAGAATGTCAGACGAGTACAAGTACCTGACGCTGCTGCGAAAATTGGCGCCGGACATCGACGAGGGATTTCTTCAGGCGTTGCTTTACCTCATCATCGAAAAGGACTGAAAGATTATTTTGATTGCTACGATGAACTGGCGCGCGCAGCGATGACTTCGTGATAATAGGCAATCAAAGTCTGCACGACTGATTCGGGTGCAAACTCGCGCGCCTTGGCTCGAGCAGCCTCAGCAATCTCATTCAGACGCGGATGCGTCCACGCCTCGATCATCTTTTCTGCCAACTCGGTTGCCGAGCCGGGTGAAACCAGGAACCCGGTTTTGCCTTCGTCCAGCATCTCTTCAAAGCTCGCGCCGCGCGTCCCGATTACGGGCTTGCCCAAAGCCATCGCTTCCAGGCAGGCATTCGGCAGGTTATCCAGCAGCGATGGTAGAACCACGAGATGCGCGCGCTGAATAATTGGATAGAGTTGGTCGTGCGGCAACTGGTGCGCGAGCACTACGCGATCCGAATAACCTTCGAGCAGCGATCGCGCGTACTGTGCCATCGACGGAGCAATCGCGGATTTCATGTCGCGGCCAATCAGCGCGACGTGCGCTTCCTGGTTTTGAGCAAGAAAAGTTTGCAACGCCTGGCAGAGGACATGAAATCCTTTGCGCATTTCGAAGCGACCAAAATAGAGCAGGTACTTTCGATCCTTTAGAAGTGTTTCATACGCCGAATAGTCCCACTCGCCTGTCTCGAGGTAGATGGGCGTGCGGATGACGCGTACGCGATCCAATCCCGCTTCAGTTCGCAGAGTCTCTTTCAGGGTGTGGCTCGGCGCAAAAATATGCGGACTCATTCGCGCCTGAAGTTTTTCCAGCAACTCAACCGATTTGAAATCAAGCCGCCGTTCGATTCGTAAATCATTCCAGCCCGACTGATAAGACGAAGCCCGCAAGGCATGCGGCACGCGCAGAAAGGCAATCGAAACCAGTCCGCAGCAGGGACAGTTTGGGAATTGCGCCAGGTCAAAGGCCGTTTCACGGCCCAGTTCTTTTAACTTTCGATAAACCGTGGCGCTGAAACCGAGCAGGTAAATGCTGGTTGCGAGGCGATAACGAGTGATGCGGCTCAGTTGGTGCCAGGCCTTGCCGACCTTGACGCGATGAATATGAACACCTTTGTGAACAAAGCTGGATTGATCGATTTCCGATCTCGTTATGACGTGAACCTCGTGGCCCAGATCAGCCAGCGAGCGCGCCACGCGATGCAAATAGTTCGCAATGCCGCCGTCAAAATATTCTTCGGTGACGTACTCGACCGTCGCGAAAGCAATTCTCAGTTTCCGGTCAGGCATATGCGGCCTTCAGTAAAGCCAACTATTGCGAGCCAAAAACAACACCGTCGCCAAGCTGCTGCATGACTGGTAGTTTGTAGCTTTGTTCCAGTTCTTCGCGGCTTGGCAGGTAGTACCGCCACTGGATTCGGTCAAAATAAACAATCACGGCGCGCTGCTGGGCCACCTCGATCTTCATTGCCTCCATTTGGCGATCAAAATCCTGATTAACTTGCCAACTTACCGGATCGATTTTGGCCGGCAGACGGAGCGCGTCCTTTCCCGTCAGAAATGCAATCACGTCCACGCCGTTCGAGTAAATTATTCGCCCGTCATTCGATCGCTTTAGGAAATCGACTGTCGCCGACTCGCTCCATTCCCGGCTGGCATATCCGCTACCGTTATCATGACGTTGAATCATGAACGGAACCGCATGCGCAGCATTAACGACTATCAGGAGAAAAGCCGCCGCCAGAAACGCCGGCCACCAAGATTTGTTGCGCCTGGATTTTCCGACTTGATAAATAGCCGTCACCGCCGTGAGATTCACGAAAATAAAGAGCGGCGCTAAAACTCTGGTGTCGAACTCAACCGCCGGATTCATGAAGCTGTTGTAAATAAACAGGAACGACAAATACATCGCGGCAAACGTCCCAGTTAACAACGGCGCCGCTGCCTCATGATTTTCTTTCGATTTGCTGATTACGAGAATCGTGACCGCGGTGATGAGGGCGCCGGCACACGCAAGCAGCGGTATCTTCCAACCGAGCGAAATATTCCATGGCATCCAAAGCAGGGCCAGTGAATTCATGAACAGCTCAAAATCGCTCCGGCCGGGAAGATGAAATGCCAGTGAGCGCGCCGCGGCTGAGTTCGTCAAAAGCAGATTGCGAATTAACCACGCAGAGAGTGGAAGGACGGACACAATGATCAGCAAAACCGAATCATTCAATCGATCTCGTGGCCTTCCCCTTCGCGAAAAAAGAACAGTCACGATCATGGCCGGAATGATCGTGACGCCGACGTAGCGCGTGAGCATTGCGAAGCCGGCCGCCAGGGCCGCAGCGATCAAAACAGCTCGATGTGGTCTGGCGACGTGCATCATGATCAATACGAGAGTTAACAGACAGAACATTATGAAAGGAGCCTCGGACCAGGCGAGCGTATAGATATTGAAGAACTGTGCAGAGGTCACAAAAAAAAGTACCGAAACAATCGTCGCGGCCAGTGAGCCTCTCGTTCCCAGACACGTGATGATTCCAATCAGGAGAACTGTGACGGCGGTAATTACGGCGTTCAGCCATTTCGCTGCGAGCGTGACGGGAAAACCTAGCTTGATGAGGGCAGCGAGCATGAGAGGATAAGCCGGCGGGAAAATGGTGAGCGGTGCTCCGGCAGGAAGCAGCGGTGTGTAATGCGAAGCGACCGTCGTAACGCTCCTGCCGGCCGCAATGCTTTCAGCAGCTCCGAGGTAAACCAGCGAATCAGCGGTGATCCCGACGCCGCGCGACATAGACCAGTAACAGATACTCGCGGCGAAAATGGAAACGCCGATCGCCAACAGAATGGCTGGGCGGTTTCGCGCCGTTGATTTTATGGTATGTGACACGAATGACGGCTTGACGCTGAATGTCGCCATGATAGCTCGTGCTCCCCGAGTTTGCCCATAAATCTTGACGGGTCTGAGGGTTACGGTTAGACTCCGGTTTTCAAATCGAATCCGCTTTGACTCGTCCAGCCGACGACACAACTTCTGAATGAACCAGCCGGCAGATCAATCGATGTCAACACTCATTGATTCCGCTACGGCGATTACAGTGTTGCCGCATCGAGCAATCTCCAGGCAACTACCCAATGAACCGATAACCAGAATTCAACCGCCAAAGTTCTGGGAAGCGATAAATCTGGCTGAGATTTGGGCTCAGCGCGAAGTCTTTTATTTCCTCATGTGGCGCGACGTAAAAGTCCGCTACAAGCAAACGGTAATCGGCGTGGCCTGGGTCGTGTTGCAGCCGATCCTAATCACGATTGTTTTTGCAATCTTTCTTGGCAGATTAATCAAGGTGCCCTCCGACGGCATGCCGTACCCGATTTTCGCCTACGCCTCCTTATTACTTTGGACTTTTGCATCGAACGCAATTCTGAGCAGCAGCTACAGTCTGGTCCTGAACGCACACATTATCACGCGGGTCTATTTTTCGCGGCTGCTTATTCCCGCCGCCGCCATCGGTGTGCGCTTGCTGGATTTCGTGATCGCGTCGGGTGTGCTCATCGGATTAATGACCTACTACCGCATACCGGTCACGCGCGCGGCGCTGTGTTTGCCGCTCTTCGTTCTCATGATTGGCGCGCTAACGCTGGCAATCGGTCTTCTCGGCGCCTCTCGGAATGTTCGCTATCGCGATGTCGGCACAATTATGCCGATTCTGCTGCAGGCATGGATGTTCGTTTCGCCGATCGTCTATTCATCGGCGGTGGTGCCTGCACGTTTGCGTTTTCTGTATTCGTTGAACCCACTCGTGGGTATCATCGACGGTTTCCGCGCTGCTTTATTCAATCTCCCGTTCGACTGGCCCAGCATCGTGATGTCAGCACTGGTGATCGCCCCGCTGTTGATTGTCTCGATGCACGTCTTTATTAAAATGGAGAGCACTTTCGCCGACGACGTCTGATCCGAGTCTGCTGCGCAAGGGCCAGGTTTTCATGCGATCAATCATCGAAGTTGAAAAAATAGGCAAACAATATTTTCTCGGGCGACGAGAAACCGTGCAGCCCACCGTGCGCGAGGCAGTTAAGAGTTCCCTCGAAAGCGCGGTTGAGTTTTGGTCGCGAAATGCCGGCCACGGCCATCGGGCAATTTGGGCTTTGCGTGACGTCAGCTTTCAGGTCGCCCCGGGCGAAGTTGTAGGCATTATCGGCAGCAACGGCGCCGGCAAGTCGACGCTGCTTCGAATCCTGGCGCGCATCACGAGACCCACCACGGGAGCCGCCCAGCTTTTCGGACGCACCGGCAGTTTGCTCGGCATCAGCACAGGTTTTCATCCTGACCTGACCGGCCGCGAGAACATTTATTTGAACGGCGCCATCCTCGGTATGAAGCGCCGCGAGATTGCGCGCAAGTTTGACGAGATCGTCACCTTCGCCCAGATAGACAATTTCCTCGACACTCCGACGAAGCGTTACTCCAGCGGGATGTACTTGCGTCTGGGATTCGCCATCGCGGCACATCTCGATCCCGAGATTCTGCTGCTCGATGAGGTGTTGACGATGGCGGATGTCTCGTTCCAAGAGAAATGCCTCGAACGGGTGCGCGTTGCCGGCGCGCAAGGCACGACAGTCCTGTTTGTAAGTCACAACTTTGAATCGGTAAGAAGCGTATGCAGTCGCGCGCTGCGTTTTGAGGGCGGGACGATTACCGATGATGGCCCGCCCGAGGCGGTAGTGTCGAATTACCTGCTCCAACTTCCCGAACGCGAGTTGATTTCGGTCTAGAGCCAATGCCACGGGTAAGTGTCATCATTCCAACTCACGATCGGCCCGCGCGTCTGCCGCAGGCCGTCGCCAGCGCCCGCGCCGCTGGTCGGGACGTACAAATAATCGTCGTTGATGATGCGTCGAGTGACGAAACTGCGAACGTCTGTCAAATGCTCGCCGGAATTCATTATGTTCGGGTGGAACGCAATCAGGGCGTCGCCGGCGCCCGCAATATTGGTCTCATCGCGAGTCGCGGTGAGTTCATAACCTTTCTCGACGACGATGATCTGCGTTTGCCGAAGTCGTTGGATGATCAGATCGAACTGCTGTCGAAGTCGCCGGCAGCGCTGTTCTGTTATGCGCAAGCCATTCCGCAGGACGACGACGGCAACCGGCAGCAACCGTTTCCGATGGTCTGCCCGCAAGGAGACATTTTCCATGAACTGCTAACGCGCAACTTTATTCCTTGCGGCAGCGTCATATTCCGCCGCGAATGTTTGACGCGCGTTGGTCTGTTGGACGACAGCATCCCGCGAATCGACGATTGGGATCTTTGGCTGCGCATTACCGAGCTGTTCCCAGTCGTCAGCATGGCTGCGCCCGTTATGATTTGGCGACAAGCAATGGCGGTTTCACAGCAGGGCAGTTCTGACACGGTTGACGTGATTAATCTAAGCATCACGCACTTTCGCACGAGATGTCTGCGATTGGAGCGAATGGCGAATGCCTCACGTAGTGAGCGTAAGAACGCGTGGCGCAAGTTTTCAACGAACCTCGCCGACCACTTGGCATGGGAGACGTTTCGCAGCGTTTGTGCCGGCCAATTGCTTAGAGCACTTGTCAGCGCCCGAACCCTGCTGCGATTGCACCCGAGCATCTTCCTTCACCTGTTGCGTCGCTGGGCGCGTGCTTCAACCATAAGCACGTTGTTGACCGCTGATTTGGAAACCGCCAGGACTCAACTGAAAGAGATTCGATCAATACCCGACAACCCATGAAAATCATCCTCTGCAAGAGTCATCTCGATGGACCAATTAGTGGCGCCGATGAAACCCTCGTTACCTATGCTTCGCAACTGCAGAGTGCCGGAGCGTCGGTTTCCGTCCTGTTGATGTATTTGCACGCCGAAGAAGATCAGTACTACCAGCGTCTGCTGGAGTCGGACGTGCGGGTTTCATGGATTGCTTCGAACCTGACGCGAAGTTCGTTGAGCGCCGGCCGCAAAATCGCGACGCGGATGTTCCTTAGTTTCCCGGGTTCGCGGCCAATGCTCCGGCGCGGAACGCAACCCGTGCTGACGGCTGTCGCCAATCGTTACTACGACGAATGCCGGCGTTTTCTGGAAAAAGAAAAACCCGACATAGTCCATGTCATCACGCCTAACGCAGGAGCTGCGGTGATGATTCGCGCCGCGCACGACGCCGGCATCCGGGTCATGTATCAGGAACTCGGCATTCCTTATCACCCGCCGGGATTCGACTATTATCACCAGTTCACTTCTGTGCTGCCGCTCTGTTCGGAAGTAGCGGCGCTTTCGCCGCGATTATTTTCTGATTGTCGCGACAAATTGACTTCATGTAAGTCGCTCTCGGTTTTGCCGATCATGTCGCAGGGATTTGCGAACGGCAACGGACATTCGCCACGGCCTGCCGGCAAACTCACCTTCGGCTTCGCGGCGCGGATCGAAAAGCTCAAGGGCCCAACGACCCTGATCGAGGCGTTGGCCATTGCCTGCGCCCTGGAACCGAACATCTTTGTTAACCTCGCCGGTGATGGCTCACAACGTCAGCGAATCGCCGCGCGCGTAAAAGCGCTCAATGTCGCAGCTCATTATCGTTATCACGGAGTCTACACACACCCGGAAGAATGCCGCGCATTCATGGAAAGCCTGGACGTCTTTGTGATGCCTTCGTTCACCGAAGGCACGCCCAATAGCGTCGTCGAGGCGATGGCCTGCGGCAAGCCCGTGATTGCGTCGGCGGTCGGTGGTATCCCTGACATGATAGGCCACGACGCCGGGCTTTTGGTTACTCCCGGCGATGCCGGCGAACTCGCGTCGGCGATGTTGCAGTTAGCACGCGACGGCGAGTTGCGGCAGAAGATGGGTATCGCCGCTCGGGAGAGGTTCGGCCAACTGTTCTCGCCCAAGGTCGTGGTCCCGCTGATGCTTGAAACGTATCGTCGCGTCGTTAACAATGGAAATGCGCGCGAAGTTCCCGACGAAAAGCAAATGCATCCGTGGGCCTGCTCTAAGTCAGAATTGTGAAGTCAAATTACAACTCGTCGCCCCAATACGCTGCCACCGGTTTCGAAAATCAGATCTTCACGACGGCGACTGAGTGGTTGCTTGCGATTGCACTCGCAGCCGCGACAGCCTTTGTCGTGATTTGGCAGAACTCTCATCTCACAGTCCTTTGGGACCTGAGTTACACACTCGATCATTCATCCCGCATTGCCCTCGGCGACGTGCCTTATCGCGACTTTCCGTTCGCGCATCCTCCACTCACCTTTCTGCTTCAGGCCGTCATCATCAAGCTCACCGGCCGGGTTTATTGGCACCACGTGGTCTATTGCGCCGTGGCCGCGGCATTCGGCACCTTGTTGACGTGGCGCCTGATGCGACAAATTCTGGGCCCGCTTCCATTCGGAAAAACGATTGCGCTGAGCTTGTCACTGCCCCTTGTTCCTTTAGGAATTTATTGCGTATTCCCGCATCCGTTCTACGATCCCGATTGCACCCTGGCGATTCTGATTAGTCTTTTGCTGCTGTCGCATTTGGATCGGCGACGGAATTCCGTCGTATTGCCGCTGCTCGCCGGCGCGTCTTTGGTTGTGCCGTTATTCGTCAAGCAGAACACCGGCCTTGCATTTCTGCTGACTGCAATTGGTTCACTCGCGGCGCTGCTGACTTGGCAGAAGCTGAAAGGTGAGCAGCTGCGGCATTACGCGATCACCATCGCCGCGGCGCTTGCGAGTCTGGCAATTGCCCTTCTCTTAATTCATCTATTCGCCGGCCTGGGAAACTATTGGCATTGGACTATTCAATTTGCTGCCCAACGACGCACCCCGGCGCGGCAAGAGATGCTGGAGATTTACACTGATAGGATGAATCTGGTGTGGCTGGGATTCATCACCGCCGGCGTCGTTCTGGTAACGTTTAGTCGGGTGAGGAATCGGCTTTGGTTGATCCTGGCAATGTTGCTGCTGTCAGCTCCATTTGTTTGGCCCGCGATCTATTTGCTGCGCAATTCAGACGCTTCGGAGCGAGCAGAAAGACTAATCAACGTTTGGCCAGTATTGCTGATCGTCTCGTTCATCTCGGCAGCACTCAACGTCAAGCGCCGCACCGGAGTCGCGAAAATTCTGCCGTTTCTGATCATCG
>Ga0163161_10004105_pt1 | contig 10190 bp, 10 predicted proteins | sample S45metaG_FD_129847 | JGI IMG/M metagenome (GOLD analysis project Ga0163161, IMG submission 129847) | Switchgrass rhizosphere microbial communities from Kellogg Biological Station, Michigan, USA - S4-5 metaG | ecosystem: Host-associated > Plants > Roots > Rhizosphere > Soil | place: USA... | reverse complement strand
CTGATCGCGGCCCCGTCGCCTGCATTCAGCATTTCACCATTGATCTCGATCGATCCGCTGATGAGCTGCAGCCAAGCATGGCGGCCGTCAGCGAGGCCGTAACTTATTGCCTCGTCTTTGTTTAGCACCGACGCATAGACCTTTACGTCTTGGTTTATGTGTACCGACCCATCGTGGCCGCCGCATGATGCGATCAGCCGCAGCTGGCCCTCTTTCTCGTCCCGCGAGAACTTCTTTTGCTCGTAACCAGGTGTCAAACGCTGAGTCTCGGGCAAGATCCAGATCTGAAGAAGGTGCGTCCTGTCGGTTTCTGAGCTGAATTCGCTGTGCAGTACGCCCGTCCCTGCGGTCATCCGCTGCACTTCGCCGGTGTGGATGGTCTCAACATTTCCCATCGAGTCGCGGTGTGAGATCTCGCCGGAGATCATATACGTAATGATCTCCATGTCGCGGTGGCCATGCTTGGGAAAACCCTGGCCCGGCTCGATACGGTCCTCGTTTATTACACGCAGGTCGCGAAAGCCCATAAACTCGGGGTCATAATAATCGCTGAATGAGAATGTGTAATAAGTATCGAGCCAGCCGTGATTCGCATGACCGCGTTCAGTTGATCTGCGTATCGTGATCATTTCTTTCTGATTATCATAAGCCCGTCGCGAATCGGTAGCAGGACATTCTCGACGCGCTCATCGGCAAGGACCATTTCATTGAAATCCGACAGGGCCTGCGTGTTCTCGTCCTTTTCCTCATCGCGTACGCGGCCGCTCCAAAGGACGTTGTCGGCGATGATAAAGCCGCCGGGCCGAAGCTTGTCGAAGACGAGGTTGTAGTAGTTCGAATAGTTGGGCTTGTCCGCGTCAATGAAGACCAGGTCCAACGTCTCTGTCAGGTTCGGAATAATATCGAGCGCAGGTGCAAGAATGAACTCGATCCTTCGCCTATATTCCGTTTTTTCGACAAACGAGCGGGCCACGGCATTTGTGTCCTCCTGTATGTCCAATGTAATTACCTTGCCGTCATCGGCCAAACCCTCGGCCAGGCACAGTGCCGAATAACCGAGATAAGTACCTATTTCCAGAATAACTTGTGGCCGGATCATGTACGACAGCATCGACAGCACGCGGCCCTGGTAAAAGCCCGAAAGCATTGCGGAATCTTCGTAATGGGCATAACAATGCTCGCGAAGGTCACGCAGGACGTCGCTCTCGCCAGAGGTATGAGCGTCGGCATACTCGGTCAGTTCGTTCTTGATCTCGTCCATAAGGGTCTATGAAGCCAACGACGCAGTAAATTCAACCAGCGGCTTCAGAAGGTCGGTCTCATAATTCGTCTTGACGTGCTGCATCACCGCGGTCATCCGCTCGAGACCCATGCCGGTGTCGACCGACGGTGCCGGCAGCGGTGTGAGCGTGAACGTTCCGTCCTCGTTCTTTGTCCGGTTGTACTGCATGAAGACGAGGTTCCAGATCTCCATCGTCGTGTCGCCAGGGCCGTTGACCCAACTCGGCGAATTCTTTGCGGGATCGGATGGATCGTCGCCCATGTAATAGTGGATCTCGGAGCACGGGCCGCACGGGCCGGTATCACCCATCTGCCAGAAATTGTCCTTGCGACCAAAGCCGAGCACACGCTCGGAGGCGGCGCCCATTTTGACCCACAAGTCGCGGGCCTCGTCGTCGGGGCCGACCTCATCGTCGCCTTCAAACACCGAGAACCACAGCCTTTCAGGATCGAGCTTGAATTCATTGACAAGCAGATCCCACGCAAAGCGAATGGCGTCTTCCTTAAAATAATCGCCAAACGAAAAATTGCCGAGCATCTCGAAAAACGTCTGATGCCGTGCGGTTTTGCCGACCTCGTCGAGGTCGTTGTGCTTGCCGCCCGCCCGGATGCACTTTTGGGAAGTGACAGCGCGGACGTATTCGCGCTTCTCATTGCCGAGAAAAACGTCCTTGAATTGATTCATTCCCGCATTCACAAACAGCAGCGTCGGATCATTAGCCGGCAGCAGCGGCGACGAATGGACGATCTTATGCCCGTTGCCCTCAAAATACTCGAGAAATTTGGCCCTGATCTCGTTTCCGGTCATATATTCAATTTACCATAACAAAAAGAGCCGGGCAGTAGCCCGACTCCCAATGTCCTCTACTTGATTCTCCAACTATTTTGTTTCCCTGAATCTCAACGCAGCCGAGTTCATACAATATCGCAAACCCGTCGGCTGCGGACCGTCGTCAAAAACGTGGCCGAGATGGGAGTGGCAACGCGGGCATTCGACCGCGATGCGGACCTCGCCGAGGCTGCGGTCCTCTCTCTCATAGACGTTCTTTTTGAATATCGGTTGGTAAAAGCTCGGCCAGCCCGTCCCCGATTCAAATTTTGCCTCCGACTTGAAGACGGCCAGCCCGCATGCCGCGCAGTAGTAGACGCCGTGTTTATGGTTGTCGGCGAGCTCGCCCGTGTAGGCAGGCTCGGTGCCCTCTTCGCGCATGACAGAAAACTCGATGGGCGAAAGCTCTTTTTTCCATTGTTCGTTGGACTTAACAACTTCCTTGCCATCATATTCGCCGTCGAAAAAATCGATCTGGCGGTCCGATTTTTCGGTGGATTGTTTCTTCGCCGCGGGCGTCGCGGCCGGGTCGGCGGCCACTTGGCCCGCCGGCAACGCTGCCGAGCATCCAAACTGACTGACAAACGCGGCGGACGTAAGACCGCCTATGATCGCAAATGTAAATATAAGAACGCGGTATTTCATATCTTTAATATAAGGCGTAAAGCGGAAGGCTGAAAGAAAAAGATACGCCCGGCGGCCTGAGGGCTTGTTTGCACTCGGCATTTCCCTCCCGAAATGCCTCGGGCTGCCCCCTAGAATTCCTGCCTCAGCCGCCGGACGAACGTGAAGAAGTTAATTCGGCATAAGTACCGTATCGACAACGTGAATAACACCGTTGGACTGACGCACATCGGCGATCGTGACGATCGAGCGGCCGCCCTTCTCGTCGGTGAGGACAAGGCTTTTGCCATCCATCATCGCCCACAGCTTGCCGCCGGCAACGGTCGTGAATTCTGCCCTGCCATGGCCGTCTTTTATGGCCTTGGCGATCGCCTTTGAATCAAAATTGCCCGCCAGGACGTGATAGGTGAGCACCTTCGTCAACATCGCCTTATTCTCAGGCTTAAGCAGCATTTCAACCGTGCCCATCGGCAGCTTGTCAAAAGCCGAGTTGACCGGTGCAAATACCGTAAATGGCCCCGCGCTCTTGAGCGTGTCGACCAGCCCCGCGGCCTGCACCGCGGCGACAAGCGTCGTATGGTCCTTCGAATTAACGGCGTTGTCGACGATCGTCTTTGTTTTATACATAGCCGCCCCGCCGACCATCGGGTTGCCCCCGTCCATCATCTGCGCCGACGCCTGCATAACAGCGAACAGCAAGCCGCCGACCAAAACCATAAGTCCAAAAAATGATCTCATTACAAAATTCCCCCAAGAGTTTATTTATTAAAAAAGGTCTTGCCTTTGGAGATGGTTTTCGCGGACGCGGCTGCTTTAGATTCACAGTGAGGATTTTTTGTCCGGGCGCGAAAAAGGCCGGGACGATGCCCGGCCTCGATTTCATGCCCCGCCTTTCGGCCTCTAGCTCTTCTCGCTATTCGATGACGAGCCGTTCTTCATTTGATCCTTAAACAGGTTGAGCAGCAAGAGCTGGCCAATGCCACCGCCACCATCACCCGAACCATTTCCACCTGAGGCAAGAATGTCCGGCGTGATACGCACGCCTTTTTCGCCGATGACCTTTAGCGTTTCGATCATCGCAATATTTGCTCCGCCAAGCGCCTTGACCTGCTCGTTGTACGCGACGCCCTGTGCCTCACCGATGAGTCGCATTTTCTCAGCCTCGGCCTTGCCGGTTTCGCTTATGTAATAAGCTTCGCCTTCTGCTTCCTTCTTTCGTTGTTCCGAACGCTTGCCCGCGATGTCCACGCCGACGGTCGCCTCCATGAGGCTCCGCTGGTTGTCGGCCTGCGAACTGGTCTTTTCGAGTTCGATACGTTTGACCTCGGCCTCGCGCTGGGCGTTGAACATGTTCTGCTTTTGCTCGGCGAGGATCTTCTCGGTCTGCGTTTTCATCAGCTCTTCCGGCAGACGAATGTGGCAGATCAAAACGTTGACGACATCGACATGGTATTTCAAAAGGTGCATCCGCACGCGGGCCTCGGCACGCTCCTGCTCCTCATGACGATTTTGCAGGTATGCCATCGCCGACGATTCCGACGCCTGGTTTCTAAATATCGAGTCGATCAGTGGATGCATCACGTTCTGCACCAGGCGGCTCACATCGCCGATCTTTGCAACCATGAACGGCGCGTCCTCGGGCTTCACGCGAAACACGACACGCACCTCCAACTGCATAGTAAAGCCGTCTTTCGAAATGACTTCGAACGGGTCAAATGTGTTGGCCAGCTCACCGGCCGTCCATTCAACGGTCTGGTTGGTCGTCGGAATAACGATCGGCGAGACGGCCAAAGTATTTACATAATAACGTCCCGGCCCCACGACCATTTCCTGTATGCCGCGATAGCCTTCGGGCACGACATAGGCCTCGTGAGCGCCGCTGTCGAGCCGTTTGTCAGCCGGGTCGCCTGCTAACAATTCCGCCCTGATATCTTCGATCGACGCTTTGTCGCCGTCGACCTTATCGAGTTTCTCGGCCGCGAGCTGCATCTGCTGTTCTTCTTCCTGCTCCAGCCGCGTACGAATTTTTTGCGCCATCGCGCGACGAATATCTTCGGACGGGTCTTTGCCGGTATTGGAAACGATCACAGCCACCTCGCCGGGTTTCACTTCTTTTGCGCTTTCCGGGATCACCTTGAACAGCATCGGATTGATGTAATAGGTTCCGGGAAGCAGTATGTCCTTCTGCGGGCCGCGTTGCCCGCCGGAGGTGATGAATGTGTTGCTGTCCTGGAAATTGTCGTGGCCCTCCTTTGGAGTCGCCACATAGTCCTTCGGGTCGAGAGGCGCACCGTCAAGCGCCTCTACAAGGCCGATCTGATTCTCGGTGATCATCGTCGCGTCGAAGAGACGCACGTCAAACAATCCGGGCATCGTATCGTTCCCGTTGTCGGTCGAGATCGAGCTAGTGTGGATACGATACGTACCGGGCGTCAGTATTTCGACCTGCGGCCCCTTTTGCCCGCCGTTGTATATGAAAGCCTCAGCGTCCTGAAAATTCTTGTGGTTCTCGATGGCCTTGCCGTGTAGACGCCCCTGGTCAAGCGGCGCGCCGTCTGCTGCCGTGATCACGCCCACTTTGCCCTGTGGAATAACTGTACTCGACGCTACGGAGACGCGAAACAGATATGGATGGATCGCCCATTTGCCTGGCGGCAGCGTTCTCAGCTGGATACCCTTGACGCCGCCCTCCTTGATAAACGCGATCGGGTCCTGAAAGTTATTGTGTGCGTTCTGAGCGCGGTCCGGGGCAAAGATGCTGCCCATCGGCATCGGCTCGCCGTCGATCGCCTCGATCACGCCAAGCTCGTCAGCACCGATCTCGACGAGCGGCACTTTCTGGGTGACGCGCTCGATCGGATACATAACGAAATGCAGTCCGGGCTTTAAGATGTCAGCCTGCAGGCCGACCTCGCCGTCGGTCGCGACCACGCGGCCTTGCGGCATGCGACGGCCAAAGTACCGGCGTTCCTTGATGCCGACTTCTTTGGCGCCGATGTTGACGAGAAATCGGGTAACGATATACCAGAGCAGGAGCAGGCCGATCAGAATGGCCACCGCGATAATTATCAGGGGAATTGGTTGTTGCATATACTTCCTTGCGGACGCCGATGGCTATCCGACTTTTGTTCTGGACGAGGCACGCAGGTTCGCGATCTCTTCCTTCATCACGAAAACTGCTCCCGAACTGCGCTCACTTGGCGGCAGGAGCCGGTAATGGCTTTCCAAGAGGTCGGCCAGGTCATCCGCCGCAACGCCGCCGATGCGGCCGTCGCGAAACGATCTCAGGATCTCATTTGCAGTTTCGGCAAAAGTATCCGCGCTTTTGCTGTCGGTTGCAACTTCCAGGAAGGCGGCTGTTGTTTTTCCGCTGGGTGCGGCGTCCCAATCACGCCTCGCTTTTTCGAGTTCCGAACGGCGTGCGTCCTCATCTGTCTTGTTCTTCAATACCGTGGCCGCGGCAGCTATCTGCCTCGCTTCTTGGTCCAACGCGGCCTTCTCGGGCGCAAAGAGCGGGCGAAGATGAGTCTCTTCGGCAAGATAACTCGATCGGTTTGGTGTGAATGCGTGGCGTTGCCGCCTATTTCGAAGGAAAAGCAGGGTCGCAGCCGACAAAACCGCCAAAACTGCAATGAGGAGAAGCATCGTGTTGTAACGCAGATACCGGCACGGCCGGCGTTAATGATTATGCGTTACCCTCAACAATTAGATATACGAAAGAATCTAGCCCAGGTTCGGCAAATCTTCAAGCACTTTGTTCGGGATCAGGCGTTTTCGAAGCCGCTAGAGCAGTCATCTTCTGGCGTATAAGATCGTAGCCAAAGCCCTGGCGAAGCAGGTGGTCGTAGAATTTCTTGATCTCATCACGTGTCTCTGGTTGGCCTTTGAGGCGAAGGCGTTTTTCAATGGCGACGTCGATCAGGATGGATTCGGGCAGCTTTTCATATGCGTGTGTGATCGCCGCGTCGACTTGCTCTTTATCGAGCTTCTTTTGCGACATCGACTGGCGCAGGCGGTGCTCGCCTTGCGGTTTTTGGCGAAGCTTTGAAACGGCGAGATCGTGGGCATATTGATCGTCGTCGAGGTATTTGTATTCTTTGAGTTTTTCGATGACGGCATCGACTATTTCCGCGTCGGTCCAGAGCTTTTCGAGCAGGCGTTCGCGTAAGTCTTCGATCGAACGCGGTTTTGCGGCGAGCAGCTCGATGGCGCGATTCATGGTTCGCTCGCGAGAGCGTTCGACATCCTTTACCGTACGCTGCGAATCGTCAACGGGCTGTTTTCGTCGTCGCCACATGAATTCAATGCAAAATTCACAATGCAAAATGCACGATATTCTCTAATTGTGCATTATGCATTGTGCATTCTAAAATTGGCGCGTGGACGGCATTCTGATCATCGACAAACCCGCCGGCATTACGTCGCATGACGTGGTGTCGCGAGTGCGGCGTATCTTAAAGACGCGGCGTGTCGGGCATACCGGAACGCTCGATCCTTTTGCCACGGGCGTGATGGTCATTCTCGTTGGTAAAGCGACGCGGCTTGCGCAGTTTTTGGATAAGGACGAAAAGGAATATGAGGCGGTCGTCAGGTTTGGATTTGAGACCGATACCGGCGACGCAACCGGAGTGCGGAATGCGGAACGCGGAATGCGTAGTGAGGAAGTTGCGGAACTGCTCGCGGAGACAAATTGGGCGACGTTGTTGTCCGAGTTTCTTGGCGAGATCGAACAGGTGCCGCCGATGTATTCGGCAAAGAAGATCGCAGGCAAAAAATTGTACGAGCACGCTCGCAAGGGAATCGAGGTCGACCGCGAGCCGATCACGGTCAACATTAGAAAACTTGACGCCATCAACGACACATCAAGCGGACCGCATTCCACACTCCGTATTCGTGTCGTTTGCTCGGCCGGAACCTACATCCGAACGCTTGCCGAAGACATCGGCAAGAAACTCGTGACCGGCGCGCACCTCGCCGAGCTGAGACGGACGCGGGCAGGCAGGTTCGGCATTGACCAAAGCATTACACTCGATGCGTTGGAAAAGCTTGACGAGCCGACCGATCGTCTCCTGCCGTTGACCGATGCGGTTTCTAATCTGCCGTCGGTGACGCTCTCGGAGGATCGGGCAGAGGCCACAAAGAACGGTCTTTCAACGCGGCTCGATGAAACACAATTCGCAATGGGCGAAGCGGCCAGGATGATCGACGCCGACGGTAACTTGCTCGCGATCGGCATTTACGACTCGGCCGAAAACTCCATTCGCCCAAAGGTCGTTTTAGTATAAAATGGCACGCTGACTGTATGAAAAAGCGCGATATAGCATTGGCATTTGGCGGGGCGATCGGTGCGGCGGTCGCGGTCAAGATGTTGACGCGCGCCAAGACAGTAAACTGGGATGACGTGCATGACTTCGTGGTGCATTCTGACCGGTCGCGGTTCGTTAATGTCGACGGCATCCGGATTCATTATCAGGAATTTGGCGATGCTGCGAGACCGACGATCGTTCTCATACACGGCTATACGGCGTCGGTTTATGTTTGGAAGACTGCGGCACCGCTGCTGGCCGATGCGGGTTTTCATGTCATCGCGGTCGACCTTGTCGGGTTTGGCTACAGCGAAAAGCCACGTTCATTTCCATATTCGATCGATGCGCAGGCTCGGATCGTTTCGCGGTTCATGGACCGCCTAGGCATCGGACGGGCCACAATTGTCGGAAGCTCGTATGGCGGAGCGGTCGCTGCAACGCTCGCGCTTGACTACTCGTCCCGCGTCGAACAACTTGTCCTCGTCGACACCGTTATCAACGACAACCTAAAAAAACACCCGATCCTGCGCCTCGCGTCCATCCCGGGCGTGGGCGAGGTCATTACACCGTTCCTATCCGATTCGCGTGCGTTGCACCGTTGGCGGATGCGGGGCTCGCTGGCTGACCCGGCGCTCGTGACCGAGGAACGCATCGACTCGATCCGCCGCCCGCTCTTTGCCGCGGACGGCCATCACAGCCTACTCGCTACATCGCGCAACTGGCACGCAAAACGCATCGGCCGCGACGCACATCTCATCCGCCAATCGACGCTCATCATCTGGGGCGAAGACGACAAGGTGATCCCGCTCCGCGACGGCTATGAGCTGCGCGACGAGATCACGGATTCACGCCTCGTTGTTCTCAAAAATTGCGGGCATGTGCCGCAGGAAGAGCAGAGTGCTTTGTTTTGCGAGCAGATAGCGGAATTCTGCCGCTAGAAATATCGGTAGTGTCCGGTGATCGTCCAATCGAACAACCGGTCCTCTTCATTCGTCCCGCCGCCGATATTGTGAATTATCGAATATCGTCCCGTTCTCTTGTTCCAGGTATCCGAAATGAGCCCGATGTGGGTCATTCCTTTTCCGTCGAGGTCCCACGAAACAATGTCGCCTGGCCGATAGCTCGCGCCATCGGTTGTGACCGGTAGCGATTTGCCTTTGCGCACAAAGAAAGTTTGAAGATTGGGAACGCGGCGATGGTCGATATTTGTGTCGGTCGCCGTCAAGCCCCATTTGGTCGGATACACAGAGAAGTTCGCTGCCATATCCTCGTGGACCTCGCGTTGCAGGTCGATGCCCGCGCTTCTAAGGCTGCGGATGACTACATCCGTACAGGCGCCCGTTTCAGCCGGAACGTCGCCGCCAGGATAAGGAATGACCACATAGTCCTGCGTGTACCTACGTGTCACTTTTGTCTGTTCACGCGCGCTCGCCAGTACCTTGCGAACTGGCCCGGGCGGATCGCCCACCCTAGGCGCCGGCGTATAGATGGCCGGATTTGCCGAGCAAGCTGCGGCGACGAGGGCAACCAATGTGATGAGACCAGTGAATGTTCGCACCATATCGGTTGATTAGACGCTGTTTCGTTGAAAATGTTCCGGTAATTTGTTTTTATCAGGGCCGCAACGATAATGGGTCGTGTGGATCGTTTCGTTTATCTAAACGGCGAGATCGTCGGTCGGGCCGAGGTCGGGCAATCGGCATTTTCGTCGGCCGTGTTGTACGGGAAGGGCGTTTTTACGACGATCTCCATCATCGATTCGGCCCCGTTTCTTTGGAGCAAACATTGGCGGCGGCTAACGGTGAACGCAGAAAAGACCGGCATCGATCTGTCGGACCATTCCGAAGCGTCAATACGCAAAGCATTAGAGGGTCTGGTCGCAGCAAATACGACGACCGACGGACGTGCTCGCGTCACATTCTTCGACGAAGGCCCGAGTTCGATCTGGTTCGGTGAGAATAAGGGCAAAACCACCGTGTCGATCATCACAGCTCCAACCCACACGGTCGTCGATAATTTGCGGCTGACCATCTCGCCCTATCCGGTCAATTCGCGCTCACCGTTTGCCGGTATTAAGTCCTGCAACTACCTTGAGAATATTTTGGCGATCGAAGAAGCAAAGGGCCGCGGTTTTGACGAGGCAGTCAGAG
>Ga0163161_10004104_pt1 | contig 10190 bp, 8 predicted proteins | sample S45metaG_FD_129847 | JGI IMG/M metagenome (GOLD analysis project Ga0163161, IMG submission 129847) | Switchgrass rhizosphere microbial communities from Kellogg Biological Station, Michigan, USA - S4-5 metaG | ecosystem: Host-associated > Plants > Roots > Rhizosphere > Soil | place: USA: Michigan... | reverse complement strand
CTTTATAGGCATTGTTACGTCCGTCAATCATCAACTGAATAAACTGTGTAGCATCAAGCAACTTTACTTTTTTATGCAATTGGGTTATACCTGCCTGTACATCATACTGAAAACGACCTTTACCATCCTTACCTCTTTTTGTTGTAATCATTACCACACCACCCGATGCTCTTGAACCGTAAATTGCTGCCGAAGCGGCATCTTTTAAAATGTCTATAGTTTCAATATCCTCCGGGTTAACGAAAACGTTATTTCCGGCAGGATAACCATCAATAACATATAAAGGATTAGAACTTGCATTGATTGAACCTACACCCCTAACACGAATTTTAGTTCCGGCGTAAGGTGCACCACTGGTTTGCGAAACCTGAACACCAGCCACTTTACCAACTAAAGCCTGACCAATTGTTGGTGAAGTTAAGTTCATTTCGCTCGCTTTAACGCTGCTAATTGCACCCGTAACGTCAGATTTTCTAATCTTCTGATATCCAATGGCTACCACTTCATTTAAAGTATTGCTACTTTCTTTAAGTTTAATGTTAATCGATTTATTGCTTGCAGCCACAACTTCTTGTGTTTCGTATCCGATAAACGAGAATACAAGTGTAGCTCCAGAAGGCACATCGATAGTAAATTTACCATTGGCATCTGTTGAAGTTGTTTTTCTGGTTTGCTTATCGTAAACGCTCACGCCCGGAAGTGCCTCGCCTTTTTCATCTGTTACAGTACCGCTAATCGCTAAAAAGCGGTTGCTTAATTTTAATGTCGAAACCAACTTACCATTGCCCATCGCAATAGCTGAAGAATTGCAAACAGCCAATAAGCCTATGGGCAAAAGCAATTTCCGGCAGGTACTTTTAATACCCGATGCTGAAAAAAATGATATCATCTTTTTTATAATTAGTAATTATTTAGAAATAGAAATTTGTTTATGTTTTTGAAAGGACTGGTGATTTTCAAATTCACATAGGCATTTATTTAATGTTCAAAAATTTGTTTGGCAGAAGCGTTTTTGATGGGGCAAAACTAACCGTGTACTTTTAACACTATGTATCTATTACATTAACTCTGAAACAACAACCAGCAGCTATCGTTAACATAATGTTAAGACAAAACCAAGCCACAAAAAGAGATTGTTTACAGCACGAAAGAAATAACAGGGATTTAATATTTACTTAACCACTTAGTCCTTAGTTTGTAAAACGATGCAGCTAAGGTTTTGCATTCAGCATTTTTTTTGTTGTATAGAATTTTTATTAAATGAAGTTATCAGCCCCATTATACGTTGCAGGCTTTTTATTGATGTTTAGTTTTAAGAGCTCAATAGTGGGTAAATTAAACCGAACAAAAACTTTAGATTCACTTGGTGCCTGCCAAGGACTTTCTTATCAAAACGGAAAATACTTTTTATACGGAGATAGAGAAGTTGGTGTAATGAGAAGCTATAACTTAATTGGAGATTCACTTGAATACGATGGCAATGAATACAAGTTTACAGTTAATGCTGAAAACGCAATTAAACATCCAACCGGAATTGCATACCGTAAAGGCTTACCAACTTTTGTTGGAAATTCCGTTAGGTTAAATGGTGAAGGCACAAAGTGGAAGGCTGTTATTAACCAGATAAACTGGGAAGGCTTTTTAAAGAAGAAAACACTTGATGAAAATTTGATTTCGACCATTGATGATGATGCCTGTATACAAGGTACGCGACCAGAATACGTTAAATATAAAGGTAAATGGTTTGTTGCCACTTCTGATTATGGCGATAAAAACAACGAGGTAAGATTATACGAGCCTAATCTTTTGGCAAAAGCTAAAAGCACAAATGAGAAAGGTGTATTGGTGAAGAAATTTACTTGCTCTGCTTGGGTTCAAAATCTTTATTGGTTAGATAAAAAAGGTATTTTGGTGCTTGTTCAAAACCAAATTGAGGGACGCAAATGGAGGCTGACTTTTCTAGATTTAGAAAAATCCATCGCCAGTGGCAAAGAATCGATAATTGAAGTTATTGATACCGACAAAGCAGATGAGTTAGAAGGATTTGTTTTTGGTGAAAATATAGAAAAAGGCATTGCAGTGAGTTCATCACGAAAAAATAACGTAAGCCAAATGGATTTTGATTGGTTTGGAAAGTAAATGCAGTAAACCAAGTAGATTCATACTATTTTAATTTTCTCCTACTTTTTAAAAGAAATTTGGTTCGTTGTTGAAGTAAATCTTTTAAAATTCCCTTTAAATGGAACTTTTTCTCTAAACGAGAAAAAATAAAGTCCTAATCCCTATATTTGCAGCCCAATGCTCCCGTAGTTCAATGGATAGAATTATGGTTTCCGGTACCATCGATATGAGTTCGAATCTCGTCGGGAGCACCATACGAGACAAGTCAGCTTTTTTCGCTGTTTGTCTCGTTTTTTGTTTCGAGTACCCGCCTGTGCAATCTCTTGCGAAAATTTATAGAAGCAAACATCGCGAAGAAACTTCATTTTTAAATCGCTAAATCTGCACGCCTTAATTGCTGAGCGTTCGTGTCATTGAAAGCAACAACAATAAACTGATCATTATTCTCACTGATAACATTCTTCATTTCTTGTCCAATATGCTGAAACCTGAATTGTCCCTGATAAACATTTTCCCCATATGTAAAAGCAGTTGGCAAAAGAATAGACAGCGCATTTGGTGATGCAAATTTCTCTCCAAACATATTTCTTATTTTTCGCTTTAGCTTCCCATCCGGTTCTGAGTCGATATTAAATATTTTATCAGCAATGCTTTCTATAAAATCTATATCATGTCTTCTGTTTCCTGTAGTGTAAATACCATAATATATTTCGGCATTATCGTTACCATAAACCTTTTTGGCAATACAAACAGGCACATTTTCTATGCTTGCCAATACTTTTTTCTTCGCATTTTTCTGAATCTGAACTACAGCAACTACACAAATTACAGCTACAACTAAACATGCGTAAATGTAAATATTATAACTATTATCCATTTTGGATAATTCGTACATAAAATAGCTTCCAGCCGCACTAAAAACACCCAAAAGTGTAGGTAAATAAACTATTTTATTTTGTCCCCAACTACCGGCACCGGCATACTTCTTTTTAATTTCCGAATTGTTTTCAAGTTTCTTTAAGGTATCTTCTGTAAAAATCATGGCTTAATTTATTTTTATTCATCCAATTTAATCATCACTAATTCTAGATACAATAAGCACTTACTATTCGCAAAGGTTAAATTATAATTCGCTGGAAATGATTTAAAATTCGCCGACTCTAGAAAATTATAATATTGCAATTAATTAAAATTAATCTTGGTGGAATCTTATCCTTTTGTTAAAAATAAAAATTGCAGCTAGGAATAATTTATTCTAATTTAGAGTACCAAACGAAACTAACTTATGAATACTATAAACCTGGGTGCATTTTGCATCAGCCTTGCTGTGAAAGATATTCACGCATCTAAAGCATTTTACGAAAAACTGGGCTTTACGGAAACTGGTGGAAACATAGATCAGAATTGGCTAGTACTAAGAAATGAAGACAAAGTTATCGGTCTGTTTCAAGGTATGTTCGAAAAAAATATGCTCACATTCAATCCAGGTTGGAATCAACAAGCTCAGTCTGTAGATCCTTTTACTGATATTCGCGACATTGCTAAAACACTTTCGGCTTATGGACTACAACTGAATGAAACACCAAAAGGCGATAGCGGACCTGCCTACATAACCCTTACAGACCCTGATGGAAACCCTGTGTTAATAGATCAGCACCGCTAATTCTTAAAACAAAACAAAAAAATTATATAAAAACATGGCAACAACAAATACCTATTTAAATTTTAATGGAAGTTGCGAAGAAGCATTCAATTTCTATAAATCTGTTTTTGGAGGAGATTTTACTTACATCGGCCGTTTTGGCGAAATGCCACCAAGTGATGAATTTCCAGTATCAGAAGCTGATAAAAACAAAATAATGCATGTTTCGCTACCTACAGGTTCTTCGGTTTTAATGGGAAGCGATAACGCCGAACAATATGAATCTTCTTTTGTAAAAGGAAATAATTTTTCTGTTTCGATAAATGCAGACAGTAAAGAAGAGGCAGATAAATTATTCAACGGACTTTCAGCAGGCGGAAATCCAACTATGCCAATGAGCGAAACATTCTGGGGAGCATACTTTGGTATGTTTACAGATAAATTCGGCATTAACTGGATGGTAAATTATGATGACCCTGCAAAAATGCAGCAACAATAATTACAATTAAAAGGATTGAACTGGAGGCAGTTCAGTCCTTTTTGTTTTAACATTTTCCTTTCGTTTAATCGCCGAAATTCTTTAAAAAACTTAACGACCATCAGGAAACAAATGGCGAATTTATTCTATAAAACATCATGAACACCTATTTCGCAGAAAATTCCACAAGATTCGCGAGCAGCAATGGCAATTATTGTTGCCGGTACTTATTCCATCAATCTCTGTGCAGAAATTGATGGAAATACCTTTTGCGGGATAGACATTAAAGGTGAAACCGGAAGAAACCAGATAAAGAAAGCAATTGCAATGCTTGCAGACCAAGTATATACCAATTTGAAATAAGTTAAAAACCTGAAAACCAAATATTTTGAATGCTAAACTCAACGCATTTTTTGAGAAACTGTATGCTTTTATCCAAAAGATTAACGACACATGCCATGCCATTAATCATTATAGCAAACCAACCTTCCGTTAAGTAAATACAAACCAAATATTTATAAGGCTAAGGAATTAATATTATGTAATAATTAAACCTTAAATTAATTTCTATTTTCTGACATCAAACTTTATTATTTAATCACAACCCAGCGGTTCAGCACATTACTTTTCCCTTCTAAAACAACTTTATAAAACTTTGATGGATACTTTTCTACATTAATCAAGGCATGTTTATCAGAGATAGGCACTTCTGCCAATAATTGATATTCATCTGGCTGCCCAGCTTTAAAATTATTTGTTGGCGTTACCCATATTTTAACTTTACCAGTATTTTCAAGCGCTTTCCAGCTTACATCGAGACTGCCTTGAATGTAGTTTGCATTAAGATTAGCAACTGAAACATCGCCAATTAATGGAACGCCATCAACCTCAAAGAGATTCTCCTTTGGGATATCAATACTCATGAATCTGGCAATGGTTGGCATAATATCAACAATATATGGGTTATAATATTTGCTGTAAGCATTTAACTGTCGGTAATTGCTTACCATCCAGGTACTGCGTTGCCTTGCCGATTGACCACCATGATTTTTTCCGCTTTTTTCATCTCTTCCATGGTCGGTGGTTACCACTAAAAGCCAGTCTTCATTATTATTTTTCTTACGATACTCAATCGCATCGTAGATTTTTCCTAATTGAACATCTAATTTTTTAATCGCATTTGTAAATTCAGGACTATCGCCGTACATATGCCCCATATCGTCAGTATATTCCAGGTAAACCCAGGAAAAGATCAGGTGCATCTTTTTTTATGGTTGCCACAGCTTCGCTTATTACTTTTTCATCTATCCTACCCATAAAATCACGCTTTTTATCATGCTTGAAGTTTATGGTGTCTAGTTCATAGCCGTCAAAATACTGATCTACTTGCAGGTTTCCTGCCGCAGGCAAATTATGACCAAGCAATTTCTTTCTATTATCTAACCAGCTCGAAAATATAGCTGTTTTTTTCTGAGGGTATTGAGCTTTAAAGAACCTGAAAATGTTTTGATAATTGTAATTTGGATCTTTAATATCATTATCGGGAATGTTATGCTTGTTAAACCAAACGCCTGTTAAAAGGCTATTATAACCAACAGCAGATATGGTTGGTGTTTGGCTGTAACCATCTTTTTCGCCACCAACTTGCATCCGGGTATAACTTCCATTATTGATAATCCTTTTCACATTTGGTAGCTCCAAACGTTCTATAACATCAGCCGGAATACCATCGGCGATGATGAAAACAGTCTTTTTTGCCTTTTGCGCCCAACTGTTTAGCGAAACACCGAGCAGTAACAGCAGTATTATTTTTTTTATCATTTTATTTCTTAAAATTTAAAAGTGGATAGCCAAAAAGCTAAAATAAAAAAGCACCACCGGTTTTCGATGGTGCTTTGTTGGTTTTATGGTTTAAGCAACCACATTACCTCATTTATATTATCGCCCTGCGGATATTGTCTGGAAATGGCTGCTGAAACATTTTGTTGGTGCAACCTCAACTCTGATTCCGGATACATCCAGCGTTTTGGTATGCGTTTATCATTCAACATACCTGCTCCAGAAGTATCAAATACTGGGAAACCAGTTCTACGTTGCTCATAAAATGGTTGATAACCACCATTCATAAAAGAAGCAATGTATTTTTGAGTAATAATGTTTGAAATCGGGCTAGCGGCTCCAGCCAACTGAACTGTCGGTTGTGCTAAATAAATTGCAATGGTTGCCTCATCTATACCGTAAAACTGCATCGATGCACGAATACCTTTCTGATAGAAATCGCTTGCACTGCCGCTAATCCATCCCCTTTGTACGCCCTCAGCTAAAATAAACTGTAATTCTGCATAACCTAAAGCAATACTTGGCTCATTAGTTGGGTTGTTATAATAACGTGGCTTGATTTTAGAAACTTCTCCTGCAACCGTTTTTGCATTGTTTTCATTAACAGGTGCGCTTCCTCTTGCTCCGCCGTAGGCGTTAAAATCATTTACTGGCAATGCCGAAAATTTTGTGGCTTTATCTGCGAAGTTAAACAGGCGCACATCTCTTAACGATTTCAATAAATTAACAAAAGTTTCTTCCATGTAGTTGGTTGTCTGGATATCGTTATTATTGAAATATGGGTAACGGTTACCCGCTAAATCGTAAAACTTAAGTTGTGCATTATCAACATTACCTGTGAAAATAGGATACTCCGAAGGACTGTTAACAATTTCAGCAAAACGCTTTTTAACCTCAAATTTCGTATCGTTTTCTTTGATAGACAAACTCATCAAAACCCTAAGCGATAAGGAATTAATTGCTCTTTTCCATTGTTGCATATTACCACCATAAACAATATCGCCTTGGATGTTTGGTGTAGATCCAGTTATTAATCCATTTGCAGCTTTTAAGTCGTTAAGGATATTTAAATAAATATCTTCTTGCTTATCATAAACCGGAGCTGATACATTTTCATCGCCTTTTAAAGCCTGACTGTAAGGAATATCGCCAAACATTTGTGTAAGCTGAAGAAAATACCATGCCCTGAAAAATTTTGCAATTGGCTGATATTCCGGCTTGTTCTGAGCTGTTGCAGCTTGCTCCATTTTCATCACCTGACGGAGATTATTGAAATTACCAAAACTGCCTCTGTTCCAACCGTAGTATTGGTTTAAAGAAACCGCGTCAGTATAAACCATTTGACGTGTAGTAAATGCCACAGTAATATCAGTGGTTTGAAAGGCACTTTGCTCAACAGCGTTTAAAAGTAAATCGGGTGTAGCAATTGTCGATTTGTTGGGGTCTGTTTGAAATTCGCTAAACTTCTTGCAACCTACTTGAGTAAGTGCAGTAAATAATAACAGGTATAATGTCTTTTTCATATTCTTTGCAGATTAAAACTTAAGATTTACGTTAAAGCCAAATGAACGGGTTGATGGTGTTTGAAGGTTATCAACTGCCGGATCAGGATCTACATTTGGCATTTTTGAGAATAGTAATAGGTTACGCCCTACTAATGATAAATCCAATCCTTTGATGAAAGATTTACCTAAAACTTTGGTAGGCACTTGCCAGCCAATGGTTACTTCTCTTAATTTTAAAAATGTTTGCGAGAAGTAGTTATAGTTATTATAAGCACCGTTACTGGTATTGGTCATATAATCGATGTAGTTTACCGCCCTTGTATTTGGAGCAAAAACACGGGTATCGCTGGTAATGTTACCGAATGCATCATAAGTTGCTGCACCACTGGTTACCACAACACCATCACCTACAAAAGTTGACCTGCCTGCATTTGCATCTACACGATATTGATTAAGCGTTCCCGGATTTGTACCACCCCACCACATTTTTTGGTTAGTAGTAGAATACATCATACCGCCTAAACGTCCATCAACCAAAAACTTTAAGGTGAAGGCTTTATAGTTAAAGGTGTTTTCGATACCATAAGTCCAGTCTGGAGATTGGTGACCGATAAACCTTGAGAAGGTATCATTCAACGGGAATCCATTACTACCATAAATAACTTGTCCTTGATTATTAGTTTGGTAAACTGAAGTGAAGATTTTATCTGTACGATCGCCAACTCTTAAAAAGTTTAACGTTTCTGCACCGCCGTAAATTTCTTTCAAATACCTGCGGTATTTACTTAAGTTAACCGCCATATTCCAGCTAAAATCACTGATTTTCAATAAAGTTCCTGATAAAACAAACTCTAATCCTTTACGTTGAAACACATTACCATTAGCCAACTGACTGTTGTAACCACTTGTAATTGATGTTGGAATAGAAACGATATTATTGAAATCTTTTGTTTGATAATAAGTTGCCTCTAAGCTTAATCTGTTGTTGAAGAATTTAGTATCTACACCAACCTCCCAGCTATCAGATGTTTGTGGCGTAAGGTTTCCATTTAGCAAAGCATCACCGAAGGTTAAAGATGGAACACTATTCCAGATGGTGCCTTTATTAAATGACGGTAAATAGCTATAGGTGTAAGCGTTATCGTTTAATGTTGCACTTGATACTCTCGACCACGAACCTCTCGCCTTTAAATACGAAAACCATTTTGGCAACTTTGTAAGTTGAGATACTACAACAGAACTACTTACCGAAGGGTAGAAAAAGCTGTTATTTGCAGTTGGCAAAGTAGAAATCACGTCATTTCTTCCAGTAGCCGTAAGGTAAATTGCATTTAAAAATTCTAAATCTAATACTGCATAAACACTGCTAGTACGTCTTTCTTCAACAAAGTTATTACCCTGAATTGGATTTGCAGAGTTACTTAAGTTATAAAAACCCGGAATGGTTAAACCATCGGTACTGGTAGAACCGTATTTGTTGTTTCTGTAATAATTTGCAGCACCAACCTGAGCATGTAACTTAAATTTCTCGGTAAAAGTATGGTTGTAATCACCAATTAAATCTGATACTAAATCAATATAATTTCCGGTTGCAACGGTAAACTGTCCTCTCGATTTATTTCCATAACCGATGTAACTCATTGGCTCCTTGTAAGTACGGTTTAAACCATAAGAATTAATACCATTTCTAAATTGAATACTTAAAGCAGGGCTTATTTTGTAATTAAGATTTAATGAACCGAAAGTATTGTCTTTATCATAACCTCTTAAATAATCGTAAGCTTGAAAATATGGGTTATTGTAATATGAAGTATTGTAGTTTCTTTGCTGAATACCTTCTTTACCCGGAACCCAATAATCTCTCAAATCTTCTACGCTCACATCTGCACCTGTCCATAAAACTAAGTTGTACAAATAGTTAGTTGGCCCATAACCAGTTTCTGGGAAGTTCTTGGTAAACTGACGGTTATAGTTTAAACGGGCATCAACAGTAAAGTTATCTGATAACTTATAATTACCAGAAATATTGAATGAACTGTTCTGCAAATCGGTATTTGGCACAATTCCTCTTTGATAAATATGTGAAGCAGAAGCTCTGAAAGCGCCTTTATCTCCACTTTGCGTAATACTGATGTTATTACTAGCAATTAATCCAGTTTGGAAGAAATCTTTTACATTATTTTTTCCTCTTGAGATAAAAGGAAGCGGTACAAGCTGACCTGTAACCGGATTTCTCGGACTATTAAACTGTGGTGTTTCAAAAAAGCCGCTTGGCGTACTTGGGTCTGGTTGGTCTAATTTTGGACCCCAAATCCATCCCGAACCTTCTGGTCCACCACCAGAACCATCAACGTAAGTATACTTACCTTTAAAACCCGCACCATATTCGGTTTGAACTTCAGGAATTCTGATAAAACTCGGTTGAATTTGTGTTGAACTATTAATATCAATGCTTAAATCTTTTCCTTTACCACGTTTTGTAGTAATCATAATCGCTCCGTTTTGCCCAATTGAGCCGTACAATGCAGAAGCATTTGCACCTTTTAATACCGTTACCGATTCTACATCATCTGCATTTACACGGTATAAATCTGCGGATTGATCT
>Ga0163161_10004102_pt1 | contig 10193 bp, 8 predicted proteins | sample S45metaG_FD_129847 | JGI IMG/M metagenome (GOLD analysis project Ga0163161, IMG submission 129847) | Switchgrass rhizosphere microbial communities from Kellogg Biological Station, Michigan, USA - S4-5 metaG | ecosystem: Host-associated > Plants > Roots > Rhizosphere > Soil | place: USA: Michigan... | reverse complement strand
TGATGTAGGCACACCCGGCGCCGATACCGAAAGCGGGTTTGGTACACCAATATATAATACATTCATTTTATCGGGCGATACCACTGCTGATGGTCTTGCCACTGTGTAGGTTTGCGAAATTGGATATACTTTTGGCGGGCCTTCTACCTGTTTTACAGATAAGCTGCCTGTCCATGTATGTAACCCCTCGCCACTTGCGGTGGTAGTATAGGTACCTATACCACTTGTGGTTGGTACCTGTGACCCTCCCACGGTTATTATAGGATCTGATTTCTGATCATACGCTGATAAGTATATTTCGGCTTTATACTGCTGTCCAGCCAAAACATAGGTACTTGATGGAACCACGACTGCCCTAAACTGGTTTAAGGTTACCTGTGCCTGATCAATTTTACCTAATATCTTTTTCACCACTTCGTTCTCCGCATTTTTATTATCCGCCTGGATCTTGGCCAGGGTGGTTAAAGCAGCGCCCAATGGAATGCCGTCGCCAAAATAGGCTTGCTGCCACGTTTTACCTTTAGTTGCAATGGCGTTTAAAGAAAAATTAACTCCTGTACTATCCTTACCTAATATTTGCAGTAAATGTGTACGGGTACTTTCAATTTTTTCTTTTAATACATCTGCCTTTTTAGCGTTGATCATTACCTCGGGTGATATATCAAGACTTTCTCTGGCGTCTACATCGCCCGTCTCTGCATTAATACCTCCACCTCTTTTAATTAACTCGGCTTTTAACTCTTCAATATATCCATTTAATTCATCAGCAGTTTTACTTGCTGCTTTGGCCTGGGCTTCCAATCGCTGTGCCTTTTCAGGTTGTTCTTTTCCTTTGGTTGCCTCAAATGCCGAATAAGTGCTTTGTAAGCTGGTAGTTACATTTTGACGTGACTGGTCTAAACTACTTGTAATATTTTTAAAAGCGTCTAACAAGCTATCGGGTACATTCAAGGCTATTAAGCCTAAAAGCACCAGGTATAGTATGCCTATCATTCGCTGTCTTGGGGTTTCCTTACCTCCGGCCATCTATATAAATATTAGCTTGTATAAAAATCTATTAATTATATTAATTAACACGTGGCTGGTTCATTGCAGTAAGCATATTACCATACACCGAATTTAACGATGCCAGGTTTTTAGCTAAACGCCCCACTTCTTCCTTAAACTGTTTCGAATCATCTAACGACTCATTGAAGTTGTTCATGGTTAAAGACAGATTTTTATAAAAGTTATTCATTGATTTTAAATGAGCGCTTGAATCCTGCAGTTCCAATTCATAAACAGCATTTAATTCAGACAGGTTTCTACCTAATTTGGTTACCTGCTCATGATACACCTTTGAATCGACATTTGAATTGGCTAATTCTGATAAATTGGCTGAGGCCTTATCAAAAGCGTTGCTTAATTTATCATAGCTTGCCGATGCTGTTTTTACTTTATCAGTAAAGGCAATAGTGGCTTCGCCTGCATCAGTTACTCTTGATATAGCGGCAACTTTATCCCCAAAAGTTCTTAAACCATCGCCCAGGCTGCGTACCAGTTCCGGACCTATTTTAGCATCCTCCAGCATTTTATCCAGGGCCTGTGTATTTGATGAGTTACTAATTACTGGTCTGGTAGTTGCTTTTGGTAATTCGCCGTTAAAATCTTCGCTTAGTTCCGGGTAAACACGTACCCAGTCAATATCCTTATCTTCTCTCTGGAAACCCAATAAGAAAAATAGGAAAGCTTCCATACCTAATCCTATGGTTATAAAGGTAGATGCCATTGGCCAATGCTGTATTTTAAACAACAAGCCGATGATTACTACTGTAGCTCCCCATGATATCACATTTCCTATTCCATAAGGTTTTTTCTTCCCTGCCATAATAATTCAGAAATAATTTGTGTAGATGTTTATTAATTAGTTTTGTTTATCGTTTGTCTTTAATATCGCGGCCTAAATAATCAGTTACACAACGGAAACCAATGTATGATTTCGCGGTGTCCTGGTATTCATAAGTACGGGTCGCATTTTGAAGAAAATATCCGATATCTTTCCATGACCCACCGCGTACAACCTTACGTTTCAGTACTTCCGGATCGGTTGATTTAGCTTCGTAATTAAATGTTGGTGCAAGATCATGCACAAATGATGAGGCTGATTCGTCAAAAGTTGATGATGTCCACTCAGCTACGTTACCGGCCATATTATACAAGCCATAATCGTTAGGGAAATAGGAGCGCACATTTACGGTATAAGCTCCGCCATCATCTGTATAGTTACCACGACCAGGTTTAAAGTTGGCCAGTAAACAGCCTTTGGCATTTTTAATATAAGGGCCGCCCCACGGATAATCGGTACCTATCCTGCCGCCACGAGCGGCATATTCAAATTGAGCTTCGGAAGGTAAACTGTATGGTAAGCGGTGCGGTAAGCGGCGCGAATCTTTATAAGCATCATTATAACGGGTACGCCATACGGTGTATGCTCTTGCTTGTCTCCAGGTTACACCAACTACCGGGTAGTTACGGAAAGCAGGGTGCGAAAAATAACCTTCAACCATAGGTTCATTGGCGGCGTATGAAAAGTCGCTCAGCCAAACCAGGGTATCTGGATAAACAGCTACGGTATCACGTAAAATGAAATCCGAACGTCTTTTGGTTTTATCGTTTTTATAATTGGCCGCATCACGCAGTACCATAATGGAATAGTTATACTTTAATATACGTACGTCTATTTCATTACGATCAAAAACACGATCGTCGCCCTGGTAATACATACCCTGTAATTTTGAAGCATTATTGGCCTGCCCTTTTTTGTTACTCCAAACAGGGTTCTTCTTTACATAATCCCAGTTAATGAATTTTTTGCCGTTATTATTATTGGCGTTGGCACCAGCGCCTTTAGGCTGAATGTAATACTTATTATCGTTAGCGTAATTGGTAATAGCTATAGAATCACGTACCCAGTAAACAAACTGTTTGTACTGGCTATTGGTGGTTTCGGTTTGATCCATAAAGAAAGGCGCAATGGTAACCTGTTTGGTTTGCGCTATCTGCGCAAAGGTTACATCCTGATCGGTTTGTCCCATCAGGAAGGTTCCGCCAGGTATATAAACCATACCATAAGGCACTTCGGACCTAAATGAACGTTGCGGGATACCGGTAACCTCCCCTCTATCGCCTCCTTTACTGCAACCGCTCAATAACCCGCCCGCCAAAACAATTATTAAAAAGTAGATATGCTTCATTTTTAAACAAATTCAGTTATATAAACTATAACATTATGAGCCCCCCGAATATATCAAAAATTTGCGCTAACAAACCCAAAAAACATTTTTTTAACCTAAAATAAAGTCAATAGATGTCCTTCGCGTTATTTTAACGACAAGTTATTACATCGTATAGAGGCAAAAAACCAATTACAATAATGTGAATTAGTTGGCATTAATACGCTAACTTTTCACAAAAAGTTGCAACAGGGTTCAATAAATTTCTAAATTATTTATTTGTTTACCAGTTTAACATATTGCTCAATGGCCATTGTCATGGATGGGGCAGCTGGGGTTGGCGCCGGAATATCCAGGATCAGACCTGCTTCGAGCACTGCTTTGTGTGTTGTGGCACCAAAAGCTGCTATGCGGGTATTGTTTTGTTTAAAATCGGGAAAATTCTTATATAACGACTGGATGCTTGACGGACTGAAAAACGCGATCACATCATAAAACACATCGGCCAGATCAGAAAGATCGCTGCAAACGGTGCGGAACAATACAGCTGGTGTAAAGTTGTAACCGTTCTCCAACAGGAAACGCTGTGTTTCTTCTGCCGCAACATCTGAACATGGATAAAGGAATTTTTCGGCCGAATGTTTTTTAAGCACCTCTGCCAGATCAGCAGCGGTTTGTTTGCCAAAAAATATTTTACGCTTACGATATTGAATATACTTTTGCAGATAAAGGGCAATAGTTTCTGAAAGACAGAAATATTTCATCTCTACAGGCACCTCAAAGCGCATTTCTTCGCAAATGCGAAAAAAATGATCAGCTGAGTTACGGCTGGTAAAAATAACCGCGGTAAAATCGCTCAGGTTTATTTTTTCCTTTCTAAAATCTTTTGCAGGAACGCCTTCAACGTGAATGAAAGATCTGAAGTCAATTTTCAGGTTTAGCTTTTTAGCCAGTTCTGCATACGGATTCTTATCGTTTTCGGGTTTTGATAAAGTAACTAATATACTTTTAACCTTTTTCTTTCTGTCTTCCAAATCAATTCGTTTAAAACTACCTAAATTCTAATATTCAATGCCTTTATCAAAATTAAAACGGGGCAAATTTCGAGGGCACAAAGATACGTAAATAAATAAAACTTATGAAATCGAAAAGTAGAAATTATATTTACGCTGCTCCGGAGGTATTGCCATACAAATATAATCACCGTTATTATAAGCGTAACGTCCAATAAAGCCGGAACATAGCGATTGCCAAGTAAGCTAAAACAAACTACAACCGGCAAAAATATAAATGCTAAGTTAAAGTAGGTAAGATGCAATATATTCAGGTATTCGCTTACCAGGCGGTTCATATCAAAAACAAATCCCAAAAACTTAAGGGCCAGGAACTTTAAGGCAAACAACACTATTATAATAATCGTAAGCGACACATATAAACGTGTACCGCTCACTACATAATAAACGCCTTTGTAAGCGGCAAGCTGGTACAGGAATAAACCACAAGTTAAACAAAACAGTAAAAAAAGGCCCAAAAAAGCCCATGAGCTTACAAAACCTTCTTCTTTACCTGCTTGTGAAAGTACACGCTTACTGTAAAACGATTGCAGCACATAAGCCACATCCTTATTTAAGGCGATGTTAAGCGCGGCTGTATACAAAAGCAAGCTAACTATAATGATGATTATCCAGGGATCACGCAGCGGGCGGTTGTGCCCGTCCCTCACCAGGTCTTTTGATTTTAAAGGAATATCTAAAAATCCATAGCCTCTATATAAGGCATGAGCAAATAAACTATCCGCAAATTCTCGTGTGGTTGCCGAATCAGGTGCGTGTATGTAACGCATGGCTATAGAATCGGCTACAAAAATCTTGCGGGCCTGCATTGCTGCAGCTACAGAGTCAAGCAGCGAGTTACCAGCCTGGTGAATGCTTACTGATCGTTTATGCGTATTACCAGCAATTACCGAGTCCTGCTGCGCAAACACAGCCGAACAACTGAATAATAAAAGCAGGAAACTCCAGGCAGTTAAACGCATTTTTAAAGCAAAATATAAACCCCGTTAATTTTGCTGCAAATTTATTGTAATAATTGATTGTTTTATAAACGCTTTACAATTAACCAGGTATTAGTTAAACAGAATTTTATTTAACCGGCACTCCGGTGGCTGCCCAAAATAAAAGATATCCGGCAGTACCCTTTTTAACTTTAATATGCAGTAAAACCCGTCGCGGATCGGGGTAAATGTTCAATGCGTCAATATTATGGTGGTTACGTTCCGCCATATTGTTTTTTTTATCCCACTTAGCCAGGTCATGTACCACGTAACTTAAACTGGTGTCCCTGGCAATAATGTCATTATAATAATCAGGCAGCCAGAAATCTTTTACGGCTACCCCGTCTTTATACGTTAATTCTATTTGTAATTGCGAGCCGCCTTCGGCGCTGGTCATGCTCAGATACATACCCATATATCTTTTGAGCGGCACGTAAAATCCAAAACTACCTTCGCCCGAAACAAAACGGGCCTGATAACCGGTACCAGCGCTGTTTTTATAATGTAATGTAATTGACGGATGCTCCGGAGTGGCTTCTATCCCCGGATGATCTGGTAACGCGTGCGGATCTTTATCCTTATTAAACAGGGCTGCTGCCATAGTGAGGTAACCATCACCCTGTCCATCACCATCGATGCCCTTGCTCCAGCTTACCAGCTTGCCATGTGTAAGCGTAGTTACCGGCCGGGCATTTAAAAGCGTATCTATATTGATCTGGATCTCACGACCAGGCTGTTGACCGCATACCCGGAACGCCATCAGGGTATAAAATATGATCAACAAAATTGTTTTAGGTTTCATTCGGTCGGGTATATGAGTATATAAATATACTTTAAAAATATGGACCTAATTATTTATAAAAACAACCAGAGGCATTACAGCTTTTATATATTGTTTAAATAGGTTACATTTAGATAAATAATTAACAACCAACTCTAATTTTAAGCCATCTAATTTTAAGCCATGAGAAATTTTTTATTAGCATGCTTTATCCTTATTGGGATAACAACAGCAAGCAATGCCCAAAATCATCCGGGTACCAATAGTCCGGCCGAAAAAGCTAAGGAACTGCAAAAAGAGCTTAAGCTCAATAATACTCAAACCACTAAGATTGAAAAAATATATGAGGGATCTTCCCAAAAATTTGATAAGATCAAAGCAGATGCACATGGTGATAATACCAAAATGTTAGCTGCGATAAAACTTCTTCGTACTGCTACCATAGCCAAAATAAAGGCCGTTTTAACTGCTAAACAAGCGGTAAAATATGATAAGCTATTAAAAGAATCAAAAAATACCGGCGGAAGTGGTTGGGGCGATGGATGGAGCGCTCCTGAGTAGGTCATTATCCAATTGTATATAACAGAAAAGCCTCATCAAATTGATGAGGCTTTTCTGTTATGATATGTTTGTTGGTAAGCTCCTGTCAAATTAAATCTATTCCGGCACTCCCAATAAAAAGCCTGCAAACATGTACACATCCGCAGGCATAACTATTATTATTAACGAGATTTAGCTGTTCCTGTCAAATAAGCTTCCGAATATCCTTAAAAAGATATTTTTCTTGGATAGCTCTATATAACCATCACCTGTTAACGTGCTGGCCAAGGGTATGGTTTTATTCTTGATGGTTTTTAAGCCCTCCATCAGTTTTACTTTTGCTATATATTTATCATGTACCGGGATCCTGATAATTTCGGTTATCCTGCCTTCTAAGGGGCCAAATGTAGCTGCCGAGTATTCGGCCAGGTTGATCATCACTTTCTGATTAGGCAAAACTTCGCCAACCCTTTCCGCCTTTATATATAGCCGTACCTCATAATTCCCTAATGTAGGATTGATGATAATGGTATTTTTACGGGGATTATCTTCGGCTCCTTTAAGTACGATAGCTTTACCCAGAACCGGGCTGGTGATTACCGAAGTGATCTTACCTGACGAATTGGTTTCAACTAGCAAGGTATCTGTGGGATTAACCGTTTGGCCATCTTTTATATCCGTTTTATATAGCTCAGCCCCATCTTTAAGCCAGCTAACCCTAAAAGGTTGGTTCTTGGCGTCAATAACCACGGTTGACGGAAGTATCGATGGGAAGCTTATTATTGTTGAGCATAAAATAATTATGCCAAAAACAAATAAAAACATCATGATGCCCCATCTTATTAACCAGGGAGGTACATTACCTATAATTTCCTCAACCTCGTAACTGTGTTCTACAAAATCTAATCTATCTGGCATAATCAAAAAATTTAAGCAGCATCCAATTCTAATTGATTCTTAACAAGCTCGTAATATTTGCCTCTTTTTTGTACTAATTCCAAATGGTTACCCACCTCAATGATAGTTCCGTTTTCCATCACCACAATCTGGTCGGCATTTTTTACGGTACTTAACCTGTGGGCAATAACCAATACGGTTCGCCCCTTAAAAAAGTCATGCAGGTTTTGCATAATAACCGTTTCGTTATTGGCATCAAGCGCGCTGGTAGCCTCGTCAAAAAACAGATATTTAGGTTGTTTATAAACAGCCCTTGCAATAAATATCCGTTGCTTTTGGCCACCGCTCATTCCGGTTCCGGTATTACCTATTTTGGTGGTAAGCCCTAACGGAAGTTTTTTGATATAGTCCTGAATGTTGGCAACATGAATGGCATGTTGTAAAATTTCTTCATTCGGAGTATCCTCATTGGCCGCGATGTTGCGCGATATAGTATCCGAAAAAATATAACCTTCCTGCATCACAGTTCCACAGATTTTCCTCCAGTCCCTTGCAGACAGGTCCAGTATATCCGATTCATTCACTGTGATCTGGCCTTCTGTAGGCGGATAAAACTTCAGCAGCAGTTTCAGCAGGGTACTTTTTCCGCTACCACTTGAGCCCACTATGGCGGTCACCTTACCCTCTGGAATAAACAGGTTGATATTTTTAAGAACTTTTACAGATTGCGAGCCCCCATACTGGAAAGAAACATTATCCAGGTGTATACCTCTTTTAGTATTATAAGTTTTGCCGTTGATCACCTGGCTATTGATCACATTGTCGATACTTTCGCTCGTTTCATACAGCTCCTTGTTTACCTTTCCGGCCTTTGTCGACAGATCGATCTCCTCATTGCTTTGATCATGTATCTCGCTCAATCGCTCCAAACTTATTTTAGCGTCCTGAACACTCCGCACAAACCCAATGATCTGGTTCAAGGGGTTATTCATTTGCCCTACTACATAGGATATACTGAGCATAACCCCAAGCGAAATGCTGTTATTGATCACCAAAAAGGCAGCGGTAGACGATATCAGGATATTTTTAAGCTGGGTAACAAATGACGAGCCTATCTCCTGGTATTGTTCCAAAGCAAGGCTCTGAATATTTACCTTAAATAACCTGGCCTGTATACGCTCCCATTCCCATCTCCTGGTTCTTTCGCAGTTGTTCAGCTTGATCTCCTGCATACTGGTAACCAACTCATATATGGTATTCTGATTTTCGCGCATCCGCTGAAAACGTACATAATCCAAATCTTTACGTTTTTTCAGAAAGAGGAGTACCCAGGCAATAGAAATAGCACTACCAATACCAAAAATGGCCAGGATCTTGACGTTGTATGAACCCAGTACGATCGAGAATATTAATATATTGATGATAGAAAAGAGCGTACTTAAGGTTGATCCTGTTAAAAAGGTTTCGATGCGGTGGTGGTCATTGATCCTTTGCGTAATATCCCCAACGTTTTTCGACTCAAAATAACTGATAGGCAGCTTCATGAGCTTAACCAGGAAATTGGAAATGATGGTTACGCTTACCCGGGTATTAATATGAAGCAACATCCAGTTTCTGATCATATCAACCGTCATCCCGCCTACAAACAGGAAGAGCTGGGAGAAAAGAACCAGGTAGATAAAATCAATATTATGTCGTTGTATCCCAAAGTCCACCATACTTTGCGTTAGGAACGGGAAAATCAGGGCGATAAGACTGCTCAACAGCATCCCGATGATAACCTGAACCACATACTTTTTATATGGTGCTATATATTTAAACAGGAATTTAAAGCCGCTTGATTTTGTTTGCTGGTTTTCCTCCTGATTATAGAATTCAATGGTTGGCTCCAGGATCAATGCTACCCCTTTTTTGTCGCCGGTATTTAACCAGAACTTTGAAAAGGTGGCCTGATCAATGGATATCAAATTATGTCCCGGATCTGCAATCAAAAATTTTAATTTTTTCTTTTTAGAAAGAATACCATCTTTGGCTAACTGGATATCATACAGGACAACAAAGTGCTCTTGGTTCCAGTGCAAAATACAAGGTAACGGCACATCCTCAACTAATTGGTTAATCGTAACCTTAACACCTAATGTTTTTATACCAATTTTTTCAGCAGCTTCGCTCAAACCAAGCAAATTCACCCCCTGGCGGGTGATAAATGAGTTAGCCCTTAAAAAGTCTAATGAATAATCTTTCCCATAATATGATGCGATCATCTTTAAACAAGTGGGGCCGCAATCCATGTGGTCTAACTGCTTGTGAAATTTAAATTTCTTTTTCATCATTATTATTTAATAGCTTATCATTGAATGTATCTCGTTAAAAACATGATCATAGGAAAGCAGGTTCTTTTTTGCTTTACTTAAAACCTTTTGCGGCAAACTGTCCATCAGTGTATTATGTATATGACATATTAACCTGAGCGAATCATGGCAGTAAACCGACCTGTTGTTAAACCCGTTTACGGCACTATACCGGTTGGGCAAAAACCCGCCTCCGCAAATATTGACAACCTTGCAGTTACAACACGGAAAGGGCAGTTCCTGGTGACTGTTATAATGCAGGTTCAGTTGGTTATTCTGTAACGCGTTATCCAGGTCCATTTCCAAAATATTCATATTTTCTTTGGTCATGCCATGGCCGCATACTTTTAACGCGCCCG
>Ga0163161_10004101_pt1 | contig 10194 bp, 9 predicted proteins | sample S45metaG_FD_129847 | JGI IMG/M metagenome (GOLD analysis project Ga0163161, IMG submission 129847) | Switchgrass rhizosphere microbial communities from Kellogg Biological Station, Michigan, USA - S4-5 metaG | ecosystem: Host-associated > Plants > Roots > Rhizosphere > Soil | place: USA: Michigan... | reverse complement strand
GAAAAAAATACACTGGCTCTCGTACTCACCGGCATCGCATTAATGGTTATCTTTTTCTCATGGAGACAGATCAGGCGCAGGAGATATGTTCTATTTAATGTGGTGCTGCTTTGGTTGGTTTGTGTCGGAGTACAACGATTCGGCGTTCCTTTTGCATTCAAACATGTCTTAAAATTGTACCAGGTCGAACGTATCTATAGCACTGTAGGTAAGGAGATACCAGCTGAGTATGTAGCTGCGCACCGGAAAGAAACAACACAAGCGACAAAGAAAAAAGATACTGACTATAATGTAAAGCAGTCAAAAATTGCCATCGGCAGTGGGGGTCTTACCGGAAAAGGATTATTGAAGAGTACACAAACCCGGTATGGTTTTGTACCGGAGCAAAGAACGGATTTTATTTTTGATACCATTGGAGAAGGATTCGGTTTTGTCGGCAGTATTTTATTGCTGGGGATCTACCTGCTTTTGCTGTTTAGAATAGTAGCGATGGCAGAACGACAAAGAAGCGTTTTTAGCCGATGTTATGCTTATGGAGTAGCCGCAGTATTTTTCTTTCATTTGGTGATCAATATAGGGATGACCGTGGGACTTGCCCCTGTGATCGGCATTCCATTGCCATTTATCAGTTATGGAGGAACTTCTCTTCTCACCTTCACGATTTTACTTTTTATTCTTATTCGGCTGGATGCCGACAGGCAAATGGTATTAAGGTAAATCACAAGAAACAAAATCTTAGATCGCAATGAGATTCTCGATTTGTATTTTTGGGATTTATGAAAATCATCCCGCTTAGCGAAGGAACGTTTACAGTGGACAAAACCAAATTATTTGTTCCATTTAATGAACAGGAGCATCAATTACAGAACAGGCCAACCGGAAGTTTGCTTGTAGAGATACAGCCCTTTGTAATTACTACCTCAGATGAAGTCTTGTTACTTGATACAGGATTGGGATTTAAGACCAATGGGATACTACAATTACATCAAAATTTGGTGAATTGTGGTATTGATCCTTCGCGAGTGACAAAAGTTTTGCTTTCGCATTTGCATAAAGATCATTCAGGTGGAGTGAGCGAAGAAATTCCTGGTCATTCACGAAGACTGAGTTTTCCCAATGCAAACTATTACATCCAGGAGAGAGAATTAAATTTTGCATTAGAAAAAGGATTTCCCTCTTTTATTCTTGATGAATTACAAATATTGAAACAGTCTTCGCAAATTGTATTGCTGAAAGATGATAAGGGAATGATCGATGATCATATTTCTTATGAAGTTACGGGTGCCCATTCTCCGTACCACCAGGTATTTTGGATCAATGAAGGAGAGACGATTTTTTTTGGTGGTGATGATGCTCCGCAGTTGCAGCAGATGAAACATCGCTTTGTTGCAAAATATGATCACAATGGAAAAAAAGCTATGGAGCTAAGAAAATTTTGGTGGGAACGTGGACAAAAAGAACATTGGACATTTTTATTTTATCATGATGTCAAAAACCCGATAATGAAATTCTAGTTTCAGATTTTTGATTTGGAGTTATAATCAAAATTTTTCTCGAATAATTAAGGAGGGAAAATCTACAACGTAAATAGTAGATCTGCAATTAAAAAGGCCCGCCCTGGAAAGAGCCGGCCGTTGCTAACCTATGAAAAACACCAGGTTCAAAGATATAAGAAATTATCTTTATTGCAACAGCGACTGGTTCCTTTGAAGCGTTTTTTCCCCCAGGCGATCTCTGCGGGTTTCCAACATTTGAATGGCTTTTCGTCGAAACTCGTCTTCGTAAACGAAAACTTTATTAGCCCTGGGTTCATCCATGATCTGTCTGAATTCATTTCTGTAACGAATGCGCAGATCGATGATCTTTTGTTTTAAGACAAGATTATCTGTTCTGTTTTCAATGCGGATCTGTCTGAATTCATGGAAATACCTTAAAAAAACAGGAGAAAATTTTTCTGCTTCTCTCTTTGAAAGTCCAAGTCTGTCCTGGATATATTCGTTCATACGATCCCTGATCTTGCCTCCCTTATCATCTCCCTCTTCCTGGGTATAAGCAGCAAGACCAGTAAATAATAAGATCAATATGATAAGATATTTCTTCATTACTCAGTCTAATTTGCCATCATTACATCCTCTATATCCTTTGACTCTTCATTAAAATCCTTTAATTCATCAATTGATATGTCTTTTAACAGTTGTTGTACATCATCGGTTTTAATGCTTTTTTGATTACTCGCCAGTTCCCTTTCATTTAGACCTGCATCCATGAAATCAATGAGCGTATCGGTGCTCTTTACATCGTTGATTTTCTTTACCTCCTTCTCAAATTTTGCCAGGGTCTTGTCACCAGAATCCTTGTTATTGTTATTAAATGCAATTAACCCAGCCATCAAGATCACACCAGCGATAATTGCCGCCGCTGCGTACCTGAGCCATTTCCGGCCTGTAATTAAAACAACCTTTGGATCTTTTTTTTCCTCAACTCCGGGCTTAAAATTTTCAAAATATCCTATGGGTACGGAGTAAACGGGCCTTTTACTTATAGTGTTCAGCAATGGCGAAACGGATTCCAACTCTTCCCTGCTGGTTTGATAGTCAGGATGGCTGCGGATGATTTCCATGATTTGTTCATCCAATTTATTAAAATACCTGTCCGGAACAGTGAAAGGTATTTCTTTAGGTAAGGAAGATAGCCAGGTCAGGCTTTCATTAGCCTTTATCAGACCCAACATTTGTTCAGAAAAACCTTCAAAATATCCGGATGGAACCGAATAGATATTTTTGGATGTATTAACCTGCAAATTGCTTCCTAAATCGCTGAGTTCTTGTATGATATCCTTATTCGCCATTTTAACTTATTTGAGACATTCCCCAAACCGTAAAGTTTAATGATTTTTGATGTAATCCTCAATTTTTTTAACGGCATGGTGATAGCTGGCTTTCAATGCCCCTTCACTTGTTCCCAATACCCGACTCATCTCTTCGTATGGCATTTCATCATAATACCTGAGATTAAATACTATTCTTTGTTTTTCAGGTAGTTGTTGTATCGCTAATTGTAGTTTCCATTCCAGGCGGTTAGCATCAAAATGACTATCTGCCTTTATTTTGTTGCTCAACCCGCTTTCCGTTTCATCAAGTGGAACAGCGATCCTTTTTTTTTGTTGTTCGATGTAAGTCAGGCATTCATTTGTAGCTATGCGGTAGAGCCAGGTATACAATTGGCTATCTTCTCTAAAATTTTCGAGCCCATTCCAAACCCTCAAAAAAACATTTTGCAACACATCATTCGCATCTTCGTGATCGATCACCATACGACGAACATGCCAGTATAATTTTTCCTGGTATTTTTTTATAATGCTTGTAAAGGCCTTTTCCTTAGTTAGGGGGTTGCGAAACTGAACCAATAATTCTGTATCACTTGTTGTGGAAGACATACTGGAATAAGTTTAGAATATTGGTTGTTTCAACGGGTTTGTTTGATAATCGTTTTTTTGATGTTTTTTACAATTTATTCTAAGAGCTGCCGCAATTATTAACAAAAAACTTTACCCATTCCTTTTTCTATTCAACACTTTTTCTGCTGCTTCAATGATATCTGGAACGTCCAGCCCGTATTTTTTCAATAACTCTTTAGGTGTGCCGCTTTGGCCAAATGTATCCTGAGTTCCTACATATTCGATCGGACTGGGAATATATTTTGCAGCTACCTGGGCAATTGCATCCCCCAATCCTCCGATTACATTGTGCTCCTCTACAGTGACGGCGCATCTCGTCTTTTTAAGCGAACTAACTACTGCGTCTTTATCCACAGGTTTTACTGTATGGATATTTATTATCTCGACGTTTATTCCTTTTTCCAGTAATGCAATTCCTGCCTGGATGGAATTCCAAACCATATGTCCGCAGCAAAAAATAGAAACATCATTTCCTTCACTAAAAACTTGTGCTTTTCCGATCTCAAATTTTGAATTTGCATTTGTAAAAATGGGCCATACCGGTCGACCAAACCTCAGGTAAACGGGACCGAAGTGATCCGCTATTGCGATAGTTGCTGCTTTTGTTTGATTATAATCGCAGGGAACAATCACCGTCATGCCTGGCAACATTTTCATTAAGCCAATGTCTTCAAGTATCTGGTGAGTAGCTCCGTCTTCACCTAACGTAATGCCTGCATGTGAGGCGCAGATTTTTACATTCTTTCCACTATAAGCAATACTTTGTCGTATTTGGTCATACACACGACCCGTGGAAAAATTAGCAAAGGTGGTGGTATAAGGAATTTTTCCACCAATAGTCATTCCTGCAGCAATGCCCATCATATTTGCTTCTGCAATGCCACATTGAATATAACGGTCAGGAAATTCTTTAATGAATTGATTCAATTTCAGTGAGCCGGCAAGGTCAGCAGTAAGCGCGACAACATTTGAGTTTTTCCTGGCCACTTCCACGATCCCATCGCCAAACCCGCTTCTTGTATCTTTATTCCCCGTTGACTGTATATCTTTTAACATAATTGAAATTAGTGGCAAATGTAATGGAAACTTAAGTTAGCAAAACCTGGATCAACGAGGCATTTTAGTTTAATTCCCTGGGCTGACTTGTAAAAATCTTATCATCAGCTTTCAGTCGCTGTTCCCACTTCCACGCGGTTGACATCATATCATCCAGCGAGTATTTGGGTTGCCATCCCAATACTTTTTTTGCAAGATCGTTATTGGCATAAATGGCAATAATATCTCCGTCTCGCCTAGGCCCCTTTTCATAATTTAATTTCACACCACTTACCTTTTCAAAAGAATGGATCGCTTCTAAAACCGTAACGCCATTGCCGGTTCCCAGGTTAAACACTTCACAAAGCAGATCAGTTTTTTCCTTTTCCAAATATTTAATGGCAAGTGTATGTGCATGAGCAATATCGCAAACATGAATAAAATCACGCAGGCAACTTCCATCACGGGTAGGATAATCGTTCCCATGCACGAACATTTTTTTTATTTTTCCGATTGCTGTCTGTGTAATAGCTGGCACTAAATTTTCAGGCCTGCCAATGGGCAATTCACCTATCAGAGCAGAAGGATGAGCTCCTACGGGATTAAAATATCTTAACAAGATACATTGTGTACCGGCTGATTTTGCAAATTCATTTACAATTTGCTCTCCCATTTGTTTTGTGTATCCATAGGGTGATGAAGCAGGCTTGGGTATCGTATTTTCAGTTACAGGAATTTCATCCGGATTTCCATACACAGTACATGACGATGAAAAGACAAACCAGGGGATCTCAAACTCCTGTACACATTTTAAAACATTAATGAGAGAAAGAATATTATTTTCGAAATACATCAGGGGTCTTTCGACGGATTCACCGACTGATTTATAAGCGGCAAAATGTATGATGCCTGCAATGTCTTCGTTTTCCTGGAAGATGGCAAATGTGTCATCATAATTGCAAAGGTCAACCTTATAATTCTTGATTTTTTTTCTCGTTATTTTTTCTACACCGTCTAAAACAATTGGATTTGACCGCTTGTTATTATCAACCGAAATAACGTCATATCCATGCTCGGTGAGATCCACGAGTGTGTGTGAGCCAATATAGCCACATCCGCCGGTAACTAAAATTTTAGGCATGCATTACTTATTAGCTGCAAAAATGCTGAAAAACTTTCAAAGGAATAAGCGGACGACGGAATATATGCCGGCCGCTAACAACCCGCTCACAGGGATCGTTAATATCCATGCCCACAAAAGATTTATAGTAACCCCCCAGCGCACGGCCGAGAGTCGTTTGGTGGCTCCGACACCTATAATAGCACCCGTGATGGTATGTGTCGTACTTACGGGGATTTTCAAATTTTCCGTTACAAATAAAGTGATAGCACCCGCAGTTTCAGCCGCTACACCTTCAAAGGGAGTGACTTTTGTAATTCTTGTACCCATCGTTTTAATGATTTTCCAACCCCCACTCATCGTTCCCAGTGCAATGGCAGTATAACAGGCAAGCGGAACCCATATTGGCATTTCCTCAAATTTTTGAATAGTGCCGTTTGCAATTAAAGCGGCAGTAATAATGCCCATTACTTTTTGCGCATCGTTGCCACCGTGACCAATGCTGAATGTGGCTGATGAGACCAATTGCAATCTCTTGAACCATTTATTTGCACGATTTGCATTGAGATGGCTGAGGTAAAGGGTAAAGATAGCTATGATGACCAGGATCAGCGCCAATAAGATCCATTTGAAATTCTTTGAAAAAAAGATGACTTTAAGTATATAAGAGTCGTAGTGAGATTTTAATTTGGCTGGATCAAGTTCCAGGTTAAAGTATAAAAAAATAATTACGAAAACAATTACTATAAATGAAAGCAGTTTAGGTAAAATTCCTTTTTGAAAGGCATGAATAAACCACAAAGAAAGAATAAATGCCGCGATCATACCTATTAACGGCGCAAGAAAAATAAAAATGGCCGTTTTAATAACCGGGTCTGCCTCGATGGCTGCAAAAGTACCCGCATGAGCAATGCCTGCACCAGCAAACCCTCCAATTAGTGTATGTGAAGATGATGAAGGAATACCAAACCACCAGGTAAGCAAATTCCAGCCTATTGCGGCGATTAAACCCGCAAATACAACTGGCAATGTGATGAATTCGCTTTTTACAGTTTTAGAAATGGTGTTGGCCACTCCATGATCCTTAAAAATGAAGAAGGCTACAAAATTGAATAAGGCAGCCCAAAGCACTGCCTGGAAAGGAGTAAGAACTTTGGTGGAAACTACAGTCGCAATCGAGTTGGCAGCATCGTGAAATCCATTTATATAATCGAAAACCAGCGCCAGTATAATAATTACTATCAAAAAACTCATGTGGGATATTTTGAAAATTTGAAAATGGGAGTAGCCATTTTCCTAGTAGGCCATTTAAGCATTAAGCATATTTAATAATAATAGATTCGATCACGTTACTGGCATCTTCACATTTATCCGTAACAATCTCCATTGCCTGGTAGATCTCCCTTTTTTTAATTACCTCTTTTGCATCAGCCTCAGTCGCAAAAAGTCTCTCAATACTCATATCAAAAATATCATCGGCCTGGTTTTCAATACTATTGATCTTTACCAGTGCTTCTGTCATTTGTCTCATATTCTTCATATTCCTCAACTCCGCTACAGCGAGCCTTACCTGTAAAGCACTTTGCTCTATCATATCCGCCAGCTTTTGTAAACCGCTGTCATTGGGGTTGACCCTGTAGAAATTTATTTTTTTTGCTGAAGCATAAATGTAGTCGGCGATATCATCAAGGGCAGATGCCAGGTAATGTATGTCCTCGCGGTCGAAAGGAGTAATGAAATTGCGCCCTAATTCTGTGAATACCCTGTGAGTCAATTCATCGTTATCGTGTTCCAAATCTTCCAGCTGCGATATCAATGCGGCCCGTTTGTCAAAATCCGGTTCTTCAACCACATGTTTAAGTTTGGTTCCCATTATAGATACATTGTCAGCTATTTTTTCAAACAGGTCATAGAACACCTTGCTTTTTGGTAAAAAAATCTTCATAAATGAATTAACTGCCATAGAGTTAAAATTTGTTGGCAGCGAAGTTACGGTTTGGCTATTGGGCATAAAGTAGAAGGGGAGAATTAATAATAAATTAATATAGAAATAATACAGGGGAAATGATTTGATAACACTCTTTTCATATTGAGAAGTGCTTTAAATTGCAGCCCTTGAAGCCTCGTTTTCAAAAACCCTATAATGATAAATAAAATTTTTAGGAGACTGCTCCTGGTTTTGGTTTCTTTTCAGATAATTATTTTCTGTTATTCTCAGCGCTACCTTTCTGATCTTGACTCGTCTCTTTTATATTTAAATGACACGGTCCGTCCGTTATTAAAACGGTTTGAAAATCTCCAGTTTTCGGGTTATATACAGCCTCAGTTTCAACTTGTTGATACCGAAGGAGCCAAGACATTTAGTGGGGGAGATTTCGCTCCTCACTCAAAAAGCCGCTTCATGCTACGAAGGGCAAGAGTAAAACTTGATTACCTGCTTACAACAAGCGATAGATACCCCAAGGCCTTGTTTACTTTCCAGGTTGACGCTACAGAGCGGGGAGTAAATGTAAGGGATATGTTTATACGGCTCTATGAGACGAAAGGTCACAATTTTTCATTCACGGCCGGCCTGTTTGCGCGACCCTTTGGATTTGAAGTAAATCTTTCATCCGCCTATCGTGAAACACCTGAGAGGGGAAGAATGTCCCAGACTTTGATGCCAACAGAGCGTGATATTGGAGCAATGATCAGTTATGAGCCTTTGCGCCGTTCCGCAAAAAATAAGTTTATAAAATTGGATGCAGGATTATTTAACGGCCAGGGGTTGTCAGGAATTACAGATTTCGACAGTCATAAAGATCTCATAAGTCGGTTGACTGTGAGGCCAATTCCCTTAGGAAAATTTTCGCTAAGCGGAGGTCTGTCTTTGCTCTATGGTGGATGGCGGCAGGACTCAAAGTATGTGTACGCAATGGGAACATCGAATGGTGATAGAACTTTTTTACTTGATTCTTCTTTGAGTAATGTTGGAGAAATTGCTCCAAGGCATTATTATGGAGCAGACATGCAAATAGTTTATAGACATAAATGGGGACAAACTGAATGGAGAGCAGAGTATTGGCAGGGGCAACAACCCGGCACTGCCGTTACAACGGTAAACCCGGGTCTATCACCCCAAGGGCCTGTATACCGAAGAAATTTTAATGGTGCTTTCTTTTATTTTCTCCAAAACATAATTAATACACATCACCAACTATTGCTAAAGTATGATTGGTATGACCCAAATACAAAAGTTTCAAAGGATGAAATAGGTGAAACAGGAACCAACCTCACGGCTGCAGACATAAAATATTCAACTTTGGGCGTTGGGTATGCTTATTATTTTAATGACCACGTCAAGGCAATTGCTTATTATGAATTCGTAAAAAACGAATCAACACTGTTGCCAGGTTATGCGGTTGACCTGGATGACAATGTCTTCACCCTTCGTTTCCAGTTTAGATTCTGATTTTCTTAATATTCCCGTAACATTCAGGTCATAATTCCTTAACCTGGGAGTAACATTCCGTTAATCTCCGGCTTATTCCTTTGCCTAAACTTACATTGTGAAAAAAATATTTACCTGCAGTTTTTTATGCCTTTTTTCAGCACTGTTATTAGCTCAAAATAAAAACACAAAAATTTCGGGAAAAGTTACAGACTCAACGACGGGAAGCCCTGTTATTAGCGCAACGGTAGCTTTAGAGAATGAGAAAGGAGGTACAAGGACAGACGTTGAAGGAAATTTCTTCTTAAACGTAGAGAAAGGGAAAAGCTATACAATCAAGATCACAAGTATTGGATATCAGACGAAAGTATTGAGTGGCATTGAAGCCTCAGAAAACAATTTTTTTATTTCTGTATCCTTGCAAAAGTCCAATGTTCAACTTAGCGATGTGGTTGTAAGGACGAGTGCAAGAAGAGAATCAACTGCCTCATTATATACCGTACAAAAAAATAGTTCAGCCATCTCAGACGCCATATCTGCTGAGGTCATAAAAAAATCACCCGATAGAACGACCAGTGAGGTTTTACGCCGCGTGAGTGGTACTTCCATTCAGGATAATAAATTTGTGATCATTCGCGGTCTTAGTGAGCGGTATAATACTTCGCTCCTGAATAATTCAGTGTTGCCAAGTACCGAACCAGATAAGAAAGCTTTTTCATTTGATATAATTCCATCGTCATTAATTGATAACATCACCATTTATAAATCGCCTACACCCGATTTGCCCGGAGATTTTGCCGGGGGCGCGGTCAAAATAACTACAAGGGACTATCCCACAAAAAGTCTGAGTGAGCTTTCAGTAAAACTTACCTACAATTCGCAAACTACTTTTAAAAATTTCTACAAAGGATATCCTAATGGAAATCTTGATTGGCTTGGATACTTCGATGATCAAAGATTGATCCCCGGAGGTTATTATGAGAACAGGGGCTCAGCATATCTTAATCTCAGTGATGGCCAGAAAAAGGAAATTACAAAACAATTCCCCAATACTTATGGAGAGCAGGTGGCCAATATTAGTTCACCTAATTTCAGTATTGCGTATACCGGGGGCAATACAAAACTGATCAAGGATAATAAATTGGGATTTAT
>Ga0163161_10004099_pt1 | contig 10197 bp, 9 predicted proteins | sample S45metaG_FD_129847 | JGI IMG/M metagenome (GOLD analysis project Ga0163161, IMG submission 129847) | Switchgrass rhizosphere microbial communities from Kellogg Biological Station, Michigan, USA - S4-5 metaG | ecosystem: Host-associated > Plants > Roots > Rhizosphere > Soil | place: USA: Michigan... | reverse complement strand
TGGCGCCCATGATTTCGAACAGTCGATGGACGCGCTCAAGTACTTCACCGCGTTTGGTTCTGCGGAGTTTGCAATCCGGTATTTTCTGCGCAGCGATTTGAAGCGTTCATTGACGCGGATGCAGCAGTGGTCGCTTGATGACAACGAACACGTTCGGCGTCTGGCCTGCGAAGGCTGTCGCCCGCGCTTGCCGTGGTCGTTTCGACTGGAACAGATCCAGGGTGATCCGACCTTGGCAGCGACCATTCTCGACAACCTCAAGGCAGATGAAAGCCTTTACGTGCGCAAGTCCGTGGCCAACCACCTCAATGACATCACCAAAGATCACCCGGAGTGGGTGCTGAACCTTATCGAGGGTTGGTCGCTGGATAACAAGCACACCGCATGGATTGCCAAGCATGCGTTGCGCAGTTTGATTAAACAGGGCAATCAGCGGGCGCTGGCAATTATTGGGGCCAGTGGCAAGGCTGAAGTCGAGATTGTTGATGTGAAGGTAGAACCGGCGGTGATTCGTCTGGGGGAGAAAATCACGCTGTCGTTTGTAGTGAAATCTACGGTGTCGCAGAGTCAGCGGCTGGTGATCGACTATGCGATTGATTACGTCAAAGCCAATGGCAGCACGTCAGCGAAGGTGTTCAAGCTCAAGGCGTTGACGTTGCCTGGCAAGTCGGCTGAACGGGTCAGCCGTGGTCAGCAGATCAAGGAGTTCACCACTCGCAAGCACTACGTGGGTTTGCATGCCGTGCACATAATGGTGAACGGCGAACGCCTGGCCAGCACCTCATTCGAAATCCTCGCCTGACCCGACAACGGCTACACATGCAGGCACAAGTTGAGCACTCATCATGCCTGCGACGCTTCTAGTTGGTGACGGAGTCTAGCCGTGGATTGATAACCATCGTTTTCCGGCCGCCACGACAGACCGAAATCGACGGGGATTCAACCGGTCGGTGCCACAGACTGGCCAAATCGTTCAGCGGGCGTTTCGCCGCTTAGTTTTTCTTCTTGAGTAGTTTACTCACGTAGTACTTGAGGCTTAAACGATCTTTGGGTCTTGGCTTGTAGTGGGTCTTGTTTCTTTGTGCGGGATCGATCGCCATGGTTCCTGCGGTGTAGTAATAAAGCGCTATAGACCTGCGCGTGATGTGCTCTGGAGTCGTTAAAGGCTCTGGGTGCCCATGATTGCTGTCTTTGTCTGTATTGAAGATGACGCAGCGATTGTAAATGGGCAGAACTTTTTTAAGGCAGGTCTTCATATTGATATCCCAAAGTTCCAGATTACCGCCGTATTCCTCTTGCCAGTTTTCATTCAGATAAATTATGACATTCAGCCTACGCTCGACATTAAGCTTTTTGTTGAGCCTGAAGTCAGAATGCACCCCAAGAAAACCACCACTCTTCGTTTCATGCAGCCCGCCACCGCTAAAGTAAGGGTCAGGTATCAAACCTTCGATGCCTGTGAGCTTTTCAAGAAACTGCAACATGGGCGCCGAGTTAAAAGCGTTAAAAACAGTCTTGAGGAAAGGGGGGCATTCATTGGGACTGATTTGACGTTTTAGCTGACCTTTATAGCCGCGCTCGTAGATCATTTCGTTGTTGGTTGGCTCGACTGGAAAGTGCGAGCATATACTTGCAATCAGCTCTTCGTGCAAGAAGTTATCGATAACGATGTGCGGAAATGGCGTAGCCTGAACATAGTGACTGGTCAATGAATGACCAAAGGCGCTGGCGGCGTTCTGGTCAAAATCAAGCTCCGGGGAGAGGGTGATAGGTAGTGCTTGAGTGATGGGTGCCATTACCGCTCCAATAACTTAATACAAAAATCATGGGACAACTTAAAACAGAGTCAAATGCACTGCTCGTGCAGGCTTGCTCAACTTATTTCTTGCTGCTGTCCGTGTTCAGGCGCTTAAGGATGTTATTGTACATTTTTGTTCGCCTGTGCGTCGATTCATAGCCACCAGCCGCTGCGACAGTACCAGACTGAATATGATCAAGATAACTGAATATTTTACGCGGTGATAACATTTCAACGACATAGCCAAGTTCGGTCATGCGGTCTTGGAGGGTATAACCAGGAACACGGTCATCCATCGAAAAATGCAGGCCGTGTTGTTTTATAAGTTTGCAGTTCCACAACGTACAGAAACTCTTCAAGTACACTTCCTTGTATGGCTTTGGCTCTCTAGAGCGTAATCCCAAAGAGATTTTCAGGCGTCTGAAATGGTGTTTGAACAGGCGCGAACTAAAGCGCCAAAGAGTTCTGGTGGCTCCACGATTTAATTGCTCTACACAACCGACGGCTACGACTTTTTTATCTTTAATGCATTTATTCATCATCATCGGAAAAACGTTTTTATCGAAAACAAATGTATCTGTATGCATGAGGAATAAATAATCAGTTTCAACTCGCTCCAAAACCAGGTCAAGTGCTTTGCCATGCGCGATATGGCCTGGCTCCGGTTCAGAAATAGAACGCTCGATTAAATTAATCCAGTCAAGCGATCTCAAATACTCAGTGCTTTCATCGGCGGAATAGTTATCAACCACCCATATCGGGACACTTCCACCCACATGCTGGTGCAATAGGTCTAAACATATCTTGGTAATTTCTGGTGTCTTGTAATTTACTATCACTATGCTAAATGCATTAGAGTTGTCAGCCGACAAATTAGCACTACTCATCGTTTAGGCACTCAAGGTATTATAATTAGACGCAGAGATAATTGAGCTTGTATCCAGTTGCCGCTTATATCTTCGCGCATGATTTCGCATAATTATAAAACCTGATCTGTTAAGTCGATTTTTCATACGCTGAATAGCCATAGCTAACTCAACGCCTGATGGAGAGGAGCAAATGCGAATTTCATCTTATAAGGATCCACTCTACAGGTAAATATCCGTGAGTTAATTTGTCAGATCGGAAGGCTGGTCAGGTGAGCTTCTTGGGACGGCGTACTACATCTCCCTCTGTGGCGAGGAGCCAGCCTTCGCCACAGAGGGGCGCGCTTACTCCTTCAGCTCAACGTGATCCAACGCCTGATTCACCGCCAATTCCCCCAACATCACCACTTGCGTAATCCCCAGCAAAGTCTTGCGGTGTGAGTTGTCCAGTAACGCCGCAAAATTGCTGAGCATGGTGGTGGCCGATCCCAGAGATTCGCTGGCATTGGCCAGCAGGGATTCGGTGTTGTACTTTGGGTTGGCGAGGAACATGGGTTCGGGTTCGTGGGTACTGGCCATGATTTGGGCAGCCGGATTGAGGCAGTGGTCCAGGGCGCGCTCGGCGGCTTCGTGGAATTTTTTTCGAATCGAGGGATTCGTAGGGGGATGCCGGATCGGTTTCCGGTGGGTTGGGTGTTGGTTTAATCATAGATGAAACTCCGATGCTACTTAAACGGAGCCATCACCCTCTCGCTACCAAACGGAGGGTGGCGGCCATACGAAGGTTGGTAGACCGGGCATCGGAACCGGCGCCCCCGAAGGAGCCCTGCGCATGGCCACCATAAAAACTCAGTCCTGAAAAAGGACCGCTGAAGGTGACGCTATGCGTCGATGCTGCGGGTCTACCAAACCCGATCACTGTTTTTCAGTGACCCAGCCACGATAGAACCCGTGCCCTGGACGCACAAGCCGGCGAATTCTGTCTTACCCGTAGGCGATGACGCAAGGCGTTGTAGCCTTTGGGTGGTAACAGGAGGCTTCATTTAAACAGGCAAGATTCTTGTTGTTTAAACGCCAGCAAAGTAGAGGCAAATCTCTCGCTGAGTCGCTCACACGAAATCGCTGTGGGAGCGAGCCGGCTCCGGGCGGCGGGCGCCTGATGATCGCGCTTTATTTTTTTATTTCCGTGGGTGTGCAGAGGGTGTGAATCTGGAACTGGACCCCTCCGAGTGATTCCTTGATCTGATCGGCTGCGTGCTGACACGCCTCCATACTCTTGTACTCCGCATGGTCGACCGCTGTAGCGGGCTGTGCGCCGTTGGTGCCAAGAATGACCCAGAGAATGAAGTTCATGATGCCCCCGACCTTCTATGTAGGTGATTGAGTCTAGCCATAGATTGATGACTGCCGCCAAAGCACCTTAATGATGGACTGCTCAGCGCTCATGGCGCAACGCGTCAACCACTACACCAAACGCTGACGAGTGCTCACGGCGGTTAGGGTAGTAGAGATGGTAGCCAGAAAAAGGTTGGCACCAATCCTCCAGTACCCGCACAAGACTTCCGTCGGCAACCTCCTTCGACACCATATCTTCTGGCAAGAAACCCAACCCGCAACCCGCCACGGCAGCGCGCAGGATCGGCCCACTGCTGTTGAACGTCCATTGTCCTTCGACGCGAGCCTTGAGTTCGTGACCGTCCTTTTCAAAATCCCATTGCAGGAGGCTTCCGTGAGTAGGCAGACGTAGATTGATGCAATTATGGTCCGCGAGATCGCCAGGCACTTTCGGTGCAGGCCGCCGCTTGAAGTACTCCGGGGAGCCCACTACCGCCATGCGTAATTGAGGGCCAACCGGAACGGCAATCATGTCCTTGGCAACTTGATCACCCAGACGCACTCCTGCGTCGTAGCGCTGTGCGACGATGTCAGAGAGTGCATAGTCGACGGTGATTTCCACTTTGATATCCGGGTAGTCGGGAAGAACCTTCAACAACTTCGGCCAAAGTATGTTGTTCGCCGCATGTTCGGATGCTTGAATCCGCACGTTGCCTGCCGGGGTGTCGCGAAACTCACTGACCGCGGCCAGTTCGAGTTCAATTTCGTCGAAGCGCGGCGCCATGGTTTGGCTTCGGTGGGAGAGACGCTGCGCGTGGTTCGGGTCAGCAGGCGGACACCGAGCCGGGTTTCGAGTGCACGCATGGTGTGGCTCAACGCGGACTGCGAGACGCCGAGCTGTGCGGCGGCGCGGGTGAAGCTGCCTTCGCGGGTGATGACCACGAAGGCTTGCAGGTCGTTAAGATTGGCTCGGGACATTGATGAGAACCTCTCATGAGGAGCACGGGATTATCCCATGTAATCATGTCCCGCCTGCGGCGTGTCAAATGAACAGCGAATTACAGAGTTCTTGCGTAGAAGCCTGTCAACTTGCCGACAGCGGCGTCGACATACTGGGGCATCCAGTAGGTTTCGATATGGGTTGCGCCGTCGATAATGAACAATTCCTTGTCCTGGGTGCCCGTGGCTTTGGGGAATGCATCCTGGGTCATGTACAGGCTGTCGGCCTTGCTGCCCGCAATCATCAGCAACGGCTGATTAATCAGTTCGATCTGGTTGATGGCGTCAAAGCGCATCAGATCCAACAGGCTGCTCGTGGTGTATTTGAAGGTCGAGTTAGGGTGCGCATGCGTCCTCCAGTAGTACTCGTAACCTTGGCGATACAAGTCGAACGGCAGTTTGGCGATCTGCTCGTCGGTGAGGTTGGCATCACCCGAATAGAGCACTTCACCGCCGGCCGCTTCCTGGGCGCGGGCTGCGGAAGCCTGTTGCAGGCGTTGTTGGATCGAGTCCAGTTGAGAGTCGTTGTAGCCATTGCGACGCACCCGTCCTGAATTGAACATGCTCACCGTCGCCACCGATTTGAATCGTTTGTCGGTTTGCGCCGCGGCCAACGAGTAGCCGCCACCGCCGCAGATGCCGAGCAGGCCCACGCGTTTCCCATCAACACCCGCGTACTGAGTGATGAAGTCCGCCATGCCGTGGATATCTTCAATGCGGTTCGCGGGCTTGTCGATACTGCGCGGTTGTCCGCCACTTGCGCCCTGATACGCGGCATCTGCGGTAATCGTGATATAGCCCTGCTCAGCCAATCGCTGCGCATACAAACCCGCCACCTGCTCTTTCACCCCGCCGTTCGGATGCGCCACCACCACCGTTGGATAGACCTTCTTCGCATCGTAATTGGCTGGGGTGTAGACGTTGGCAGCAATGTCCAGGCCATTGAGTTTGTAGGTGACCGGATGGATATTGACCTTGCCGGGCTCATTGCTGGTCATTGCGCCGTCGTAAGCCAGCGTAAACGGGTTTTTTTTGTAATCTGCGGCTCCGGCCTCGCCAGTAGAAATGCCAACCATAGCCGCCATGAGTGTTGCCTTCAAAAATGTGTTTCTCATGTGATGCTCCTGAGCACTAAAAATGCAACCGCGTACTTCTCGTCAGTCCAGCTTTTTCTCTGCGAGGAATTTGGACACGAGGTCCGCGATCTGTACGTTGTTCAAATCCGACATGGGGAAGTGGGTATTGCCCTTGATACCCATCTCCGGCAAGTGGATCAGCCTCACGTCGCCGCCATGCTGGTTGACGGCATCGCGCCATAGCCGGGCCATCGTGAGTCGGGCGCGCCAACTGTCCTGGGCAGGCAAGTCGATGGCCTGCTCCGGGATGTTGTCGCCGTAAAGGACAAGGATCGGAATGCGCGTCAGCGCCATGAACTGCGCCATCGGCACCGCCGTCCCCTGCACCGTGTCAAACGCGCTGGGAATCGGCGCGGGTAATTCACCCTCCGGGAACACGAAACTGCTGCCCGGTTCGAAGGCCACAATGGCCTTGACCTTGTTGTTCTTGATCGCCGTCAGCCAACCCGGCCCGCCACCCTGCGAATGAGTGAACAGAATGCCGGGGCCGATTCTGTCGAAGACCGCCGACACGCCATCAGAAACCACGTCCATGTCGAACGGCCCGGTGTTCGGCGTCATCGCGCGGAAAAACTGGCCGCGCGTGTGCGCATCCCGGGCAACCTGCACACCGTCGAAATAGTCGGGCCACAAGCCGATGCGGAACTGGTTGAACCAGAGTTGCTCGTCCGGCACAGGCTTGATCGTCGCCTCGACCATGCTGCCCCCGGCATCGCCACGACGCGGCTGGTCGATCAGGTACACGCCGAACTGGCGGCGCAGGAAGATGTTCTGGAAGCCTTCGCGGCCATCAGCGGTGGTTTCCCAGGTCTTGGAGAATTGGCCTGCGCCGTGCCACATGACAATGGGCAGCTTTCGGGCATCGACCGGGATTTGGTAGAAGGTGTAGGCATGGTCACCGTGATAGGTCTGGCCATCAGGCAACATGGGTTTACGTGGGTCGAATGTGCCCGGTGCTGTGGTCATCGTCCCGCCCGCGGCGAAACTGCCTTGCTCCTGAATCATCAAGGGGGCGACGACACGGCTTGACTCACTGGCATGGGCCGCACCGGCGGCAAGCAGGCTCATCAGGGCCATGCTCCGCAGATTTTTTCCAGTCTTCATATCAACCTCCCGAGGCAGTCAGTGCATATGTCAGTGCTGTACTTGCCCGTTTGGCGGAGTGTTCATCCCCTCGCTCGGCCAGAACCTCGCTGACCTGGCGCAGTTGTGCCTCGCTCAGTCCTACCCGCATGCTCGCTCGCATGTGCGAGCGCAACTGCGACTCCACACCCGGCGTGGCGGCCAAAGCCCCGACGGTTGCCAGCTCACGGCTTTGCCAGTCGAGGTTGTCGCGCTCGAAGATGTCGCCGAACAAATGGGCTTGTAAAAACTGGTTGATGACAGGCGCGAAATCGAACACCGGCCCCTTGACCGGGCCACCTGAGATACGGGTTTGATTGGCCGCTCCTGCTGCAAGCAAGGCCTCTCCTGTTGGAATGGCACGGCTGGGTTCACGTCCAGGCGCGTCGTGGATGCCTCGCTCTTTGCGTGCTTGCACGACGTTCATCAGCTCACTCAGTGCATTCAAGCTGCGCGGAAAACCGACATAGGCGTAGAGCTGCGTCAGGATTTCCTTGGCCTCGCTGACCGTCAGGCCGGCATCCAGACCTTGGTTCAACGCAGCGTTGAGCGTGGGCATGTCGCTAGTGGCCATTAAGGCTGCGATCAGTGGGATGGCCTGTTGCTTGGCCGACAGCGTGTCTGAAACGGGTTTTGTGTTGCTCACGGTTTGCGCTGCCACGGCTTTCTGAGCGACAACGCTCGACCCTTCGTACTGCGCCTCTGAGACCTTTTCCGCCCAAGTGACGGTTTTGCCGTCTTCGGCTTCAGCGATTGCAATGTGGGTCATACCGTTGGCGGCAGTAGCTCCATGCCAGTGGCGTGTTTGCGGCGGGATCCAGACGATGTCACCCGGATGGATTTCCTGACGTGGGCCGCCCTCTTGCTGCACGTAGCCGACGCCGGCAGTGACAATCAGCGTTTGCCCCAGCGGATGGGTATGCCACGCCGTGCGCGCACCGGGTTCGAAGGTCACCGTGCCGCCGCCGATGCGGGCTGGGTGATCACCCTTGAACAGGCCATCAACACGTACCGTGCCCGTGAAGTTTTCTGCTGCGCCCTTCACTGAGGGCTGAGAGCCTGCACTGCTGATCCGGATTTCGCTGGAGGCCTGGGCGCAGGTTTCTCCGGCCAAGAGCGACAACGCAACAAGTGGGGCAATCAGGGGGTTCATCAATGGAGCTCCTAAAGGGGGTGAGTCGACAGCAAGGCAGAGGAGAAACGCGCGTTAGCGTGTGAGAGGGCTGTCGCTCAACGCGTTCCATGGTTTTGCGTTCCTGTTCACCCTCCATGACGAAACCATCCATCACCTTGGCCTTGGGCGCATGGCTTTGGAGAACGGAACAGTTTTTGGTGCACTCAGGTCACGCCGGCCTGATGCATTACCGCTGCGCAAACAGTAAGCGAGCTAAGGGATGGGCACTAGACGGATAAATCGGCAAGGGTTCATGAGGTACATTCATCAGTCTGGTCGTGGCGCGTGAATTCAGTACTGAGATGACCGGGCGCTCGACCAGCCATCGATCAGTTAAGCCTTAACGCGAACCGTAGCAGCTGGCGAAGCCTGCGTCCGGCTGCGTAGCAGTCGTGAAATCAGCTGATGCGGTGTTTCAGGCAGACCGCAAACTCATGTTTTACGACTGCTACGCAGTCGAACGCAGGCTTCGCCAGCTGCTACAAAGTGCGGTTCGGCTTAACTGATCGGCATTAGCCCTACCGGCGCCTTCAGCAGTCTCAAGCGATTTTGATGACAACCTTCCCAAACGCCCCTTTCGCGAGATGCTCGTAAGCTTCTCGTGCTTGCTCGAACGGATACACCTGGTCGATCACGGGACGAATCTTGTGTTCATTGAGGAACGCATTCATCCGGTCAAACGATGAGCGCGGCGCCACGGCGATACCGCGAATGGTCGTCTGGCGGAAAATGAGTGGCATCAGATTGAGTTCAACGGTCTGCCCGGTCAAAAAGCCGATCTGCGCAATACGCCCGGATGCCTTGGTCGCTGCGACCGATTGATTGATGCCGTTGCCGCCAGCCACATCGAGCAGCAGATCCACGCCCTTGCCTTCGGTCAGCTTCAGCACTTCGTTCGCCCAGTTCGGCGTCGTTCTGTAATTGATGCCCGCCACCGCCCCCAGTCCCTTCACGGTTTGCAGGTTCTGGTCGCTACTCGACGTTGCGATCACCTTCGCGCCAAGCGCGGTAGCGATCTGCACGGCAAATATGGACACCCCACCAGTGCCCTGAACCAACACAGTTTGCCCCGGCTGAATGTGTCCAAAATCCACCAGCGAGTACCACGCCGTGAGCGCAGCAATCGGCAGTGTTGCGGCCTCTTCGTCACTCATGTTGTCTGGCGCAGCCACGGCACTGTCTTCGTGGATGATCATGTATTCGGCCAAACCACCAGGCAACGGCGAGCCGAAGCAGTAATCGGGTTCATTGGGGCCAGGCTCGCCATCCAGCCAACGGGAGTAAAGATGCGAGTTGACCCGATCGCCGACTTCGAAGCGCGTGACGCCGTCACCGACCGCGACCACGGTACCGGCTGCATCGCTAACCGGGATCAGGAGTTTGGGCACCTTATGCGGCTCATAGATGCCATCAACGATAGCCTTGTCGCGAAAGTTGAGCGAGACAGCACCTACCTTGACCAATAGCTCGCCGGCCTTTGGTTGCGGGGTCGCTACCTCTGCCAATTGCAGGTTGTCGAGTCCGAAATCTTTCAATAACCAAGCTTTCATCATGAATCTCCAAATACACGTCAATGGCCGCAAACCGGAAATGGTTTTGCCTTGGGCACATCTTTCGCTTTTGGCACCACGCAATAAATGCGCGCAAAAAGACATGATTGTTCTATTCTGAGGCAACAATCATTTTGAGCTCCGTGAGTCTGTCGGAGCCCGCATGGAAACGTCATGGAATTGCTGCAATCGATGCGACTGTTCGCCAGGCTTGCCG
>Ga0163161_10004098_pt1 | contig 10198 bp, 10 predicted proteins | sample S45metaG_FD_129847 | JGI IMG/M metagenome (GOLD analysis project Ga0163161, IMG submission 129847) | Switchgrass rhizosphere microbial communities from Kellogg Biological Station, Michigan, USA - S4-5 metaG | ecosystem: Host-associated > Plants > Roots > Rhizosphere > Soil | place: USA... | reverse complement strand
TCGCTACGCCGAACGGGTCCAGCAACTCCCGGCCAGCGAGACGCACCACCATGCGTATCTCGGCGGCATGCTCGACCATGGTCTGGAGCTGGTCGCTTGCAGTTTAAAACTGCGTCAGTCGTACCTGCTTCCGACCGGTGCGGCGCCCGAAGACCAAGCCGCCCAGACCGATGCCTGGTCGGCTGGCATCGCCTATGGCGCCCTGCTGCATGACATCGGCAAGATCGCCGTGGACCTGCTGGTCGAACGCCAGGATGGCCGTGTTTGGCATCCTTGGCAGGGCTCCCTGGATCAGCCCTACCGTTTTCGTTACCTCAAGGGTCGGGATTACCATCTGCACGGCGCCGCCGCAGGTTTGCTCTACACCCAGATTCTCGACCGCCCGATCCTCGATTGGCTCAGTGGCTTTCCGTCGCTCTGGGCCAGCTTGCTGTATGTCTTGGCCGGTCAGTATGAACGTGCCGGCGTGCTCGGCGAGTTGGTTATTCAAGCCGACCGCGTCTCCACCACACAGAACATTGGCGGTAACCCAAGCAAGGCGCTGCAGGCCCCTATCCATTCGCTGCAACACCATTTGATCAGCGGACTGCGTCATCTGGTTCAACACGAGCTGAAACTCAACCAGCCAGGTGCCGCGGGCTGGCTGACACACGACGCCCTCTGGCTAGTCAGCAAGGCAGTCACGGACAAGCTACGAGCTTATTTGCTTTCACAAGCGATTGAAGGCATTCCCTCATCCAACATTGCCGTGTTCGACGAACTCCAATCGCATGGATTGGTTGAGTCGACACCGGAAGGCAAAGCCATCTGGACTGCGCTAGTGGCGCAGGGAGACTGGCAGCAGAGCTTTACCTTTCTGCGCCTTCAACCGGCGTTGATTTGGGGAAGCGAAAACCGCCCCGCCGCTTTCCGCGGAACGGTGAGCGTTGCACTCGATGACAATCAGTCCAACGCTTCGGTATCACCACCAGCCCCCAAGGCAGCCAATACAGAATCGCGTCAAAGCAAATCGCAGCCAGATGCCATGGCGCTGGAGGATGCCGACTACCTCGGCACGCTGCTGGACATGTTCGAGTCGGGGGAGCCTGAGGCCAGTGATGCACCGTCAGAAAGCGCTCTCGAAACCTCACTCCCTCCTTCGGATAACCCTGGCCAGGCGTTTCTGAATTGGGTCAAAGAAGGCATCCTGAGCCACAAGCTGATCATCAATGACAGCAAGGCCAAAATCCACACGGTGAGTGGCAGCGTATTTCTGGTCACGCCGGGACTTTTCCAACGCTACGCGCAGGAGTTTCCTGGTATCTCTCAAGGGGCCGATCAAGGGATTGAAGAATGGCGTTGGGTGCAGAAGCAGTTTGAGAAATTGAAGGTCCACAGAAAGCGAAACAACGGTCTGAATATCTGGGTATGCCAAGTGCAAGGTCCCAGGAAGAAAACGACCTTGAAGGGTTACTTGATTGCGGAGCCGATATCACTTTTAGAATTGATACCTCCAGATAACCCATTTCTCGCACTTGATGAGGGGTGAGTATGTATCTATCGTGGGGCTTGGCGCGAAAGCGGGCCACCCCCTATCGCAGTCACAACTTTGCCGCTATAGCCTTCAATCTTTTACTTTCGCGTGCGACCTTGATCTGTGCCTTCCCCTCTTTACTTACTCGAATCGAGGTAGCGTATTGAATGATGGCGTCATAAGCCTGGCGATCTCAAGGAGCAAGTGCAACACCTGATGTAAGGTGTTGCCATGTCTACCCAATACAAACATTTGAGTACCGAGGAACGCGTCACCATTATGGTGATGCTATTTCAACGGCAGTCGCTGCGAGCTATTGCCGCTTTGCTTGGCCGTCACCCCAGCACCATTAGTCGTGAGATCAAGCGCCCCCCTTGCAGCCTTACTATGACGCCATCCAAGCCACCAGGAGGGCTCAACAGCTTCGACATGTGCTTCGCCGTCAGCGGCGCTTATCTCCAGACTCAGAGCTGTTTCAAGTGGTCGTCGAAATGCTCCGCATTGGCTGGTCACCGCAACAAATTGCCCGCAGACTATGCAGTATCTAGCCCGGCCAATCCGAGCGACATGTGAGCCACGAAACTATCTACCTCGCCATCGATGGTTATCCACGCGGCGAGCTGAAACGCCAGCTGATCAGTTATCTACGCCAGGCTGACGGTAAACGTCCGAAGCGAACCCAGAGCAATGTGCGTCGAGAACGCTACCCTGCGCAGCTGAGTATTCACCTGCGCTGTTGCCCCTGACCGAAAACTGACCCAGGTGTTCAACTGCTTCTGCTCAATTTTTGAGCGGGAGAACACAGGGCGATCAGCATGGAAATGATGGGCAAAATTCGGCGCGTGTATTTTCGCGACAAGCTGTCGCTGCATCAGATAGCCAAGCGTACCGGGCTGTCGAGAAAGACCATCCGAAAATGGGGCAGAGCACCCGAAGCCACTCAGCCGGCGTACCTGCGGTGCGCAACCTTCAACAAACTCAGTCCATTTCACGAGACGCTGGAGCAGGCGCTCAAGGCCGATTCCTTCCGGGCAAAGCACAATCGGAGGAGCGCCAAAGCACTCTTCGAACAGATCAAGGCCGAGGGTTACGACGGCGGTTACCGCCAGTTCACCGCCTTCATACGCTCGTGGCGCGGTGAGCAAGGCAAATCGTTTCGGGCCTTCGTACTGCTGACCTTTGCACTCGGCGAGGCCTTTCAGTTCGACTGGAGCGAAGAAGGTCTGCTGATCGGCGGCCTGTTTCGACGCATCCAGGTCTCCCACATGATGCTGTGCGCCAGTCGCGCATTTTGGTTGGTGGCGTATCCCAGCCAAGGCCACGAGATGTTGTTCGATGCCCATAGCGGTGGCATTTCCTCGCTGAGAAAAAAGATCAAGGAAAACCTCTACAGCCTGGGTGACTTCCAGTTGGTAGAGTCCAGTGAGACGGCGATGCGCATGCAGGTTTCGCGGGCGATCAGGCGCGAGAAAGCGATCCTGTTCCTAGGCTGGGCTCCGCACCCGATGAACCTGGATTTCAAGATGACCTACCTTTCCGGAGGGGATCAGGTGTTCGGCCCCAATTATGGCGCCGCGACGGTCTATACCGTGACTACGCCCGACTATGCCCAGCGCTGCCCGAACGCAGCGAAGCTGATCAGCAACATGAAGTTTGACGTCCAGATGGAAAGTGAACTGATGATGGGCATTCTCGACAAGAAAGATCCGCTTCAACTGGCCAAGGCCTGGATCACTCGCAATCCGCAGTGGCTCGACCCGTGGCTGGATGGACTGACCACCTTTGACGGCAAGGATGCCAAGGCTGCCGCGCAGCAGTACTTCGGACTTTGATGAAGCGCTGCGCGCCCTGAAGCTCACCGAGAGGCCCTTGCGCAGTGGCTGAATGGTCATTCTGCCCAGAGTTGACGATGCGTCATAAGCAAGTCTACTACCTGCTGACGCAGCGCCAGAAAGTGCTCAGCAGTACGGCACGCCGATACATCGAATGGTTGACCGACGAAGCTCGACGTCCCGCGGCATGAAATGTGCCCCGCAAGTTTGCGGGGCACATTTCAAACATTTATTTCATCTGAGCAAGTTCAATTTGGTTCATATCAGGCGGCCTCATCGGTGGAGGAGTTGACGCGTTTGTGCAGAGCGCTGTAGCGCTCTCGTGGGCCGTCAAGGTCGATGTAGCAACCTTGCAAGTGACGGTGACCTTTACCTTCAGTGGCTTGGCCAACCGCTGGAAGCCGAGTTCACGCGTGGTAATCTGCACGAGCCTACGCAGCTATTTGCGCTTTCGCGCCATGCGAGGCGACGATACCCGTGGCCTCGCCGCTACGCCACCAAGCGCGAAAGTCCGACAGCCCGAACGGCAGCAATCCAAGATACCGAAATACTTCGGGTTGGGACCGGCATGCGCGGTGCGCACCGGTACGAGGAAGCGCATGCCTTCGACGGAGGCCACTTCGCCGCCGTCCCATACATGAGCCAGCTCCAATTGGCTCTGCGCAGCCACCAGAATGGCGTTAGCTGCTAACCACGCTGGTGTGGGGGCGCTTAGCTAGCGTGGCGAACTTCCTGATTGGCCAAGTCCTACGATTTACTGCGGCGTTGGCACGTTGCGGTCTGTGTCGTAATGGCCATGATTCAGGTCGTATTTGGATTCGCCTCAATCTTACCGGTCAGTATAGTCAACTCCGTCCCGATGCCGGAGTGCCTTAACATGGACAATACCCGTGAGCGCTTGATTGATTCAGCGCTGAAGCTGTTCCTTTCACAAGGCGTACACAGTACTGGTGTGATGGCCATCGCCATGTTGGCGGGTGTTACCAAGATGACGCTCTACAGTCATTTTCCCTCCAAGGATGCGCTGATAGTGGCTTGCCTTGATGAGCGTGACCGACGCTGGCGCAAAGAGGTAGCGCGCGCCTTGGCGAAGCACGCTGACCCGGTCAGTGCCATGCTCGCGTTTTTCGATTTGTATCAACGCTATCTTTTGCGAGATAGCGGGCGCGGGTGCCTGTTCGTCAACAGTGCGGCTGAATTCCCCGAGTTCAGCCACCCTGTGCATTTGGCAGTGAGCCGGCATAAGCAAGGGATACGCGAAAGTCTCGCCGCGTTGGCCATGAGCGCCGGTGTACGCGACCCTGGCGTCGCTGCTGAGGGATTGTTTATCTTGCTGGAGGGCAGTTTTGTCAGCGGTGCCATGGGCCAGGACGTGCGGGTGTTCGACACTGCCCGGCACGTAGCTCATTGCTGGATCCGGAAGCAGGGCCAGGAGGAGCAGAGCGTATGACCCTAGGCTTATTAGCGGCCATTGCCGCCACTTTTTCCTGGTCGCTGCTCTACATCTTTCCGGGGCTAGTCGGCGATTACAGCCTTTTCGATTTGGCGGTGGTGAGTTACGCCTTTGCCGGTTTAGGTAGCCTGCTAGTGCTGTTTGTTTACCGTAGCGAAGTGCGGCAGTTGCGACTGAGCGACTGGGCCTGCGCCGCACTGCTGGGCTTCTTAGGATACATCGGCTACTTCTTCCTGATCACCACTGCGGTCTTGGCAGCTGGGCCGGTGATCCCTCCGGTGATGATGGGGTCAGTACCGATCGTGCTCGCGATTGCCGGCAATATGCGAAGCTCCAGCGTGCCCTGGCGCGCCATTGCCGGGCCGCTGGTGGTGGCGGCATTGGGCATAAGTTTGGTCAACCTGAGCGTGTTTGATTTTAGCAGCGCGACGGTTGTGCGCCCGGCAGCTTCGATACTGCTTGGGCTGCTCGCATCGTTGCTGGCAATCGGTTTTTGGACTGGTTTTGGCCTGTTAAATGAAAGTGCTTTGGCTCAACGCCCAAACATGTCCCCCATGCTGTGGTCTGCCATGCTGATCTTCATGTGCAGCGTCGAGATGCTGGCCTTCGTCCCAGTTGGGCTTTACCTGAAGCTGTCCCACTTCGCCAGCCATCCGAGCGGGTTAGCAGGTACTCAGGCGCTGATAGTCTGTGGGTTAATTCAGGGGTTAGGGGCCACCCTTGCCGGTGCCTGGGCATGGTCAATCGCAACTCGGCGCCTACCTCTGGCTCTCAGCGGGCAATTGATCGCCAGTGAAACCCTTTATGCGACTGCACTGGGCCTGCTCATCAACCAACGCTGGCCCTCTCCTATGGAAGCGCTTGGGACAGGGTTGCTATTTGTAGGGGTGGTGTGGGCTATTCACGCCTTTTATCGCAGGCAAGCACGCCTCGAGACGCATGGTGGGATAACTGACCTTAGCTAAAACTAATGCGACTGTGCCGGTATGGGCATTTCAGGTGTCCACTTTTTGGATTGATTTGGCGTCATTGCCCTAGGTGCTGGGATCAGGAAGGTGTGTTGGACGGACGGTTACGCTCTACGGGAGGCCCATCCATCAGAAATTGACGTCCATCCGTACATACACACCGATAATTTCAATCCCCAGGCTATAACCTTCTATCGACCGATAGATGCCGTCTTGCGATGTTGCGACCTCGTGCAATACGAGGCCGAAATCTTATAGGATGGCTGGCACTGCCCGGAGAGGCTCGGAACCTTATTCCCCCAATGGCCCTGCCTTCAGGCCAACCTTGAAAAACTTTACGATGCGATGCGTAACGGGGAGTTGCCCTATCAGGCCGTTGAAAAATTCAGCCCTAACTTCCCCAACCCGCCAAGTTTGAAGTTTTTCAGCCTCTCAGGCTTGGCGTTGCCCTTTAGCTGCCGCGGCGAGAGGCGGAAAATAGCCAAAAGCGGACGCGTTCCTAACGTCCGCGACGGCTAGATGTCTTAAGGAAATCGACTCGTCCTCAGCCTTTTTCGCTCAGGCACCAACGAGGAGGTCAATAAAGGGCTTTCAAATTGCCAGATTCCTTTCTGGGTGACCAAGCCTCCCAAGGCAACTCAAACCAGTTCGCAAGGCTTTGCGCTGTATCCCAAGTAGAGGTCAACCACTCATCCAGAGCCACGTGACTGGAAGCGCGGCACCGTTGCTCCAGACCGCAACTCTGGTAGAAACGATTGACCACATCGACCATAGGCTCACGCTGGTCTTCAAGCAGGATCGCCCCATGGACCAGGACCACCAGTCGGTTATCTGCTGTACGGCGGCACCAACGCTGGGCCGTCCCCACCAGCTTGCGTCGGGCCAGGGTGACATTGAACCGGCCGTCACAGAATGCTCCTGGGACCTCACCGAGGCCCGGCAGCAACCCCATGCCACGCAACCACTGGCAGATGGGCTCGCAGAGTCGTAAATATGCGGTTTCTATTCGCGCCTGTTCGTCATCTTCCAGTGGCACGACATAGGCCAAGGCTACATTGAGTACCGCCGATGATTGCGGCACCGGCTCGCCGCCCGTGTCGCGCAATGCAATCGGCCAGCCCAGGGCAGTACAGCTGATATCTGCCGCCGTGAACCCCGCAAGCCTGCTCAGCCTGCGTGGCATCACCAAGGCTGAGTCGGAGGGTCGCCATAGCAGCAACCCCCACTCCTCCTCTCCGGCGTACACACGGTCGAGCAACTGCCGCTCAGCCTCCAGGCCGGCCTCGATACTGAGGCGCCAGATCCTGCTCATGACGGCTCTACCCCTTCGATTCGCTGGCACAGATCATCGAGGAAGTCTGCGGCAGGAGCACCGTTCACGGCCCGGTGATCAAAGGTCAGCGAAAGACCCATGAAGTCGCGCTCTGATAACGAACCATCGGCACCTCGTTGCAGGCGACGCTGGATGCCTCCCAGCCCGATAATGGCCACCTGAGGGACATTGAGGATGGGCGTGAAAAAACGCACCCGCGACAGCCCCAAGTTGGTCACGGTCACCGTGGCACCCGTTAGCTCCTTCACCGAGAGCTTCCCGGACAGTGCCTTGTCCACCAGGGCCCGGCGTGCAAGCGCCAGGCCCTCCGCATCCAGTTGGTCAGCATCAAACAGTGCGGGCGCCACCAGCAGGTCGTCCGGCAGCGGGATCGCCAGACCAAGATGCACCGAACCATGCCGCGTGATTTGGTTATCTTGCAGGGTTGCATTGAGTCCCGGATGGTTCTTCAGGGTACATACGATCTCAAACAGCAGCAGGTCATGGAGCGATACCTGGCTACCCGCAGCCTTTAGCTCCGCCCGTTTCGCCTGCAGGATGGTCAACTCGCATTCAGCATGGTGAGTTAGTTGCGCTGCAGTCTGCAGGCTTTCGCTCATCTTCGCAGCGATCATTTTTCGCATGCCTTTCAAGAGCACGGTGCTACCGGAGCCGGCAGCAACATTCTGTATGTGCCCCATGGCTCTCACTCCACTAACCCGATGGTCGCGCCTTTGACAACCACCGCGTCTTCTTCTTCGAGGATTTTCAGCACGCCGGAAGCCGGCGCCTCGATCTCAAACTGGGCCTTTTCAGACATGATTTCTGCCACCAGGTCGCCTTGGCCAACTTCGGCGCCATCACTGACCAGCCAGGAAGTGATTACGGCTTCGGCGTCGCCTTCCCAGAGGTCGGCGGAAATCAGGATTGGATTGGACATGTTGTTATTCCTCGTTCTTCAGGTTCTGGTAGGCCGCAACGATCTTTGCGGCAGATGGCAGCGCCCATTGCTCCATGGGCGGCGTGAAAGGAATCGGTATGTCGGGGAATGCCACCCGTTGCGGGCGCGCCTTGAGCATCCCGCTGTCGTGCTCGACGACGCTGGCGATGATTTCGCCGCTCACACCGAAGCTGTGGTAGTCCTCGTCGACAACGATGAGTCGGCCGGTCTTGCGCACAGAGGCGATGACGTGCTCACGGTCCAGCGGCACCAGACTGCGCAGGTCCACTACTTCGGCGCTGACGCCCTGCTGCTCCAACTGCTGGGCAGCGCGCAGCGCGTGATGCACGCCGGCACCCAGACTGACGATGCTCACGTCTCGGCCTTCGCGGACCGTCTTCGCCTTGCCGATTTCGACGGTATAGGGATCCTCCGGTACGGCCACCGTCGCGCCCTTCTCGGTACCCAGCCAGCCCATGCCCTGGAGCGACTTATGGAACAGGTAGATGACCGGGTTGTCATCGCGAATGGCGGCAGTCATCAGGCCCTTGGCGTCGTAGGCGTTGCTCGGAACCACCACCTTCATGCCTGGCAGGTGAGCGAAGGTGCCGTAAAGGCACTGCGAATGCTGCCCGGCGTCGGAGTAGCCGGCACCGGTGGATGCCATCAGCACCATGGGCACGCTGACCTTGCCGCCGGAGAAGTAGGTGTTCTTCGCCATCAGGTTGTAGATCGCGTCCATACAGACGCCGAAGAAGTCGACGAACATCAGTTCGACAATCGGACGCATGCCGTCAGAGGCCGCGCCCACGGCAGCGCCGATGAAGGCGGTTTCCGAGATAGGCGTATCACGAATGCGCGCGCTGCCGAATTCTTCATGCAGGCCACGGGTGTTGCCGAACACCCCGCCGAGCTGGCCAATGTCCTCGCCCATCACGAAGACGCGTGGGTCGAGGCGCATTTCCTGGGCCATCGCCTCGGCCATGGCGCGGGCGATGGTGAGTTTGCGTTCTTTGATTGCTGCAGACATGTCTCATTTCCTCCGTCGATGGGATCAGTGACGGGCAGCGGCAGGCGCGGACGTCCTGACGATGATCTTCACGTTCTGGTCCTTGTTGTTCACCAGCTCCTCGAACCCTTGCTCGAGGATGTGTTCCAGCTCGATACGCCCGGTGATCAGCGGCGTAACGTCCAAGCGGCCGTCGGCGATCAGAGCGATGACATCGGCGAACTCACCGTTGTAGGCCAAGGCACCAATAACCTGCTTCTCGGTGGCGACGATTTCGAAAAAGTTGAATTCGCTGGGCTCCTCGAAAATGCCCACCATCACGCAGCGCCCGCCCTTGCGAATGACATCGATAGCCAACTTGGCGGTGGCCTTGTGGCCGATGCACTCGAAAGAAACCGCAGCACCATATCCATCTGTCAGTTCGCGCACCGAAGCGATGGCATCGCACTGGCTGGGGTCGAGCACCTCAGTGGCCCCCACCTCCAGCGCCTTCGCCTTGCGCGCAGTGGACATTTCGAGCGCGATGATCCGGGCCGCGCCAGCGGCACGGGCGCACATGATGGTGCACAGACCGATGGTTCCAGCGCCGACTACCACCACTGTCTGGCCGAGGAGGCTGCCGGCCTTCTTCACCGCGTGCATGCCAACTGCCAGAGGTTCGACTAGCGCGCCGGCCTCTGCAGGGAAACCTTCCGGCAGGAGGTACAGCAGATTGGCCGGGATGTTGACCAGTTCAGCGAACGCGCCGTTGTTCATCAATCCGGTGAAGGCGAGCTTCTCGCACAGGTTGTATTGGCCCTGCTGGCAGAACCAGCATTGGCCGCAATGCTGACAAGCATCGGCGGCCACGCGCTCACCTACTGCAAAGTTCTGAACCCCCTCACCCAGGGAGACAATCTCGCCACAGAACTCGTGGCCGAGAATGCACTGCCCTTTGAGGCCAGTGAGTGGATGGGCAGTATCAGTGGGAATGAATACCGGCCGGGCCAGGTATTCGTGCAGGTCCGAGCCACAGATGCCGCACCAATCCACACGGATTTGCTCCCAGCCCGCCTGAGGTTGCGGCGGGCAGGCAACGTCCTGCAGGCGGATGTCGCGTCGGCCATGCCAAACTGCAGCCTTCATCGTCGGTTGTCGGTACATGTCGGTCTCCTTCTTGTCGTTGTTGTGG
>Ga0163161_10004096_pt1 | contig 10201 bp, 7 predicted proteins | sample S45metaG_FD_129847 | JGI IMG/M metagenome (GOLD analysis project Ga0163161, IMG submission 129847) | Switchgrass rhizosphere microbial communities from Kellogg Biological Station, Michigan, USA - S4-5 metaG | ecosystem: Host-associated > Plants > Roots > Rhizosphere > Soil | place: USA: Michigan... | reverse complement strand
CTCTTTTTTGGTCGAAAGTACGGTAGAGAGCCCGCTAAAAAAATCGCCATGACCTAAAAACCGTAAGCCGTAATACGGTAAGGCAATAATTAAGATCAACATCCCTGCACTCAAAACCGTATCGGATATCGTTATCGCTTTAAAGCCACCCAAAATCGTATAAACTGACCCAATTAAGCCCATAATCCACACAAATATCCAGATGCTTTCCCAATAAGAAAGATGGAAACCTGAAAGATCGATCAGATTGCTAAAGGCCACCGCTCCGCCGTATAATACCGATGGCAGCAGATTGATGATATAACTAAACAGAAAAACAACAGAAACCAGGGTTTTAGTCTGTTTATCATAACGTTTCTCCAGAAAATCGGGGATGGTGCGGATACCGGTTTTGAAATAAATGGGAATAAAAAACTCAGACACAATAATCATAGCGAGTATAGAGGAAATTCCCCACCCGATTACTGACATATTATTGATGTAAACCGACTCATTTTCGCCGATAAACTGGTTGGCGCTGATGTTGCTAAAAAACAATGAAGCCCCAATGATGATAAAACCATTGGTCCTGTTGGCGAAGAAAAAACCACTGATGGTTGATCTCTGCGTTTTACGGGTTTTAAAATAAGAAATTGTTGCGGCGAGTACCGTAAACAAAATAAAGCTGATGATTGCCGTTGTGCCCACTCGATGGTGTTAAAGTGAATTTCGTCTGATCAGTTTATTTTCCATGACATGCTTAATCGGTTTTAAGCTCAGTACAAACTCAGCAGCCAAACGGCCCATTTGCGCAAAATCGATCGAAAAAGTGGTGATTCCATCAAAAATAATTTCCTTTACGTTATCATCATTATGCGAAAGGATTCCCAAATCCTTACCTACTTTTAATCCTTTCACCTTGGTATCCTTTAACATTTCCCAAAGCTCGAGGTTATGAATGGTGAAATAGACCTTATCCGGTGCGATACTCCCAGGTTCATAACTGTTCCTGATTACGCCGTTGATCTTAAATTCTTTTACAAAACGCTTGAAAGAAAGCAATACTTCATTGGGCTCGGCAGATGAAGGTTTAAAAAAAAACACAAATTCTGAGAATTCTTTAATCCTGGGCGCCAATTGTAAAAACGCATTGTAAGATGCCTTTTTAAATTCCTGAACGATATAAGAATAATCGCCTTTTAGCTCTACGTACCGATCTACAATCAGTAGTTTTTCTTTTGGCAACTGTTCCAATACTTCTTTGGCCGAATCGCTTTCTATCGGTGCAATCACATATAAACCGTACTGGCCTTTGTTGCTGTTGATGATCGATTCGAAAACACTAAAATTATTGTGATGGAAATACACATCAACCTGAATGTTCTCCCCTAAATGGTCCCGGAAATTCTGGTAAAAGGTTTCCTGGAAAGTATCAAAGGCATAAATTAATAAACAAACCTTAAGATGTTGTTCGGTATCATCGGTGGCTACAAAATAGCCCATCCTATTTTTAGATTCCAGTATCCCCCTACTAATCAAATCTTTATAAGCCTTACCTATAGTTTCTTTGGCAAAACCTGTTTCCCGCATCATCTCGTTTACCGAAGGCAGAATATCTCCCTTAGCAATCAGTTTATGGTTTAAGCCATTGATGATTCCCTGTACAAGCTGTTCGTGTTTCGAGAAAGAATTGATGATGCTCAACTCCTTGATTTCATTGAACAGCTTTTCTTTATTCATGCAGTAATATTTGGTTTAATCGATTTACCTGAGGTTAATTTGCCCGAAATATATAAATTTAATAGTGATTATGTATAAAATTTTTACAGATGTACGATACGTTGTTGTTGAAATTAACCACGTAGACATGGATTAACACGGGATATTCTGTAGGTAATTCTCCAGCTCATTTCATCATCTTGAGCGGGGTCAAAGTATTTCTGATGCAGTCTAAATAATCTGGTGAATTAAAATATAGATAAACACTGAGGCATTTTCTGTGGTTTCCGTGTTTCTGTGGTAAAAACATAAACGATTGGATTCAGTGTGAGACGGTAACATCTGACAGGACCAAATTTATATTATATTTGGTCCGGCATGAAAAAGAAAACCTTTAAGATTTCGCACAAAGTAATATGGCTGAGTTCATTTTCCTGGGCATACTCACTTCTGTACCCAAAATTGTCGAACACCGGTTTAACCCATACGAGGCCCTGATCGATTCTACAGTGACTTTTCTTTTTGCCGTACTCATCTGGTACTATAATGTAATGACGCTTCCCGCTTATGTTTCACGTGATGTGCCAGCGGATTTTTAATAATGATACATGGCGGCAATGGCAGTAATGGAAAGGGCGGTAATCATTACAAAATTTATCAGCCCTATAATTCTGGTTGTTTTCATTTTATATCTCTTTTTATTGCGCAAAACTATTCCAAAAAGTGCCGTTCAGGCAGCGAAAAATTGTCTGGCCGGACATAATCAGGTTTGAAATGGGAAGATAGCAGACTGAAATGGACAGGGTAAAATGGGTTGTAATTTTCCGCCAATTGTATTGTGGCGGCAGATGTTACCATCTGCTGCTATTAAATTCCAGTTGTTTTTGCATTTCCATTTGTAGCGTATGTTGAATCTGTCAGATGGAAACATTTGACAGCAAGCGACCTGTTGTAACAACCAGCCTTACAAATCGTCTAAAACTTTTAACGGTCTCACAATGTTTAACTAAAAAAAGAAAAGAACATGGGAATTTTAAAAACAGCAATTATTGGCGCCGCTGTATATGCAGGCGTAAAATATATCACCAAGAAAGATCCAATTACCGGACAATCAATTGTTGATGAATTAATGGATAAAGCACCGCAATGGGCAGATAAAGCGAAAGGTTATGCAGAGGATTTGCAAACCAGGGCTAGCAATGCCGCTGAAGATTTAGCGAGATGAATACCAATTAGAAGAAAGAAACCTGAAGAGGTTTACCTTTTTCTTTGATGGTAAAAAACAAAAAACGTCTCGGTTTTATATCGGGACGTTTTTTGTTTAATAGTAGTTGATCATAGCACTGTGTCAGATGGCAACATCTGTCACTACTGCTCGATTAAAAAGCATCAAACCAAAGTTTGGTGGTTAATAAATCAGCACCCTGGCTGCTCACGGCATTTTTATAATTCTGTCCGTTTAATGATTGCTCGGTACCTGGGTAAATAAAACGCACGGGAATTTTACCGTTAAGCACGGTATTTACGGAAGCGGTTAACTGCGGATAATCTAACCTTCTTTGCTCTGCCCAGGCTTCTAAACCTTGCCCAAATAGGGCAATCCATTTTTGCTCACCGATTGATTTTTTATAATTGCCTGGGTCATATTGCACTGCGGCCTGGTTAATATAATTATCAACATCACTTCCAGTTAAAGCATATTGACTAAACGACGCCCTGATCGCCTGTTTATAGAGATCCTCAGCGTTTTCAGTGGTAAAGCCTCTTGCTGCTGCCTCTGCGCGATCAAAAAGCACTTCCGCATAACTTAAAATTACTGCCGGCGCAAGTGGATTTAAAAAATATGCACCTGGTTTTGAAGAGTTTGCCAAACCTATTGCGCTCGCTTCAGAGTTGGTAGAACCGTTTGGAATACCTACATAATTTTGCGGGGTTACATTTTCAGTTTTACTTGCATATACCGGAAGTCTCGGATCCTTAAGGGCAAAAAGTTTATCCACGATAGTTTTGCTGATCCTGTAATCGTTTCGGGTTTCGAAAGAAGCCGCTACCGGATTCTGTTGCGGTGATGCCTGGTAAACAAGCTGTGCATTAAATGCGTTACTACCAATATAATTGCCGCCTTCGGTCTTAATCTCATCAATTACTGCTTTCGATTTTGTGGGCTCTTTATCCGCAATGCGCAAAGCAATACGTAAACGCAGCGAATTGGCAAATTCTTTCCAGTGGGTAATGTTGCCACCATACATAATATCACCAGAAATACGTGCTGCACCAGCAGCGGGATCTAAAACACTCTGGGCAGATTTTAAATCATTCAGAATACCATAATATACATCCTTTTGCTTGTCGTAAACCGGTGTAACAAACTGTTTTATTTTTCCTGCCTGGGTATATGGCACATCGCCATAAGCATCGGCAAGCAATAAAAATACCCAGGATCTTAACACAAGCGCTACACCTTTATAATTTGGATTAGATTGCGCATCGGCAAGTTCTATTATTTTATTTAAGCCAGCGACACTCTGTGCATATCCTGTAGACCACAATGCTGTAAAACTACTGTTTGAGAAGATAAACCGATCTTCTTCTGTATACTGAACCTTGGCCCAATGTTGCACAAAAAGCAAACTTGAGTTCAGGTTATTTGTAGTACCCCAATATGTATCGGAGGTATTTTTAATTGCCCCGGTTAATAGATAATCCGGCTGTGGAATTTCAGGGGCATTTGGGTTAATATTCACCTCATCAAGCTCTTTATTACAAGATGAAAATGCAATTGCCAAAATGGCCAGTATATAGAATTTTTTATTTTTCATGATGAAGATAATTAAAATTTAACATTCAGGTTGATACCATAACTGCGGGTACTTGGGTTAGATAAACTTTCTAAACCTTGTCCGTTACCTGTATTAAAGGCCACCTCCGGATCAATATCTACCGTATTGCGGTGGATAATCCAAAGGTTACGGCCAACAAGCGATACGGAAACCCCTTGTAAACTTAGCGGACGGATCCATTTGGCCGGCAGGTTATAGCTTAATTTTACCTCACGAAGTTTAACATAAGAGGCATCGAATATGCTTGATTCGTCGATATTTCTGAATGTTTTGTAGTACTGTTGAGCAGGCAATATCTTATCATTAGGCTTGCCATCAGCTGTTACCCCATCAAAAATAATCCCGTCATCATAAACGGTAACACCTGCAGGAGCAGTTCCGTTTACCCTTACTGTTCCTTTAGTTTTATCATTGCCTGGATAATAGTAGGAAATACCACCATATTCTGCTGCTCTGCCCGGAAGTGTAGAAGCCAACACACCAGTATAGGTACCAGTTGAATACGTACCGTTGTAGATAGACCCACCAATGCTTGCATCAACTAAAACACCTAAGCTTAAACCTTTGTACGTAAAAGTATTGTATACGCCGCCAATCCAATCCGGGGTATATTTTCCCAAAACTTGCTTGTTGGGGTTTGTGGCTGGTGCTCCCGTGGCATTTACTATAATGTTTCCATTTCCATCCCTTAAAAAGGCCGTTCCAAAAAGTGATCCATAAGGCTGGCCAACAGTGGCGATTACCTGAGCAGAGCTGGAGGCCACAACATAATTGGTTAATAATTTTTCAGCATCCAGTTCTATTACCCTGCTCCGGTTTGCTGCAAAATTGAAATCGATATCCCAGGTAAAGGCTTTTTTAATTGGTGTTATGCCCAATTGTGCTTCAATTCCCTTATTGTTGATTTTACCCGCATTGAGCAATTTAGAGCTGAAACCAGTACTCTGACTTACATCGGCAGCCAAAATCTGATTGTAACTATTGGTATTGTAGGCACTTAAATCGAAACGTAACCTTTTATTAAAAAATACGGCCTCTACTCCCAGCTCTGTAGATGTAGTAGTCTCTGGTTTGAGGTTAGGATTTAAATCTATAGCACCCGGACTTAACTGAGGATTTGCACCAACAATATCAGGATATAGTTTAAGTAGGTCAGGATTGATATTAAATGGCGCACCAAATGCGTAAGTATTAATCAAACGATAAGGATCGGCATCTTTACCAACCTTCGACCAGCCGCCACGGATTTTTAAATAAGTGAGCGCTTCGCTTTTAATATCAAATGCTTCTGTTGCAACAAAACTTCCGTTAAATGAGGGATAAAAATAAGATCTGTTTTGTGCCGGTAAGGTAGAAGACCAATCGTTACGTGCTGTAATGTTGGCAAAAAGGTAGTTTCTAAACCCAATCTGTCCGGAGGCATACACACTATACGATTTTAAACGTGATAGGTTATTGGAAGAGATGAGCGGATCGCGGGAGTTCTTAAGCGTATATAGTCCGGCGATGGCCAGTTTAGGCGCACTCTGATCGTTCTGCTCTATCGATTGCGTACGGATGTTACCACCGCCTAACAATTCTAAACTGAAATCCTCATTTAGCTGTTTGTTAAAATTTAAAGTTGCATCGGTATTGTTCTCATTCACTGTAAAAGCACTTTCGGTATAGGAACCAAATGGTGTTCCATTGGTACCATAGGCAATCCTCACTTTACGTCTGTCGTTATAATAATCCGTACCTGATCTGAAATTGAAATCAAGACCATCAATAATTTTATAGTTCAGCGCTAAACTTCCAATAATCCGGTTGCGGTTTTGCGATACGGTATTTTCGTAAGCTACCCAATATGGATTGCTATAGTAACTATTGTTCCAGTTAAACGTTTTTCCATTTTCGTCCAAATAGTTTTTCAACTGGTTGATATCCACCTGACGCCCGAACCAGGTAAACTGCAACATGGTACTGGTTGATCTTGAACCACCTGTACCCGGTAAATTATCTGAATTCAGTTTACTGTAATTCGCATTCGCGGTTAAGGTTAATTTTGGTGTGATTTTTAACGAGGTATTGAATACAAACGAATTTTTGCCCTGACCAGAGTTCGGCACTATACCTACCTGTTTCAGGTTATTGTAAGAAATCCGGTAATCGTATTTTTCTCCGGCATCGGCAACAGATACCCCATTGTTCAATGAATATCCGGTTTGGAAGAAATCACGTACGTTATCAGGATGCGCCACAAAGGGAACTGCTACCCCTTTCGAATAAAACTGAGGGATCAATCTTCCATCCAGTTTTGGCCCCCAGCTTTCATCTACCCCGTCGTTTAAACCCTTACCAGCACCATCTACATAACTGAACCTACCTTCAGATCCCTGGCCGAAAGCATTTTGATAAACTGGGAGGGTAAGCAAAGTTTCCAATACGGCATTGGAATTAACAGCGATCCCCAACCCTTTTTTTGATTTACCCGTTTTGGTTTTAATCAGGATCACCCCTGCTGCCGCCCTCGAACCATACAATGCAGCTGCATTGGGTCCTTTCAATACACTGATGGATTCGATATCTTCAGGATTGATGTCCGAAATAGTATTGGCATAATCTCTTGCTCCGGCAGAGTTTAACTGAGAGTTATCAACCGGGATACCATCCACCACAAATAGCGGCTGGTTATTTCCGGCGATAGAGGTTTCACCCCTGATCACCACCCTGGATGACCCCATACTCCCCTGACTATTGGTTACCCGTACACCGGCAATTTTACCTGCAAGTGCATTAACTAGGTTCGATTCTTTTGCTTCAGCTAAATCTTGTCCTTTTAATTCTTGAACCGCATAACCTAAAGATTTTTTCTGTCTGGATATACCCAAAGCCGTAACCACCACCTCATCAAGCGCATTGTCGCTCGATTGCAGGACCACCGAAACCGGTCCGTTTTTGCTGATCTGTATTTCCTGGGTTTTAAAACCGATATAAGAAAACACCAGGGTACCCTTTTCTGGTGCACTAATGCTAAAAGCACCCTTGCCATCCGTTATGGTAGTTTGTTTGGTCTCTTTTATGAAGATGGAAACACCTGGCAGTGTCTCACCATCTGCCGACTTTACCGTTCCGGTAATGGTGGCATTTTGAGCGAATAGCTGCTGCGTAATAAAGAGCAGCAGGATCAACGCAATTGATTTAAAAATTTTGATCATGTGTATGTATTAATAATTAGTTAAAGGATAAAATTTAGGCCATACCATTCCAGCACGATCTAAAACCGTGTTTCTTCGTTAAGAATGAAAGGGAATTAAGCCTGGAAAAGCCTGTTAAATTAGAGCAGTTTTAACAGGACCTGCGCATTCGGAAGTATGCATCAGGGTTTACGCAAAGGGATTTCAGCTCGTCTGTTTTTTTCATTTGATGATTTTTATTTAAAACATTATTTACCTGTCAAGATTGCATCAGGGCAAAAAAAAAGCACCCCTTAAATCAGAAGTGCTCCATATATTTTTGATAGGGATAATGCAAACAACTGACTTAACTACCCCAGAATCGTCTGGGATGGAATTAGCACCATTTCTAAATAAATAGATGGTTGCTAAGGCTTCACAGGGCCATTCCCTCCGCCTTTCTTGATAAGTATTTTAAAATAACTGCTGCAAAGGTATAACTAATTCCATTTATCCTATAGTTTTTATAGATTTTTATTGAAATATTTTTTCTTTGATCATTTCATCCCTATATTTGTCGACTAATTTAGTCGATTAACACAATCCCGATGAAATCAAAATCCATCCTTACAGCCTTATTGGCCATATCAACATCCTTTACTTATGCTCAGGAACCTGCTAGTTTAGCCAATAATCAGGCGGCAAGGCCAAAGGAGAAAAAATCGAAAGCTTTTGTTGCCCTGGGTAACTGGCGTGGCGTAGCAAAAGTGAAGGAAGGGCTAGAGATCCCTTTCAACTTCGAAATCAATGAAAAAAGCGGTCAACAGAAATTATATTTCCGCAATGCGGAAGAAAGTTTTGAAGGTGGTCTGGTTAAACAAACCGCCGATTCACTCTTTGTAAAACTCGATCAGTTTGATAATGAACTGGCTTTTGCGATTGAAGGTGACCAATTAAGCGGTACTTTGCGAAAACAAGATAAAGGTGGCAAACCATTGGTTATTGTTGCTGAGCGCAAAAACTACCGGTTTAAAACTACAGACAAACCTGCAACCGCAGATTACTCTGGCAGTTACGATGTGGTTTTTAAGTCGCCAAGTGGTAAGGACGAAAAAACAGTGGGTTTATTTAAGCAGACCGGGAACAAACTTACGGGTACTTTTTTACGCGTAACCGGCGACTCGCGTTATCTCGAAGGTATAGTGGAAGGAAATGAATTTCAGTTATCGAGTTTCATTGGCTCCTCTCCTGCCTATTACAAAGGGACTTTCCGGGCAGATGGTACTTTAACTGGCGAAATTTTGGGTGCAAGGGGAAGTCAGGCTTTTACCGGAACCAAAAACAAAGATGCAGCCCTTCCTGATCCTTATAAACTGACTTATCTTAAAACAGGTTATAAGACGCTTGATTTCTCTTTCCCTGATGTAAACGGCAAGAAGATTTCGCTTAAAGATGAAAAATACAAGAACAAGGTAGTGGTTTTAACCATCACCGGAAGCTGGTGCCCGAACTGTGTGGATGAAGCTACTTTTATTGCACCCTGGTATAAAGCAAATAAAAAACGTGGTGTAGAAATTATTGCCTTACATTACGAACGTTCTACCGAGCCTGAGTATGCAAAAAAAGTAATGACGCGTTTCCGTGAGCGTTTTGGCATCGAGTACGATCAGGTTCTTGCAGGCACAGCCGATAAACAGGTAGTATCCGAATCGCTGCCAGCGCTGGATTCTTTTTTATCTTTCCCAACTACGATCATCATTGATAAACAAGGTAATGTAGCACAAATCCATACTGGTTTTAACGGCCCCGCCACAGGCAGGTTTTATGATGAGTTTGTGAAAGAATTTAATACGGAGATTGATACCTTGCTGAAGAAATAACTGGAGCCAACAACCCTCCATAGTATCATCATTTCGACCACAATGCCTTAAAGGAGCTCCTTTTGCTGAGAAATCTTTTAAATGCAGAATAGAAATAAAATTTAAGCATTGGCGGCTTTAGAGCGTATTGCTTGCAGAAAAGGAGTATTTAGCCCAGGGCGTAGCGGCATCCCCGAAGCGCAGCGGAGGGATACAGCGAAGCACGGGAACCAACTCAAATAGTTGCACAGCCACTGCGCTCCAAAATGAAAGGCTTAGAAACAGATAAATAACTTTTTCTTAGTAAAGCAGTCTCATTGCTCTTCGGTTTAGGCAGTCCTTCTTTCCGCTTCTATCTTCTTGTGACAGTAATTGTATAATGATTGGTAATGCATCAAAAAGGATAGTAGCAACAATAAGGTTTATTTAACCGAGAACAGCGGAACAAAACAGATGAATCAATATCAAAGACAGCATTCTCTTATCTGCTAAAAAAATTTAAATTGAAAAAGATTTAAGCCTTGATGGCTTTAGATCTTATTGCTTGCAGAAAAGGAATATTTAGCCCCGGGCGTAGCGGCATCCCCGAAGCGCAGCGGAGGGATACAGCGAAGCACGGGAACCAACTCAAATAGTTGCACAGCCACTG
>Ga0163161_10004095_pt1 | contig 10202 bp, 9 predicted proteins | sample S45metaG_FD_129847 | JGI IMG/M metagenome (GOLD analysis project Ga0163161, IMG submission 129847) | Switchgrass rhizosphere microbial communities from Kellogg Biological Station, Michigan, USA - S4-5 metaG | ecosystem: Host-associated > Plants > Roots > Rhizosphere > Soil | place: USA: Michigan... | reverse complement strand
AATCGGGTTTGCGAGAGAATGTACTTGTAAAATGTAGTGACAAATATTCTTGCATTGGGATCGGAAATCGTGTCTAAATAATTCAGATCCTGAACCTTGAGTTGATCGCTGTTACAGAAATACGTAATAAATTTGTTGATGTGATTGGCAATAATGTATTCGGTATGTTTTTCTTCATTACCCTGTAAATTAAGAAGTTCGGCAATCTCGTTAGTTTTATACCCTTGAGCTCTGATTTTGTAATTACTTTGAAAAACAATATACTTGTAAGCCAATGAATGTGCAGTTTCTACAGTCACGTTGGTAAGTCCTTGCTGCTGAAACTTTTTTATGGCTTCCAGTTTTACCGATTTGTTGAACGCCAGATAAAGAATCCTGCTGTTTGCAGGTCTGGTTTTGGCATACTCAATAACTGTTGTTGTTTTTCCTGAACCGGCAACTGCATTGATCTTGATGTTTCCTGTAGAATTGATGATGCTTTTCTGTTCCTGAGTCCACTCCATTTTTTTGTGTTTTTTTGTTAAAAGTAATATAATGGATTAAAAAAATCAAGACAAAATTTTATTTTTTTGAAATAAAATATAACCTTAACTTCTGAGGTATCAAAAAACGTTATTACAGATTCGTAGGCGTTTCAGATCAATTCAATTGTTTATTTTTTTGTTGAAGGTGTATAGAATAATGTTAAAAACCATTCAACATAATCTTAAGTATTTCTCAAATGATTTAATAGTATTTCTAATGTAAATTTCTGATGAATCCTGAATGTTCATGTGAGACTGGTTGATGCATCTATTACCAATATTACCAATTGGTTATTTCTCAGATAATTTGAAACCCGTATCTTTGATTTTTACAAACAAAATGAGTTCAATCACCATCAAAGAATTTTATCATGATATTTTGGGAGAAAGCTGTCCCGATATCAATCAGTTTCTTAGTGAAAATATTCATAAGGACATTGGTCATTTCAACGTTTTTGATATTTCTGAAATCTACAGCAACTGCACTTCGAAAACTGAAATGCCCTATAACAGAAGAACTTATTACAAAATAAGTCTCATCAATGGCAAGAATAAAGTAGAATACGCAGACAAAACCATTGAGATCGAAGATTGTGCAGTTCTTTTCGCTTCACCAAAGATTCCTTATAATTATACGCATCTTTGTACAGAACAGTCGGGTCATTTTTGTGTTTTCACTAAAGATTTTTTACCAACTTCCAAGATTGGTTTAGAACTTGATCGCCTTCCGGTTTTCTCCCCTCAAAGCGATTTTATCTATCAGATATCGACCGAACAGTTTCATCAGTTTGAAGCAATATTTCTCAAAATGCATGAAGAAATCAAGTCTGATTATTTCTACAAATATGATTTGCTGAGAAATTATCTGATGGAATTAATTCATTTCGGTCAGAAATTAAAGCCAGTCCTTCCCGTTGAAAATACAAAGACTGCCGCTTCAAGAACCACGACGCTATTCATTGAACTGTTGGAAAGACAGTTCCCTATCGAAAATATCAGTCAGCTTCTGCAATTAAGAACACCTGCTGATTTTGCCGGAATTTTAGGAGTTCACGTCAATCACTTGAATAGAGTTCTCAAAGAAACGACCGGAAAAACAACCGGCGAAATCATTGGAAGCCGGATTTTTCAGGAAGCTAAAATTTTGTTGACCCAAACGCAATGGAATATTTCAGAAATTGCTTTCGCCTTAGGTTTTGAAGAGGTAGCTCATTTTTCTAACTTTTTTAAAAAACACAGCAAACAATCGCCACAACATTACCGGGAATTAATGATTGTTTGATTTTCACAAACTTTTGTTTGATAAATACAAATACGCCTATCTGCTATTTTCACAACTTTGTATCAGTAATTAAAACATTAAAAAATGGCAAGTAAAATAGCATTAGTAACAGGCGCAAGCCGTGGATTAGGTAAAGATTCAGCTTTAGAATTAGCAAAGAAAGGATTCGATGTCATCATTACCTATCAAACCAAAAAAGAATCTGCTGATGAAGTGGTAAAAGAAATTGAAAATATCGGACAAAAAGCATTTGCTCTGTCTTTGGATATTTCTACAACTTCAGGTTTTGACCAGTTCTCAACCGAAGTGAAAAACTTTCTGGACACTCATTTTGCTTCTGCAAAATTGGATGCATTGGTGAACAACGCAGGAATCGGGATTACAGAAAGTTTCGAAACTACAACTGAAGAAACTTTGGATGCAATGACGAATATTCATTTCAAGGGACCCTATTTCTTAACTCAAAAATTGTTGCCATTACTGAATGATGGAAGCAGTATTGTAAATACGTCTTCAGGACTGGCAAGATTTTCTTTTGCAGGATATTCGGCTTATGGTGCAATGAAAGCGGCTATTGATTCTTTGTCAAGATACCAGGCTTTAGAGTTGGGAAGCAGAAAAATCAGAGTCAATTCTATAGCTCCGGGAGCGATTGAAACAGATTTTGGTGGCGGAGCCGTTCGTGATACTTCAGATTTGAATCAGTATTTGGCTTCTGAAACAGCTTTGGGAAGAGTTGGTTTACCGGATGATATCGGAAGTGTGGTAGCATTCCTTTGTTCAGATGATTCTAAGTGGATCAATGGTCAAAGAGTTGAAGTTTCAGGTGGTTTTAAACTTTAATGAAATTTAAAATTAATAAAAATCCCATTCGATAATTGTCGAATGGGATTTTTTATGATGAAGCTAATTTAAAGTTTAAAAACCTCTGCTATATTAATTCACTCGATTCTACGACTGCTATTTGATCACAGCAAACAATGCCGGTGATGCAATTTTAGAGAAATTCAAGATGCGTATAGAAGTTTAAATTAATTTTTAAATAATCTGGATTTAACATTATCATTTTCAAGTTTGTTGCTCTATATGAATCCAAATATTGACGAGCTCAACAAAATTTCACATAACAAACTGAAACAAATTTCATTTTGCATAAAAAAAGAAGGAAAGACCAATATTGATCTTTCCCTCAAACACACTAAAAACACATATATAACCTCTATTTAGAGTAAAAAATTTTAGTCAGTTCTTGAAATTTTCTAAACGAAGTGTAGAAATGTATTGAGAACCTTTTTATTTTCAGGAGCTTCTCGATACGATTATTTCAAAATCTACCCAAAGTGACGTTGCTTCTAATTCGAATTTAGATTATTTTCTTCTGAAACCTTCAACATAGACTTTTTTCATGTAAGGATAAAAACTTCCGTAAAGTGTAATGCCTTCATAAAAGTTTCCCACTTTATTAAATTTCATATTGACAGAAATGGTTTGAGAAGTATGCGGCAACATAATGCTGTCATACTTTGATAATTCGTTACACGAGCATGGTGGTTTTATGACAAACGAAGTCAGAGTTCTATTACCTTTATTTGTAATAGTAAAACTGATCTTTTTTTGATCTCCTTCTATAGTATCTAAATCTATAAATTCGGGAATCTCGATTTTTGTCAGTTGATGATCCGGTATATGAGACACCTTTTCATAAATTTCATCTCTCGTTTTTTGGTCTAACCTATTTTTTTGAATATTTTTCTCTTGTTTACACGAAAGTAAGCCTATCAATAAAAGGCAGATATATTTTTTCATTTTTAAAATTGTGTTTTGTTGATTTATTGTAAAACTTTGACTTTATATAACAATCCTGCGAAATTCACTACGCTCCAGTCATTCCCACAGCATTTAGTATATCCTCTTGATTCATCTGTGCATTTTGTGTTTAAAAATCGGCTTTCACTTCTTGATATTTTATGATTTTCATACAAAAAAGCCAGAGATAATCCATCTTTTGGGTATTTTATAATTTTTGGCAATACGATTTCCCATTCACTATCTTCAATTTCTTTCAGATCTTTTTCAAACGTAAGAATTGGTGATACATCATTAGGTAAATTATTTATAATATTCAGTATGCTAATTTTAATTTTGCCTTCAAAGTAAAATTGTCTTTTAGGAAAAACCGTTATAGATTTTACAAAAGTTTTTTCATTTGCAGACGGCAATTTAATGATTACAGCTTCACCTCTATTAGCAAAAATCGAGCATGTTGCTATTCGGCGTTTTTTTACTTTCACTACAGATTCTATTTTATTTTTACCTACTAAATTAACAGATTCAATTTCTTTTACTTTATCGAAAAAAAACAAAGTATCATTACTAATAGAGAAATCAAGCAATTTATTATTGTATAAAATTCTGTCATTTTGATCAAATTCAAAGTTTTTAAAGTTTGACTTATCTATAATAGTATTTTTACCCTTCCGTGATAAGGTTACTGAACTGAATGCTTCCTCATCTGAACTTCTTATAAAAGTTTGACTTTGAAGAATTAATGAAAAAATAAAGAAAATTAAATTAATTTTTTGCATTTTCGTGTACCATGTATGTTTTACCGCACAGTTTTTAATTTAACTGAGTAACCATTAAAACTCATTTTTTTCCATTCATTCGTTTGTGGATAATAAAAATAAATTGGTGTCTCTTTATTTGGTTTCAAAATGATATTTGGTTTCAAAATAACATCTTCTTTATTCTCAATTTGGAAAAACAAATCAACGAAAAAACCTTCTTTAGGGTATTTAATAATTTTTGGCAAAGGAATTTCCCATTTTTTGTCTTGAACTTTTGATAAATCAGTTTCAAATGAAAGAATAGGAGAATTCAGGTCTGGGTATCCATTTATATTTTTCAAAATTCTAACCTGTATAAGACCTTTTGAATTATATATTATTTTCGGGAAAAATAATATAGACTTTACAAAAATTTTATTTTTAGAATTTAATCTAATGTAGGTTGCAGCATGTTGATTAAGAAAGATATTAAGTAGTGCATTTTTTAGTTCACCACCATTATTTTTTTTAACAATTTCTACTTCTTCAATCTCTTTTATCTTATCAAAAAAGAATAATGTATCACTGCTTATTGAGAAATCAAGCAATTTACTATTGTACAAAACCCTATCGCTTTCATCAAACTTGAAAGTTTTAAAGTTTGACTGATCTACAATAATGTTTTTATTATTTTTTAATACAGTTACAGAACTGAATGTTTTCTCGTCAGAACTTCTCACAAACGTTTGAGCAGTACAAATGCTCAAAAAGAAGAGAAAGGAAAAGAGTAAAACTCTTTTCCAAATTTTAATATTGCAATTCATCAATTACAAACTTTAGTTTCTATATGTGGAAAACCAATCCAAAATACATAGGTAGTTACTTGAACTTCTTGCATAAGAACCGGAGTTCCATCAGCTTGAATTTCTCCCGTTGGCTTACATGGTCCCCATCCTGTTTCTTGAGATCCAAACATAGGGCGTCTTGAATCCATTTCTGATGAAGAATCACCATCAAATGAACTCATTGTAAACACTGATGCTAAACCTAAAGCACCGATTAATAATTTCTTTTTCATAAATATAATATTTTTTTTGTTTCCTACTTATTTTGTAAAAAATTTCAACAGAGAAGTTTTTTACTTTCCTTTCGGCGGCAGGTTTTCAGTTGTCCAACCTTTTTTTGCTGAAATAAATATCGATCCCTACCTGTTTTTAAAACTTTCTGTGCTCTCCTTTTATTACGCAAAGTAAAACGGATAGGTGCCAAGATTATTGTCAACTGCTCCAGACTTTTTTGCATAAAAAAGGCGTGGAACTATGCTTACTGTCTCGGAGGTACTGGTATACCATAAGTAACAAATAAACAATAGCCCACGCCGAAGCGTGAGCATTGCACATTCTTGTTACTTTTTAAAATTACCAGTTTTACCGAGACAAGAAAAGCTAATGCTAATATTTTAAAACAGAACGAGTCTGTTATTTTTTTCTAAGGCAATTATACAGAAATATTTTAATATTCTCCAAAAAAAATACACCTAAAAAGTGAAATATTATTTAAAATCTACCCAACTGTGTTGAAAAATGTAATAAATATCAGGCTTTTGCTTTAAAATAATCTTTCAAAAATACCCTCAAAAATTTCTTTCTACCTCACCCTATAGGGTACCCCCTCCCACCTCACAGGTGGGGGTACCTACCCAAAAGGTAAGACGACGCAGCTTTTAGGTGGGAGTACCTACCCATATAGGTAGGGAGGGGTACCCCGAAGCTCCGACGACGGAGCAAAAAGGTGGGGGTGTCTAGGTTTTAAGGTGGGGGCATCTACCTATGACGGTAACCTACCCTACCTTTTTGCTGGGATGACGGAGGTTTGGGGTGGGTAAGTAATAAGATTTACTTATTTAATTAATATAGACTTGATTATTGTACTTTTCAAACGCAGTAATACTATACAAGTTTTTATCATCAGTTATTAATTCTGTATTTACAAACTCAAACAAAGTATATTTCTCTGCTATACTTTTAAATCCATTGCTTTTTGATGACAAAAACCTTTATTTCAAAATGAGAAAAAAAGAACTATTTCTTAATTATGATTTTAAAAAAATTCACAAATTAGGACTAAAATTCTGATCATAAAAAAGCCATCTACAAAGGATGGCTTAATTTTTCTCGCTTGTTTCTAGGGAAGGTTTACTTTTAGTTCAAGTTAAAATTAATTACAATCTAACTCGAATACTCCTTCAAAAGCTGTCTATAACTGGTCAGAATTGTTGATTTAGAAATAAACCCTATGAACTCGTTGTTTTCAGAAACGACAGGTAAATTCCAGACTCCGGTATCATCAAATGCCTGAATGATGACCAAAGGATCATTTTTAGGATAGATCACTGCGGGCGGAGCTTTCATCAGTTTAGAAATGCTGAGTTCCTCTTTATCTTTATTTAAAAGCAACGGACGAAGATCATCCATCGTTAAAATTCCTTTCAGGATATTCTGATCATCTACTACTGCAAAAGTATTTTTCTTACCGTTCACAATGAGATCGTAAAGATCAGTGATCGGTGCATCATATTTGATGATCTGCGCATCTCTGTCGATCAGTTCATTGGTGCGTAGTGATGAAAGAAGATTTTTATCGTGCTCATGGGTAAAGATTTTTCCCTGATCTGCCAAAGCTTTCAGCTCCGGAGAAACAGCGGAAAACCATCTCGCTATCAGATAAGAAATCACCGATACGATCATCAACGGAATAAAAAGATCATACCCGAAACTCGATTCTGCAATCAGAAATATGGCGGTGAGAGGAGCATACAAAACGCCGCTCATGGCTCCTGCCATTCCTACCAGAACGAGATTGGTTACAGGAACTTCTTCAAAACCGATCTGTTGACAGATCATCGCAAACAAAAAACCGAGCGTTCCTCCTGCAAACAGTGAAGGCGCAAAGTTACCGCCGTTTCCACCACTGAAGATGGTGATCGACGTTGCAAAAACCTTTAAAAGACAGATTAAAACTAAAAATAAAATAACCGTCCAGTTTCCGATTTCGAAGTATCTGAAAAGACTGTTCTGGATAATGTAATTGGCATTTCCGTTGGTAAAGGATTTTACCGTTTCATACCCTTCACCAAAAAGTGGCGGAAAAAGTACACACAGCAAAGACAGTGCTGCACCGCCAATCACCGCTCTTCGTAAGCGTGACACATTCATACTTTTGATAAAATGCTCAACTTTTTGGGAAACGACAACGAAATATCTTGCATATAAACCTGTCGCAATCCCTAGAATCAGATAATAAGGAATATTGTGATAATTGAATGATTCGCGTGCATGAAACCTGAACAAAATATCTTCCTGAAGCAAGATTCTTGATAAAAGACTTCCGCAGACTGCAGCGACAACCAAGGGAATAAAGTCTGAAAACACAACCCCCGTCAAAAGGATTTCAAATGCAAACATCACTCCTGCAATTGGTGCATTGAACGCTGAAGCAACACCGGCTGTAGCTCCCGCCGCCAATAAAAGTGTACGTTCTTTGTACCCTAATCTGTAAGTCTGTGCGTAATTGGAACCAATCGCAGCTCCGGTTACAGCAATCGGACTTTCAAGACCTGCAGATCCTCCAAGACCTACCGTTATGGCACTCTGAACAATCTGAGAATACATTTTTACGGATGAAACAATGCTTGAGTTTTGGGCAATTTCGTAAAGAATAGCCCCGATTCCTTTTCTGTCCTGTCCCTTAAATAAAGTAAGAACAATACTCGTGGTCAACACGATTCCTAAAAACGGAAAGATGATGTAAAAAAGAATCTGATATTCAAAATGAACTCTACTGATCAGAAAATGAATCTGGTGAACCAATGTTTTCAGAAGTACACCCGCCAAACCTGCGGTGCAACCTACCAAAATACCGGAAAGAATCAAAAACTGACTGCGGCTCAGACGGCTGTTGAGCCAATGTAAAATGATCTCATAACTGCGGACTTTCTGAATACCAAATTGCTGAAAATCTCTCTTAAACTTCAGGAAATTAAGGTACTTTTTTTTATTCTGGATCTTCACCGTCTTGACTATTTTAAAGATTTTAAGATGAAAAGACCAAAGCTTTTATGCATTAAAACCTGTATCTGGATTAATAAAATTTAATAAAGATTGGTATAAACTGAATTTACAATTTTTTGCTTTACAGTTCTTCTTTATTAAAATGAAAAATGGGAACGCCCAAATATAAGGAAAATAGTCTGTTTTATGCCATGATGTGTACCATAATAAGATAATGATTCTGTAATTTGATGTACTGATTTTTTTTGTAAAAACCAGTTGAATTCAGAATAAAAAAGGCTCTTCGATATATTGGAAAGCCTTATTTTTTAAAGAATTTCATTTAAATTTAATCCTTAAATAAAATTTTTCTGAATGCTTCAGAAGCCAAATGTACCTGAACCGACCAGTCGTCTGCAGCATCACTTCCTGCATCATCAGAAATATATTTCAGGCACAAAAACGGAATGTTTTCCTTTCTTGCAATGAATGCCAAAGGATAAGCTTCCATATCAATGACGTTATATTCTGTGTTGATGTGATTCATCTCAAAACTGTCGCCGCTGCCGATAGTTCCTTCCTGTAGATTGTCCATTTTCAATCCGTTTTCAAGAATGATCGGGATATTGGATAAGGGAGTTTCAAATTTTTTAAAACCAAGACCTCTCGCGTCCATATCACGCTGGATAAATTGGGTACAGCAAATAATTTCACCTTTGTGAAAACCAATTCCTCCTGCCGAACCGAGATTGACAATCAGTTTGGGTTTTTTCTCAATAATTGCTTTTGTAAGTTCAATGGCTGCATTGACTTTACCGATTCCTGTAATCAGTTTTTGGGTGTGATCGAATGCGTTTCCGGCTTCTGAATCAAGAGCAAAAACGAAAAGAGTATCTTCCACCGCAAAAGATATTTCGTTATTAATTTTTATCATGATCTATTAAAAATAAGTTGAGTTAAATAATGCAACCGTCTGCATCACAGGATAAATTGTCATTATCAGAACTTTTGAAGGGCTGAACGGTTTCATTATAAGTCTGCGTCAAAGCTTCCTCAAAAAGTTCTGATGGCTGCGCTCCCGAAACTGCATATTTACCATTTAAAATAAAGAAGGGAACTCCCGAAACACCATTGTTGCGACCTTCTGAAATATCATGATTGACATCGTTATCAAATTCGTCAGAGCTAAGAGTTTGCTGTGCTTCTTCTTTACTGATTCCTAATTTTTGTGCTAAAGATGATAGAAGTTCGTTACTTCCCACATTTTCACCATTCAAAAAATGAGCTTTAAAAAGTTCTTCTTCCATTTCAGAAGATTTGTTGTGTTTTTTAGCTAAGTGAAGGAGTTTGTGAGCAGGAAAAGTATTGGTAATCAAAGCTTTTTCGAAATTAAAATCAATTCCGGAAGCTTTTCCCATTTGTACAACCTGAGCAGTCATTTGTTTTGCCTGCTCTTCAGGAAAACCTTTCTTCTCTTTGAAATATTCTGCTGTGGTTTTTGTTTCTCCAGGATTCAAAGTAGGGTCAAGCTGAAAGCTCTTCCACTCTACTTCCACTTCGTTTTTAAAAGGAAGCTTGTCAAGAGCCTGTTCAAAATTTTTCTTTCCTATATAACAGAACGGACACATTACATCCGACCAGATTTCTATTTTCATTATTTTGATTTTAAAATTTAAAGATACCCATTGTGCATTTTGAATTATTGTCTTTCTAAAAGGCTTTGAATAGTTAGATTTCAGTGTTTTTTAAACTTCTTTGTATAACATTGCTTTTTTTTATCACTAGGAAAGACAAAGTTTTT
>Ga0163161_10004092_pt1 | contig 10206 bp, 3 predicted proteins | sample S45metaG_FD_129847 | JGI IMG/M metagenome (GOLD analysis project Ga0163161, IMG submission 129847) | Switchgrass rhizosphere microbial communities from Kellogg Biological Station, Michigan, USA - S4-5 metaG | ecosystem: Host-associated > Plants > Roots > Rhizosphere > Soil | place: USA: Michigan... | reverse complement strand
CCGGGTTGTGCACGGCCATCTCGCCGAGGGCGCGCATGATCACCAGGATCGCCAGACCGCCGATGATGTAGGACAGCATGATGGCCGGACCGGCCATTTCAATGGCCTTGGCCGAACCCAGAAACAGACCGACGCCAATACAGGCACCGAGTGCCATCAGGCGAATATGCCGCTCGCCGAGTTCACGTTTGAGCGGACCGCCCTGAGCGGTTTCGCCGTGGGGCAGGTGATTGCCTACAGGCATGGGGGGACATCCTCGTCTTGTTATTGGATATGACCACCGAGTGGCGAAGCGCTGACCGGTAAGCCCTCGCTTCCCGAACCGGGCCTGCTTCGTGGGCAGACCTGTCTTGTGGGAAAAACCCGCAAAATCAGTGGGAAAAGCGGCGCCGAGTATTGCACAACAATGGTGCATCGTCATGCCCCTGCCAAAGTCGTATCTCCTCCTGCTAACGCTCTACCCCGGGCATTACAGACCACCCCCCCTCTCAAACCATACGACACCTGTGGCGAGGGGGCTTGCCCCCGTTTGGCCGGCCCGCGCTCGGGCGAAGCAGTCGAACGGGGGCAAGCCCCCTCGCCACAACTGCTTCAATCAGCCCAATTAACGGTGTGTCCGTGCATCATTTTGCCCTTCACATTTTTTTCACCTTCGCCAACCACCGTCTAAGCTTGAGTCAAGTCCGATCAATCTGCGTGAATGGATCAGTCGACTATGGGCGCTTTGTGGCAAACCGATTCGAGTAAAACCGTGGTTCCGACTGAACGTGAGGATGAAGCGCCTATACCTGAAAAACCCCGTCGTTCCAGGCACGGATGGGGAGCGTTCTGGCTATTGCTGTTGATTATCGCGATTGTCGTGGGGCTGGCGGCTGCCAGGGAAATGCGTACCTCGAAGTTCCAGGCCCGGGAAGTCAGCAAATACGCTGCGTCCCTCAACTATGAGCTCAAACCCGGCCCCAGCGATGCCATTCGCTATCCGGGCGACGGGCCGTTCGATCGGCGCCTGGGCTACAGCTCTCTGGATGAATTCCTGCCGCGCCTGATCAAGCGCGATTTCGTCGTCGAGGCGCAAACCCGTTTTTCTCCGGCCCTGTTGAAGTACAGCGACAAGGGCCTGTTCGTGCCTTATGCCGAAAAAATCCAGGCCGGGCTGTCGATCACCGATTGCCGCGCAGCGCCGCTCTACCAGTACCACTATCCACAGCAGCTTTATTCAACCTTTGCCTCGATCCCGCCAGTGGTGGTCAACAGCCTGCTGTTCATCGAGAACCGCTTCCTGCTCGACCCCCAACAACCGCTGGCCAACCCGGCGGTGGACTGGCCACGGTTCGGCATGGCGGCATGGTCCCAGGTGGCCAAGATGTTGCACGTGCCCGGCCAGTCCGCCGGTGGCAGTACCTTGGCCACACAGTTGGAGAAGTACCGGCATTCCCCCGATGGCTTGACGGTCAATGGCGCGGAAAAGATCCGCCAGATGATTTCTGCCACCGTGCGCGCCTATCAGGCCGGGCCACAAACCCTCGAAGCCCGGCAGAACGTGGTTCGCGACTACCTCAACAGCGTGCCGTTATCAGCCGTACCGGGGCACGGCGAAGTGCATGGCATGGCTGAGGGCTTGCGCGTGTGGTATGGCTCGGACTTCAAGCAGGCCAACGAAGCCCTGACCAGCACTGCAACGGATCCGAAAACCATGGCGGAAAAAGGCCTGGCCCTGCGTGAAATGCTGTCGTTGATGATTGCTCAGCGCCGCCCGTCGCATTACCTGACCAAAGGCCATGATGAACTGGCCGACCTCACCGACAGCCATATTCGCCTGCTGGCGCAAAATAATGTGATCGACGCTCAGTTCGCCGCCGCCGCCCTGGCCAGCAAGGTGACCTACCGCGATTGGGCCACCCAGCCGACCATTCAACCGATTGAAACCAACAAGGGCATCAGTGTGGCGCGCAGCCGTCTGGCCGGCATGCTCAATCGCCCGCTGTATGACCTCGACCGCCTCGATCTGTCCGCCACCAGCACCCTGCAAGGCGAGTTGCAATCGGAGGCCACCGAGTACCTGAAAAAACTGGCCGACCCTGGGTTTGCCACGCAGATCGGCCTGATCGGCGAACGACTTCTGACCACCACCAGCACCACCCAGGTACGCTACAGCTTCACCCTGTTCGAGCTGACCCCGGACGGCTCGCGGGTTAGGGTGCAGACCGACAGCACCGACCAGCCGTTCGACATCAACGAAGGCAGCAAACTGGAACTGGGCTCCACCGCGAAAATGCGCGTGCTGACCACCTACCTGCAAATCATCTCCGAGCTGCACGACAAATACGCCGGCATGGACGTTGCGGAACTGAAGAAAGTCGACGTACCGGATCAGGACCGCCTGAGTCGCTGGGCGGTCGATTACCTGATCGAGAACAAGGACCGCGACCTGCCAAAAATGCTCGGCGCGGCCCTGGACCGCAAATACTCCGCCAGCCCCGGCGAGGCGTTTTTCACCGGGGGCGGCCTGCATGTGTTCCACAACTTCCGCAAGGAAGACAACGGCCGCATACCGACCCTGCGCGACGCCCTGCGCGAGTCGATCAACCTGCCGTTCATTCGCCTGATGCGTGACCTGGTGCGCTACACCACCTACTCCGGTGCGAACAGCAGTGCCGAACTGTTCAAGGACGACCGCGACCCGCGGCGTCAGGAATACCTGGCCTCGTTCGCCGACCGTGAAGGTACTTCGTTCCTGCTCAAGTTCTGGAAGAAGTACAAGAACAAGGACACCCAGGAGCGGCTCGAAACCTTCCTCGACAGCATGCGTCCGACCCCGATCCGTATGGCCGCCGTGCACCGCTATCTGCTGCCACAGGCCAGCCAGGAAAGCTTCAATGCCTTCGTGCGCTCGCACCTGACCGGTGCCAAGCTCACGGAAAAACTCACTGACGAACGTCTCGTGCGGCTCTACGAGGCCTACGGTCCCGGCACCTACGACCTGCCGGACCAAGGCTTCATCGCCAAGGTTCACCCGCTGGACCTGTGGCTGATGGGCTACCTGCTCAATCACCCCGACGCCAAGTGGGGTGAGATCGTCAAAGCCAGCCAGTTCGAACGCCAGGAGGTCTATAGCTGGTTGTTCAAAAGCCGGCACAAGGGTGCTCGCGACAGCCGCATCCGCACCATGCTCGAAATCGAGGCGTTCCTCGACATTCACCAGCGCTGGCAGAAAGTCGGCTACCCGTTCGACCACCTGGTGCCGTCGCTGGCGACCGCCATCGGCAGCTCCGGCGACCGCCCGGCGGCGCTGGCGGAGCTGATCGGCACCATCCTCAACGACGGCGTGCGCATGCCGACCCTGCGCATCGACAGCCTGCATTTCGCCGCGAACACACCCTATGAAACCCAACTGATCAATGACCCGGACGTCGGCAAACGGGTGATGCCATCCGAGGTCGCCACGGCCATGCGCGAAGCCCTTTCACAAGTGGTGGATGCCGGTACGGCCAAACGCGTGGCCGGCAGTTTCAAACTGCCGGACGGCACCCCGCTGGCCATGGGCGGCAAGACCGGCACCGGTGACAACCGTATCGAGGCCATCGGTTCCGGCGGGCGGATTCTCAGTTCCAAATCACTCAACCGCACGGCGACCTTCGTGTTCTACATCGGTGACCACCATTTCGGCACACTGACTGCGTTCGTGCCGGGACGCTCGGCCGAGAACTTCACGTTCACCTCGGCGCTGCCCGTGCAGGTGCTCAAGGGCATGGCACCGATCCTGACACCGTATCTGCAACCGGGCACTCACACCATGTGCCAGCCTGGTGCGTCGACGGCTGTGCGATGACGTGGTGGTATCCATGTATTGTTCATGTCTGAATTCTGAGAGTGTCGAGCCGCAAACGGCGGTGTTTCAAACCGATCTTTAAGCTTTTTCCGGGCATGGCGCCTGCCTAGACTGGTGGCTCCACTCACGATCAACGGACGATCAAACCATGCCCATACCCTTCGCGGCACCCGCGCAGGCGCCATCAGTTCCTGTGGATAAAAGTGTCCACTATGAGTTGGTAAAAAAGGCCATTCCTTCCTGGCTGCTGAGCACCTCGACATCCAGTGTCAAAGCCCTGAAAACCGTCAGGCTGACCCTCCCCGACTGGCACAGGAATGCGTCGGCCACGGCCCATCAAAACCTTAAAAGCGACATGCAGCTGGCCTGGACTGCCCAGAACGATATCGACCGGATGCTGAGCAATCTGCAAGATGTCTACGCCTTTGCCAAACCCCTGTTACAACAGGCGTTGAAGGACCGCTACGGCGTTGAAGACGATGTCGAAGACACCTGGTTGCGACTCTATGCACCGAGAGAAACGTCTTGGTGGGTGCATGATTTCTCTTCAAGCACTCAGGCTCGCAACGTATCCCTGCTGGATGCGGCGCTGCACAACTTTTCCAGTGGCGAAACATTTACCCCGGACTCGGGGTTCATCACCCGCCCCGACGAGCGCGGTCACTTCTTCACCAAACACCTGCTGCACAAAATCAGCATCAAGCAGTTCACGTCACTGTGTCGCGAATTGAACATCGGCGCCCTGTACGAACAGCATCTGCGCGATTACCTGCTGTCCACCAATCCGGTGGCCAGCAACTTCTTGCGCTACAAAGTCACTCTCAACCAGAAACGTGCACTCAAAGTCGCGGCACACATGGCGTTGATGAAAAACGACATCGGCCAGCACGCCCATCACGTCATCCAAGGCTTGATTGACGGCCACAGGAATCCGCACTGGAACGGTCACCCCGTCAGCTATTACACCCTGGAGATGATGGACGCCGCACTGACCGGCATCGTGCTGATCAGCTACTCGTCACTCACCGGCAACACCCCTGCGCCGCTGATTGCGTACGTCCCGCACGATCCGCAGCATCCGCTCAAGGAGTATCCGTCGTCGCTGCAATTCATGGCGGAACTGACCCGCCAGCTGCGCAGCACAGAGCCCGATGACAACTACCAACAGTTCTTCAGCCGGTTTGTCGCCCACAACCAGCGTGGGCATTTTTTTGCCAATTTGAACGCGCGCCTGAGCAAGGTGACATGGCAACCCGCCCCACCGGGCTCCAACCTTCCGAGTTGGCGCGACACACCGGTGAATAACCCGAATCTGCAATTTCGCGTGACGAAGTTCGAGGAGGATCGCCAGCTGCGCTATACCGGCGACCCGTGGGACTACCTCTACAAACGCAGCATGAACAAGATTTTCAACGACGCCCGGGAGATCGCGATCACCACCGAGTACGCCGACCGCATCGCTCGCTGGGCCTGGTGGGACAATCTGGAGAAAATGCTCTCGGACATTTTCAATGCCGCCCTGCTGGTGGTGACACCCTTCGTTCCGGGGCTGGGCGAGCTGATGCTGGCGTATACCGTCTATCAACTGACCGACGAAGTGGTCGAAGGCATTGTCGACCTGGCCGAAGGTCGCTTGATCGAGGCGGCTGAACAGGCCATCGGCGTGCTGGAAAGTGTCGCTCAGTTCGCTGCGTTCGCGGGGGGAGCCGCACTGGGCAACTACGCCCGGACGCAGCTCTCGCCGTTTTTCGAGGGACTCAAACCGGTCCAGTCGGCCAACGGCCAGACGCGTTTGTGGCACCCCGACCTGGCACCCTATCAGCGACCCGACATCGTCTTGCCCACCACCGCCAGGCCAGACCGGTTGGGTATCTACCAGCATCAAGAGCAAAGCCTTGTACGCTTGGACAACCAGCATTACCAGGTACGCCAGGACCCGGTAACCGGGCAACACCGCATCCAGCATCCGCAACGCGCCGACGCCTATGCGCCCACCCTGCAACACAACGGCCACGGGGCCTGGGTCAGCGAAACGGAAAACCCTCGGCAGTGGGAAGGCTCGACGCTGATGCGCCGCCTCGGTCACAGCACCGATGGTTACAGCGACCGGCAACTCGAGCGGATCCGTCAGGTCAGCGGCAGCGAAGAGGCCGAACTGCGCAGGATGCACGTTGAGCTCGCGCCACCGCCGCCGCTGCTGAGCGATACCCTGCAACGCATCGGTTCGACCGCCAGCCCCGCCCCGGTGCCCTCCCCCGAAATTGGCCAGCTGTTCAGCGACTTCCCGGACCTGCCAGAAAGCATCGCACAAAGAATCCTCGCCAGTGCCACCCCCTCGGAGCGCCAGCGGATCGCGCAAAACAAGCGCCTGCCACTGCGCCTGAAAACCCGCGCACGCGAACTCCAATTCGAAACACGATCGGTTCGCGCGGCACAGGGCCTGTACCTTGACTCATTAAGCAGCATCGATACCGAACGCCTGGCGCTGGGAGTCTTGCGAATCTACACCGATACCTTTGCCGACCTGCGCATTGAAATCCGCCAGGGAACGTTCGATGGCGAACTTCGTTGCGACACCGGTTCCGAAAATGCAACGCAGGTGCGGGTATTGATTCGGGACGCCACCGGAAAATACACCGTACGCGATGGCTCGGACCAGCCGATCCACGAAGCGGAAGGTCTTTTTGAAGCCCTCCTCCATGCCACTCAAAAGAACGGGCGCAACGTATTGGGCTACAGGCCGGGCGACGGCGAGTCTTTCAGACAATGGGTCATCGCCAAGGCCACCCCCACCGAACGTCGCACAGTCCTCGCCACCCCGCCCTTGCGGCCCGTTGCCGAACACGAAACCCTGCTGCTGGTGCGTGGCGGTGGTTTGAGCAGGGACGGCGCAACCGTGCACGATCGCATTCGCGACCTCTACCCGCATTTCAGCGAACGCGAGGTCGATACATACGCCGATGCCTTGATCGAACGAGGCGAGCCGCTCAAAGCCATGGAACGCGAAGAGGACGAGCTCGACGAACTGCGGACAATCGTCAACCGTTGGGAATATCAGCAACCCCAGGCCTGGGGACCCGGCGGTACCAGCTTCCGCGATGATGGCGGACAACACATTGCCGAACGGCTCATTGAATGTTTCCGGCGCAAAAACACCGACCTCGGTAACCGCACCGACCCGGCCAGCTACTCCCTTGACCTCTCTCGGGAGCTCTTGCCGCTGGACCTGGAAACCTGGTGGTCAAAACGCCCGGAGCTGAAAAAATTCCTCGACAAGGTCACCGAGCTCAAACTCGACAACACGCGTTTTTCGATTGAGCTGAACGGAATTCTCAAGGACTTTCCCAACCTTCGTGAACTCAGCGCCAAAGGTTGCGAGCTGACGATACTGCCCAAAAGGCTGGACACGATGCCGAGGCTGGAACGCCTGCGCCTGAGCGATAACAAGATCGTGCTGGACCTGGCCACAGTGAATCGGCTGAAAAAAATGACCCGCCTGGAAATCCTCCGGCTCGATGACAACCCTTTGGGCATGAGCCCGGACATCGGGCGCATGCCTCGCCTGAAAGTCGTGGGGCTGAAGAACACGGGACTTTCAGCCTGGCCGAACGGAACGTTCAGCAAACCCAGACCCCGTGGCTTCCTGCTGGACCTGCGAGCAAACCCGATCCGCCGGGTTCCCGAAGTGGTGCCTGGCTCTGCTCACGCCTGGATCGTGGCGCGCAGCCGTCTGAGTGTGGGCAATTTGTCTGAGGTCGATCAATTGCTCTATCAGCAAATGCGTCGCTCATTTTCGTTGCCGCCGGAGCCCGTCGTGCCCTGGTCCAGTCAGATCGACCCCATGATCAGCATCGACCACTGGAGTGATGTACCCGGTTGGGGCATTGACCGCGCCACTCTGTGGTCGGACCTGATCGACGAACCCCGAGCCCAGCGCTTCATGGAAGTGCTGGTCAACACCCAGGACTCGGCCGACTATCGAGCCGGCGGCCCGGCGCGCGATCAGCTGCGTCAACGCATCTGGCGCATGCTCGATGCAGTGCAGGTCGACACACGCTTGCGCGAGGAGCTGTTCACCATGGCCATCGCCCCCGTGGACTGTGCCGACGCCGGTGCGCAACTGTTCAACAACATGGGTATCCGGGTGCTGGCCTCCGAGGCGTACTCGTACTCCACCAACCGCGTCGAGCTTGAAAACAAACTGGTGAGGCTGACCAAGGGTGCCGCTCGCCTGGAGCAGGTCAATGAAATCGCCCGTGCCGACGTCGCCAGTCGTGGCGGCAACCCTGACGATGTAGAGGTCTATCTGGCTTACCAGACCGGGCTGGCGCAGCGCCTGGGCTTGCCGTGGCAATCCGAAGGCATGCTTTTCAGGCCCGTGTCCGGAGTGACCGATGCCATGGTCAATCAGGCCTATGACACAGTGCTGACGCTGGAAGAAGGCGATGGCCTGGTCAACAAAATGCTTGAGCAGCATTTCTGGGAAGATTATCTGCGCGAAAGGTATCCAGCCCGAATGGAAGCCAACAAGCGAATCTACCAGGCCAAATACGAGCGACTGGAGACGTTGCGCAGCGTGCAGCGGGAGTGGACGCAAGCTGCGGACACAGACCGGAGTGAACTGCGAAACCGCCTGTGGGAGCTGATGAATGATCTGCCGGTGCCACCCACGGTGGTCTTTGCCGATGAGCCGATCAGCGATGCGATCTTTGACCGATTGCTGGTTGACCTGGGCGACGAAGAGAAGGAATTGTCGAGACGCTTGACTCGCGAGGCGTTAAGGCGAGCCGGGCAATAACAGTGCAGTGCCTGGACGGGCTGGCGACTGCCGCCAGCCCGTCCAGGAGCATTGCGACGCTCTGCGTCAGACGTCCGAATCCCAGATAACGGTGACAGAGCCCCTGTAACGTTGACCTACTGGCGGCCTGAGCATTTCTTCCACACGTTGCGGCGGCATTTCAAAGTGCAGCACGCCCGGCGCTCTATCGACATAAAACCCCGGTTGGAATTGCAACGCATTGGCCTCTCCCGGGAGCAGGCGCATTTGCCTGACGGGTTGTCCAGCCATGTCGGTCAGACCATTGGGCAGACTGACGCTGACATAGATCCCAACCATACGCCTCGCCTCAATGCTATAAAGCCCGCATTGGTCATAGACGGTGCTGTGTCCGCACATCAAATGCATCTTGAAACGCGATGACGCGGAAATGTTGAAGGTCTGGTCGCGGAACAGCCGCACAGGTTTGCGCCCCGCCTGCAACCAGCTCTGCCAACCGCCTTTGGGCTCCAACACAACGCTGTTACCACCCGGCGGAATATCGACTTTGAGGGTGTGTTCTACGTTCAATGCAAAATCAAGTTGGATGACATCATCATCGGGCAACATGATATCGCCCATATCGAATTCTTTATGTGGCCCCACACTGTAGGACAACACGCCCCTGTAGGTCCCTGACGACATTTTCAGAGGCTGAGGCGTTTCGAGCTCATAAGAAAAAGTCAGATCCTGATAAGCAAACCCATAAGTTTCGGGAATTAACTGAATAGCCTGTTTTGCACAAGTGCCCGCATTGGGCGGCACTTTCCAAAAGAAGGCATAAAAGTAAGGGCTGGCATAGGCCACTCCGCCATGTAGACAGGGAGCAGGAGCATACCCCCAAGGACGGTTCCACATGCCTTCGGGAAACGGCAGTTTGACTGTGTACGCGCCACCTATGCCCACGACCCGCATTCTGACTGTTTCGGTTTCCCCGGTAACGTCATGGGTGACATTCAGCTCTTTCCAGGATGACGGCACCCGAAACATGGGGCCCTGGCGCTCATCATGCATCGGCAGGAAAGGCGCGACGGACCTGAAACGAATCGGTACCCCGATACTGAAAACCCCCTCCTCACAATAATTCGGATGATCCTTGCAATGCCCGCTCTGTGGTGTCGTATTCTGAAACACGTTGTGCATGGGTTTCGACGGATCAGGACGAAACACCGCTGTCATCTCAATGGTCGCTGCGTTTGATGACATTGAACAAAACAAAGTAAACACGCTTATAAGCGTGCACTTCAGTTTATTTATTGAGTGCATTCCCTGTACCTCGATTAACCGCTCCAAAAGCCCGCAATGAAAATGAAATTTCATGGCGCGGCCGCACTGAAGACCAGCAAGACATTTCCATAGTAAGTCCCCGGTTTGTAGCCGCCGGCCGGCGGCCTCGGTGTAATTACCAGAGGGAAACGGCCGCCGGTCCTGGCCTGTTCCGCCGGCACCACTTCCCGGGGCTGAGGCTCATGGCTCAACAAGCGATCATTGAATTGGACCTGCAGGAAAATGTTCTGCTCGTCGCGTCCATTGGACAGATACGGCGCACTCTCCAGCCGGG
>Ga0163161_10004091_pt1 | contig 10207 bp, 10 predicted proteins | sample S45metaG_FD_129847 | JGI IMG/M metagenome (GOLD analysis project Ga0163161, IMG submission 129847) | Switchgrass rhizosphere microbial communities from Kellogg Biological Station, Michigan, USA - S4-5 metaG | ecosystem: Host-associated > Plants > Roots > Rhizosphere > Soil | place: USA... | reverse complement strand
TCTGGCTCTGGCTCTGGCTCTGGCTCTGGCTCTGGCTCTGGCTCTGGCTCTGGCTCTGGCTCTGGCTCTGGCTCTGGCTCTGGCTCTGGCTCTGGCTCTGGCACCTGCATCTAAAAGCTTCAGAGCCTGCGTTTGACTGGGAATGCTCTGGGCTTGAACTTTCTGACATCCCCCAATCTATGGCAAACCCCGCAAGTTTTCTTCACCAAGGCTGGGGCGTCGTTGCCGACTCGCTCAGCTCGCCATCGCTGCAGATGTTGTTCAAGTGCCGTTGCCCCAGAAAGCGCGAGCCTTCTCATGGCCGGCATAAGTACGTGAAGCCTGAAAGATGGCATCGTCCGCCTGGCGCGGCTTATGCTCATCCATGTTTGGCGATGCCCCCACCACCTAAGAGCCCCAACGCGGGGCGAGCATTCTAAAGCCTCTGGGGGTGGATTTTACCCAGCCTATGCCATGTAACGGCCACTACTTTTGTATGTCGTCATCGTTTCCAAGAAGGAGCTTGTTTTGGTTGATGCTGCGGTTGTTGAACGCGTTCTCTGCGTAGTTGATAGATGTCTCAAGGGACAGTTTCCCGAGGATTACTACAAGCGATGCCTGTACGCATCCTTTGGTGTGCACAGTCTCCTTCGAACCTTGGGGCATAGCCCTGCGGTAGTGGGCGGAAATTTCTTAGCCTTTGTCGTCTCGCGGGATCAGCGCCAGGCCTCCATGCAAGGGTATGCATCCGAGTCCGGCGAACACTCACACTATTGGGTTGAGCTCGATGGCTCGATCATTGACCTGGGCACTTACTACTTGCCAGTCGGTTCAAGCTTCCTGTCCTCTGAAATGCCGGTGCTTTTCTGGGACACGGGGTACCGCATGCCTAAAGGGCTGAAATACGTTCCTGAAGCTCGCTATGCATCGCCAGAGGTAGCTCATCTCGAACCGCATATCATCGAAAAGATGATGCCGTTCCTGGCAGCCTGCCACGCCCGGATGGGTCAGCCTCCAGTCATACCGAAAATTGGGAAGTGGCTGGTAACAACCCCTTCATCTATTCAAAGGGCAGCGAGTAAGGGCGATCTGTGGGCACGCGCTGTGATTCGATATGAAACCATGCCGGCTGAACGCCTTCCTATCTGACGCGAGCCCCCTCCCAGCAGGCTCCCTTGGCGGTGCCTGCCTGGCTCTCTCAGGCCCGATGAACACTCAGAAAGGCAGTGTCTCGTCGAACGGATCGTGCGGCTTCTTCGGCACTTGGGGGGCGGTTAGAGGGGACACGACGAAGAGGTTGACGATGTCCTCTCTGTCCATGAAAAGGATCTGGCTGCGCTTGGACTGGTCGAGCTTGTTGCCGATCCAGTTGCGAGCCGCTTTGGTGATCTCGCCACCAGCAACGATGAAGGCGTGATCGACGAGTACTCGCCTGTTGAGCTCGGAATCGAAGATTTCATGGCCCAGCATCATCAGCACCTGATTGTGGATCTCCGCAACATTTGCCTGGCCGCCCTTGGTCACACCTGACGCATCCAGTTTGCCTTTCTTCACCTGAATCCCGAAATACAAGACATGCTGGGTGGGGAGGACGAACTTCATCCAGATGTCTTTCCCGTATTCCAAGGCCTTGTCTTTGTGGCCTGCTGAGGTAATCCGAGCGAAGCCAAGCTGACGGAACAATGGGAGCAGGACAACCTCAATCAGCTCATCTTCAGAGCACTGGTCAAGGTACTCAACTAGACGGATTTTTTTCTCGGTTTCTGCTGCCGTGAGAGGGCGGTGGGGGCTGGCTGATGCGCTTGCAACTGCGCCAGTGCCGATATGCCTGAGGTAGCATTGGTCGTCATCACCGTAAAACGCCTCAAACCCTTCGCGCTTGATCGCTCCATTCAGGGTCTTGAGCGCCAATAGCCGGGGGGTGTTTTCGTTAAAGGCATCCTCGCTGTCCATGAGCACGTGAATCACCCGAAGCATGGCATCCGAGGGCATCTGAGCATTGGCCGAGGGGAAGTCGAGGATCTTCTGCAGCACGTCTGCAACCCAGAATCGACGCGTGGTGCCGTCATGGACGAAATCGGTGTCGGCATCCCTGAAGAACCGTGTCAGCCTAGGGCCGCTGAGGTACTGAAAATATCCCTCAGTGTTCTCGCCACAGATCATGTCTGCGAGCTGCTCCAAGGTTCGTGCTTTCCATTTCATCCTTAGTTCCACCTAGTCAACCAACGAGTATCGAACGACGCGCTCCAGGATTAAGAGGCCGCAGGCCATCTCTGCCGTGCTGATCGAGCTGTGCTTTAGAATGGGGTCATGATACGCCATCGCGGGTATGCCGAGCGCGAGATGGCAACACCGGCTGTGGAGGTTAAAGGCTTTCAGCGGGGAGGGCTGGTTGTGCGGTTCAGCAGGTTTTCGAGGAAGGTGGCGTTCAGAGCCCCCATCCAGTCAATCGGCAGAAGTTGAACCCAGCTCAGTGCCTGTAGAAGGATCACCAACCCCAGACCGTATGCATTTCCTGAGGCAGGCTCCACGCACAGCGGCGCCCCGAATTTTGTGTCGTAAAAGAGCGATGACTGGATACCGTCCGAGCCCATGTACACGGTTGGGGTCGCGATGTGGTCATTCCCAAGAATTAACAGATCTGGGGTGTGCTCCCCTCGGGCGCTGTGAACGGAAACGTCGGGCGAGTATTTGCGTGCAAAAACCGCACAGAAAGGTTGGTTTTTGAGTGGGGGGTAGGTGCGTGGCCAGTCCCTGACTCTTCCCTTGAAGATAGGCCCATCTGTTTGATAGTCGGGGTTGGTGAGACCTCGGCGCGTGAGTACGAGCTTTTTTACCGCTTTCGCCTGACCGATCGCTTTTTCTAACACAACTGCATCCGAGATCGAGTGCTTGCATTCGATGTATGCATACACCGCGTCAACCGGGATTTGTTCTTTCACGGGAAACTGACGGCTCATACCGGAGCGCAGGGTTGGGCTGGACATCTTGTCGTAGATGATGAGGTCATCTCCAGCTGTTCTACCGTCTTCAGCGACAACGAAGCCCCGGCACACGCCATACTTGGCCGGCAGAATGTCCTCCAGCAAAGCGCAAATCGCGACCTCGAATTCATCTCCGAGGTCAAAGTTGTAGATTGCCTCAATATCCTGAAGGCGTGCTTCAACCTTCCTGGCCAACCTCTCGATGTACCCTCCGTACGAACTCATCAATCCTCCTTCGCTCGCTTGATGCCTGTCTGCATGCGTGTTGCCAATCACGCGTTATACCAGAGGGCAAGGGCATGGATACGACATTGATCTTCTTCAGTAGGCTTCTGATCAGCCGCCTGTGATGAAGGGCGTAGCAAGCCTGAAATCAAGGCAGTCCCCTGCAGCGATAGTCGGCATAAATACCGAATAGGCAGCGGAGGCCGCGGCCTGTCCCGTATCGGCTGCCTTAACTGCGGTGGCTACACCGTGTTAAGTAGCTATCTTACGCGTTGGAAAATAGTCGATGGTTTAGTAGATGAGTTTTACATTAGTTGGGGTTCAGAGTTGGCTGGTCAAGTAAAAAACAATCGATTAAATTGTCCATGCTGGTTGTTGACGATTAGATTTTTGACAGCGTGGTTGAATAAAGCAGTTTCGATGTAGTGGCTTATTGGTGCATGATTAAGCTATATTTACGCGTGCTTGGTTAAATCTTGCGGGGCGTGATCTAAGCATCGGTCGCATATAGTTGGCTCTGTCAGTGTGTTGTGATAAAAAAACTTTGGGGAAGGGAAATGGTCATATCGTCTATCTCGGTCGAGGATAGAAATATAAAGCTAAATCAGGCGAGCTTCGGTGTACCGAACATATTCGATATAGAGTCTGTTTCGCTTGTCATCGGTAATAATGGTGCCGGGAAGACCTACTTTCTCAACAGGATCCTAGACAAGTTTACTCCAAAAGCTAAGGACGACCGTTTTTCCTGCGAAATCTATCTAGATTCCGGAAGGAGAATGAATTTTCAAGATATGCGTGGGAAGTGGGGGGCGGTTTATTATTCGCCAATACCTTATGGTGGCCGCCTTCATTCCTCAAAAAATCTTATTGATGCATCTCCGAATTGGTCAAGGCCTCTGTCGATTTTTGACTTGAAGGCCCATGACGATATTCTAAGGGAATTCAATATTTCGCCTAAGGTTTATGCTAGTAAAGCGTTGGATATACGAAAAATCTGCCGAGTAATTGTGGATGTGCTCGTGATTCAGCCTTTTCCAGAAGTAAAGATTGAAGTCTTAATGGAAGCATCAAAGCGGCTCATTAAGTTTTTAGTTGACTCGAATAAAAGCAAGCGCGGGAGGGAAACAAGTGCTCAGATGGAGTGGGAGAAGACTGAAAAAAAGCTAATAGATGAAGCTGCGGCAGCAATTTATCATATACTGATGGATGTAATTAGTGATGATCTTGAATCATTCTGTTTTTTTGCTGTACTTGAACACTATATTGGTAGAGGCAAAAAGGTTGCAGAAATAGTTGATGCAATGGTTCGGGAAGTGCTTGATCGAAAGTATCCTCAGATCAAATATGAGCCATTGGAGGTGGTCTCCAAGGTGTTCGACGAAATTCATCGTGCTATAAGTTTTATTAGTCGTCATCGATTTGAAATTAAAATGGGTAGCCGTTCGACAATGGAAGCCGAGCTTGATCCCTTTGAGAAATCACCACTCACCGAATGGGGGGTTGAACATCTCTTTGAAGCTGGGTTTCAGAACATGAGTTCGGGGCAGTTGGCTATCCTTGCACAGCTATCTTTAATCTCTGACGCTGTTAAGACTTTCAGTGACAGAAAGATAAAGAGAGTTCTGCTGCTGGTTGATGAAGGTGATGCGTTTCTTCACTTGGAGTGGCAGAGAAAGTATATAGGCCATTTGAATCGAATGCTTGCTAGGCTGAAAGAAGAGCATGATATGATTTCAATACAGTTGATTCTTGCAACTCACTCACCTCTCCTTGCCACTGATGTGCCGAAAGAATTTGTTTTTAGAATGGAGGCGAAAGATAACGATGGGGCTCCGAGTGCTTTCGCAGCCCCTCTACATGAGCTATTAAATCAGTCGTTCGGCGCTAAAACAATTGGTGAGTTTGCTTCGGAAAAAATCAATGAAGTAGTGCGCAATTACTCAGAGGGTAAGAATTCAGATAAAGATGACTTCATTGTATCAAGTATTGATAACCCGATAATTAAGGCAGAGGTTTTGCGTCGAACAAGGGGTGAGGGATACCGAGGATGATTTCATCAATTGTTCGGAACTGGTGCGATGCTGAAGCTGAGCATAGATTGTATTTGAGTAATTTGATGAAAAAATACTTTATGGCTAATGAGGGGTTTCGGGGCCCTCAAATGGTCTATAAGACAGTTGCATACTATTTCATTAAGGATGTTGAAAAGCTTGTTTTGTCGCATGATCGTAAGGATTTTTTGCTAAGTATTGAGGTTTTCATAAAAGCTAAGGCGGATTTGGGTGAGGCAAGTGTGCTATTTGTTAAGGCAGTCGAACAGGTTTTTAACTATAAGCGGTTTACGACAAAAGGCTCAGGGTGGAACGCTTATGCTTTATGCAGAAAGTCAAAAGCGCGTATTTGCCCCTACTGTAATCATGCCTACGCATTTACTGTGCAAAGCGATAATGGCGATTTTCGTCCTACACTCGACCACTTTTACTATAAGGACGAGTATCCGCACTTGGCTCTGACGCTTTATAATCTGGTGCCAAGTTGTTCATCCTGTAATTCGAGCCTGAAGGGGCAGACAGATTTTTTCGAGGTGCCTCACTTGAATCCGCTGTTTGATGAGGAGAATATACAGTTTTATCTTTCTGCTGGCGGAGATCCAACAGAATTGGTCGAGGCGATACAAAGCAGACGTGCTGACGTACTGGTGAAAGCAAAAGCGATGAGGGCTTGTTCAGAGTCAGAAAGCTCATTAAAGACTTTTGTTATTAATGAAAGATATGAAACGTTGAGCGTTGAGGCAATTGATTTTTATCTGGCAAAAAGGAATTATGACGAGGCTGCTCTAAATACTCAGTTCGATTTCGTATTCGATGAGGTTGCTTTGTTGCGGTTTGATAGGGCTAGCTATAGTAAGTACCTGCTGGGTAAAATGTATGCTGATATTTATGACGCTTTGAGCAAGTGATTTCACTGAAAGCTAATTGGTGTGAGATATGCCATCTCCGATGGCAGGATGGTTTCCTCAATCTCGATGAAGCCTTCCATTACCTTGGATTTCCATTGCGTTAGTAATCTCGACGCGTATTCGTTACGGTAATCTTTTTTTATTCTCAATGAATTCCCTCTCCTTAGACGCTGGCTTATTACGGTGACTGCGTGGCGTTGTTTTTAAATATTAGTAGTAAATGATATCTACTTAATTTGGTGGTTACTGAGGTGGATTGTACTTATGTGTCAATATTGGTTTTATTCGTAATTGGAGGTGGGTTTAATGAGCTTTTTTTATTGAAGTTGCTTGCGTAGTTGTTCGCTCACGTCTATTTTGTCTTGGCGCGCTAGTTGATCTGAATCCGTAGCCTTGAAAATACGTTTCCGAGGGTGGGAGTTCATCGCTTTTAGAAAGTGGAGATCTATGTGATGGCCAAAAAAATCGACTTGCGCACTGTTCCACGCATGGCACATTATTTTCGTGATGTTGACTTGGCTGGTAAATCGCATCCTGAGTTCGTGCCGGAAGCGTTCCCATCGAATTGCTGGAATGACGATGAGCAATGGCCTGCTGGTTTTCTTCTGAGGGTAGCAGTGCGCTTCCACCACCTCTGGGCCACTTTTGGTATCCGAAATGGTGAGAGGACAATTCACGGCTCGGAACCAGCGGTGTGCTTCTCAAACTTCAGCCTTGCTGACCTGATCGCGGTACGAGATGGTTTTCGCCCGCAGAATGAGGCCGCGACACAGTACGCGCTTACTTTTCCAGTAAAAATCGCAGAGAAGGGCGGCATTCAACCCATCGCCCACTGGTCTGATGGGCGTGCGTACCTGCAGGATGGTGCGCCGCTTGACCTGAAGGTGCATGAGGATGTCCAGAATCATTACAGATTCGTCGACGCGGGATACAACCTGTCCAATCAGTTCAGTGGTTGCTCAGAATGGCGTTGGCCGTACCCAGGAAATTATCATCGTTGTATAGCCAACATCGAAGCGCGAGGATTCGAAGGCACCACTATCCCTGGCCTTAAGCTGATCTGTAAAAAATGGTCGGGCATAGGCGTGGTGGTTCCTGACATGGCGGCTGCCAGAAAACTTCAGTACGACATACTTGTTCTGATCGACCGGGGAGTTGTCTCGGCGACACATTTCGATCACATCCTTGTCTGTGACAAGCTACCGCCGCGCATCGAGGGTCTTGGCGAGGAAGAGATGCGAAGGGCCGTCTCCAGGGCTTGCTTCGATTTCAGGTCATGTATAGCAGTCTCTACCTTGACTGCTTACGTTTCCTGGCTCGATTTTTCGTCTCGCGTGTTGATCCTTGAATCCTCATCTCCTAGGAAGCCTGCAATGGAAGAAGGAGGGTGCTGGCTCTGGTTTGAAGATAACACCCACCCTTACGTCAGAGCCTTAGTCAAGGCAGGTCGAGTTAAGGCGAACAAGATGGGACGCTATCTTGCATCTCTGGACGAACTGGATCCTCACCGAGATCTTCGTGAGCGGCAGGAGATTGCCAGGGAGCTTTCCGAACAGTTGCGAGAGAAATTTGGCATCGGAAGTACTTATTTCAGCGTGTTGAACTCGCAATGCCCAGATGATCAACCCGTTTACTGTGGCAAGCCTTGGGGGGGAGGGTACTACATTACGATTTCCGCTGATGACGATGAAGGATGAAGGATATGCGAGAGGTGGCCGAGTGCGGCACGCGCATTTTCGCAAGCCTCAGATGAACCGCGTCCCTCCTCCAGAAGGACGAGCTCTATCAGCGCGGCTTCGATCGCCAGTTGGTTTTCGTACATTTTGCTCAGTACGTCGGGAAGGGAATATTGCTCGGCCATAACTCGACTCCGTTCGATGGAGAGCACAGCATAGCAGTGGTTCGGTGGTGAGAAGGCGACCGGAAGATGTTGGCACAAACTCGGGGACTATCCAGTGATTACGGCAACCTCAACCTGAACGATGCCAATGGCGCCGAACCGTCGATTCCGCCATCACCAGTTCCCGTGCGATATCCGCTTGCGAAAAGCCTTTTTCCTTCAGCGCTTGCACTTTCTCTCGGGTTTTTGCCGCTGCAGCGACACCCGGATGCGGTTTGGCCTCGACCTCCAATGAAATGGCGGCCTTAAGTAGCGACATTGACTGAAGATCTTTTTTGGCGCGCTCCAGGACTTCGCTGGCCGTTATCTCATCCTGCGCCGCGCACACGAGGGCCATCAGCGCTACAGGGCTCAGCTCCATCACTCTGGCTAGCTCAATAATGGCTTCGAGGCTGGGCGAGGTTTTCCCACTTTCGATTTGGCTCACATGTGACTGAGTGATAGTTCCACTCAACGCTACCTGTGTGAGTCCTCGCTTCTTTCTCAAGACCTTCAGCGCTGCGGCGAAGGCGGTGCGCACAGACATTTTTCCGTTCCGTTAAAACAGAGTTGTATGCCCCGTTTGCCATCCGCCACTCAAATCTATATATTTATATTGATGGCGGTATCGGTTCGGTGTGCCTGTTGATGGCTCGCAAAATCCGACCATACCTCTGGGTTCGCTCTTTCAATTTAGCTGTAAATCGAGATCAGGCCATTGATCAAGCTTCACGTGCTTTCAGACCTGCACAACGAGTTTTCGCCCTACCAGCCCACATTCAATGCATTTGACCTGGTGATTTTGGCCGGCGACATTGACTTAAAGGGACGAGGGGTAGAGTGGGCAAATGAGACGTTCGCTTGTCCCGTCATTTACGTCTGTGGGAATCACGAATTCTATAAAGGACACATCGATCTCACGCTGCGCAAGATGAAGGAAGCCGCCTTACCGCACGTCCACGTCCTGGAAAACGAGACCTTTATTTGGAATCAAACAAGGTTCCTCTGCGCCACCGCCTGGACTGATTTCTCCGCCACCGGAAATGCCGTGGCAGCTGCCCAAACCGCATTGGAACGGATGAATGATTTCAGTGTGATCCGTATTGACGACAGCTTCCGCAAGCTGCGCCCCTGTGACCTGGTCAACCGAAATCATGCAACGCACGACTGGCTTGCCCATGAACTGGATAAGCCTTTCGACGGCAAAACAGTTGTCGTGACGCATCACGCGCCTGTGCCCGAAGTGGTCGGGGATAAGCATGAGGGGCATCTGATCGCTGCTTACACCAACAGCTGGCATGCGCTTCTGGAAAAAGCGGATCTTTGGATTTTTGGACATACCCACCGTGCGGTCGACGTCACGCTGGATGGCTGTCGTGTGATCTCGAACCCTAGGGGTTACCCAGGTGAGCGGACGGGTTTCGATCCCGGCTTTGTGATCGACCTTTCCTGAGTGCGCTTATACCCATGGGTTGTGTTGGGGATTGGCGCAGTTCTATGTTGATAAGACTATATGAACCGGATTTATCACTGAGCGATCTGCAAAAGCGGATACGCGGCAAAAGCTTCCGGGTTATCCAGGTTGCGACGGGATTGGGAATAAGATTCTTAGCTTGGTAATCGCGGGGGAGAGCAGGTTGGTGGAATGGCGAGAATGAGTGTTACAGACTACGAGCTGGTGGGAGATTTACTGTATGGGTCAGCACGACCCCTTGGAGGCTCAAAACTTGGCGATGAAGAGCTGATCGAACTGGCGGTTGATACCTTCAAAGAACAACCGTTCTGCATCGTCAGACACTGGATGATTTTGGATGTCATGCTTTCAGAATTTACTGAGCAGGAAATCAAAGCCCAGGGCCTTGATGCGACGGTCTTGTATGCCCAAGCGGCAGTGTTCGACAGCCAGAACGAACATTCGCCTGGTGACAGTATCCTGAGCGGTTACCAATGTGATTTCGACGGCTGCATTTTTGAAAGCAAAACCACGATTTTCATCTTGGCCGGACGAGGTGCGCGCAAGCATGTGAGCTTGCCCGCTGTTGAGGCAATAGCCGCTGCCATAAAGCGAGTAGAGAAAACCTATGGTTGAAAATCTGTTGCCGATCTTGCGCGATCGCTATCCGGAGTTTTTCTCCCACGCGCCACTTCGCGAAATCGCCTGTTTGCCGGGCTGGCTGGATT
>Ga0163161_10004090_pt1 | contig 10207 bp, 10 predicted proteins | sample S45metaG_FD_129847 | JGI IMG/M metagenome (GOLD analysis project Ga0163161, IMG submission 129847) | Switchgrass rhizosphere microbial communities from Kellogg Biological Station, Michigan, USA - S4-5 metaG | ecosystem: Host-associated > Plants > Roots > Rhizosphere > Soil | place: USA... | reverse complement strand
TTTTCTGAAGAATAACACCGATCACATTATCAAAAAACTGCGCTGCTTCTTTTTTCGACTGCACCAGATTCTGATTGTAGAAATACTGTCGTGCATATTCGTATTGGGAAGCGTTGTATATTTTGGTCTGATAAAGATTCTGGGCAAGATTAAACCTGTAGTTTTCCTTTTGGGTAAAGTATTGAGACTGTTGCGCTTCGGAAACTCCAAAATAGAAAACAGCAGCCGCTAAAAGTATTTTTTTTGATTTCATTAACATCAAATTTTAGAATGGATAGGTCTTCAAAAACAAGACCAAAAAAATTAATTTTAAGATATGTTTTTATCCACAAATTATCAACGAAAATATCGAAAAGTTATTGCATAGACAAGTCTTTTCACATAATGTTAGTATGTGGATTATTTTTTAATACTAATTAACTTTTCAATAAGAAATATTAAGAAAATCTTAATTATTTCACAGAAATAATTACATTTGTTTTTTTCAACATAAATTGTCATTGAATGAATCAACTTTTCAGAAGAAAACAATACTCAGAAACAGATACATCTACAAGTTTATTACGGGTTTTGGGAGTTTGGGATATCGTATTTTTTGGTATTGCAGCAATTATTGGGGCAGGAAGCTTCAGCAGTTTGGGTGAAGCAGTTTTCAGAGGCGGTCCCGGAGTTATTCTTCTCTATTTGATTTGTGGTTTTGCCTGTGGTTTTACCGCTTTATGCTATGCCGAATTCGCAAGTAGAATTCCAACCGCTGGTTCTGCTTACACTTATGCTTACGCCAGTTTTGGTGAATTGATTGCATGGGTAATTGGCTGGGCTTTGATTATGGAATATTCGTTCGGAAATATATATGTTGCCTTTTCATGGTCAGATTATTTTACAAGTTTTCTTGAACGACTCGGAATGCATATTCCTGATTATCTGACTTGCAGCTACACCGAAGCTCACAAAGCATTCTTAAACGGTTCTGAGAACAAAGAACTCGTTAACGCATGGACAAATGCGCCGTTATTGGGAAGTTTAAAATTCATCGTTGATATACCTGCATTGGTAATTAACGGATTGATTACCTGGTTGTGTTACCGTGGAGTGAAAGAAAGTAAAAACTTCAACAATTCCTTAGTTATATTAAAGCTTGCCGTAATCGTCTTGGTTATTTTGGTTGGTTTTTCATACATCAATACCGAAAACTGGACACCTGTAAGCATTGAAGGAACACGATCTTTCATGCCAAATGGTTTTGCCGGAGTAATGAGCGCCGTTTCAGGAGTTTTCTTTGCGTACATCGGTTTTGATGCGTTGAGTGTGCTTTCTGAAGAGACAAAAGATCCACAAAAAACATTACCAAAAGGAATGATTATTTCTTTAGGATTGTGTACCGTAATTTATATCTGCCTGACTTTGGTTTTGACAGGAATGGTTGATTACAGAAAATTCGACGGAGTTGGAGATCCTTTATCATTCATATTTGAAAAAACAAACGCCAATGTTGCGTGGATGGAATTGACCGTTTCTTTCGTAGCGATTGTTGCAATTACAACCGTATTATTGGTTTTCCAAATGGGACAGCCAAGAATCTGGTACGCAATGAGCCGTGACGGATTGATGCCGAAAAAATTTCAGGATGTTCACCCAAAGTATAAAACACCTTCTTTTGCAACAATTGTGACGGGTATTGTAGTGGGAGTTCCTATTATTTTTACAGATAAAAGTTTCATCTTAGATTTTACAAGTATCGGAACTATTTTCGCCTTCGTGTTGGTTTGTGCAGGAGTTTTGATGCTTCCACCAAAAGAGAAAATCAAAGGCAGATTTCACCTTCCTTATATTAACGGAAAAATCATTTTCCCTGTGATTTTTATCGGAGCTTTAGTAGGATTTTACTATTTCCAGCCTGAATTTTTTGATACTTTGATGGATTGGAAAGATCCTAAAAACGGAGAATTCAGAGCTTCTATATTCTTTTTCATCTTAATTAATTTAGGACTTTGTATATTGACTTTCATTAAAAACTTTTCATTAATTCCTCTGATTGGTTTAAGTTCTTGTTTATATCTTCTTACCGGAATGAGCCACGAAAACTGGTTCTATTTCGGATTATGGTTTGCTGTTGGTTTGGTTATTTATTTCTGTTACGGTTATAGAAACAGCAAATTGAGAAACGTTTAAATAAATAATAAAAAAAATATTGAGAGTCAAAATACATTCAAGTATTTTGACTCTTTTTTTATAAAAATGTATTTGGCGAAATAATTGCTAAAGTTTTCTAAGAACTTTAAACTATTACCGCCATGTCTGAAAGAATCAAAACATACCGAGAATTCTATGAGTTTTATCTCGACGAACACAAGAAAGTAGGAACAAGAATTTTTCACTTTCTTGGAATTTTATTTGTTTTTCTCGTCATCGGATTTGTCATTTACACCGGAAAAGAAAGGTTTTTGTGGTACATCCCGATATTTGGATATGGTTTTGCGTGGCTAAGTCATGCTTTCATAGAACGAAATAAACCTGCAACTTTTAAGTATCCGCTTTGGTCATTGATTTCAGATTTCAAATTATTCTTTGATTTGTTGACTGGCAAACAGAAATTCAAAACTCAGGAAAAAGTTTAACTTTAATGACCACTAAAATTAATAATATGAAAAATATTTTAAAAATAATAAGTTTTACATTTGCAATGGTATTTTTGATGATACAGTGTAAACCGATGCCAATTTCATCTTCAGAGGATGAAAAAACTTTCATTATTGCCTCACAAACTGCAGACTGTACAGGAGTTGCTCCGATGAAATGTCTTCAGTTTAAAGAAAAAGAATCGGACAGTTGGGGAAATTTTTATAGCAACATCGAAGGCTTCACCTACGAACCCGGATTTGAATATGTTTTAAAAGTAAAAACAGAGAAAATTGAAAATCCGCCAATGGACGGTTCGTCAATCAAATATACTTTGGTACAACAAGTTTCTAAAATCAAGAAATAAAAAAATCCCTTTCAAATTTTTTGAAAGGGATTTATATTTTAAAGCTGCTCCTGATGACCGCCTCTATTTTTCGCAGGATTGGGCAGTTGAGCTTTATGGACTTCATCCATCTTCTGAGTTGCTGCCATCGAAACAACCAGTTCATTCAGCATAGAGCTTGCTGCTTGTGGCGAATTCGGCAATAGCACCAGATTACTTCTGTTATTGGCTCCGATGGAATGTAAAGTATCATAATGCTGAGTCACCACTATTAATGCTGAAGCTTCCTGTGCATTGATTCCTGCAGCATTCAGCATTTTAACAGATTCTTCCAGACCTTTTGCAATTTCTCTTCTCTGATCGGCAATACCCTGTCCCTGTAATTTTTTAGATTCTGCCTCAGCTTTTGCAACGGCAACAATTCTGATTCTTTGTGCTTCGGATTCGTACTCTGCAGCAGTTTTTTCACGTTCTGCAGCGTTGATTCTGTTCATGGCATGTTTTACCTGCTCATCCGGATCGATATCAGTTACCAAAGCTTTGATAATATCATAACCATAACTTTGCATTGCTTCTTGCAGCTCACTCTTAACAGCCACCGCAATATCATCTTTTCTTACAAAAACATCATCCAATTTTGTCTTTGGAACTTCCGCACGAACTACATCAAATACGTAAGATGTAATCTGATTTTCAGGATTTTCAAGACGGTAATAAGCATCTTTTACATTCTCTCTGATCACCTGATACTGAACGGAAACTTTCATTTTAATGAAAACATTGTCCAAAGTTTTGGTATCAATAATGACATCCAATTGCTGAATTCTAAGATTCAGACGTTTTGAAATCTGATCCAGAAAAGGAATTTTCAAATGTAAACCAGCGTGGCTCACTTTTAAAAACTTACCTAATCTTTCTACAACAGCGGCAGATTCCTGTTTTACCGTAAAAAATGAAGCGAATAACGTGACAAGTCCGAAAAAGACCAAAATACCTACGTACACCATAATGTTTTTTTTAATGAATTTCTTAAAGATAATTTATTTATTTGAAATGACCTATATTTAGACTGTAAATAAAATATTATGAGAATCACTTTTATCATTCTTTTATTTGGCTTTTGCAACATGAAGGCTCAAAATAAACTCATGTATTATCCAAGGTTGAACGACACTTATTTATCCACTAAAGACAGAGATTACAATAATTTTATTTATGCTAAGAAAAATTTGGTTGCCGAGCTTTCAAAAATTTCTCAAAAAACTTTTTATTCCAATTACATGATCAGTACTTCAGCAGGCGGTCATGGTTCATTTACAAGTTTAGAATTGGTTCCGCTTGTACAGACTTATGAAAATTTTTTCGTTCAGGGATTTACTTTAAAACTGTTTGGCGATAAAGAAATTCACATTCCGCTTACTTATACTGAAGGTTTCCATGAAAACCAGGATGGTGAAACAAGCGAAATGAAATCTAATCTTGAGCTCAGCAAACCCGATAAAATCGCACTTTTTATTCCGTTGCATCTTCTCAATGCATCTGCCGGAAATGGAGAGATTAACGGTGAATTTTATTTTGAAAGTATCGAAACAGTCATTAAAAGAGAAAATTATGCTTCATTTACGGTAGACGGAAAATTTTCAAAAGAATTTTATCTGAAAAATCGACAAATCAACAGTTTAAAAATCACAACTCTGATCTTCGAATTTAAAGATAATCAATTATTTATCAAAGCAATCTACTCAACGCCGAACGAATCTAAGGTTGAAAACATAATTTTTAATACTCCGTTTACGCTTTAATTATTTTAAACATTTACATCGTCATTCCAATGTCGATTCCTTTTATTTTTCGGTAAAGATCGGTTGCGTAATTATCTGTCATTCCGGAAACGAAATCGATGACGCCCAAAACTTTCTGGTACTCACTTCCCTCTTCGTAAACAAACTGTTGCGGAAGAAGTTTCAGAGCCATTTTATCATATGATTTCCGCTCATCTTTTGGTTTTAAAATAGAAGGAATAAAATGATTCAGCAATTCATACATAACATTGTAACCTGCGTTTTCTATTTCTACAACGGCTTTATGATTATAAATTTTTGCAATGGAATAGGATTCTATTTCCTGCAAAGCTTTATTTCCATCCCTGTAAATATCGAGTAAACCCTTATCTAAATTCCCTTCCAAAATAGTATCAAAATTGGTTTTAAAACTCTCAATCGATTTATTGATCAAAGCATTGATGACTTTCGCTCTCAGATAAGAAACCCTCTCGTTATCATTTGAAATTGCCACCAATTTATCTTTCACTTTTTTGGTATCCTGATTTTCAGATTCAATTAAATCCAGAAAAAGATTTTCACAGTCTGCACTTGAGATAATTCCTAATCGATGCGCATCTTCCATATCAATAATATTATAGCAAATATCATCAGCAGCTTCTACCAACCAGACAAAAGGATGTCTTTTAAAAATATAAGGTTCGTCATTTTCCTGAATCAGATTGACCCCTTTTGCGATTTCAAGGAACGTTTCTTTTTCGTTCTGAAAAAAACCGAATTTCTTTCTGTGAATGATTCCCTTTTTCTTGGCAATCGCTTCACAAGGATATTTTGCGATACTTGCTAATGTGGTAAAAGTCAATTGAGTTCCCCCTAAATCCTTTCCCTGTTGTTGATGAGCCAAAACACGGATGGCATTCGCATTTCCTTCAAAATTAACCAAATCGGACCATTCTTTTTCTGAAAACTTGGGTTTCAGATCATTTTCGTTTTTATCAAAATAACTGGCAATCGCATCTTCACCTGAGTGCCCAAAAGCCGGATTTCCTACGTCATGACAAAGACATGCTGCTGCAATTACATTTCCTAAATTATGCTGGTAAAAATTTTTAGATTCTTCAGTAAGATCACTTTTATGATTTTCTGCTATAAACTCGCCGATCACACTTCCCAAACTTCTTCCGACAGAGGAAACTTCCAAAGAATGCGTCAATCGGTTGTGTACAAAAACACTTCCCGGAAGCGGAAAAACCTGAGTTTTGTTCTGCAGTCTCCTGAATGCAGACGAAAAAATAATACGGTCAAAATCTCTTTGAAAATCTGTTCTTGAAGCAACAGTATTTGGATTGTTACCGGTGCGCTGACTGGTAAAAATCTGGTTCAAATTCATCATTTTCCAAAATTAATTCAATTTTTACTTTTAAAGGAATAATATTTGAGTTTTTCTTCAAAACAATAGTATGCCTGAAGGTCCAACCATCGTTATTATGAAAGAAGATCTGCAAAAATTTGTCGGTCAAAAGGTAAATGAAGTAAGTGGAAGCGAAGTTCCTGAGAATTCCAAAATCAAAGGAGAAGTTCTGCGTGAAATAAAAATTTTCGGGAAACAGACGTTTCTGATTTTTGATACAATCATTTTTAAAATTCATCTGATGATGTTCGGTTCCTACAGTTTATATAAAAGGAAAGATATTGACACGCTGAAACTAGGTTTAACGTTTAAAGAAGGAGGAATGTATTTTTACACTTGTGTGGTAAAAGTCATCGATGAAAGTCTTCTAAATAAGATCGACTGGGAATCTGATATTATGAGTGACAGATGGAATCCCGAAAAAACTGAACAAACTTTAAAAGCAACTCCAAAGATGATGATTTGTGATGCGTTGATGAATCAGGATATTTTCTCCGGAGTCGGAAATATAATCAAAAACGAAGCTTTATTCAGAGTTGGCATTCATCCGGAAAGTCTGATCGGAAATTTATCTCCGAAAAAATTAAAAGAAATTATCGCAGAAGCAAGAAATTACGGCTTCGACTTTAAAAAATGGAAAAAAGCGAATGTTTTAAACAAACACTTTCAGATTTATCATCAAAAGAACTGCCCGATTTGTGGCAATGAGGTCATTAAAAAAGATACAGGAAAAAGTAAACGCACAAGTTTTTTCTGTGAAAAAGATCAAAAATTATATTGACCTTTTCAAAATGATCAAACTCTAATTTTTTATCATTAAATTTTATTCATCTCGAATTATTAAAGTATCATATACGATGCTTTTCCTTTTATTATGCAAAGCATTTTTATCTTATTGGGATTATCAAGTCTTAAATACAAAATGCGAATACATTAACAAATTCATATTATTTTACGAATAAAATAATTTATTTAACGACAATTCAACGTCTAATATTTAAAAATAGTCAATTAAGAATTCTTTAAAAACAGCTTAATAATCCCGTAACAAACTGATATACATCATAATATTTTTATTTGGTATTTAATTTGAAAGCCGTAATATTGCATTACAGAATTCGCAATAAATATTAATATAAATAAAAATTCAAAAATTATGATCGCAATTATCGGAGTAGCAACATGTGCAGTTTTAGTTTCATCTTATATCGCAACAGTGAAAAGAGAAAATAACTAATATGAATTCAAATAACCTGCTTATTTAACAAATTTATCAGTTAGTATTATTTATGTTTGCAGTCTCAATGGCTGCCCGCTGTTTTACTCAATCGGAGTAAAGCAGCGCAAAAAAACATAAAAAAATGATTTCAGAACTCAAGCAACTTCAAAATTCTATTTTTTCAAAGTTCTCTCAAATCATTTCTCATCTTCAGCCAGACTCTGAATGTGAAGATTATTTTGGTCACAGTTTCCAACTCAATCATTTCAACATTAAATTCAGAAAGGCTAAAATCACTCCTAAGAAAATCGGACAATTTGTAACTTTATGGAAAAGAAATCCCGTAAGCAGACAAACCGAACCCTTCACTTCAGAAGATCCTTTTGATTTTTATATCGTCTTTTGTAACGATGACGAAAATTCCGGATTTTTCTTTTTTCCTAAAAATATTTTGGCTCAAAAACAAATTCTCACAACTTCTTCCAAAGAAGGAAAAAGAGGTTTCAGACTCTATCCGAACTGGGATTCTCCTGAAAATAAACAAGCATTAAAAACTCAGAATTGGCAGAAAGATTTTTTTATTGATTTTTCTGATGATGATTTTATTGGAAAACTCTGTAAGTTCGAGTGTTTTTCGGAGCAAAGCGAAGAAAGATGTATCGAGAACCCGTGATCAAAAGGCGACTCATAAATCGGAAACTTCTCGATACGATTTTTGCAAAATCTACTCGAAGTGACGTAATTTGAAAAAATTCTCTATCAACCAAAAGTTTCTAAAGATTTATCTTTGCTACGAAAACCATTCAAACCAAGCTAAAAATGAATTTGTACAACCTCATCATTCAGGACAAAGAAGAAGTAACGCTCGATGATGTTTTCCTTGAACCTAAAAATAAAGAACAGTTTGTACAGCTTGTTAAAGAACAAACCTACGCCAAAGAACTGATGGAATACGGACTTCCCGTCAACAACAAAATTCTTCTGGAAGGAAGTTCCGGCTGCGGAAAAACCATGACGGCAAAAGCGATTGCGAATGCTTTGGGTAAAAATATCATTATCCTTAATTTAAGCAATATTGTATCCTCAAGAATCGGTGAGACTTCACAAAATATCAAAATGATATTCGATAAAGCAGCAAGAGAGCGATCTGTTCTCTTTTTGGATGAGCTCGACCAGATCGGGAAAGCCCGTGGAAGTGACGATAAAGATGTAGGCGAAATGAGGAGACTCGTGAATACTTTGATTCAGTTGATTGATTATTATCCCGAAAATGCGCTTTTACTTTGTGCTACCAACCATGCTGAAATCATTGATACAGCAATCATCAGACGTTTCCAGTTGAAAATAAAATACGAAATGCCCTTAAAAGAATTTTTGGATTCTTTCTATAATAGCGTACTGGCAAAGTTCCCAGAAGACATGAGGAACATTGAAAGGAAATATGAGATTTCTTTTGCCGAAGCGAAGGATTATGCTTTTACGGTGGTGAAAGGTAATTTGATTGAGAAATTGGAAGCTGCAAAATGAAACTGATTTATCTTTTCTTTCTTTTTACACTGCTGATTTCCTGTACTGAAAAGTATACGGGAGAAGTGAGTTTCAAATCCTGTAAGATCAAATATGATGTTCTTGATGAGAAAAAAGAACATAAATCTGACAATCAGTATATCGTTGGAAATCAATGGAGATTTGAATCGACAAAACAGAAATTGGCACTTTGTCTTTGTGAAAAATATCTGCAAAACCCAGATAAAGAAATCAAAGACAAGATTTTGGAAATTTATCACGATGACTTTGAATATTATCATAAAGAAATTAATTTTAAACCCGTCGGTTTTGATTCAATTTTAAAAAACAGAAAAGAAATTTTTGATTATAGAATTTTAGTTGATTGAAAATATAAAATTTATATTTGATAAAAATAAACTAGACTTATAATTCAAACACTTTCCTTCTTACGGAAAAGACAAACCTATTTACAGAATATTTGTATTTGGTTGCTACATTCATAAAAAAGAACATTTGAAAGAAAATATTAGATATAAAAAAAAAAAACTCTTAGTTTCATGATCCCTCAACCACTTTTTTAAAGCGATCAATCATTCCGATAAGAAAATCAAGTATTCCGAAAAAGTAATCAACTACTTCGAAGAGGCAATCAACCATTACGAAGAGCCAATCAACCGTTCCGATGAGCCAATTAACCAGTCCGTAGAGGCAATCAACCGTTCCGAAGAGGCGTTCAAGTACAATTTATTATATTTCAGCACATTACAGACGTCATAGAATTATTAGTTTCACAACCACTCCTAAAACACCCCGTCAAAAATGCTTACGAATTTTCGTCTCACCCCTCCAAAAAATGAAAATTCTTATCCTTCTCTAACCCACCGTAACATTCCCCTCCTCTGGAGGGGTGGATTTTTCTGCAGGAAAAAGACGAGGTGGTTTTAAAAGCACTCAAAATTTGCTCTAAGTAAACCACCCCGTCAAAAATTCTCTGAATTTTCGTCTCACCCCTCTAAAAAGTGAAAATTCTTATCCTTCTCTAACCCACCGTAACATTCCCCTCCTCTGGAGGGGTGGATTTTTCCGCAGGAAAAAGACGAGGTGGTTTACAGCTTCCCTAAACAAAAATCCTTTCAATAAATTGAAAGGATTTCCTTTTGAAAATATAAATGTATTAAATGTGCTCTTATTTTCTACTGAACAATAATTTTAAAATTGCTGTTCAAATGATCTCCTGAAACATTCAGAATATAATTTCCTGATGCTTTTCTTCCGCCAAAATTTAAATTAAACAGTCCGTTTCCGTTAGAAGTCAATTTTTC
>Ga0163161_10004089_pt1 | contig 10208 bp, 7 predicted proteins | sample S45metaG_FD_129847 | JGI IMG/M metagenome (GOLD analysis project Ga0163161, IMG submission 129847) | Switchgrass rhizosphere microbial communities from Kellogg Biological Station, Michigan, USA - S4-5 metaG | ecosystem: Host-associated > Plants > Roots > Rhizosphere > Soil | place: USA: Michigan... | reverse complement strand
TCGGCCTTGATCAGGCTGGCGTCGACGGCAAAACCCTCGCCACCGACCAATCCCTCCTCGATGCAGCGCGTGACGGTCATTTCGAACAATTCCCGCAATAGGTCGCTATCCCGGAAGCGCCCGTGGCGGTTCTTTGAGAAGGTCGAATGATCCGGCACCGCTCCATCAAGGCCGAGGCGGCAGAACCAGCGATAGGCCAGATTGAGATGCACTTCCTCGCACAGGCGCCGCTCTGACTGGATGCCCAGGCAATAGCCAATGAGCAGCATCCGGATCATGAGCTCGGGATCGATCGAAGGGCGGCCCGTCTCGCTATAGAATGGCCGCAGCTTCTCCCGGATACCGTTTAGGTTCACAAAGCGGTCAACCGCCCGCAGCAGGTGGCTTTGCGGCACGTGGTCCTCCAGGCTGAAGCTGTAAAACAGCGCCTCCTGCATCACCGTCCGAGCACCCATCATCAGCCTGCCTCCCAACGAAAGGCACAGTGAATCAGGACTATGCGATTACTGCAAGGCCGAGTTTTTCAACACTATCGATCAGATGCGGTCGTTATCATTCACATCGGGCATCCTGCGAGCGATAGGATGGGCAAATCGTTGGACCGGCGACCGGATCGCTCATGTCCTGTCTGTAAAATCGATGACAACGCGTGAGGGGACCTGACCATGTTCCAAGCGGACGAATACGTCGTTGATCGCCGACAGCGGTTGAACTTCGATATCGGCTTTTACCTTGCCCTGTGCCGCGAAGGCGAGCGCCTCGGCCATATCCTTGCGTGTTCCAACAAACGAGCCGCGCACCGTGATACAGTTGGCGACCACGTCGAACAGCGGAAGCGGAAAGTCGCCCGGCGGCAGGCCGACCAGAACGCAGATGCCGTGCCGTCGCGTCATGGCGACCCCCTGGTTGAACGCGGCCAGTGAAGGTGCGGTGATCAGGACGCCGTGGGCACCGCCGCCTGTCGCCTCTTTGAGGTCCAGGATCGGATCGCCTTTGCGCGCATGGATCAGGACTTCGGCTCCAAGCGCCTGGGCGTGTGCCAGTTTGCCATCATCGACGTCGATCGCGCAGACCCGCAGTCCCATCGCCTTGGCATATTGCACGGCCAGATGTCCCAACCCGCCAACCCCGGAGATGGCAACCCATTCTCCAGGACGGACGCCGGTTTCCTTCAATCCCTTATAGGTGGTGACGCCGGCGCAGATGATCGGGGCCGCCTCGATAGCCGACAGGCCATCGGGAATGATCGCGACATAGTTCGGGTCGGCAAGAATATATTCTGCGAACCCGCCATTTTGGGTGTAGCCGCTGAACTGCATCTCAGGACAGACGGTTTCCCAGGCCGACAGGCAATATTCGCAATGTCCGCATGCAGAATACATCCAGGGTACGCCTACCCGATCGCCTAGATTGACGATGGTGACGCCAGCGCCGATTTCAGCGATGATGCCGATGCCTTCATGTCCTGGAATGAAAGGCGGAGTCGGTTTTACCGGCCAGTCGCCCCGCGCGGCGTGAAGATCGGTATGACACACACCGCACGCCTCTGTACGAATGAGAATCTGGCCCGGCCCAACCGCTGGAATTTCCCAGTCTCGAAGAGTCAGAGCTTCGCCGAACGTTTCCACGACAGCTGCCTTCATCATATGCGACATAGAAAATTCCTTCATGATGCAGTTTGATCGTCGGACGTGGTTGATCTCCGCCTGTTTTCGCGGATCACCTTTTGATTTGCAGGCGGTGCGAGGGGACGGCATGCCGCACGTACGTCGATGCAATGACCGCCTGAGCTTCAGTCAGGCTGCTGGATCTGATCCAAAGGGTCCCAAACACGCCGTCAATATGGTGACCCTCTAGACAATAGCGCGGTCCATGCGCAGGCTCGGGAAACACGTAGCTTAGTGCGAGAGACGCATCCGGGCCGGGCGCTAAAGGCAGGCCTTGAGACGAACTACAATATCCCGGCGTTTTCAGCCCAGAAGATGTTGACCGCCATCGACCGGAATAATCGTCCCTGTGATGTGCCGCGCGGCATCACTTACCAGAAACGCTGCCAGGGCACCGACGTCGGCGATATCGACAAGCTGGCGTGAGGGTGCCGCCGCTGCCGCACGGTCGAGCAGTTCATCGAAACGATCGATGCCGCTGGCGGCGCGCGTGCGGATAGGGCCTGGCGATATCGCATTGACCCTGATGCCCGCTGGCCCCAGTTCTGCGGCCAGGTAACGCGTCGAGCTCTCCAGCGCAGCCTTAACCGGTCCCATCAGATTATAATTCTCGACTACCCGTTCCGAACCGTAGAAGGTAACGGTGAGCAGGCAACCGCCCTGGGTCATCAGCGACTCGACCAGCCGCGCCATGCGGATGAAGAAATGACAGGACACGTCCATCGCCATGGCGAAACCTTCGGCCGAGCAATCGACGACGCGGCCGTGAAGATCCTCCTTGGGCGCGAAGGCGATCGAGTGGAGGAGAAAATCCAGACTGCCCCATCGGGAACGCACGCGGTCGATCAATGCCTCAAGCTCACCGGGAACGCGCACATCGCAAGGCGCGATCCAGTCGACCTCTAGCCGATCGGTGACGATGCTGACGAAGGGCTTTGCCTTTTCGTTCACATAACTCGCGGCCAGGACAGCGCCCGCCGACGCGAACGCACTGGCGCATCCGGTCGCGATGCTGCTGTCATTGGCGATACCGATGACAAGCCCGCGCTTGCCGTCCAGATTGATTATCCCGGTCATGGCGTCAGGCTTTCCGTTCTGGTTTTTGCAATCAAGGCGGCGCTGTGGGTGGCGATCATATGTTCTTCGTCCGTCGCGATGATTCGTACCTTGATGGCACTGCCTGCCAGGCTGATGACATCGTCGCCGCGCGCGTTGGCATCGGGATCCATGACCACGCCCAGCCACGACAGGCCGTAGCAAACGGCGGCGCGGACGGCTGCCGAATTCTCGCCGATGCCGCCGGTGAAGACAATTCCGTCGAGACCGCCGATCACGCTGGTGAGCGCGCCGGTTTCTCGCACGATCCGGTAAACGAACAGTTCGATGGCCTCTCGTGCGGATTGGAGGTCGGATCTTGCTTCCAGATCGCGCATGTCGCCCGACAGGCCCGACACCCCGAGCAGCCCGGACTGCTCGTACAGCAGATGCTGAATATCTGTCGGAGTCATGCCCTTCGTCTGTTGCAGATAGAGCAGGACGCCGGGGTCGAGGGTGCCGCACCGCGTGCCCATCATCAGCCCGTCGAGCGCGGTAAAGCCCATGGTCGTGTCAATGCTCTGACCATCGCGGATGGCGCACAGGCTCGCGCCATTGCCGAGATGGGCGACCACCAGTCGGCCACGCGCCATGTCCGGGTCGATCCGCGCCAGCAACCGCGCGCCATATTCGTAGGACAGGCCATGAAAGCCGTAGCGGCGTACCCCTTCCTTTTCCAGCGCGCGGGGAATGGCGAACCGGGTCGCTACCGGGGGCTGATGCGCGTGGAAGGCGGTATCGAAGCAGGCGACCTGGGGAAGGTCGGGCCTGGATTGGCCGATGCCACGGATCGCTGCCAGATTATGCGGCTGGTGGAGCGGCGCAAGCGGATTGAGCGCCTCCAGGAGGCTGAGGGTTGCGGCATCCACCAGCACGGGCTCGGTGAAATCGCGTCCACCATGGACGACGCGATGGCCTACGCCCATGAGATGATCGGGCCGAATATGCGCATCGACCCAGTCGAGAACTGCGGTCAGAAAGGCTTCGTGGCTATGCCCTTGCGCCTTGTCCCAGTGCCGTTCGCTGAGAGTCCGGCCGCTGGTGTCGCGCACGATCATATGGGGCGCTGTCCCGATGCCTTCGACTATGCCGTGGGCGATCCGCACCGGAACATGTCCAGGACGTACATGCGCCAGCGCGAATTTCAGGCTCGACGACCCGGCGTTGAGGCTCAAAAGCACGTCCGCCATGTCAGGTGGCGGCCTGGGCTGCAAGGAGGCGCTGCCGTGCCATCAGCACGGCCAGCGCGCAGGATGCGATCCTCGTCCGTTCGCTATCGGCGCGACTGGTCAGGATGATCGGGACGCGCGCGCCCAGGACGATGCCTGCTGCATCGGCTCCCGCCAGGAAGGTCAGTTGCTTGGCGAGCATGTTGCCAGCTTCGATATCGGGCACGACAAGGATATCGGCGCAACCGGCGACCGGCGAGACAATGGCTTTGTCGCGCGCCGCTTCCGGGCTGACGGCATTGTCGAACGCCAGGGGACCATCGATCAGGCCGCCGACGATCTGGCCACGGTCGGCCATCTTGCAAAGCGCCGCCGCATCCAGGGTCGAGCGCATCTTGGGATTAACCGTTTCGACGGCGGCCAGAATCGCCACGCGGGGGAGATCGATCCCGATCGCATGGGCGAGGTCGATCGCGTTGCGGATGATGTCGGCCTTGTCCGCCAATGTCGGTTCGATATTGATGGCGGCATCGGTGATCAGCAGCGGCCGGGGATAGGACGGCACATCCATCAGATAGATGTGGCTCAACCGCCGATCGGTGCGAAGGCCCGTGTCATTGGCCATGACCGAGCTCATCAGTTCGTCGGTATGCAGCGAACCCTTCATGAGCAGTTGCGCTTCTCCCGATCGTATCAGCGCGACGGCCTGCGCGGCAGCCGCATGGCTGTGGGCCGTATCGACCATGCGGAAATCGGAAATATCAACGCCACATGCCGCAGCAGTTGCCCGGATCTTCGGCTGGGGACCGACCAGGATCGGCGTGATCATGCGTCGGCGCGCGGCGTCCGCCACGGCCAGCAGTGATGACGCATCGCAGGGGTGGACCACCGCAGTCAGGATCGGTTCGCCGTCAGCGACGGCTGCCAGCAGCGCGCGATAGCGATCATGCCGCGCGATCTTAACGTCCGGCAGGTTGATCTGCGCCCGCCGCACCTTTTCCGTGGGCGCTTTCACCTCAGCCTGTCCGACGATGACGTCTTCACCATGCTGATTGACGCAACGGCAGTCCAGCATCACCCGATGATGTTCGGCCTGCTTCTCTGTGACCGTCACGGTCGCCGTTATCGTATCGGCAACACGAACAGGGCCCAAGAAGCGCAGGCTCTGGCTAAGATAGACCGTGCCCGGTCCCGGCAGTTCCATGCCCAGCACGCTGGAAATCAGGCCGCCGCCCCACATGCCGTGCGCGATGATCGATTGGAAGATGTCGGTTTTCGCGAATGCCGGGTCCATATGCGCGGGATTGACGTCGCCGGACACCAGCGCGAACAGTTCGATATCCTGACCGGTCAGCTTCTTTGCGATGCTCGCGCTGTCCCCGATGGCGATCTCGTCAAAGGTGCGATTTTCGATCATGATGACGTCTGGCATCATCAATGCTCCAGCACATAGTGACCGGGTGCCGTGCCCAGGGACGCGATGCCCATTGCGCTGGATTGGGGCGGCAGGCAGTCCTGTACGCTGCTTTGGTCCGCCAGCCATGCCGCCCAAGCGGGCCACCATGAACCTGGCGTTTCAGTCGCTTGCTCGATCCAGGCATCCGGGCCGACATAGCTGTCGCCTTTTGCCCGCCTGCTCGCGCCATAGTGCCGGTGATGATGCCCCGGTTCGCTGATGATACCCGCATTATGGCCACCGGACGTCAGTACGAACGTCATGTCGCCTGCATTGAGCAAATGGATTTTGTAAACAGAGTGCCAAGGCGCGACATGATCGGTCTCTGTGCCCACGACGAAGAAGGGAACGTGAATGTCGGCGATCGAAACCGGCTGACCTCCAACCTCGTAACGCCCTTCGGCCAGGTCATCGCGCAGATACATGGCGCGCAGATATTCGCCGTGCATCCGTGCTGGCATGCGGGTGGTATCCGCGTTCCAGGCCATGACGTCGTTCGGTTTATCGGCCTTGCCCAACCAATAGACATTGAGCAGACGCGACCAGATCATGTCACGCGATCGCAGCAGGGTGAAGGCACCCGCCATCTGCGATCCGTCGAGATAGCCCTCGACCGCCATCAGGTCTTCGAGGAAAGCCACTTGGGCTTCGGTCGTGAACAGTTGGAGTTCGCCCGCTTCATCGAAATCCGTCTGCGCGGCCAGCAGGCTGATGCTTGCGAGGCGTTCGTCCCCGTCACGCGCCATGGCGGCCGCTGCGATCGCGAGCAGCGTCCCGCCCAGGCAATAGCCGCACGCATGGATTTTGGCGTCGGGGCATATTGTTTCAACCACGTCGAGCGCGGCCATCAACCCTTCGCTGCGATAGGCATCGAAGGGCATGTCTGCCATCTCGGCACCCGGATTACGCCAGGATATGCAGAAAACGGTGTGTCCCTGCTGCGTCAGATAATGGATCAGCGAATTATGCGGCGAGAGGTCCAGAATATAATATTTCATGATCCAGGCCGGCGTGATCAGCACCGGTTCGCGCCTCACCCTGCTCGTCGCGGCATCATATTGGATCAGTTCGATCAATTCGTTCCGAAAGACGATGGTGCCCGGCGTAATGGCAACATCCTTGCCCGGCACGAAGCGGTCGCTGTCAGGCGCCGTCGCGCCACTCGCGGCAAGCGCAGCGTCATGACGGTAATTCAGGAAGCCGCCAAGAAGATTGGTCCCGCCCGAAGCCCAGCTTTCTGCCAGGACGCTCGGATTCAGCCAAGGCATATTTGCCGGCGAAGCGATGTCGAGCCATTGTCCGGCGAGATAGCTAACAATGCGCTCATTGGCCGGACTAACACCGGGCAAGCCCTTCACCGCATCCTGCATCCATAACTGAGCCAGGAGAAACCCTTGCGCGAACAGCCGAAACGGCATGGCCTGCCACGCCGGCGCGGCGAAACGATGGTCGCCGTCTGCGGCCGTTATCATTTCTGCACCCAAAGCGGCATTCCCCAGCCGACCGACATGAGCGATCGCGTTGAGCGCAATTTCGGCCCGGCGGAACGGCGCGTTGGCCAGGTGCGATGACCAGTCGAACAGGGCATTGCCGATCGCGATGGGCGAAATGCCGCCGGTGAATTTGGCTTGAGTGCCATGCAAGCGCCGATCCATGGCGGCAAAGCTCGATCCGGCACGCACGGCCGGAATGGTGATGTTCATGATTTATGTCGCCTGTTCGTCGATCGCCAAAACGGGGACGACACGGGGAATTGATGGGCATCGCAATGGCGACGCCGGGATCAGGATTCAGATTGTAGGCTGCAACTGGCCGTCATGCTCGGGATAAGGCGCTATAGAGCGGTCGACCGGTGGGCACCCTCCCAATATACTGGCAAAGCCGTGATTTACGTCACGATGATGGGCTTCGTCGTCGCGGACGACCAGCACGACATCCCGCAACGTGGCATCGTCGGCCAGTTTCCAATAATGTTTTGCGATGGCCGGGGCAGCGACGTTGGGCGAACGCCCTTCGTCGATCTCCTGCAGATAGAGCGTGTAGCTCGTCACCGCCTCTTCCTCGAAATATCCAACGACGCGGTGCGCCGTCCGCCGCGAAAGAAGATACAGAACCGAAAATCCGACGAGAAACACGCCTTGCACGCCCAATATGACCATACGCTCGAACCAGGTCGGCCTGGCGATCTCGATGAAGGTCATCAGATGCATCCGCTCGTTTTCGGCCTCCTCCATCAGCGTGCGAATCCATCCGTCATCATCGCGCATCCGGCGAAGGCAACTGAGATGGGTGAACATGGCGCCGACCATCCCCGGCACGGCGGCGACCGTTTCAAGCACGATCGCGCGATGACCATAGCGCTTTGCGAAGAAGGTATCGGCGCTGAACCGGAGCAATTTGGTAAAGCCCAAGGCGAAGCGGTCCGAAAATCCGTGGGGCTTGTGATGGATTACAGGTTGGGCGTCCCGCTCATAGGCCAGGGCGAGCGCATCGGGGACCAGGATTGTGTTGGTCACAGGCTTTGCTCCGCCACCGCTGGGGTTTGCAATGGCCGAAGAGACGTCTTGAGTATGAGCAACGTAGGGTCTCCGGGGCAGGAAGACGCGTGCCAACCCATATCTCTCTCAAGCTCGATAGCCTGATGGTTGCTCCGGTTCTCTATGGATTCAAGGGTCCGTATGCCCTTCGACGCGGCAAAGCGTGCGACATGCTCCAGCAGCATCCAACTGATCCCCCGACCTTTGAAATCGGCGCGAATGGCAATGGCGACTTCGGCCGTTTCCATCGTCTTGTCGGCCGCCATCATGGCGGTGGCAAGGATGCGCCCGGTCAAAGGCTCGATCGCCAGGAAGTTTTCCGTGGCGTTATGGTCGACCGAGACCAGCGCCATCAACTGGCTATGGCCGACCTTCTGGACGGCGGACAGGAAGCGAAACCGTAGATCGTCCTTGTCGACATCTTCGAAGAAGGCCCCAAGCGCCGGTTCATCCGACAGCGCGGCAGTACGAACATGAAAGGCAAAGCCGCTTCGTGTAACCAGATCTACGTTCCAGCAGAGTGCAAGGGCGTCGGGGCTATGGGTTGAGATGTCAGGCACTATGCTGTCGTCGGATTGGGTCAAATGACGAGTCCTTCTGGAACGCTGCTCGGTTGCGCCGAATGATATGGATGGCTGTTTAGCCGACGAGCGCCTGGCCGGTCAGGCTCGGGAAACACGTAGGGCGGCCGCCTAGGTGACGGTGACCGAACTGCGTTGCCATTTGGCGACCGCCCACTTGGTTACTTCGGTCACCACCAACGTCGCGGCGGTTGCGGCAAGGCAGAACAGCAGCGTGTCCCGGCTGACGGGTGCCGTTCCCAGCAGATTGCCCAGCGGGCCCCAGAACATCGCTGCCAGTTGCAGGCCAAGGGCACCTGCAACACCCAGAAGCAACCACGGGTTGGAGAATAGCGGCTCGCGATACAATGGTCGCCGCTCGCTGCGCATGCACAGCACATAGATGTTCTGAAACAGGACGACCATCAGGAGCACGCCATTCTGGATGTCAGCTAGGGGCAGGCCTTGCGTCTGCATCCTGTAGGCCATCAGCAAAGCAAGAACGGTCATGGTCAGGGCAGGTGGGATCATCAGCGCAAAGGCGCTCCGGTCAAGCAGCGGCGTCGTGGGAGGCCTCGGAGCCTGCTTGAGTTCGTCGCCTTCTCCGCGCCCGAAGCCCAGCATGACGTCCTGAGCGCCGTTGGTCACCAGATTGAGCCACAGCAACTGCACGGCGGTGAGCGGCATGGGCAGACCGGTGGCGACCGCGCCCAGGAACATGGCTATTTCGGCAATGCTCGTCGTGATCAGGAAGATAACGATCTTGCGGACATTGGCGTAGGTGATGCGGCCTTCTTCGACGCCCGCGACGATCGACGCGAAGTTGTCGTCGGCCAGGACAAGGTCGGCAGCACCCCGTGCCACGTCGGTGCCTGCCAACCCCATGGCGACGCCGATATGCGCTGCATGAAGCGCTGGCGCGTCATTCACGCCGTCGCCGGTGACAGCGACAAGCTCTCCGCTGTTCGCCAGTATTTCAACGATGCGCAGCTTCTGGTGAGGCTCGATACGGGCGAACACGCGCCCTTTGAGAACCAGCGCCGCCAGTTCGTCAGGTTGGTCGGCAAGTTCCCTCAGATGGGTGCCCGTCACCACCTGATCCTGTTCCGCCTTTATGCCCAGCTGACGAGCAATGGTAAGTGCAGTGCCCGGATGATCGCCTGTCACCATGCGCACGCCGATCCCAGCTTCCCCACAGTCTGCTATGGCCGCAGGTACTTCCGGGCGGACAGGGTCGATGAGGCCGATCCAACCGAGCAGAACCAAGTGTTTGGGGTCCGACAGATCCACTTGGCTGCCTGCGCCGTCCCTGGACGCCGCCAGGGCGAGAACACGAAATCCGGCACTGGCCATATCGGCAGCCTTGGCCGCAGCTGCGTTCGATACTGGGTCGCACATCGGCAGCACCGTTTCCGGCGCGCCTTTCACATAGACCCGTCGCCCATCTGCTTCCTGAACGGCCGCACCAGAATATTTGCGCGCCGGTTCGTAGGGGAGCAGGTCCGTCCGGGGGAGCCTGCCGATCGCATCGATGTCCACCCCGCCGTCACGGGCAAATCGCAGGAAGGCGGTATCCACCGTGTCGCCAATCAATGTGCCTTGCGCATCGATAGACGCCTCATTGCAGATGGCGCTTCCACTCCTGATAGCGGCTAATACTGACGATTGGGCGGACCAATCGGCCCGATCGTGAGCATTGGCCACCATCGTGCCGTCGGGAAGGA
>Ga0163161_10004087_pt1 | contig 10209 bp, 10 predicted proteins | sample S45metaG_FD_129847 | JGI IMG/M metagenome (GOLD analysis project Ga0163161, IMG submission 129847) | Switchgrass rhizosphere microbial communities from Kellogg Biological Station, Michigan, USA - S4-5 metaG | ecosystem: Host-associated > Plants > Roots > Rhizosphere > Soil | place: USA... | reverse complement strand
GCTTGTGAGAAATAATAAAGGAAGTAATGCCAAAAGGCGTTTGAAGAAAATTTTCATGATTTACGTTTAGAGTACAAATTTACTTAAATTTAGTTTTAATTATCACATTGTGAAGATATTTCCACAACTAAATTCTGCCTTTGAGATAATCTTGTCTCAACTCCTCATCTAACTTCTCAATGGCGTAACGAAGACATGTTCTTGGCATTTTTTTGTAATGCTGATTGAGATACGTGATCAATTCAGCTTCGTTTTTATTTCCCATTTCCCGCAAAAGCCAACCGTTTGCTTTGTGCATGAGATCGTGTGGATGAAGTAAATTTTGAGTTACAAATTCTTTAGTTAAATCAAAAGAACCTTTTTTTATAAAATGCATTGTTCCGACCACGGCAATCCTTTTATGCCACATTTCGTCAGAATCTGCAAGCTTTCTCAAAAGGCTTTCTTTCTGATTTTCAAAAGAATATCTCCCTAAAATCTTGTAACAGCTCGTATCAACCAAATCCCAATTATTGATGAATTGAAGATGATTTAGATAAAATTCAACAATCTCATCTTTTACACTTTGCTCTTTTGTTTTTTCAAATTTTGAAATGAGCATAAACAAAGCAGTCAATCGATGTTCGTGGATTGGTGAAGAAAGCAATTCACTCAACTCTTCTAAAGAAATTTTTGAGAAATATTCTTTTGCAATTTTCCTCTGTTCAGGAACAATTACTCCAATAAATTGGTCACCTTCTCCATATTCACCTTTTCCGGTTTTGAAAAATCTTGGAAAAAAGACCGCTTTTTCTGGAATTGAGAGAGTCTGTAATGCGTTCTTTATGTCTTCAACAATATTATTGATCATCTTTATAAAAATCTTTATGATGTATTGTTTTCACAAAAAACAGGTGTGTTCCATTCTTAAAAATATTAAGCCATGATCCATCAGGCAAAACTGTTGTGTCAAAATCTATCCCTCTTGAAAATATTCCTGAATAATTTTCTACAGCAAATAATTGATCTGAAAAATTAGTAACAACTATTGGAGATACATCCAATTTTCCCGTTCCACTATTTTTTATTGTCTGATATAAAACATATGATTGAGATGAGTATAGATCACTTTTACTTTCATCCCCAATTTTAGAATACAATAATTGTAAATCCTCAAGAAGTTCTTTGTTTAAAGGATTTTTGGAATAAAGAATTAACGCTTTTTCCAAAATTTCATTTGCCTTTTTTATAGAGATATTTCTTTTAGAAAATTTAGTAATTTCATCTAATTTTTTGTTAAATTCTAACCTGTTAAAACCATAATCCACATAATTATTGCCGTAATAAACGTAATTAAGTTGTTCTGAACTCAGAGATTTAGGATTGGTTTTAAATATTTCCAGATTATCATAATAATATTTCTGAGGATTTTCGGTGACGTTTTTTTTGATTTCCTCAACGTTTATCTGGCAAAAACTTATTCCATAAATTATTAAAAGTAAAAAAGATAATATTTTTTTCATTTCTGATATTAAAAACCTGAACTACAATTGATTAATTACTTTCTTCTAAAGCTATGCTTTCCAGCTCTTTTTCTTCATCTGCAATTTTCTTGGGATTGGCAACTTTAGCAATCGTAAGCCCCTGAACGATAATTGAAAACACCACCACACAGTAAGTAATACTTAAAATAGCATTACTATATTCATTTTTCGGAATAGACATTGCCAAAGCAATCGAAACGCCACCACGAATTCCGCCCCAAAAGAGAACTTTTATCGTTTGTGGACTAAATCTCGTTCTGAAAGACATAAATTTTGTAGGCCCCCAAATGGAAATAAATCTTGCAACCAAAACAACAACAATTGCCAATAATCCCGGAATAAAGTAATGATTTAAATCTTTGATCATCAATAATTCAAACCCGATGAAAAGGAATAAAACGGCATTGAGAATTTCATCAATCAGTTCCCAAAATTTAATTAAATAATCCTGAGTGATCGATTTCATTTTAAATTTAACATTAAAATTACCCATGAATAATCCCGCAGCAACCATTGTCAAAGGTCCGGAAACGTGCATCTGTCTTGCAACAAGATAACCTCCCATCACAACTGCAAGTGTGACCAAAACAGAGATAATATAATCATCAACTTCACGCATTAATCTTGAAGTTACCCAACCCAATAGAACTCCTAGAAGCAATCCTCCACCTGCTTCTTTTATCAATAAAATGGTGATATTTTCTACACCCAAATCGACTTCGCTACCAATTGCAAGTTCTAAAACCACTGTAAAAATGACTACCGCCATACCGTCGTTGAATAATGATTCACCGGCAATTTTCGTTTCCAGTGATTTTGAAATATTAGCCTGCTTTAAAACACTTAAAACCGCAACCGGATCTGTAGGAGAAATCAATGCTCCAAATACTAAACAGTAAATAAATGGAATCTTTAGACCAACCAAAGGCAAAAGATAAAACATCCCAAATCCAACGATAAAGGTAGAAATAATCACCCCTGCTGTTGAAAATATGAGGACTGGACGAAACTGCTCTTTTAAATCATTGATATTAATATGAATTCCTCCTGCGAAAAGAAGGAAATTCAGCATTGCTCCCATTAAAACCTCGGTGAAGTCGATACTGTTCATCAAACTGCTCAGATGACCGAATGTTTTTGGAAAAGAATTTTCACCAAATAAAACCAAAATGATAGAGATCACGATGGCAATGACCATAATTCCGATGGTGCTCGGAAGTTTTAAAAATCTGTAATTGATATATGCAAAAATGGATGCTAATACGATAAGCGCTGAAAATGAATAATATAATTCCAATGAATTGTTTTTTTTAAAAAATTAAGTCTAAATAAAGTACTTTGATATAAATTTTGTTGCCCGCTTTTTCCCAAACATCGATGACACCGTCTTTCAAAGGTTTTGAACCTCTTGTATAATCTTGTCCGATATTCATGACATTCATAAAAATGTATTCGTCGCCAACATTATTTACTTTAAAAGCGGTTTTCTCAGATTTTCCGTCACCTGAATTTTTGATGGCATCTGTAAGAAGTCTCAATTGTGCAATGTGATGTGAAAAATTGCTTATATCCTTAGTTTGATCATAAGCGCGAAGCAAAATAAGAATGACATCGAGATTGGTTGGATCTTTATTGTAAAGAATATTGCCAAGTCTTATGCAATCTGCGAAATTATTCTTTTTAAAAGCTTCAGCCAGACTTTTGAACTCTTCGCTGGTCTGGGAAACTTTATCTTTTAAGAAATTCCTTCCGTAATATAAATGCTGCGCTTCTATACTGTCGAGAGATTTTGGCAAGCCTTTAAATTTAAAAATAAGCTTTTCGTAGTTGTAGGGCGAACCTGAATTGCTGAGATTTTTCTCAATATTTTTCAAATCGAGCTTCATCTTTTGGCTAAATCCAAAAAACGGAAGAATAAGCAGAAAAACCAGGATTCTGTAATTCATTAATCTTCTTTTTCTGATGCTTGGTCTTCATCGTTATCAAAATATTCGAAAAGGAAATCGTTGTAAGGGAATCTTGAGATATGAATTTTCATCACCTCATCGTAGATCAGCCTCTTCATCTCAGGAAAATTTTCTTTCGTCAAAGCAGAAATGAATACTGCGGGATGTTTAGATTTATTCATCCACGTTCTTTTCCATTCTTCAAGAGAAACATTTTTGTTTGAGCCCGGTGTAAGGTCGTCTTCGTCTTTTTTCTCGTAACTGAAATCATCAATTTTGTTGAAAACCATGATCATTGGTTTCTGATGTGCATTGATTTCCATTAAAATCTGATTCACAGATTCGATATGATCTTCGAAACTTTCGTGCGAAATATCGACCACATGAATCAGAAGATCCGCTTCTCTCACCTCATCCAAAGTAGATTTGAAAGATTCTACCAACTGAGTAGGCAATTTTCTGATAAAACCAACGGTATCCGTCAAAAGGAAAGGTAAATTTCCGATAACCACCTTTCTTACGGTCGTATCAAGCGTTGCAAACAATTTATTTTCAGCAAAAACCTCTGATTTAGAGATCGCATTCATCAATGTAGACTTCCCTACGTTGGTGTAGCCCACCAAAGCTGCACGTACAACCTTTCCGCGGTTGTTTCGCTGAGTTGCCATTTGTTTGTCAATGACTTTCAGTTTATCTTTTAACAATGAGATTCTGTCACGGATGATCCTCCTGTCGGTTTCAATTTCCGTTTCACCGGGACCACGCATCCCGATTCCCCCTTTCTGCTTATCTAAGTGGGACCACATTTTGCTCAATCTAGGTAGCAAATATTGGTATTGAGCCAATTCTACCTGCGTTCTTGCGTAAGAAGTCTGTGCTCTCTGTGCGAAAATATCAAGAATAAGATTGGTTCTGTCGAGAATTTTTACTTCAATTTCTTTTTCAAGATTTTTGAGCTGAGAAGGAGACAATTCATCATCAAAAATGATTGTTCCTATCTCGTTTTCCTTTACATATTCCTTTATTTCCTGAGCTTTTCCGCTTCCTACAAAAGTCTTGGAATCTGGCTGAGTTAAATTCTGAGTAAAGCGTCTGTCTATTGTAGCGCCTGCCGTATGAGCTAAAAACTCTAGCTCATCCATATATTCCTGTAACTTATCAGCATCTTGATTTTGGGTAACAACGCCCACCAAAACTGCCTTTTCGTAACTATGCTGTTTTTTTTCTAACATGAAATTCTTTATAATTGATAAGATTTACAAGATAACATTTTTAATTTATAAATGCAAACCACTGTTTATACAGAGTGGTTTCACCCTTTTAATTCTAGTCCTTTTCCTCTGTTGGAAGCCTTTGTCTCCCAGTAACTTTACACCGTAATAATCTAATCGACAGATGATAACATCAAACGCTTTATTAACAAGAAATTTATCTTAACATGAAAAGAACATTTATCTACGGCTTCTTTTTGATTTTTTGCTCGGCTTCACAAGTCAATGCTCAAAAAGCAGTTCTTGCAACAGGATCAAACGCAACAGGAGGCAACGGCTCTGTTTCTTACAGTGTAGGGCAAATTGATTTTACCAGCAAAGGCACCGGCAATCAAATCATGGAAGGTGTACAGCAAGCCTACGAAATCATCACCCTTTCCACTACAGAAACGGCAGGCTCAGACAACAAAGACATTTTATTGTATCCGAATCCATTCAGAGATTTTTTGTTTGTGGATTTTACTACAAACGACTACCGGAATTCTGAATTTCAACTCTTCGATTCTTCCGGAAAACTTTTAAGACAAGACAAAATAAAAGAATCAAAATCAGAATTTAATTTTTCTGAGCTTCCATCTGCGATGTACATCATCCGAATCAATCAGAACGGAAAAAACATTAAAACCTTTAAAATCATTAAAAAATAATCATTATGAAAAAAATTTTACTCACCGTAGGAATGTTGCTTGGCTTTCACTTAGTTTCTGCCCAGGCTCCGGAAAAAATGAGCTATCAGGCTGTAATGAGAAATACATCCGGACAATTGCTTGCCAATCAGAATATCGGAGTGAAAGTCAGTGTTCTTCAGGGTTCACCTGCAGGAACAGTGGTGTATTCTGAAAGATTGACCGGAACAACCAACGTCAACGGGCTCGTCAGTCTGGAAATCGGTAGCGGAACCGTACTTTCCGGAACATATTCTACCATCAACTGGCCTTCAGGAAACTTTTATTTGAAAACAGAAACAGATCCTACAGGCGGGACATCTTATACCATCACAGGAACAAGTCAGTTATTAAGCGTGCCTTATGCCATGTATGCTAAAACTTCGGGCAGTTCGGGAGGAGGTTTTACTTTACCTTATACCGCAACAGTAAATAATGCCAATAATCTTTTCTCTATAACAAACGACGGAGACGGAACTTCTCTTGACGGAACGAACAATACCACAACTTCAAGTGTTGCAGCAGTAAGAGGAACGATTTCTAATGTTGCTCCGGGAGGATTTTCTTCTGCAGTTCGCGGAATCAACAACGGAACCGGAGGTTTAGGAATTGGTGTTTGGGGATTTCAAGCCGGAAGCGGATGGGGAGTTTATGGTGTTACTCCGAATGGTTTGGGCGTTTACGGAAATTCTTCAGGAGCAGGATATGGAGTTTATGCCAACAGTAATACAGGGACAGGACTTAATGCAACAAGTACGAATGGAATTGCGGCAAATATTTCAATATCAAATAACGCGAATAACAATAATGTTCTTAATGCCAATACTTTAGGAAACGGAACAGTGATCAACGTATCAAGTACAGGAGCAGGAGCAGGTTTAGTAAGTTCCACAGGAGCGGGATTTGCTGTGCAAGGAACTACCAATCAACAAAGTTCTACAGGACTTTATGGTGAAAACACAGGAAACGGAGAAGCTGTTGTCGGAATTACAAACAGCGGTATTGCCGGAGCCGTTGTAGGAAGAAATAACGGGGCAGGTTATGGCGTAAGAGGTTTTGTTTCAGGAAATACAACAGGAACCAGCATTGGAGTTTATGGTCAGGTTGGTCTTAACTCCGGTAAGGGAAGAGCTGGAAGATTTGAAAACACCAATACAGCGAATGACAATAATACATTTGAAGTAGAATCTAACAGTACAGGAAACATTCCTGATAATACTTCAGGAAACGTCGCTTCTTTTTTATCTAATAATACTAACAGCGTAAGTGCGGCAGTAAGAGGGGAAACCAAAAGTATATTCGGAAACTTCGGAGCAGCAGGAATTTTCGGAGTTTCTTCCGGAACGGGTGGTTTTGGCGGACTATTTTATTCTTCAAACGTCAACGGAAATGGGCGTGCTTTAGTTGCGCTTACCGATGGAAATGGTGATGCTGTCGTTGCCAACGCGGGAAAAGACGGTGATGCAATTGAAGCCAATGTTGACGGAGCAGGACGTGCAATCTACGGTTGGGTTCCTACTTTCAGCACAGGAAAAGCCGCCGAATTTAAAAATTTCAATACTTCAAATACATCAACTGCTCTTTCTTCTACGACATTAGGAAACGGTATTGCAGGAGATTTCTTTGTAGATAATACAAATGGAACTTCTCCGGCAGTAAAAGGAAAAGTAAATTCTCAGTTCGCCAACTTCGGAACAGCGGGTGTTTATGGCGAATCAGCAGGAACAGGAGGTTTTGGAGGTTTATTTTATGCAAGTAATGCTTCAGGAAACGGACCTGCATTAATTGCTCTTGCCAACGGAAACGGAAACGGGATCACCGCCAATGCAAAAAACTCCGGTGATGGTGTGGAAGCAACAGTTGACGGAACAGGTAGCGCAATCTACGGTTGGGTTCCTAATTTCGGAACGGGTCGTGCAGCTTATTTCAGAAACTTTAATACAGCAAATTCTCAGGCAGTAGTTTCTGTAACCAATGCAGGAACAGGAACGGGAGTTTTTGTAAATCATACCGGAGCTTCAGGAAACATCGCTGTTTTTCAGAGCGCAAATGCCAATGTTGCCAGAATCAATAAAGCCGGAACAGGTTTCTTTAACGGTGGTACACAAAATAGTGGTGCCGATTTAGCAGAAGCATTCGATGTAGAAGGAAATATCTCTGAATACGAAATGGGTGATGTTTTGGTAATCTCCACAAGCAGCGACAGAGCGGTAGAAAAATCATCAAAACCCTACTCTACTTTAGTTTCGGGAGTTTACGCTACAAAACCAGGAGTTCTTTTAACTGAAGAAAATGTAGATGCTGATCTGTCAGGAAAAGTTCCTATGGGTGTGATTGGAGTGATCCCTACTAAAGTCTGTCTTGAAGGTGGAAAGATCAAAAGAGGTGATCTTCTGGTAACCTCATCAAAACCCGGAGTTGCCATGAAAGCCAATCCTAAAAAAGTAAAAATAGGACAGGTTCTCGGAAAAGCGCTTCAGGATTACGATCAAAACTCAATCGGAAAAATACAAGTATTCGTTAACATTAAATAAAATTATCATGAAATCATTATATATCATCCCGTTTCTACTATTAAGTGTAACTTTCTACGCACAGGAAAATAAATCTGCCGAACTTCAGGATCAGGAACAGGTTTTGAAAGATGCCAAGAAATTTGAGAAGGAAATGCTGAAACAAAACGAAGCAAAAGTTCTTAAAAAAGAAAATGTTTTAGCCTCTGAACAGGGACAAGAAGTAAAACAACAAACTCAAACAGCACAGAGGGAAAATAATCAGGGGAAACTATTACCCAATACGGCAAGTTTTGAAGAAGTTTTAGCCACAATTCCCAACAGAAAATCTCGTAAAGCAGGTGTTGCAGTAAATAATCCTGCAAAAGTTCAGGGTTTGCCCAACACAGCAACTTTGGAAGAAATTAAAAAAACGATTCCTAGAGATTAAGACTGATAATCGTTAAAGTATTTTAAATAAATAACCTTCCGAAATTGGAAGGTTATTTTATTGTTGGTCTATTATTATATTTTGTTTCGTTACATCTTTGAATCCCACCAATTCTTTTTTACATATCTTAAACAGAAGGATTCACAGGAGTTCCTGATGACGAATTATCAGTTCTGTTAATCAGCAGCTTATTGTACTGATCTGTCAACGCATTCAACTGATTGATCACGGTAATATAAGGTGACGGCGCTGTTTCTACCAATAGGTGAAGCGCATCTATTCTGTCTCGCAATGCATAATATGCCGTGTTGGTTTCCTCTCTTTTTAATTTAATGGTTTCCGGACTTGCGTCTCCGTATTCCTGTGTACGGGAAAGATATTTTGCATTAAATTCTTCATTGGCGGTTTTCAGTTCTGCTACCCATTCTGCAATTCCGAAAAATGTGATGGCATCTGCAAGTTCAGGTTTGTTTTCCCAGTCGCGGAGAAGATTGTTGAGCGTTGCGGTTTCTGCCATGTAATTAAGGCGCGAAATTCCGGTGCCATAAAGTTCTAAATTGTTAAGAAGCAATTGGGCGTTTTGCTGTTTGTCTGTTTGGTAGTGATAGCTATGAGCTGTAAGGAAATAATTGATCCCAATAATTGCTTCGTCTCTTCTCTCATCCAACGTCATAAGTTCCTGAGTTTTGTCACTTGCAAGAGCTTTTTTGTAAAGGGCTTCAAGTTCTGTTGTTTTGGTTGTAAGAGCTGTAAATTTCGTCTCAATCTCTAACTGTGTGGGATTATTCAGATTGATAAGTCCTAAATAGTCTTTAATGTATTGCAGATATTATGCATTACGAAGTAATTTTAGTTCGATTGTGTTCATATTTTTTTAAAATGTTTTGTTTCTTTTTCCGGAAACCTTCCCACCTACTGTGGGAAGGTTTCCCTCTTACCGGAAAGTCTGCTGCGTGATGCAGGAAGCTTTCCGGTAAGGTAGAATGCTAGTTGCTGCCTTCTGATTTATTTTTCCAAAATTCTACTTGTTCTTTCAGTTCTATTATACGTTTTTCGTATTGTTCTACAAGTTTTTCAGATAAGAATGAATTTATCGTATTTATAGTTCCAACATTTTGAAAAGCAAAGCCACCCAATTGATCTAAACTGCTAAAGCTATTTGTTTCATCTGTTAAGAAATCCTCAGGTTTTACTTCTAAGATCTCACTAAGCTTTTCGATATGGGCAGCCCAAGAATGGCTTTCTCCGGTTTCTATTCTTGCGTATGCAGATTGCGAAATATGCATTTTTTCTGCCATATCATCCTGAGAAAAGCCTTTAGATTTTCTCAGTCTTTTTATTTTTTCTGCAACGTTGTTGGTCATCTTATTTATTTTATAAACAAATATAAAATAATTTTCGCTTACACTATTACCCGAAAATAGGGTAAAGTATGCAAAAACAGGTTTTGCCTCACAAAAAATATTTTTCACTTTTGTACGGTGAATTATTTATATATTTAATCCTTTAAAATTAACACATTCTATGAACAAAAAATTATTTCTCAGGCTTTGCCTGATGATGATAGCTTTGCTATCTTCCCAATCCTGTAGGCAGGATTTACTTCCCGAAAAGGAAACTTACAACAACAAGAGCGCATTTCAACTCACATCTACAAGAATCTCTTTAAGTGAAGCTAAGCACAAATCTAAACTCATTCCTGAGATTGCACAGGTAGAGAATAAATTAAGGACTTTTTCAAAATCAGATGCACATGGCAAAATTGTAAACTATGTTAATGGTGTTTCTATTGATACTGATGATGTGATCTACATCGAGAATGGTCCCAATTATCATACGTATACATTTAATATCAAAAAAG
>Ga0163161_10004086_pt1 | contig 10210 bp, 8 predicted proteins | sample S45metaG_FD_129847 | JGI IMG/M metagenome (GOLD analysis project Ga0163161, IMG submission 129847) | Switchgrass rhizosphere microbial communities from Kellogg Biological Station, Michigan, USA - S4-5 metaG | ecosystem: Host-associated > Plants > Roots > Rhizosphere > Soil | place: USA: Michigan... | reverse complement strand
GGAAACATGTCTATGATGAATTAAATAATCGAACTACAACCATCCGACCAGATGGACAGAAAATAGATTGGCTCACTTATGGAAGTGGACATGTCTATGGCATGGCTTTAAATGGTGAAGATGTTGTTAGCTTTGAACGTGATGATTTATATAGAGAGACATTACGCCACTATACAAATGGTCTTAGCCAACAACAACGTTATGATGAAGTTGGACGTTTAACTCAGCAATTAATGTTGAGTGGGCATGACAAAGGTTATCAGGCCCAAACTCAAAATAATGCCATCCAGCATACCAACCAATTAATTGAACGCTTATATCACTACGATAAAACAGGTGAATTAACGCTCATTAAGGATACTCGTCGTGGAACCATTCACTATAAATATGATCCTGTTGGGCGTTTATTAGAGGCAACCAGTAAGCTTGGTAAAGAGACTTTTAATTTTGACCCAGCAAGTAATATTATAGATCGATATAACAGTACCAAAGAGCAAACCTCACAGCACACTGCCACTGAAAAAGGTCTTGGTTATAACAGCTTAGTTAATAACGTCGTGCAGGAATATCTTGACCAACAATATCAATATGATGCTTTTGGGCAGCTGATTCGACAAAAGTCATCACAAGGTGATTTAAATCTTGAGTGGGATGTATTGGGACGTCTTGTTCGTAGCCGAAATAATCAATACACGGCGAATTATCGTTACGATGCTTTAGGCCGACGTATTCAAAAAAGAAGTAAGCATCACCATACAGGGCAAGAACAAAATATTATTTATGGTTGGGATGGTGATACTTTAGCTTATGAATCTAGTGCTGATATAACTAAACACTATTTCTACGAAAAAGACAGTTTTGTACCTTTGTTGCAAGCGGCGTATCGCCACTCAATTGAGCTACATCAAACCCAAGACTGGACAGAAAAAACATATAGTATTTATAAAGATCCATTGTGGAATACAGTAAAACAAAGCCAAGGCTTTGATAATGTATGGTTCTATCACTGCGACCACTTAGGCACACCGCAAGAAATGAGTAACCAGACAGGCGCCATTGTCTGGAAAGCTCAATATAAAGCTTGGGGTGAGTGTAAGGTAGAACAGGCTAAATCAGATTTCTTTGAAAAGTCAGAAATTATTAGCAATAACATCCGTTTCCAAGGTCAGTATTTTGATGGCGAAACAGGGCTTCATTACAACCGTTATCGTTATTATTCGCCGTATGTAGGACGGTTTATTAGTAAAGATCCGATTGGGTTGTTAGGTGGATATAACCTTTATCAATACGCTCCTAGTCCTGTTGGTTGGATTGATCCACTTGGATTAATGTCAGAATGGCAAAGGAACTGGGAAGCTGTACATGGAAAATTACCGGAAGGTTATCAAGTACATCATATTATTCCTAAAAACACTGCATCAGTAACTGCAGCGAAAAAATTATGTTCGAGTTTTGATGAGCATAATATAGATAACTTAATTGCTTTACCTAAAGATGCGTATGTCCCACAAAAGACAGGAGCAGGATTCGGTAAAACAACGCATTATGGATATCATGCTGGTTATAATGAAGCCGCAACAGCAGCAATAGGAGTCGCTTCTAGAATGAAATCTGGTCTATCTGGATGTAAAAGATTAGCTGTTATACAAGCAGCACTTAAAAAACAATTACAGGCTGGTGGGCAGACTATTTATGGGAATCAACACCCTAATGGAACTGCTGGTGTAGAAAAAGATTGGAAAAATACAGTTAGAAATCATGTGAGAGGCAAATAAATGAAAAGTTGGGATCAAGTGACTAAAGATGCTAGTGATTTTATTTCATTCTTAGAACAAGGAAATTTCTTTAATAAACCATTTCAGATGAGTGGAGATTATAAAATCATTACTGATGCTAAGGTTGGTATCAATTATGCTACGAATGATGACTTTGATACTTTTGATGAGTGGGAAACTGTAACGGATACGCCCAACGTATTTCCAGATGATTTTGAATGGAGTGATAAAATTAAATATAAGTTAAAACAGAATAATTATTTTGATTTTGAACAAAAAGAATTTAATGGTGCTAAAGAAAAATGGGTTTATGGGGAAGCTTGTATACTTACTGAATTAATGTACAGAGATATAGGGATTATTTTTCAGTGTTATGCGAATGATTATTTCCCAGAAATCTGGAAAAAAATTCTTGAAGTCTATTTAAATGGTGGGTTTCCATGTGGTTGGGATGATCATCTACCTAATGGTAAATTAGTAGTTTACTCAAATAACTGACTTATTTTTTGTTTTATGAAAAGTATAAGGTTTATAATGCTTATACTTTTCATAAGTGTTAATTAAATTTGGAATGAATAAAATTAAAAAATCTATAAGCTTGTGGCATCTTGATGATAACTATTTGTCTTTTTTAGGTAAATTTTAAGAAATAGAAATTACACCCGATATTATAATTTTTGGATATGAAACAACATTAAAAGAAAATCAATATCTTCATGAAAATTATCCTGAAATAAGTGAGAAGGCTTGGGTGATTGGTCGTACAGGTCAAGGTGATGAGTGGTTTTTAGATAAGTCAAAAAATAATATCTTGTTTTATGATCATAACCAAGGAGAGTATTTGCATGCTAATCAGTTTCTAGATATGAAAATTAATTTTGAAAACTTTCTTAAAATGGCATTTTCTTATCAGAAACTTGAAGAAGAATTGGATATGCATGAAGAGCTTAATGAAGTTGAACAAGATCAATTTAAGAAATTAGTCAATTCTATTAATGAGGATTTATATGAAAGATATCCATTTAAATATTTTTAAATTTTTTACCAATTCACACAAAATTTGGGATTCTTTCATCTCGCACTGATTTTTGGTTAAATGAGTTTAAATTTAATCCACAAGGCAATAATTTGGAAGTTGATTTAACATTTAGTCAGATTAAAAAAGATGAAAAGGGTAAAAGTTTTAAATCTTCTGAGTTGTTATCAATTGTTTTTACAAATGTGAATAATTTTAAAATGTTTCAATATGATGATTTTGAGCATATTTATTCGCATAAATCCAATTCAAATTTAGACTATACAAATTATGACAAGAATGGCTTGAATCTCTATCTTTTATGGACATATGATCACTGCTTTGAAATATATGCGAAAGGTTATTCTTTCTTACCAACTGTAAATGATAGGAATGTAAGTTAATTAGAAATAGGTTATATAGAATTTTATTTAAATCTGTGAGTTTATTAGAAATAACTGAAAACAGTGATGATTCAAAGTTATTGGATTTGAGTTGTGATCAAGATGAAATTACATTGACTATAGCTCATGATTATTTTGATAAAATTATTCGTATCACTTTTCCTTTTCAAAACTTTTTTAGTAGTTTTTCGAGTAAAAGTGATGGTATATGTTTTTTATCTATTGAAAATATAAAAGACACACTAAATGTAAAAAATGGAGTTTATATTCCTTCTACAGATTTTGGTGATTTTATGTATGATGTGAGAGAAGGTAATAGCAGTGGATATGGTTTGAGAGAAAGTAAATTTAAAATTTTTTTTAAAGTTATAGGAAGTTTTAAAGTAGCCATTCCTGTTGAAAATTTTGAAAAAATTAAAATTGAATTTTTAAGTAATTAATAGATAAATTTTTAAAAGTATTAGTCTGGCTAATGCTTTTAAAACTTAAATAATTCTTAGGTGTATTTTAATGTATAGTTAAAATATTCATAACTTTTTTAACTAACTTGTAGGTTTTGTGAGCTTTTATACAATTTATCAGTCTGAGTATATTAATAGAGATTTTTCTTTTGACTTGAAAGGGAAGCAAGAAATTATTGTTGATTATTTTAAATTTGATTTAAGTGATAACTTTTTAAGAAATCCTAGAATAAATTTAGATTATGATAATATTTTTTCTGATCAATTAAATGAGATATTAGAGACTGATTTTTATTATTCATCTTCTGGAATTTTACTATTTTCAAAAAGATTTTTTAATGAAATGAAGGAAATTCTTAAAGGTGAATGTGATTTCTATAAGTGCTATGTGAGGAATGAAGAGGCAGATATTTATGCTATGTATATTAAGAGGAAAAACAATTTATTAGATGAAGATGACTTCATAAAAAAAGATCTTGCAACAGATGACTTTTTTATTGCTAGAGATACGGATAAACCTTATATCTATGTAGTAAGTCAAAAATTTGTAGATACTATTAATAAATTTGAATTAAAAATAAATTTCTTGGAATACTAAAAAATTAACAATTTTTAAAAGTGAATTAATAGCGTAAGTTGTTAATTCATTTTTATATATTTATCACGAATATCATTTTCATCCACTAGTGTATTCATATGGTTAAGTTTTTCTTTACAAAATAGACAGATGTGTCTGTATTTTATAGAATAATGCCAATCCTGACAAAATTTTCATAAAAAGATGTTATCTCATATACATAGAATTCTAGAAAATTTGGGTATTAGCTCGCAAAAACGCGTACTTCATGTTCAGTTTTCTAATCCATCGTTGAATACTCAAGTCTTTTTACAAAGTATTGAAGGGCAGCATCAGTTAAATGAAGGGCTGGCTGCCGATCTATTTTGTCTCTCTACTAATGCGCATATTTCATTAAAACAATTTATTGGTTGTCAGGTTACAGTCGATCAAGTAACTGATCAGGGGCAGCTATTTAGAACTACCGGAATTATTACCGAAGCCAGTCAGGGGCAGAGTGATGGTTCATTAACGCTGTATAAATTGAAACTACAAGATCCGACCGTGCTATGGCATAAACGCCGAAATAGCCGTGTATTTATGAATAAAAGTGTACGGGACATTACTGAAATTCTATTTACTGAGTGGCAGAACAAAAGCCCGTTGTTTGCTTCTGCCTTAACTTTGGATTTAAAAGGCCTAACCGAAGATTACGATGTTCGACCTTTTGTTATGCAAAGTAATGAAACAGATTATGAGTTTTTAACCAGACTTTGGCGTAGTGAAGGCATTAACTGGTTAATTGATGAAGCTCAGTTGTTTGCCGCTGATAGCTCGGATGAGATTCAATCACAAAAGTTACGTTTAATTGATAGTAATGAATCATATTTAGTATTAGACCGAAGAAATATCCGTTATCACCGCAGTAGTGCTGTTGAACAACAAGACAGTATGACGAGCCTTGTGCCAACTCGGAGCTTACAATCTACAGCCGTGCATGTGCAACGCTGGCAGGCTGATGTTTTAAGTCAAGAAGAAGGCATGGGCAGTGTTCAGTCAAAGCATAGTCATAGTGCTAATCAGGATAATGCGAGTTTAAGTCTGGAACATGCATGGCATGCCAGTCCTGCTTGGATGCAAGACTTAAATGGGGAAGACCAAGCCACTGTATCAGGTCACCAGCAGCTAGAAAAACTCAATCAAAATCTATCTGATTATTATGCTTCTCAATCAAAATATTTCCATGCACAAACCACGGTACGTGATGCGCAAGTCGGTTACTGGTTTGAATTGAATGAACATCCAGAAATAGATACGCATAGCGGGTCAGACAAAGAATTCTTGATTATTGGGAAAAGCTTCTATCTGCAAAATAATTTACCTAAAGATTTGCAACAACAAATCAATCAACTTTTTAGTCAAAGCCAATGGCAAAACAATCGATCAGGGCTAAATGACCAGACTGAGCGTCAGGGTAATGAGCTCATCTTGTCGCGTAGAAATATTAAAACTGTTCCTGAGTACCATCCGTTAGAGCACCGACCAGCTGCTTACCCGCAGCGTGCTAGAGTGGTTGGGTTAGAGGGCGAAAGTATCCATGTTGATCAGTGGGGACGCATTAAAGTCCGCTTCCTGTTTACCCGAACTGATGACCATAGTCATGACGGTGGAGCGGGAAGTAACGACAATGACACCGACTCGGCTTGGGTCGATGTACTCACCCCGTGGGCAGGTGCAGGTTATGGGGCACGCTTCTTACCACGTGTGGGTGAAATCGTTGTCATCGACTTCTTTGACGGCAACATTGACCGCCCGTTTGTGGTGGGACGCATTCACGAAGCTGAACGTCACCCAACCCAGTTCGACCAGAAAGGTCAGCTCCCTGACACTAAAAAGTTGAGTGGCATTCGTTCAGAAGAAGTCGATGGTAAAGGCTTTAACCAACTCCGTTTTGATGACACTACAGGTCAAATCAGTACCCAGCTACAAAGTAGCCATGTGGCAAGCCAGCTAAACTTGGGTAACTTAAGCCACCCAAAAGGTAAGGAAGAAAGTGAAGGCCGAGGTGAAGGATTTGAACTTAGAACTGACCAGTGGGGTGCAGTAAGAGCAGGCAGTGGTTTACTCCTTAGTACCCACAAACAGGATCAAGCTCAAGGCGTACACCTCGATGCAAATGAGGCCAAACAACAAATCGAAGGCAGCCTAAATAATGCCAAGGCACTCAGTGAAGTTGCTAAAAATCAGCAAACCGACCCTTTAGATATGCTTGAGAATATTCAGACTTTTTTAGAGGTTCTTAAACAAGAAGATCCTAAAAAGGCTGCTGAGTTTCAATCAGCAGTGATGCTGCTGGCATCTCTAAAAAGTATTGCTGTAAGTAGTAATGAAGATATACACCTTAGTGCAAATGGACAGCTCACTCAAAGTGCTGGAGATAGCATTAATATCAGTACGCAAAAGAATATAGTGAGTCATGCGAGTCAAAAAATAAGTCTATTTGCCGCCCAAGAAGGTGCTCGGCTTTTTGCTGGTCAAGGTAAAGTTGAAATTCAGGCACAAGGTGATGGCTTAGATGTCATTGCTCGAAAGGGCGTACAAATTACTTCAACCGAAGACACAGTTTTTATTACTAGTCCAACTGAAATTAATCTGACTGCAAGTGGAACTCAAGTTAAGTTGAATGGTTCGGGTATTTTCCCTGTTACGGGTGGTAAGCTTGAGGTGAAAGCTGGTCAACATTTGTTTATGAGCGGTGGAAAAGTAGATGTCAAAGTCCCTAAGCTTAAAGAATTAAATATAATAAAAAAATATAGTAATAAATTAGATGTTTATGAAGTTTTTCCGACAAATAAATTTACAGATTTAACTATGTCTGTAAAGGGAGGTGATGGGATTGTTGAAGAACATAAAATTGATAAATATGGAAGAAGCCCGAGAATTCTAGATGCTGAGCCAATAGAAGTAGAAGTATTAGTCGGTGGTGATGTTTGGAATTATTTTATTAAGAATATTGGTGGTACTAAAGATGATCCATTTTATTTTAAATTTTTAGATTATATAGGTAAGCCTATAGTTGGAATGGAGTGTTATCTTTTAGATAATTCTTTAAATGTAATTAAGAAAGAAGTTACAGATGGAAATGGTGAGGTGGAATTTGTGTATACAGATGAATACTTACCAATTATGGGAGTAATGAAGTTTGATGATAATACCATCAAGCCTATATGTTATGTAAATCATCATAACTGCAGAGAATATATATTTATTAGTCCTAAAGTGAAGACTAATTTAGCTTTATTGGAGGAAGGGCAGAAAGGAGAGTATTTAAGAGCGGGCTATATAGTGAAAGACGGTGAAAGTCTAAAAACCATTGCTGATAAGTATTCTATTACTACAGATGAAATAATTTCTTTAAATACTGGAATGGAAAATATTGATGTAAACACTAAATTGGTTAAAGGAGCTTATATTAAATTACCAAATTCTATTGATAGAGAGGAATGGAAAAATGGCTAATGGCAAACAAGAAAATAGCAATAAAGGTGTGCCGATTTATCTTTTAAAGCCTGAAAATAAGTTTGAAAGATCGAAAGATAATATTTTAAAAAATACACTTCATGATTCTAAAAAGAATCCTCTCTATATTCTTGGCCCCGTAAAGATGAGTCAGGAGGAGCAAAAAGGTATTAAGGAAAATATCCTTAACAAGTATAAAAAAGCAGTTAATAAAACTCAAATGAATGTTAAGGACTATAAAAAAGAACAAGATAAACAGAAGCAGGAAGATTATGAGAAAAAAGGTGATTTATTAACAGAAATGCAAAGTGCTCAGAAAACTACTGACTTATTGATGAACTCTTTAGGAGTAATTGAAGATTCAAAGGTAAGAGTGTTTGATTATGAAATATTTAAAAAAGATTTAGCTAAAGGGCAAGCAGAGTTTGATAAAAAATTTAATAGGAGTAAGCCAGCGATTGATCCACAAACCTTAGTGACTATGCAAATTCAAAAAGCACAACAAAAATTGGGTAGCACTGGAGCCGGTTTAAAAAAAGCTATAGGTAATCAATCGAGAATTTATCATCCACCTGAACCAAATACACCTTCTCGTCAATATCAAGGAGGTGGGATTTCAAATATTAAAGTTGTTGATGTTGGAGAAGCAATTGGTCATGTAGGGAAGGCCGTTGGTACTTGGGGTACTGCAATGGATGTTGCTGAAGCGGCAATTTATTTTGAGCAGAATAAACCTGCAGAAGGCACAGCAAAAGTCGCAAGTATAGGGGGGGCGATGTATGGTAGTGGTGTGGCGGTTGGAATAGCCGGAAAAGTTTGTCCTAAAATGGTAAAAGGATCGAAAAGGCCAATAGGGTTAGCAGTTGCAGGATTGAGTTGTTTTGGGTTCTTATGGTATGCAGGCGATAAAACAGGTGGTGATGTTGCGGAAGGGTTAATTATGGATATGACAAGTATGACACCAGAAGAGAAGCAGCAATATCATAAAGAGTTACAGGAGCAATATGGTGTCGGAATGTATGAAGAACATATACTTTCAAGTGATTAACTTTAGGTTTGTGGAATAATGTGATGAAATTTCGTTTTTTATTGATTTTAAGTGTTATTTTAACCTCTGCATGTAGTGAAGGTAGTCAAAATAGTACACAAGGGGCTCTAACCAAAGACTACGGAAAAGTTTCTGATTATAAGTCGAAAGAAGATTTAGAGAAAGCGGCGAAGGCGAATGATCCTGAAGCATTGTTTGTATTAGGTTCTATGTATGCAACAGGTGAGGGTGTTGAGTTTAGCCAGAAAAAGGCATTCGAATTATTCGAAAAATCTGCAAAACTTGGTTCTTCTAATGCCATGTTGCAATTGGGATTAATTTATCGGAATGGTAATGATTTCATAAAAAAAGATGATTCAAAAGCCTTAAAGTGGTTTGAACAGGGGGCTCAAAAAGGTAATCCTTCAGCTATACATAATCTAGGCGTTTCATATTATAAAGGATTAGGTATAACAGAAGATAAAGTGAAAGCTTTTAAGTATTTTAGTCAATCTGCCGAATTGGGTTTACTACAATCACAGGTAATAGTGGCGGGTCTATTATACAACGGTGAAGGTGTAACTAAAGACCATAAAAAGGCTTTTGAGTGGGCATTAAAGGCCGCAAATCAGGGGGATGTTGAGTCGCAAAATAATATTGGTTTAGCTTATGAAAATGGAGATGGGGTTGCAAAAGACCCAGTGCTTGCTAAAAAATGGTTTGAAAAAGCAGCTAATAATGGTTTTGTATTAGGGCAATATAACCTTGCGCTTAAGTATTATAATGGTAATGGTACAGAGCAAAATTTTTCGAAATCAATTGAGTATGCGGAAAAAGCAGCGAATGCGCAGTATAAAGCTGCCGTACAATTGTTGGTTGATATTTATTCAAATGATAGAAATCCTAAATATAATCCTGAGAAAGCTAATTATTGGAAATCTAAGCTCTAATTGAGATTAGCGTAAGAATTTTTAAGGCATGTTAATCTTAAGTATGAACATGCCTTTTTTAATGAGTTATTAAAAAAGATTTGACTTGTTATTATTGGGCGCACTTTTAAATCTTGCTTATAGTGTGGGTGGAAATAAGCATACTGTGCCAGATATGTAGGAAAAACAGTTTTAGCTCTCAACAGTGATTCACTATTACAGCAAATTATGAACAAAACATACGGTATAAGAAATTATTTTATAGGCTGTTGAGTGTTTGCAACACAACGACTTGAATAGGTTTCAAAATGAAAATTCTTTTTACCATCTGAAGTTGTGAAGGGTTCCATAATTTCATGAGCTCTTCCAATTGCTAACCCATCCGCTATTACCAAATTGTCGGCACCCATTGGCGGGGTGCTGCGTAATACTTTTTCAGTCCCTGTTTTTGGTCCAGTTGGGTTGTCGGTAGGAGACTGCTTGTAATAATCTTTAGCGTACCAATCATTCATCCATTCATAATT
>Ga0163161_10004083_pt1 | contig 10213 bp, 7 predicted proteins | sample S45metaG_FD_129847 | JGI IMG/M metagenome (GOLD analysis project Ga0163161, IMG submission 129847) | Switchgrass rhizosphere microbial communities from Kellogg Biological Station, Michigan, USA - S4-5 metaG | ecosystem: Host-associated > Plants > Roots > Rhizosphere > Soil | place: USA: Michigan... | reverse complement strand
GCTGATGCCGATGTTCTGGCTGGCCTTCACGCTGCTGGCCTATCTGTTCAGTCGCTGGATCTATCGGCGCACCGGGCGCTATGTGTTGTCGCCACTGATTCTGGTTCCAGCCTTGCTGTTGGCGCTCGCTGTGCCGCTGCACACCGCGTATGCCGAATACTCGAGCAACACCCATTGGCTGATGCTGGTGCTGGGGCCGGTTACCGTCGCTTTTGCAGTGCCGATCTGGCAGCAGCGGCAGATGCTGATGCGGCATTGGTCGGCGTTATTGCTGGGGATGCTGGCGGGCAGCGCCGCGTCCATCGGCAGTTCGTTTGGGTTGGCCAAGGCGCTGGCGCTGGACAGTTCGGTGACGATGTCGCTGGTGCCGCGTTCGATCACCACGCCCTTCGCCATGCCGCTGGCTCATGACCTGGGCGGTGTACCGGAACTGACGGCGGTGTTTGTGATGTTCACCGGGGTGTTCGGGGCGATGCTCGGCGGCATTCTGCTCAAGTGGTTGCCCCTGCGCAGTGCCTTGGCTCGAGGGGCATTGTTTGGCGTCGGCGCGCACGGTGCCGGGGTCAGTCGAGCACATGAAGTGGGAGGTGAAGAGGGCTCGGTGGCGGGGTTAGTCATGGTTCTGACGGGGCTGCTGAATCTGTTCGCTGCACCCTTGTTGGCGGCAGTACTTTGACATGGATCCACGTTCGTTCGCGTACTGACTCGTTAGGCCATCAAGCTGGCTGCCAATGCAACTACACGATCGCCAGGGCGTGACTAGACTGCTGTAACGTCGGTAAACAATAGAAACCCCAAGAATAAAAATTAGAGGTTCCTTGCCGTGAATGTAGCCCCCGTCCAATCGCCACACAGTGTCAAAGACCAGGTCAGCGCCGCCGAGTGGCAGACCCGAGTCGATCTTGCCGCCTGCTATCGTCTGGTCGCCCTGCATGGCTGGGATGACCTGATTTTTACCCACATCTCGGCCAAGGTCCCCGGTACCGAAGACTTTCTGATCAACCCGTTCGGGATGATGTTCCACGAGATTACTGCGTCCAGCCTGGTCAAGGTCGATCAGGCCGGGAACAAGCTGATGGACAGCCCTTACGAGATCAACCCGGCCGGTTACACCATCCACAGCGCGGTGCACGAGGTTCGTCACGATGTCGTCTGCGTGCTGCACACCCACACCGCTGCCGGTGTCGCGGTGTCGGCGCAGAAACAAGGCATTTTGCCGATCAGCCAGCAATCATTGTTTGTCCTGTCCAGCCTGGCCTATCACGCCTACGAAGGTGTTGCGCTTAACCATGAAGAGAAGGCGCGACTGCAAGCCGACCTTGGCGAAAACAATTTCCTGATGCTGCACAACCACGGTCTGCTGACCTGCGGTGCGACCATCGCCGACACGTTCCTGATGATGTTTACCTTCCAGCGCGCCTGCGATATCCAGGTGCTGGCGCAGAACGGTGGCGCCGAGTTGATCGCCATCGAACCGCAGATTCTGGCAGGCGCCAAGGCAATGATCGCCGGCGTCACCAAAAGTGCTCAAGGGATGGGCGGCGCACTGGCCTGGCCAGCGCTGCTGCGCAAACTCGATAAACAAGACGCGGGTTATAAACTCTAATGGCACTTGCCGAGATCCCCCTGTGTGTCTGGCGCAAACGCGGCCAGTCGTTCGTATTTCGTGGCCAGACCATTCGTTACTGGACGGCCGGGCAGGGTGAGCCACTGTTGCTCATTCATGGCTTCCCGACCGCCAGTTGGGACTGGCATTTCCTCTGGCAGCCGCTGACTCAGCGCTATCGGGTGATTGCCTGCGACATGCTCGGCTTTGGCGACTCCGCAAAACCGGTGGACCACGAATACAGCCTGCTGGAGCAGGCTGATCTGCAACAGGCCTTGCTGGCACACCTGAAGGTCGAGCAACCGGTGCACCTGTTGGCCCACGATTATGGCGACAGCGTGGCTCAGGAACTGTTGGCCCGGCATTACGAAGCGCGCATCCATATCGCCAGCTGTGTGTTCCTCAATGGCGGCCTCTTTCCCGAAACCCATCGTCCGATACTGATGCAAAAACTGTTGCTCAGCCCCTTGGGCTGGATGATCGGACGCGCCTTTTCCCGTGAGGGTCTGGTGAAGAGTTTCCGACAGATCTTCGGTCCGCAAAGTAGCCCCTCCGAGAGCGAGATGGACGATTTCTGGAGCTTGATCGAGAGCAATCAAGGGCCACGGATCATGCACAAATTGATCGCCTACATCCCTGAGCGGCGTGCCCAGCGCGAACGTTGGGTCAGCGCGATGCAGCGGGGTGAAGTGCAGTTGCGGGTGATCGATGGGGAGGTCGATCCGATCTCCGGCGCGCACATGGTCGAGCGCTATCGGGAACTGATCCCGAACCCGGACACGGTGTTGTTGCCCGGTATTGGCCACTACCCGCAAACCGAGGCGCCAGGGCAGGTGCTCAAGCACTATCTGGAGTTTCGCGATCAGTTGGTTTCACCGCCGCGCAAGGTCGCCTGTTCCTGATTATCCCTCTGCCTTATTGCGCACCATTCAGCGTCACCTCAGTTCATTGTGACCCGCATCGCCGTGCCTGACACTCGGACTCATTGTCCCTTGGCCTGCTGGAGTCCTCCCAATGAATGAGTCTGTGCGCTTCGAAGATAAAGTCGTGATCATCACGGGTGCAGGCGGCGGCCTGGGCCGGGCCCACGCGCTGTTGTTCGCCAAACAAGGCGCCAAAGTGCTGGTCAACGATCTCGGCGGCTCGGCTCAGGGCGAAGGTGCAAACGCTTCGGCAGCCGACCGGGTAGTGGCCGAAATCCGCGAGGCCGGTGGCATCGCCGAGGCCAACCATGACTCTGTCACCGACGGCGACAAAATCGTTCAGAACGCCTTGGACACCTTCGGGCGTGTCGATGTAGTGGTTAACAACGCCGGGATCCTGCGGGACAAAACCTTCCACAAAATGGAAGACGGCGACTGGGACCTGGTTTACCGCGTCCACGTCGAAGGCGCCTACAAAGTCACTCGTGCCGCCTGGCCGCACCTGCGCGAGCAAAACTACGGCCGCATCATCTTCACCGCTTCGACCTCGGGCATTTACGGCAACTTCGGTCAGTCCAACTACGGCATGGCCAAACTCGGCCTCTACGGCCTGACCCGCACCCTGGCCATCGAAGGCCGCAAGAACAACATCCTGGTCAACGCCATCGCCCCCACCGGCGGCACCCGCATGACCGAAGGCCTGATCCCGCCGCAAGTCTTTGAGCAACTCAAACCGGAACTGGTCAGCCCGCTGGTGGTGTACCTCGCCAGCGAGAACTGCCAGGAAACCTCCGGGCTGTTTGAAGTCGGTGGCGGCTGGATGGGCAAGGTGCGCTGGGAACGAAGCCTCGGCGCGGGGTTTGATCCTCGGATTGGTTTCTCCCCCGAAGATGTGGCGGCGCATTGGCAGCAGATCTGCGACTTCGAAGGCGCGGCGCATCCGCAAGACAACCTTGAAGCGCTGAAGGAAATGATGGCGAATTTGCAGAAGTATTCGATTTAAAGGAAGCCAGCAAGGTCATCGTTCCTGACCTTGCGGGTTCTTGATATTCGGCCTCGACATCTGGTTTGCAGCGGCGATCAAGGAAAATACTTGTGAACCAATGCCGCCAGATTCGCGGCCGTTTGCGCATCCATGATCCCGTCGTACGTTTGCGGGCGAAAGTGCAGCTGAAAGGCCCTGACCAGTTGTGAGAAGCCTTGTTCGGTTGACGCACGGGAAACGTCATACCCGTAAGTCTTGAACAGTTTGAGCAAGTCGCTTCGGGCTGGAATGCCGGTCTCGTTGTATTGCTGCAGATAAGCGTCTCGGGTGGCATCGTCGAACCAGGCACCGACGCCTTTCAAGTAAAGGGCATGCCAAGGGAATTTCGGCCCTGGGTCACTCTTGCGGCCGACCGCAATATCCGAGTGTCCCAGAACAAGGGGCGGGCTGATATCCGGATAGCGTTCAAGGATGTTCAACGCCAGCTCTTCAATGGCGGCAATTTGTTCTGGCTGATACGGCGGAAAGTTGAAAACCCCTTGGCTAAACGTTGCAAGGTTCACGATTTCTACGCCGATAGACGTGTCGTTCAGATTGCGTCGATTGCCCCAGGTACTGACGCCCGCATGCCACGCACGCTTGGTTTCGTCGACGAGACTGAACACTTCCTGCCCGGTATAACCTGCTTTCAAGTAGCTCGGGTCGGTGATGTCGGGAACCAGATAGTGGGTGCTGACATTCGGGCCGGTGAGTGCATTGACTGAGCTGGAGAAGTTACCGGCTGTGTAGTGAAAAATCAGAAAGCGTATTCGGGAGTTGGAGCTTTTGGTGGCGCGGTATTTGTTGTGGTCGATGGATTTCATGAAAAGAATGCTCGCAATTGAATTAGGTTGGAGTCAGCGCGCAATTACAAAAGAATGGCTGCCTTGTTTTTAACCTTAATCGTTGGGGCGATTCGCGTGATTACAAAACTGTGTAGTCGCTTTCCTAGAAGTGTGTAGGTGGTAGATAGTCTCTCACTGGTTCGCATGAATACTGGCTGCGAATGGGCCATGTCAGTTGGGAGCGAAGCCTGGGTGCCGGCCTTGTGCCGTGAGTCGCGGGGACGCGGCTTGGGACCAGTGGGGTTTCAGGCATGCGTTTTGTCTGTGACGAACTCAGTCGGATAGTCGCCTATAAAAATAGCCGCTGAAAATGCAGCGGCTGAAGTCGGGTTTGCACTTGGTTTTAATAGTCATCGCGTTTCTTTGTTATTCGGTTTTGAACCCCGGCTTTCCGTTTTTAGCTCGCCAGGCTTTTACTTTTTTAATGATGGCTTCGGGGGTGGAGTCTTCGTCTGAGTCTGCGTAGTAAATTAAGTCAGAACCGTCTGGATGCTCCGTCAGCTCCTCAAACAAAAGTACTGCAGCTATTTGTTCTTTTTCAGTCGGGTATTCCGATCTGCAGATCTCAGTTAAAAATTCAAGAAATTCTTCTTCGGTGTAATCGGAAATGTTGCTCATGTCAGTTTCCTCCTTTGTGTAGTTCTGAGTGTCGTTTGGGAGTGACAATTCGGATGTTTTCGATATCGTAGATCTCGCCACCTCTAGAAACACGGTTCAAATGGTGTAACTCAAATTTTACTTTGCCACCTGACCTGTCGTCTTTTCTCGAAAAAGGGGCTCTTCCGTTTTTCATTTCTTGAATATTGTTGGCAGTAAACTGTTTGGATAACTCAGAATCGGCAATTGCAGCTTTCCAGAGAGCTTCTCTAAAAGCCCTGAAACTCGAAAAATTCTGTCCTCGAAGTTTATCCGCAATCTGATTGGGAATCACCGCTCCATTATCTTGCGAGGCTGATCCCAGCCAAATACCCAATACTGGCTCTCCATACCCACTGGCCACTCCGGGATCATCCCGCCGATCCCGGAACATCGTGTAGATCGGAGGAATACCAGATTCAGCCGGAAAGACATTGATGAAACCACCAAAGCTGTAGAGATCCAGTTCCGGATATTCATCAAGTCTTCCTTCCAAAGGGGCCGGAGTAGTGCCGTTGTAAATGAAAATCCTCGACTCGCGAGCTGGAGACGTTGTTGATGCGTTTTTTTGCTCAACAATCGGCGTCCAGGTCATGCCGATAGAAGGGGCATCTGGGCTGTAGGACCTGTAAATATTCAGGCCTGGATCGAGAGTTGCAAGCCGCACCAATACCTTGGAAGGTACCGTCGTTCCGTTTGTGGCGGCGACAACGAACTCTATAGTGTCATCCACCGTTCTCGAGCCGATGGATACCGGCAATTCGATTTCCCCACTGGCCTCGGCGATGGCGTGTAAGTCATCGAGATCGTCGGGAGTGAGATCCGAGAGCGGGACGCTCAAAGCGTAGAGCTCGCTGTTACTAAGTGGCGAGGGGAACAGGAGCGCCGCAAATCCGCCAATTACCACACCGGTAGACGTGGTTAATGCTGCAATAACTGCTGCTACTGCCAATCGCAGTGCATCCTTGATTGCCAAAGCGTTATTCGCAGTTGTAAAGATGCTTCCTGTTGCTACGGTAAATACCGGAACTACCGAAGCAGCTGAACCCGATACGGGGAACAGGCGATGGGCTTGGTCGGTATCTAACGACTCCGACCAAGAACCAAGATATTTCAATCGTACATCCTGTTCTGCACGGCTTTTGGCAGCAGCTTCCTCTGCTGATCTCTTCTTTTGATCTTTGCGGGCCTCTTCAGCGGCAACACGTTGCGCTTCTTGTTCTGCCGCCAATCGAGCCCGTTCGGCGGCAACGCGTTGCGCTTCTTGTTCTGCCACCAATCGAGCCCGTTCGGCGGCAACGCGTTGCGCTTCTTGTTCTGCCACCAATCGAGCCCGTTCGGCGGCAACGCGTTGCGCTTCTTGTTCTGCCACCAATCGAGCCCGTTCGGCGGCAACCCGTTGGGCTTCATGTTCCGCTGCTTGCTGCCTTTGTTCTTGCGCATGCGCAGCGGCAAGAAGGTTCTGCACATGGACTTGTTTGTTATTTAAAAGCTGAATTTGCTCTGTCAGTAGTTTTGCAGAGTAAGCAGCTTTGTAGGAGTTAGCCCATGTTGTATAAGCTGTTCCATAAGGCTGTACAGTTTTCTCCAGACTTTCTACCTTGGCGATATAGTCTTTTGCTGTTGCATTGAGAGGGCTGTGCCCGTAGAACGCGTTGGCGAGCCCTGTTTGTACATGCAGTTCAGCTGTTTTCTGCTGAATTAAAATATTACTGATGTTCAGTTCGTGTTGGTGTACCTGTGTCTGTGTAGCTGTTGCAGCGGGGTATTGGGTTTTAAAATTTTCGAATTCGACATCCGTTGCTCTTGGCAAGTCCTGGGATTTCGCCGCGTAATCGTTTTGTGCTGACTTCTCCGTAGCAAATACGTTCCTCAGAGTTTGACTTCTTAAATGTTCCTTATATGTAATTCCAGGGCCTATTCCTCCTGGTCGTGTCGGTGGAACGCTGAACCCACCGCCATTTGGGTGCTTTCCAGGTTTTGGTTGTTTTCCAATATAAGTTGTTGGCAATTCAATGGTAGTGCTTTGTCCAACAATACTAGTTGCCGGTAATTCGTGCGGGGGGCCGTGTTTTCCTGACATTTTGGATCTTCCATGAACGTAATTAATCGGTGGTGCTGAACAAGCTTACGTCAGGGAGGGTGAGGCTGGGTCCGAGAAAGTTGTAGGTGGTTTCTATTTGGACTGTGCGCAGTTGTTTACTGTTTTGTGTGTGGGGAGATTGGTCTTTATTTTATGTAAGAATATTCTCTAGTTGTCGAGCAGCACTTGCTCTAACAAGGGGAATTCAGCAATGGGACAAAACGCGCCCATAAAAAAGGCCGCTGCAAACGCAGCGGCCAAAGTAAGACGATTGATCAAGGAGCAATAAATCAACGTCAGTGAACACAGGGCGATGAGTCAAATAGCTTCAATTCATCTGAAATCTGTCGCTAATGGCGTGGATTGGCCACCGCCATCGCTTCGTGCTTCCCGGCCTATTGCCGTGAAAGCCCGGCAAGAATAAGGCCTTGAGTCAAAAGGAAAAATAGCGATTCATGACATGAACTGTTGCAGCATGAGCAACAGTGGCAACAAGCCTCGCCCACACGCCATGCGCTGCGTTGATAACCCTCCATCCAGCCCATCCATAACCCGCGCAAATCCCCGTCCCATGCGGGCATTCATCCTTTGGAGGTACATCGTGAATACCTCCTTGGTGCGCTTATCGCTCCCCACGTGCGGCAGTAGGGTGGGGCCTTCTGTCACTCACCGGGGAAGACGCATGACAAAAACAACAATGCGCGCCATCTTCACGCCGCAAGCGCTCGCCGCTGCGGTTGCCTTGGGTTGCTGTGCCCAGGCGCAGGCTGTTTCATTCAACATTGGCGAAATCGAGGGATCGTTTGACTCCTCGTTGTCCGTCGGCGCGAGTTGGGGCATGCGCGATGCCGATAAGTCGTTGGTGGGTATCGTCAACGGCGGGACCGGTCAGTCTTCGACTGGTGACGACGGCCGGCTGAACTTCAAGAAGGGTGAAACCTTCTCCAAGATCTTCAAGGGCATTCACGACCTCGAACTGAAATACGGCGATACCGGTGTGTTCGTCCGCGGCAAGTACTGGTACGACTTCGAGCTGAAGGACGAAGACCGCGAGTTCAAGCAGATCAGTGACAGTAATCGCAAGGAAGGCGCCAAGTCCTCCGGGGCGCAGTTGCTCGACGCCTTCGTCTATCACAACTACTCCATCGCCGATCTGCCGGGCACTGTTCGCGCTGGCAAGCAGGTGGTGAGTTGGGGTGAAAGTACCTTCATCGGCAACTCGATCAACAGCATCAACCCGGTCGACGTTTCTGCGTTCCGTCGTCCCGGCGCTGAGATCAAGGAAGGCCTGATTCCGGTGAACATGCTGTTCGCCTCCCAGGGCCTGACCGATCAACTGACCGTGGAAGGTTTCTATCAACTGGAGTGGGATCAGACCGTTGTCGACAACTGCGGCACCTTCTTCGGCAACGACGTGGTGGCGGATGGTTGCAACAACAACTACACAGTCGGCAGCCCGGCGATTGCACCGTTGGCGCCGGTGGCGGCAGCCTTCGGTCAACCGATCCAGGTGACCCGCGAGGGCGTGGTCGTGCCCCGTGGCGGCGACCGTGATGCGCGGGACTCGGGGCAGTGGGGCACGGCGTTGCGCTGGCTCGGTGACGATACCGAGTACGGCCTGTATTTCATGAATTACCACAGCCGTACGCCGACCGTCGGCACCACCACCGCGGGCTTGTCGACGCTGGCCAGCCTGCCGGGCATGACGCGTGCGGCCAACCGTCTGGCGCCGGGCAGCGGTGCGGGGCTGGCGCAAAGCGTGATGCTCGGACGCGGTCAGTACTACCTTGAATACCCGGAAGACATTCGTCTCTACGGCGCGAGCTTTTCCACCACCTTGCCTACCGGCACGGCGTGGACCGGCGAGATCAGCTATCGCCCCAACGCTCCGGTGCAAGTCAACACCAACGACCTGACCCTGGCCTTGCTCAACCCGATCGCAGGCGGTGCGGCATCGCCTATCGCGACCACGCCAGGTACCGACAACAAAGGCTACCGCCGCAAGGAAGTAACGCAGGTCCAGAGCACTCTGACGCACTTCTTTGACCAAGTGTTGGGTGCCCAGCGGCTGACCCTGGTCGGCGAGGCGGCGGTGGTGCACGTCGGTGGTCTGGAGTCGCGCACCAAGCTGCGTTACGGCCGTGACTCGGTCTATGGCCAGTACGGTTTTGGTGGTGATACCGACGGTTTCGTCACCTCGACCTCCTGGGGCTACCGCGCCCGGGCGATCCTTGATTACGCCAACGTGATAGGCGGGATCAACCTCAAGCCCAACCTGTCCTGGTCCCATGACGTCGCCGGCTACGGCCCCAACGGTCTGTTCAACGAAGGCGCCAAGGCGGTCAGCGTCGGCGTCGATGCCGACTACCGCAACACCTATACCGCGAGCCTCAGTTACACCGATTTCTTCGGCGGTGACTTCAACACCCTGGAAGACCGTGACTTCCTGGCGCTGAGCTTCGGCGTGAACTTCTGATCTGGCTGAGAAGGATGATTGTAATGCGCAAGATGATTCTGCAATGCGGCGCCCTGGCCTTGAGTCTGTTGGCTGCCAACGTGATGGCGACGGTTTCGCCAGAAGAAGCCAACAAGCTTGGCACCAGCCTCACGCCGCTGGGCGCCGAGAAGGCCGGCAACGCTGATGGCTCGATCCCGGCCTGGACCGGCGGCATCCCGAAAAACGCCGGCGCGGTGGACAGCAAGGGTTTCCTGGCTGACCCGTTCGCCAGCGAAAAACCACTGTTTACCATCACCGCCGCGACGGTCGACAAGTACAAAGACAAGTTGTCGGAAGGCCAGGTGGCGATGTTCAAGCGCTACCCGGAAACCTACAAGATTCCGGTCTATCCGACCCACCGCACCGTGGCCTTGCCCCCGGAGATTTACGAGTCGGCCAAGCGCAGCGCACTGAACGTGAACAGCATCAACGACGGTAACGGCCTGGCCAACTTCACCGGCAACCGCTACTACGCCTTCCCGATTCCGAAGACCGGCGTCGAGGTGCTGTGGAACCACATCACCCGCTATCACGGCGGCAACCTGCGACGCATCATCACTCAGGTGACCCCGCAAACGAACGGCAGCTACACGCCGATC
>Ga0163161_10004082_pt1 | contig 10214 bp, 9 predicted proteins | sample S45metaG_FD_129847 | JGI IMG/M metagenome (GOLD analysis project Ga0163161, IMG submission 129847) | Switchgrass rhizosphere microbial communities from Kellogg Biological Station, Michigan, USA - S4-5 metaG | ecosystem: Host-associated > Plants > Roots > Rhizosphere > Soil | place: USA: Michigan... | reverse complement strand
TCCTAATCTTGTATTTGGAATATTAGCGGTATATCTGTTACGCAATGCAAGGCGATAATCTTAAAAATTACCTTCATCTCCATTTAATTGTTTTTATATGGGGGTTTACGGCAGTTATCGGCAAACTTATTACAATAAGTGCATTTTCATTGGTTTGGTATCGCATGACTATAGCAGTTGTACTGATGCTTATTTATGCCGTGCTTACCAAAGTGCCTTTTAAGATATCAAGAAGGGCACTGATAAGTTTTGTAGCTGCCGGGCTGGTTATAGCATTGCACTGGTTTACTTTTTTTGAAGCCATTAAAGTCTCTAATATATCCATAACCCTTGCCTGTCTTAGTACCGGCGCATTTTTTGCCTCGTTGCTGGAATCGGCATTTTATGGCAAGCGAATCATTTGGTATGAACTGTTTATGGGTTTTATTATGATAATCGCATTGAGCATTATCATATACGGCGATTTTCTTATAGGCGTTTTAAATGAGCTAAATAACGGCACATATACTTCAGAAAGAGCAGGGGCATTGTTTGATGCCATGCAGCTGGGTAAAGGCGACCTTTTTGGCGGTGTAATTATAGCACTAATATCGGCCTGCCTTTCGGCAACCTTTGCTATTATAAACGGCAGGTTTGCTAAAGAGCATAACGCGGTAACCATTTCATTATATGAGCTGCTGGGTGGTATCTTCTTCTTTTCGCTGTACCTGTTGTTTTCAGGACAGTTTACGCAGGAGTTCTTTGTGCTTTCGTCTAACGACTGGTTATGGCTTTTTATACTGGGTTCTGTATGTACAGGTTATGCCCAGATAGGCGCTGTAAAAGTAATGAAGACAATAACGGCCTATACCATGATGCTAACCATTAATCTGGAACCTGTATATGGGATAATTCTTGCATTAATCGTCTTTAAGGAAAGCGAAAAAATGAGCAGCACGTTTTACATTGGCGCTGCTATTATTTTAATTACAGTGATTATCAATGGTATACTTAAAAACAGGACTAAAAAAGTAAACTAAATGCGTTAAGGCTGTTTTCAGTCCCGCTTAAAATTTTATCTTTGCATTTCGCAATAAATTAAAAATCTGCCCTACTATGGAATATTTAGATTTTGAACTTCCTATCAAGGAGCTTGAAGACCAACTGGATAAGTGTACGATTATAGGCCAGGAGTCTGATGTTGATGTATCTAATACATGCAAACAGATTGAAGAAAAACTGGAAGAGACAAAAAAGAAAATATATAAAAACCTGACTGCATGGCAAAGGGTTCAGCTGTCCAGGCACCCAAGCCGCCCTTACACAATGGATCACGTGCGCGCGCTTACAGGCGACACATTCCTTGAACTGTTTGGCGACAGAAGCTTTAAAGATGATAAAGCGATGATAGGCGGTTTAGGCAAAATAGGCGGACAATCGTTTATGATTATCGGCCAGCAAAAAGGTTTTAATACAAAAACAAGGCAGTACCGTAATTTTGGTATGGCTAACCCGGAAGGGTACCGTAAGGCACTTCGCCTTATGAAAATGGCCGAAAAATTTGGTGTGCCTGTTATCACTTTAGTAGATACTCCGGGAGCATATCCTGGTCTTGAAGCAGAAGAAAGGGGACAGGGAGAAGCCATTGCAAGAAATATTTTTGAGATGGTACGCCTTAAAACACCTATCATTACCGTTATAGTAGGTGAAGGAGCTTCGGGCGGGGCATTAGGAATAGGTGTGGGAGACAAAGTATTCATGATGGAAAACACTTGGTACTCTGTAATTTCTCCGGAATCTTGTTCATCAATCCTTTGGAGAAGCTGGGAATATAAAGAGCAGGCAGCCGAAGCGCTTAAGCTTACTTCTTTTGACATGAAAAAGAATGGCCTGATAGACGATATTATCCCGGAACCGCTTGGCGGAGCCCACTATGACAGGGAAACAGCATTTAAAGCAGTAGAAGAATACATCCTTAAAGGATATAATGAACTTAAAGACTTATCAACAGAGCAGTTAATTGCTCAAAGAATGGATAAGTACAGTAAAATGGGCGAATTTAAGGAATAATAAGCCGATAGCGCATAATTAGTCCGAAGCCCTATAGCTTCGGATTTTTTTTGAGTTATCAACATAAAACAGCGTTTTATCAACACGATATCAACAGGTTGCGCTTAACAATTCCTTAACCTGTCCAACGCTATTTTAATTACATTCGTACTATGGAAAACATCAAAAACATAAACCCCGTAAAAGTTGATAAGACAACCATTATCAACTTAGAGAAAGGCAAGCTGCCACCACAGGCGCTGGACCTTGAAGAGGCCGTTTTAGGTGCAATGATGATTGATAAAAAAGGGGTAGATGACGTAATTGACATCCTGCAGCCCGATGCTTTTTACAGAGACGGGCATAAGCATATTTATGAGGCAATCGTTGAGCTTTTTAACGATACGCAGCCTATTGACTTGTTAACAGTATCTGCACAGCTTAAAAAGACAGGAAAGCTGGAACTTGCCGGAGGCGATTTCTACCTTATCCAGCTTACGCAGAAGATATCATCATCTGCACACATCGAGTTTCACTCAAGGATCATTCTTCAGAAATATATCCAGCGAAGCCTTATCAGGATTTCCAGCGAGATCATTGAAGAATCGTATGATGAGACTACTGATGTATTTGACCTGCTTGATAAAGCCGAGTCTAAACTATATGAAGTAACGCAGGGTAACATCAAGCGTAGTTCTGAAACAGCACAAAGCCTTGTTATCCAGGCAAAAAAACGTATTGAAGAGATTGCCGGTAAAGAAGGGCTTAGTGGGGTGGCTACAGGTTTTCATGACCTGGATAAGCTTACATCAGGATGGCAGCCGAGTGACCTTATCATTATCGCGGCAAGGCCTGGTATGGGTAAAACTGCGTTTGTACTTTCCATGGCGCGTAATATCGCTATTGATTTTGGACACGGTGTGGCACTGTTCTCGCTGGAGATGTCCTCGGTACAGCTTATTACCCGTTTGATTTCTAGTGAAACCGGGCTCTCATCAGAGAAACTGCGTACCGGTAAGCTTGAAAAGCATGAATGGGAACAATTGAGTATTAAAGTAAAAGACCTTGAAAAAGCGCCTTTATATATAGACGACACACCATCGCTTTCTATCTTTGACCTTAGGGCAAAAACACGAAGGCTGGCATCCCAGTATGGGATCAGGATGATTATTATCGACTACCTTCAGCTGATGACTGCAGGAGGAAGCGGAAAAGGAGGAGGTAACCGTGAGCAGGAAATCTCGACCATCTCGAGAACCTTAAAAGCATTAGCAAAAGAACTTAATGTTCCTGTTATTGCACTGTCTCAGTTATCGCGTGCGGTAGAAACCCGTGGATCGAGTAAAAGGCCGTTACTCTCGGATTTGAGGGAGTCGGGTGCGATTGAGCAGGATGCGGATATCGTATCGTTCATTTACCGACCTGAATATTATAAAATTGATGAATGGGATGATGAAGAGCGTTCTCCTACACAGGGACAAGCCGAATTTATCGTAGCAAAACACCGTAACGGTGGTCTTGATAACATCAGGCTTAAGTTTATCGGTAACCTCGGTAAGTTTGATAATCTTGATGATTTTGGCTCTCCGTTTGACGAACTGCCATCAAGCATGAACAGCAACAATGATTTCATCAAAAACCTTCCGTCTGCAAATGATGCTTTTGGCAGTAACATGAACAGCAGCGGACCGAATGACGACGATGTTCCGTTCTAAAAATTAAATACGATAACCATCTAACCTAAGATATATGTCACATAACAATATTGAAGATTTCGCATTAACCGAAGCTATACGACAAATGGATGTTAACGGTGCCGAGCACATCACTGTAAATGATTAAGGCGGCATTATCCATCAACTAAACTTTAAACTATAAATGCACCGTGGGAAGCGGTGCATTTTTTATTTTTACCCTTTAAATTTTACAGATATGCCATTAGTTAGAATTAGTTTACCGGAAGGATTATCTGCTGAGACAAAAACCAAGGTCTCGCAATCAGTTCATAATGCACTTATGCAGGAGTTTCATATTCCTGCGGATGATTATTTCCATGTTATTGAAGAGGTCAGTAAAGAAAATCTAATTTATCCTGAAAGTTATTTGGGGATAGATCATACATCATCTATGATCTTTGTTCAGATTACGGCTGCCCAAGGAAGGACATCTGAGCAGAAGAAAGCGCTTTATGCCCAGATTGCCCAAAATATATCAGCATCAACCGAAATAAGAAAAGAGGATATTCTTATTGTGTTATTAGAAAACAATAGGGAGAATTGGTCTTTCGGAAATGGTGAGGTGCAACATTTCACTCATATATAGTATAAAAAAACCGCCCTTAATACAGGGCGGTTTCTCAATTATTTTTTAGACTCTTCAACAGATACTTTTCTGAAGTCTTTTAAAAGTTTGCTTAGTTCTAAAGCCGATTTACGAGCTCTTGTTCCTGCAGCTTTGTTACTTTTTTCAATGTGTAATTCTGCTTCTGATTTAAATTTTTCAATCTCTGCGTTGATTTGAGCAAATAGATCTTTCATGATATGTGATTTGTTATTAAATTATTTGTGCAAAAATAGCCATTTTGCTGTATCTACAAGGGGTTTTAGTCATAATGTAGTGTTATTTTCCTGCTAAATTTTCAGCTTATTTGTTGTTTTGGCCTAACAAAAGTAATACCCTTAGATTTCTATCGTTAGTTTAGTATCTTTGGGTTAAATCTCTTTACGAAATGAAGTTTAAAAATATATATCTTATCCTGCTGTTAATCATAGGTTTCACTTCAAAGGCTTCTATGGTATTGCTGCCAATGGACGAAACATCCCAGCAAAACCATCTAAAAGCATACGGGATTACGTTTTGGGCTCTTGAAAAAGGGTATAAGGCCAACTGGCTTCTAAATTACAGGGGAGGCTCGTTTTTACTTCCCGATGCCGACCAGATACGACGTGAGTGCCAGATAAGGGGTGTAAGCTTTGAAGTGCTTAGCGATGGCGCAGCGAATGGTATACTTGATGAAATAAGCAGTCCATCAGTAAACATGGAAAATGTATTGCTTGAAAAAGCACCAAAAATAGCTGTGTACACCCCACCCGGAAAACAGCCTTGGGATGACGCTGTGACAATGGTGCTGACCTATGCTGAAATTCCGTTTACTGCTGTATATGATGAGGAGGTTCTTAACGACGGGCTTGTGGCTTTTGAATGGCTTCACCTGCATCACGAAGATTTTTCGGGACAGTATGGTAAGTTCTTTGGCGCTTACCGCAATGCCCCATGGTATATAGAGCAGAAAAAAGATGCCGAAGCATTAGCTGCTAAACTTGGTTATGCTAAAGTGTCTGAGGAAAAACTTGCAGTAGCCAATAAAATAAAGAATTTTGTAGTCGGTGGTGGATTTATGTTTGCCATGTGTTCGGCAACCGATAGTTTTGATATTGCACTTTCTGCTGAAGGTGTGGATATCTGCGAACCAATGTTTGACGGTGATGCAAGCGAACCGAATTACCAGTCCAAGATAAATTACGGTAATTCTTTTGCCTTTAAAGATTTTATCCTTGAGCGTAATCCTAATGTATATGAGTTCTCTGACATTGACACGACTAACGATAGAAAGATTCCTATGGACATGGATTATTTCTCACTGATGGATTATTCGGCAAAATGGGACCCAATCCCGTCTATGCTATGCCAGAACCATACGCAATTGGTAAAAGGATTCATGGGGCAGACTACTGCTTTTAGGGCAGATAAAGTGAAATCAAGTGTATTGGTTATGGGTGAGCAGAAGCAAACCGGCGAGGCGCGTTACATTCACGGTACTAAAGGTAAAGGAATGTTTACTTTTTACGGTGGCCACGACCCTGAAGATTACCAGCACAGGGTAGGGGACGCACCTACAGTGCTTGACCTGCATCCTAATTCTCCGGGTTACCGACTCATACTCAATAATGTATTGTTCCCGGCTGCAAGAAAAAAGAAACTTAAAACGTAATGAGTTTCTAAGTTGCAAAGCAGCAGAGTTTCAAACTAAAAAGATATAAAACAAAAATCCCACGCAAAGCATGGGATTTTTATATACTAGTCACCTATAATATCTTCATTCTCCTTATCGAGATATTGCTGAACCACATCTATGGCATTTGCAACAACATCGCTTAAAGCAGTAATGTAACCGCCTTCCTGCACGCTGTTCATGGCGTGTTTCAGGGCATCGGTTTCTTTAGGTATCATTTCGTAGGTTACTTCCCTGCCTGAGTTTTTGATACCTTCGGTTATAAGTCCGTTTATGTTTTCATCGGTACGTCCCCGAAGGTGCTTTTCCTGTCTTATTATGATATGATTAAACATTCGGGCAGCAATTTCGGCACATTCCCTAATGTCTTCGTCACGTCTGTCGCCCACACCGGCAATAATTCCTATTTTTTGTGTGGCCTCTATATTATTTAGGAACTCTTCAACCGCACGATAGCCCGCCGGATTATGTGCAAAATCGATTAATACCTTAAATTTTGAGAATTCAAAAATGTTCATTCGTCCCGGTGTTTGTGCCGCACCAGGTATAAATGTCTGTAGCGAAAGGCTGATGTCTTCGGTTTTAAAGCCCCAAAGATAAGAAGCAAGGGTAGCTGCAAGCACATTGGCAATCATGAATTTTGCCCTTCCGCCCATAGTAAGAGGCACGTGCGATGCCTTTTCTATCCTTATTTTCCACTCGCCTTTTTTGATGGTAATAAAACCATTTTCATATACTGCAGTCACTTTGCCTTCTTTTGCCAGCTGTTTTACAAACGGGCTGTCTTCTTCCATACTGAAGTAAGCCACATTGCATTCCAGTTCTTTAGCAATTTTTATACACTCAGGATCATCGGCATTTAATACTGCCCATCCGTCTTTTTTAACGCTTTTTACTATAACACGTTTTACCTTCGAAAGGTCATCAAGTGTATGGATATCATTCAGGCCAAGGTGGTCCTCCTGGATATTGGTAATAATTCCTATGTCACATCGGCTAAAGCCTAAGCCTGATCGTAGTATTCCGCCACGTGCAGTTTCCAGTACAGCAAACTCCACAGTAGGATCTTTAAGGATATATTCGGCACTTACAGGTCCGGTAGTATCCCCTTTTTCCAGCATATGGTTTTGTACATAGATACCGTCAGAAGTTGTAAAGCCAACTTTAAAGCCATTGTTTTTAACGATATGGGCTAAAAGTCGGGTAGTTGTTGTTTTTCCGTTTGTTCCCGTTACGGCAAAAATCGGGATGCGGCTTGGTTTTCCCGGAGGATAAAGCATGTCTAAAACCGGCGAAGCCACATTTCTCGGCAGTCCTTCCGATGGTGCAAGGTGCATCCTGAATCCCGGCGCAGCATTTACCTCTAATATAACACCGCCATTTTCTTTTAATGGCTGCGTAAGATTTTCGGCCATGATATCAATTCCGCAAACATCAAGCCCAATAACGCGGGCTATCCTTTCTGAAAGGAAAATGTTTTCAGGGTGCATCATGTCGGTTACATCGACTGATGTACCACCTGTACTGAGGTTGGCGGTAGATTTTAGGTAAACTATCTCATCCTGCTGAGGAACAGTTTCCAGTGAGTAATTCATTTTAGCCAAAAGATCGGTAGTGTCGCGGTCAACAGTAATTTCCGTAAGTACGTTTTCGTGTCCGTAGCCCCTTTTTGGGTCAAGGTTTTCGGTATCTATAAGTTCCTGAATAGTGTTTTTTCCATTGCCTTTAACGTGTGCAGGTACCCTTTGAGCAGCGGCAACAACTTTATTATCAATGACAAGTACGCGGAAATCAAATCCGGTAATAAATTTCTCTACGATAACCCTGCGGCCATATTCCTGAGCAAATACAAGTCCGGCTTTTGCATCTTTAAGGTTGGTTACGTTGATAGATGCTCCCTTGCCATGATTACCATCAAGCGGCTTAAGTACTATAGGGTAGCCAATTTTTGCAATTATTTCTTCCAGTGTTTCGTCGTCGGTACAAATACCGCCACCTGCAACGGGAACAGATGCAGCGTCGAGCATACGTTTAGTAGCCTCTTTGTTGCAGGCAATATCAACTGCTATATGGCTTGTTTTATTTGTAATTGTTGCCTGAAAACGCATTTGGTTAACTCCGTAACCCAATTGTACCAGTGAATTACTTCCCAATCGTATCCACGGGATATCGCGGGCAACAGCCTCTTCAACAATACTGCCGGTACTTGGTCCCAGCCTGTCGCGTTCCCTGATTTTACGCATTGATTGCAAATCGTTATCAAGATCATATTCGGCGCCGCTTATAAGCGCTTCGGCAATACGTACCGAGGCTTCGGCTGCATAAAGGCCTACATTTTCCTCAAGGTAACTGAATACTACATTGTAAGTCCCGGGTGTTTTCGTTTCACGAGTACGGCCAAAACCGGTATCCATACCAGCGAGGGTTTGTATCTCTAAAGCTATATGTTCTATGACATGACCCATCCAGGTGCCCCTTTCTATACGCTCAAAAAAACCTCCGCGATGGCCTTCAGAACAACGGTGTTCTATAAGTGATGGCAGGAGTGCTTCAATGCGCTCGCGGAAACCGTCAATTTTATTGGTAGGAAACTGTTCTGTTTCTTCCAGGTCAAGGCGCATTTGAATAAGCTTTTTTCGGCGGACGCTCCAGATGTTTGGTCCGCGAAGGGCCTGAATTTTAAGTATCTTCATAAAGTGGGCAGAGAGTGTAGGTTATAATGTATCTTTAGAATTTGGTGTTTTTAACGAATAAACACTATAAAAGAATAAGCGTTTATTCATCGATAGTAATTTACTTAAAAAAAATAATTAAAATTGGTGTTTGCGCGTTTTTTTAAGTAAATCTTTTGGCTTACTATTTGTAATGTAAATAAGAGTTTTATTTTTTTAACTATTTTTGCACAATGGAAAATGTACAGGGAAAATTAATAATCATAGGAGGAGCCGTAGATAAAGGCAGCTTTACAGAAGTTTCTTATGATGAGAACGTGGCCAATAACCTTAACTTTTTTGAAAGTGGTATTTTAAGGCGCGTTATTAAAGAATCCAAACACGGAGAAGAGTCAAGGATTGAAGTTATAACTACAGCATCGGTAATACCGCGTGAGGTAGGGCCGCAATATGTAAAAGCATTTGAATACCTGAGCGCTAAAAATGTTGGTATTCTTCATATTGAAAGACGTGAGCAGACAAATGACCCTGAAGTCCTTAGAAGAATCCAGGAAGCAGATGTCGTAATGTTTACCGGTGGCGATCAGCTGCGTTTGACTTCAATATTGGGAGGAACCAAATTCCACGATATCATACTTGATAAATATAAAAACGAAGAATTTATATATGCGGGTACATCTGCGGGAGCAGCAGCTGCTTCCAATAACATGATCTACCAGGGCAGCAGCCAGGAGGCATTGCTTAAAGGAGAGGTTAAGATTACCAGCGGGCTAAGCCTTATACAAAACGTAATTATAGATACGCACTTTGTACAGCGTGGCCGTATCGGCAGATTGTTTCAGGCGGTAGTTGGCAATCCGCGTGTTATGGGTATTGGTCTTGGAGAAGATACCGGACTGCTGATCACAAACAATACTAAGATGGAAGCCATAGGTTCCGGACTTGTAATTTTAGTTGACGGTCGACAGATTATGGATACTAACTTAACACAAGTAGAACTTGGAAGGCCTATTTCTATAAATAATCTTATTGTACACGTGATGAGTATGTATGATACTTATGACTTACAGACACATAGTCTTGAAATTCACAATTCGCAATATTCTTCTGCGCTTGTTGTTCCTGCAGAAGCAGATGGTGAAGGACAGCCTGACAGTGTAGATGCAGAATAACAATATATATGTAATGGCGGGCAGCGAAAGCTGTCCGCTATTTTTTTATCCCAAAACTTACAACAACTTATGAAACTTATTATCCACGGTGGTTTCTTTAGCGAATCTGCAACTGATGCCCAAACTAAAGCCGACAAACAAAATGCGCCCAAAACAATTGTTACCAACGCGTCTGCGTATCTTGAAAACCATTCGCCATTAGAAACTGCTGTTTATGCGGTTTCACTGTTAGAAGATGATGTGCTTTTTAATGCAGGAACCGGTTCACAGATACAAAGCGATGGTAAAATAAGAATGAGTGCTTCGTTAATGGATGGTGTTTCTCAAAAG
>Ga0163161_10004079_pt1 | contig 10215 bp, 10 predicted proteins | sample S45metaG_FD_129847 | JGI IMG/M metagenome (GOLD analysis project Ga0163161, IMG submission 129847) | Switchgrass rhizosphere microbial communities from Kellogg Biological Station, Michigan, USA - S4-5 metaG | ecosystem: Host-associated > Plants > Roots > Rhizosphere > Soil | place: USA... | reverse complement strand
CTGTCGCTGGATGATCTGGTGTTGGCGAGCTTTGTGTCCGGGCCGGGTTCGACGACTCTGCCGATGGAAGTGTTCTCGGCGGTGCGTCTGGGCGTGAAGCCTGAGATCAACGCCGTGGCCAGTCTGATTCTGCTCGCGGTATCGATCGTGACCTTCATGGTCTGGTTCTTCAGCCGCCGTGCCGAAGAAGCGCGCAAGAAAGCCATCCAGCAAGCCATCGAAGAAAGCGCAGCCGATTCGTGGAAGCAGCCGGACGTGCGTCGCGCACCAAGCCCGGAAGCCGCGTAAGCACTAATGGGTTGGCCTCATTCTCGAGGTCAACCCAATTCAAACTGTAGGAGTGAGCCTGCTCGCGATAGCGGAGTGTCAGTCAGGAAATTTCCAACTGACAGGACGCCATCGCGAGCAGGCTCACTCCTACATGGGTTTTAGGCAGTCCAGGGTGAGTGGCGGATGACCTCGACAAAGTTCATCGGCTTGAACCCCGGCTCCTGATCCCTCAGCACATCGGTCTTCACATTGCCGAACGTGGTCTGCGGACGATGGCGCAAGCCATCGGCAAATGCGCAGATGATGCATTCCTTGAAGCCTTCCCCACGCGGGTGCGCATGCACCACCGCTTCGCGCTGCACAGTGCTGAACGCGGCGTAGTCCATTCCGAGTACATCCATCTCGACACCTGCAGTGACCAGCGCCACGGTCGGACGCAGATGCTTCGGTACGCCCGGCGTGGTGTGCAGGGCAATCGACAGCCACACCTGCTCGATATCGTCATCGCTGAGCCCGTACGGTTTGAGAAACGCCGCCGCCGCGTTGGCACCGTCCACTTCGAAACGCTCGTCATCACTGCGATGACCTTCGACCAGGCCGAGGTCGTGGAACATCGCGCCGACGTAGAGCAGCTCCGGATCGTAGGCCAGTTGTTGGCGTTCACCGCTCAGTGCGCCGAACAAAAATACCCGCCGCGAGTGGTGGTAGAGCAGGTCGGATTCGATATCGCGGATGTACTCGGTGGTGGCCCGGACGAGGGCGCTGTCGGGGATTTTGATGCCGGCGATGGTTGTGCTCATGGCAGGTTTCCTCACTGAAACGCCGTTGTGGCGCTGCTGGGGAAAGTCTGTTCCCGACGCTGAAAGGGGACAATCGATGCATGGCTGCGATCCTTGCCAATCGACCTGCAAATCGTGCCAAGCTAAAAGATCGCAGCCTTCGGCAGCTCCTACATGGGAACGCGGACACGTGTAGGAGCTGCCGCAGGCTGCGATCTTTTGCTCTTAAAGGGGGAATCCACAGCCATGAGCAAAACCGTCGCCATCGTCGTGTTCGCCGGAGTGCAGTCACTGGATGTCAGCGGCCCGATGGATGTGTTCGCCGAGGCCAATTGCTTCCTGGCGGCCGAGGATCACTATCGGCTCGAAGTGATCGGCGTCGAACGCGGCCCGATGGCCTGTTCCAACGGTTTGAACCTGAATGCCCATCGGCATTTCAGCGAAGCACTCGACGCCTACGATCTGCTGCTGGTCGCCGGTGGGCCACAATTGCCGTTCATGGATTTCGGCGCGACGTTCGACGGTTGGCTGCGTGAGGCCTGTGCACGGGCGCAGCGTTTTGGTTCGATCTGCAACGGCGCGTTCACGCTCGCGCGCGCGGGGTTGCTGGAGGGGCGCACCGTGACTACGCACTGGAATGACGCCGAGGCGTTGGCGCAGTTGTGTCCGACGACGCAGGTCGAGGCTGATCGCTTGTATGTCGAGGACGGCACGCTCTATACCTCGGCCGGGGTCACGGCGGGGATTGATCTGTCGCTCTACCTGCTGGCGCGTGATCACGGTGCTGAAGTGGCGCTGAGCGTGGCTAAACGGCTGGTGGTGTTCACCCAGCGGTCTGGTGGCCAGTCGCAGTTCAGCCCGTTCCTCACGCCGCATGCAGAGCCGACGTCGGCGGTGGCGATGGTGCAGTTGTATGTGTTGGCCAATCTCACGGGTGATCTGACGATCGCCGATCTGGCCAATGCGGCGAACATGAGTGCGCGTAACTTTTCTCGGGTGTTTGCTCGTGAGGCGAAGGTGACGCCGGCGGAGTTCGTCGAGCGGGCGCGGGTGGATGCGGCGCGGGTGATGCTGGAAAGCACGGCGGCGCCGTTGAAGACTGTGGCGTATCAGTGCGGGTTTCGCGATGCGCAGCATATGCGTGGGGTGTTTAACCGCCGGCTGGGGGTTACGCCGCAGCAGTTTCGGCTGAATTTTGCGGTGATGCTTTGACCCTTACCCTCACCCCAGCCCTCCCGAAACGTCGGACCGCCCAGAGGGAGAGGGGGCCGACCGCAGTGTCTGGCGTGATACATCGACCTGAAAGACCTTAGCGATTATGGATTCGGTAAAGCAGTGTCAGGTCGCTGTAAACCTTGAGCATCCCCCAATCAGTCCCCTCTCCCTCTGGGCGGTCCGACGTTTCGGGAGGGCTAGGGTGAGGGGCTCTTAAGGCGCTGCCCGCGCCGGCAACAGCTTCAAGGTACTGCGCGTATTCGCCGTCACCTCTTCGTCATTGAAATGCGCCTGCACATACATCCCGTCGACATACGCCTCAGCCTGATCGTCATAGTGACTGTCGAACGGCACACCGCTCTGCCCAACCGGGTTAATCGTTAACCCATGCGCCGGATCGGCAAAATCCACCAAGCGCCGCGTCGACGGCCCATACGTCACCGGCCATGGCGCTGGGCCGATCTTCGCTGAAAGGTTGTTCGGCACTTCATGACTGCCCGGCGCCGCAAACGGCCCAACGTTGAAAATCCGATCCAGCGGCTTCTGCTGTCCCAACGGATGGCCGTGAGTCAGCGTGTGCGCAGCGCCCCATTTCCACTCGGCAGAGTTATCGCCGAGGGTCAGCTTCAAGTGCTGCATGCTCGCCTGCCACGCCGCGCGGACGATATCGGCGCGGGTCTCCTTGTTCGGCGTGCTGCGGTTGTCCCACCACGGTGAATTGGCATTCGCCGCCAGTTTCGGCAGCGCCGCATCGATCACCCGCGTCGACAGCAATGTCTCGAAGAAGTCATTGCCCAACTCATCACGCATCGCCGCATCGGCAAGGTCATACAAGAACTGGTTGAACAGCGTTGCACTGACCGAATCCAGCGGATAGTCGCCTGGCCACTGCGCCAGTTGCTCGACCAGTTTCAGTTGCGCCGGATCGCTGACCACCTCACGCAGCACCGGCAGCAACGGCGCGAGCAAGCGCGGGCCGTAACCGGTGGTGGTGCCCAGTTGCAGCTTCTGATTGGCCTCGTTGGTCCACTTCATGCTCTTGTCGCTGAGCTGCCGGTTCAGTTGCTGACCGCGATCGGCGAGGTTGTAGTAACCGGGAATCTCCATTCCCGTCGGCGACACGGGCTGGAAGTTGGCCGAGACGATGTAGCCGCGCGCCGGGTTTTCTTCCTGCGGGTTGGCGCTGAACGGGTAGAAACCGTCCTTGTCGGCCTGATTGCTGCTGCCGTCGAGCATGAATTCCGGCCGCACCCCGGCCGGGCGCTTGGGCAGCAATGCCGAGGCCCACCAGGCGATATCGCCCTTGGCGTTGGCGTAAACCAGGTTCAGCCCCGGCGCCTGGACTTTTGCGGCAGCGGCGCGGGCCTTGGCCAGGGTGTCGGCGCGATTGAGCTGGTAGAAGCCTTCGAGGATCGGGTTCGGTGTTTCGAGAAAGGCCCACCACATGGCGATCGGCGTCTTGCCGGCAGCGGTGCCGAGCGCATCGTTGACGATAGGGCCGTGGGGCGATTGGCGCAGGGTCAGGGTCACCGGCGACTGCCCCTTCACGTTGATCTGCTGTTGCGTGACTACCATGTCGGTCCACTGGCCGCGATACCAGACCTGATTCGGATTATCCGGGTTGACCTTCTCGGCGATCAGATCGAGATCGTCGTTCTGGAACATGGTCAGGCTCCAGCCGAAATCGAGGTTGTGACCGAGAAACGCAAACGGCACCAGCGCCTGATGATGGCCGTACAACTCGAAGCCGGGCGCCGACAATTGCGCTTCGTACCACACCGACGGCACCGAGAAACGAATGTGCGGATCACCCGCCAGCAATGGCTTGCCGCTCTGGCTGCGGCTGCCCGCGATGACCCAAGCATTACTTCCTTCGAACTGCGGCAGACCGTTGTCGATCAACGCCTGTTCGCTGAGGCGGGCGAGGGCGTTGAGGTCCTTCCAGTCGCCAGCGGCGAGGGCCGGCGCAGGCTTGGCGTGACCGTTGACCAGCACGCCTTTGGGCTGCCAGTCGAGGTCGAAAACGTTGAGGTAATCGGCGCCGAGCTGATCGCGCACGTAGGTCAGCAGCGGTTCGGTGCGAAACGCCGCGGCAAAGCTATAGGCCATGTAGCCGGCGACGCTGATGCTGTCTTCGGCGGTGAACGGCCGTTTGGGGATGCCCAGCACGTCAAACTCGATCGGTGCAGCGTGGCTGTCCTGATATTGGTTGATGCCATCCAGATAGGCTTGCAGGCCCTTCCACGCCGGCGACTGTTTATCGAGACTGGCGACGTAACTGGCGGCGCGCTCACGAATGCGCAGGCTGCGGAACAGTTTGTCGGTGTCGAGCAGTTTCGGCCCGAGCACTTCGGCCAGTTCGCCCCGGGCGAGGCGGCGCATGGCTTCCATCTGGAACAGGCGATCCTGGGCATGCACATAACCGAGGGCGCGATAGAGGTCGGTTTCGTTCTCGGCGCGAATGTGCGGCACGCCGCGTTCGTCGTAGCGCACGGTCACCGAACCCTGCAGGTTGCGCAGCTCGACCTGACCCTGGCGCGTCGGTTGTTTGCTGTAGACATACCCGCCGACGCCGACAAGCAGAACAACGATGAGCAGGGCAAGTACGGTGAACACGCGCTTCATGGTGACTCCTTGTGCAGGCGGGATGCCGCCCGTCGGGCTGCAAACAATTAGCACAGACCTTCAGTGCCGTGCAGCGCTGTCCTTGAAAAGTCCGGAATGCCTTACTGCGTCTCCACCGGCCACGGGCAGTAACACCCGACCGCCAGGGTGTGCGTGGCATTGACCGGGCGATCTTCCGTCAGGGCATTCAAAATCGGTTCGATAAAGCTGTTGCTGGAATTGCAGGTGAGGCCTTCGCTGTACGGACCGAAGTAGGCCAGTTTGCCGCTGCGGTCCCAGATCGCCACGGCCGGACTGGCTGGAACCTGTTCGGAGCCGGGCAATATCGTGATGGTTTTCAGGCTGCTGAGGGTTGCCGGCAACTGACCGTGGCTGCCAGCCTTCTGCACAGCGAAGAACTCCACGCCTTTGGCGCCAAACTGCTCGACCATCTCGGTCAGGTGCTGTTGATTGCCGACGTTGCACGGGCAGGCCGGGTCCCAGAAGTGCACCAGGCGAATCTTGCCAGGGCCGGCGAGGTTGTCCGGCAGGCGCAGCGGATCACCGGAAAATACCGCCGTGTGTTCGCTGAACGCTCGCAGATAACGCCCTTGAAACCAGTCATACGCCGCCCACAGCACCCCGGCGCAAATCATCGCGAGCAGGCTGGCAAACAGTGCGGTGCGGTAGGGCGAACGCATGGTTTTCGATCCTCGAAAGGTCGGCTAGCTTGCCATGTCTGTCACTACAGATGAATATCGCAGGCCGATAAAGTCTGTTTACCGCTTTGGAATTGCCTTATGTCTGCCACTTTCGACCCCGATCAAATCCGCGCCAGCCTCAAGCCTTTGGCCGAGTGGCAGCCGTTGTCGGACGAGGCGAAGGCGTACCAGCAGTTTTATCAAACCGATTTTCCCCATCGCGATGTCTGGCGTGGCATGGGCCGTTTCGAAGTCGATGGTTATGAAGTGGTCAGCCATTGCTGGTGGCCGGAGAAGGTCAAGGCGACGCTGTTTCTGCTGCACGGCTACTACGATCACACCGGGCTGTATCGGCATGTGATCGAGTGGGCGCTGGATCAGGACTTCGCGGTGATCGCCTGCGATTTGCCGGGGCATGGTCTGTCGAGCGGGCCGCGCGCGAGCATTCGCGATTTCTCCGAGTATCAGGACGTCCTGCAAGCGTTGTTCGCCGAGGCGCAGTCGATCGCCCTGCCGCAGCCGTGGCATTTGTGCGGGCAGAGCACTGGCGGGGCGATTGTGGTCGATCACCTGCTCAACCATGCTGAAAACAGCCCGGCGCAGGGCCAGGTGATTTTGATGGCGCCGCTGGTGCGGCCACGGGCGTGGGGCTGGTCGCAGCTGAGTTATTACCTGCTCAGGCCTTTCGTCAGGGGTGTCGCGCGACGCTTCAGCGAGAATTCCAACGACCCGGATTTCCTGCCGTTTCTGCAGGCCGATCCGCTGCAGCCACGACGCTTGCCGACGAAATGGGTGGGGGCGTTATCGCGCTGGATCATTCGCGTCGAGCACGCGAAGAAGAGTCCGCGGCGGCCACTGATCATTCAGGGGCAGGCAGACATGACCGTCGACTGGCAGCACAATCTACAGGTGTTGAAATGGAAGTTTGATCGGCCGCAGATCTTGTTGTTAGCCGAGGCGCGGCATCATCTGGCGAATGAGACGGCGGAGATGCGGGAGGAGTATTTCGAGTTTCTCAGCAAGCGCATCAGAGGCCGGAATCTCTAGTGAAGCTGAAGGCCCCATCGCTGGCAAGTCAGGCGCTGAAGCTCATTGCCCGACCGCCAACCCTGCGCGAATCGCCGCCAGCGCCGCCTGATAGTAGGCCTTGCCTTCAGTCGACTCGGCAAACGTCGCAAACTCTTCCAGCTCTTCATCCGACAAATCGCGATAGACGTAGAGCAGCGTGTTGTTCATGTCCGCGCCAATCTGATCCATCAAACGCTGGCGCTGACCGTTGAGCATACCTTGCGCCTGACCACCACCGAGCAGCCCCGGAATCATCGAACTCAAGCTGTCCGCCGCCACACCAGCAATCGCCAAGCTCACTTCGGCGCCAGCTTCACGGGCCGGCAAGGCTTGCGCGAGGTGGCCGATGATCAGCAGACGGCTGTCGCTGGCCTGCATCTTTGGCAGACCCTTGGCATTTTTCGCCAATTGATCGCGCCGGGTCGCCAGCAATTCGGCTGCGACAATTTTCTTGCCCAGTGGCGATTGAAAGAAAGTCAGCGCCGGTTTCGGGTCGGCAAGCTTCTGCCGCAGTTGCGCTTCGGCGCGTTGATCGACGGCCTGCGGGGCGAAGCGCTGATTACTGTTGTTCACCAATGCTTGAAACACCGCCGGCGGCAGGCTGTTCTGATAGCGCTGCTGTGCGGCCGTCAGGGCGTCATTGAAATGCGCACGTTGATCTGGCCAGCCGGCGACCTTGTACAACTGATCGTGGCCGTCCGCCCAGGCGGGCAAAACGCAGAACATCAACAGTGAAAAAAGCAAACGGCGCATAGGGACTCCTGTCAGCAGCGGACTATTCTCCGTGCGGTGCCGGTACTTGTCGAGAATTCGTAGCAAGCCGCCGCGTGGCTCTGTCGGATTTCTTGCCGCCGACATACTATGCGCGCCATGCAAATATCCTCTGAACACCCACTGCTGTTACGCATTGTCGATGACCTGGCCGAACACGGCTGGTCGCAGCAGAACATATTCCTGCCCGCCGGTTTGACCCGCGAGCTGGCGGCCGAGTGCCGCAAACGTGAAGCCGAGGGTGAACTGGCGCCGGCGGCGGTGGGGCGTGGGCCGTTTTCGGAGATCCGCGAGGGGATTCGTGGCGACCACATTCAGTGGATCGATCCCGGTCAGGCCGAGGCCAGCGACCGCTATCTGAACTTGATGGAAAGCCTGCGTGAGGCGCTCAACCGTGGCCTGTTTCTCGGTCTTGAGGATTTTGAGTGCCATTTCGCCTTGTATCCGCCCGGCGCTTTTTATCGCCGGCATGTCGACCGTTTTCGCGACGATGACAAGCGCATGGTGTCGGTGGTGGTCTATCTCAATGACGCGTGGCTGCCGGAGGATGGCGGTCAGTTGCGCATGTACCTGAATGATGAGCGCGTGCACGACGTGCAGCCTACTGGCGGGTGTCTGGTGGTGTTTCTCTCTGGTGAGGTGCCTCATGAAGTGCTGCCGGCGAACCGCGAGCGCCTGTCGCTGACTGGCTGGTTTCGTCGCCGTGGCAACGAGCCGTTCTGATATGGACAAGATTCTGGTCAGCCGCTGCCTGTTGGGTCATCGCGTGCGTTATGACGGTGGTGCGAGCGGGCCGTTTGATTTGCTTGAACAGTGGATTGCCGAAGGGCGGGTGGTGCCGTTGTGTCCGGAGGTTGCGGGTGGTTTGCCAACGCCACGGGCGGCGGCGGAGATCCCGGGCGGGCAGGGCGGTGAAGTGCTCGATGGTGTCGCGGCGGTGATCACCACTGAGGGCGAAAATGTCAGTGCGCAGTTTCTCGATGGTGCGCGGCAGGCACTGGAACTGGTGCAGAAATATGGCATCCGCGTGGCGGTGCTTAAGGCCAACAGTCCTTCTTGCGGGAATCTGCTGACGTATGACGGGACGTTCAGCGGGGTCAAAATCTCTGGTGAGGGCGTGACGGCCGCGTTGCTCAAGCGTCATGGTGTGCAGGTTTTCAGTGAGCTTGAATTGCCTGAGGCGGCGGTGGCTCTGGCGGCTTTGGGCTGATCCGGAATCGTTGCCCTCACCCCAGCCCTCTCCCGGAGGGAGAGGGGGCCGACTGAAGTGTCTGGCCTCTTGCATCGACCTGGAAGACCTTATCGACTATGGATTCGACACAGCCATACCGATCGATTATGGATTCGACAATGCCATGACCAGTCGATTTCGGATTCGGTACATCCATTTCAGGTCGGCGTATTCCTTCAGCATCCCCCAATCAGTCCCCTCTACCTACGGGCGGTCCGACGTTTCGGGAGGGTTAGGGTGAGGGGCTTTTAAGGTTTCAACCACTTCTCAGTCAGCGCTGCCAAACGTCCATCCGCCTTGATCCGCTGCATCGCACTCGCAAGGCTGGCCTGAAATGCCGGATTACCCTTCTGAAACGGAATCGCCAATTCCACCGGCTCTGCCACTTTCGGCTTCTCTTCCGTCAACGCCTGCACCTGCACCAGCACCATCGGCCGTGGCTGCTCGTCTTTTTTCGCCAGCAACTGCGAATCGACCTTGCCGTAAGACTCGCTGAAGTCGAAACGATCCTTGAGTTCGGATGTCAGTGCTATGTGGTTGAGCGCAACGTCGTACTTGCCGCTTTCAACGCCCTGGAGCAGGTCTGCCTCATCCGTGACGATGAAGTCAGCGCGTACATCCAGCTCCCGGGCCAGCAGTTGCCCAAGCTCGACCTCGAACCCCGTGAGTGTGTCGCCTTCCTTGTAATTGAACGGCAGTGTATTAGCCTCAAGGGCTATGCGCAGCTCGCCACGGTCGTTGACGTCATCAATCAGTTCGGCGTGAGCCAAAGGGCTCAAAAGGGGTAGCAGGCAGATCAGGCCAGGCAGAAAACGCATGGTCACTCCTTTGAAATCATTATCGCGACGCTCTGATTCAGGCTCGCTTTGCTATGGTTGTCGAGTGCCTTCGACAACGAATGGTCATGAAGTTGTCATGACCGTGCGGATTTTACGGAAAAACTGGAGAAGAAAATGAAAAGCTTTATGTCACGTGCAGCGTTGGCGGGTGTGCTGATGGGTGTTTCGGTGCTGGCCAGTGCGGCGACACCCGCACCAAAAGGCGCCGAAGTGTTCATCGTTTCTCCCGAGGACGGGGCCACGGTTTCGCAGACCTTTACCGTCAAATTCGGTACCAAGGGCGTCGCCCTGGCGCCGGCCGGTGACGTCACCAAAAACACCGGTCACCATCACCTGCTGATCGACGCCAAGGAAATCGTTCCGGCCGGTTCGGTCGTCCCTACCGATGCCAATCATATGCACTTCGGCAAGGCGCAGACCCAGGCTGACATCAAGCTCGCCCCGGGCCAACACACCTTGCAGCTGGAACTTGGCGACAGCGGTCACATGGCGTTCGACCCGCCAATCGTCTCGAAAAAAATCACCGTCAACGTCGAATAACCTTTTCGCCGTGCATGAAAAAGGGAGCCCGAAGGCTCCCTTTTTTGTCGCTCAACGCTAAATCAGAACAACACGCGGCTACGGAAAGTGCCGTTGATGTGCTGCAGCTTCTCTTGCGCCAGGTCCGAGTACTCGGCGTCGACGTCGATCACCACGTAGCCAACCTTCTCGTTGGTCTGCAGGAACTGACCGGAGAT
>Ga0163161_10004076_pt1 | contig 10218 bp, 10 predicted proteins | sample S45metaG_FD_129847 | JGI IMG/M metagenome (GOLD analysis project Ga0163161, IMG submission 129847) | Switchgrass rhizosphere microbial communities from Kellogg Biological Station, Michigan, USA - S4-5 metaG | ecosystem: Host-associated > Plants > Roots > Rhizosphere > Soil | place: USA... | reverse complement strand
TAGTGTATATTAAAAAAGATTGCCTCGTTTGGGAGACAATCTTTCACAATGAAAACTAAAAAAAAATTGAAATGCAAATTTTTCCCTAAAAAAATTGATTTAAAACGTGTTTTCCACAACTTTTGGGATTGATTCCCATATTTCCCCAGTTACCAACTCCCCAAACTGTCCGAAATTTTCAATAAACGCTTTTGCAAGTTCATTTGTTTTAAGATCATATTTATTTTTATCTGCCCAGGTATTTCTTGGATTTAAAATCTCTGAAGGCACTCCAGGACAAGCTTCGGGCATCAACAGCCCGAAAACCGGATGCGCATTAAATTTCGCATTCCTTAATTTTCCTTCCAGTACTGCAGTGATCAGGGCCCTGGTATGGCTCAGCTTCATCCGTTGCCCCTCTCCATACGCCCCTCCGCTCCAGCCGGTATTCACCAGCCATACATTTACTTGGTGCTTATCCATCTTTTCACCCAGCAGGGCTGCATATTTTGCAGGGTGCAAAGGAAGGAACGCTTTCCCAAAACAAGCCGAGAATGTTACCTGCGGTTCGGTTACCCCTGCTTCTGTCCCAGCAACTTTAGCCGTATAGCCAGAGATGAAATGAAACATCGCCTGTCCGCGTGTTAATTTCGAAAGCGGCGGCAATACGCCGAAGGCATCCGCGGTAAGAAAGAAAATATTTTTAGGCAGGGATGCTATAGAGGGTACTGCTGCATGATTGATATGATGAATAGGATACGCGACTCTTGTATTTTCTGTTTTATCAATATTTGAATAATCTACCTCTCTGGTTCCGGGAAAGTAATTGATATTCTCCAGTAAGGCCCCAAACCTGACTGCACGATAAATCTCCGGCTCTTTCTCCGGCGTAAGGTCAACACACTTGGCGTAACACCCCCCTTCAAAATTAAAAACGCTCTGCTCGCCCCAGCCATGCTCATCATCTCCGATCAGGCATCTTCCGGGATCAGCAGACAAAGTTGTTTTGCCTGTACCCGAAAGGCCAAAGAAAATTGCAGTATCCCCCTCTGCCCCCACATTGGCCGAACAATGCATGGATAAGGTATGCCGCTGCTCCGGTAAAATAAAGTTCAAAACAGAGAAAATACCTTTTTTAATTTCACCGGTATACCCTGTACCGCCAATCAGGATGATCTTTTTTGTGAAATTCAGAATGGAAAAATTAGCCTGCCTGGTACCATCAGTAGCAGGATCTGCCAGAAAATCCGGTGCTGCAATAATTGTCCATTCCGGATCAACCGCTTCTCCTTCCTCAGGTCTTAAGAATAAATTGCAGGCAAAGAGATTCTGATAGGCCGTTTCAGTAATTACCCTGATACCTGTTCTGTATTGTGCATCAGCACAGGCATAGGCATCTCTTACGTAAAATTTGTTCTGATTCAGGTGCGTACACACCTTGCTGAGCAGAAAGTCAAAATCTGCGGGGCTGAAGCGAATGTTAATATCGCCCCACCAAACAGTGTCACGTGTAATATCGTCCAGAACAATAAACCTGTCTTTTGGAGAACGGCCTGTAAACTTACCTGTATCTACAGCTAAAGCACCTGTAGAAGTCAGTGTTCCCTCGCCATTCCTGACAGCTTCCTCTATCAGCTCAGGTACACTAAGCTGATACAATGCGTGATCATTACCCAGATCCAACCATGAAAGGTCTGGCCCGGGCATTAAAACTTTGTTCATAACAAGAATATTTGGTATGACAAAGCTAAGGAGATATTTATTGAAAATTTATGCTTTTAAATGAAAAAATTTAATATTGTAGCATTTACACTAACAAATAAAACTCTATATATCAAACACTTAATAGCGAAATTAGCCGCCTGATTTTTTTACTTTAAAACCTTCTTTTTGTAAAATCAAGATTACCTTATCTCTGAAATCTCCCTGGATGATGATCTCTCCCTCCTTGGCAGCCCCCCCTACCCCACACTTTGTTTTCAACATTTTAGCCAGTGTATCCAGGTCAGCAGCACTGCCACGGTATCCTGTGATCAGTGTAACAGCTTTACCGCCCCTGTTTTTACGGTCGAGCGTTACCCTAAGATCCTGCTGGTTATTCGAAATACTTTCTTCAACAGCCTCTTGTTCATGCTCATAATTAAATGCAGGATCGGTAGAATACATAATCCCGCCCAGGTCACTCAGAGATTTTTTCTTTGGGTTGCTCATTTTTTTAAATTTAAATAATTGCGTTGTTATCTGGCGGTATAATCACATTCAGGGATAAGGGCGAAATCGATACAGCAATATCCCTACCCATAAAAAATGGTTCACCGTCAATATGAATGGCCGCGTCTTCTGCCCTTGTAATCTGGATTTCCTTTCCTTTGATAATTTCGACCATGTCAGACTGATCAGTACTTGCATTAAGCATATGCCAGGCCAGCAGTGGAATCTTATATAAGGGGAATGATTTGATGATACAGACATCAAGCAGCCCATCTGTTACCGAAGCCTGAGGCGAAACATGTGCATTATTTCCATATTGTGATGAATTGGCTACACTGACCACAAATGCCTTACGTGTATATCCTTTACCGTCGATCAGCAAATGATAGGTTTCAGGTTTATAGTTCAGCATTTCCTTAAGCCCCAGTTTCAGGTAACCTGAAAGCCCTCTCTTTTTATTCCCCACAAAAACAGAGCTGATGTGGGCATCAAATCCCATCCCCGCCATATTAAAGAAAAACTTATCATTAAAAGTTCCGGTATCTATTTTCACCACATGGAGACCATTGATCACCTGGATAGATTTTGCGGTGTTCATAGGGATTTTCAGAAATCTCGCCAAACCGTTTCCCGACCCAAAAGGTATGATTCCAAGAATCTTTTGCTGCTGCATCACCTTTGTAGCAATCTCATTGATGGTGCCATCACCACCCACAGCTACAATGATATCAAAGTTCTTATTGGCAGCTTCTTCCGCAATTTCCGCCGCATGCCCTATATATTCAGTAAAGCTATAATTAGGGTTAAACTTGGAACGGTCCAGGTTTGCATCAATGATAGCAGGTATCTTTAATTTATCTTTCCCGCCAGAGATAGGATTGATAATAAATAGAATGTTTGACTTTGCCAAGGGGTATGAATTAATTCGAGTACAAAATAATTGATATTTTTTGACTAAATTGAATATATATAGTAATTTTGCAATCCTAAGGTGGACTGATTTGCGATGTTATGTATACATAACGGGATTGCAACCACGTAAAAAAAAGTGCTAACCATTCATACACTTCCTTTTACTGCCTGTTTATGCAGGGTCATTATCCATTTTATATAATTGTTGATTATAAAATTAATTATTTAAAATGTCGTATTTATTTACATCAGAATCTGTTTCTGAAGGCCATCCGGATAAAGTTGCAGATCAAATTTCAGATGCACTCATCGATAATTTCTTAGCATTTGATCCAGAATCCAAAGTTGCATGTGAAACATTAGTAACAACCGGGCAGGTATTTCTGGCTGGTGAGGTAAAATCTAAAGCTTATCTTGACGTACAAAAGATTGCAAGGGAAGTAATCAGTAAAATTGGTTACACCAAAGGCGAATATATGTTCGACAGCAATTCATGCAGTGTGCTATCTGCAATTCATGAGCAGAGTCCTGACATCAATCAGGGTGTTGATAAAGCTGACAAAACTACTCAGGGCGCAGGCGACCAAGGTATGATGTTCGGATACGCAACTATTGAAACTGCGAATTTTATGCCTTTAGCGCTTGACCTTGCCCACAAGATCCTGATCGAACTGGCAGCTATCCGTCGTGAGGACAGCGAAATTAAATATTTACGCCCTGATGCAAAATCTCAGGTAACTTTAGAATATAATGATAACAATGAGCCTGTAAGGATAGATTCAATTGTTGTTTCAACACAACATGACGATTTTGATGAAGAGCAGACTATGCTGAAGAAAATCAAAGAAGATATCATTAATATCCTTATTCCACGCGTATCCAGCCAATATCCGCAATTTGCGCACTTGTTTAACAAGGATATCAAATATCACATCAATCCAACAGGTAAATTCGTAATCGGTGGCCCGCATGGAGATACCGGTTTAACCGGAAGAAAGATCATCGTTGATACTTACGGTGGTAAAGGTGCACACGGTGGTGGCGCGTTTTCAGGAAAAGATCCTTCTAAAGTTGACCGCTCTGCTGCGTACGCAACCAGACATATCGCTAAAAACCTTGTTGCAGCAGGTGTCGCAGACGAAGTTCTGGTACAGGTTTCTTATGCAATTGGTGTTGCACAGCCAATGGGTATCTACGTAAACACTTACGGAACTGCTAAAGTTAAAGATGCTGAAGGCAAAACTCTTACTGACGGCGCAATCGCGAAGGAAGTTGAAAAAATCTTCGACATGACTCCGTATGGTATTGAAACCCGTTTAAAATTGCGTAACCCAATTTATTCGGAAACCGCAGCTTACGGTCACTTCGGTAAAAACAATGAAGTGGTGACTAAAGTATTTAAAGCTTCTAACGGCGAAGAATCTTCAGTTGAAGTTGAATTGTTTACCTGGGAAAAATTAGACCATGTAGATGCTGTAAAAGCAGCATTTTCTTTATAATATCTGATCTAAGATCTTTTAAAGGGCAGTATAGTTTTTGAACGGTACTGCCCTTTTCCATAGCTGATTTTCCCGAGCGTAAATAAACGAAACCATTTACTACAGGCATTGTTATAGAGAAAACAATCTTTATTATGGAACAGCCAATAGAAATGACCACACTTAGCCAGATTCTGGAAAAACTGAGACAAAAAGGTTTCGACAACGAAATAAAGATGACCGACCATGGTAAAATGCAAGGCGTGGGTCTCAATAAAATTTATAATCCTGAAGATCTGAGCATCATAAAAACTTACCGTTTTGAGGGAGATTCTGACCCTGCTGATAATTCAGTACTTTATCTGCTTGAGGATAAAGATGGCCAGATTGGATATATTATGGATGCTTATGGTATGTATAGTTCACAGGAAAACACAGGTTTTGATGACTTCCTGAAAAAAATCCCTACCGCAGACCGAGATCTGCAGGAATTGCTTAAATAAGAATCACAGTTCAAATGATTTGAAGTCCGGTTTGCTTGATGCAAAGCGGACTTTTTTATATCCCCCTGATTGACTTAAGGAAATGAAACAAAGTGTAAATTTAATCTTTCAGCGCAAAAATTACTGCTTAGAGACCTACAATAAGTAATTTTTGCGCCCTTTGAAGCAGCTGTATTTCATAAATTTAAAGGCATACGAACCCGTATTTTAACCTAATTTTATGAGATATTTTTATCAAGCCTTACTGATTAGTTTACAACTGCTTACATTCGGAATTTCAGAAGCACAAATGGTTGCAGCAACTGATGCCGACAAAATGATTATCATCCAGAACCTGGATAAGGCATATCCCCGCTATAAAGTTATCGCACATCAGATCTGGGATTATGCAGAATTGGGCTATAAAGAGCAAAAGAGCACTGCCCTTCTGCAAAAAACCCTTTCAGACAATGGCTTTGCCGTAGAAAAAGGGATTGCCGGGATTCCAACATCCTTTGTGGCTACCTATGGCAGCGGCAAGCCTGTGATTGCGATCCTCGCAGAGTTTGATGCCTTGCCTGGGCTATCTCAGAAGGCTGCTCCCGAAAGATCTCCTGTGGTTAACGAGGCCCCCGGACATGGATGCGGACATCACCTGTTTGGAACTGCTTCTGTGGCCGCAGCTATTGAGTTGAAAAAACTGATTGCACAAAAGAAAATCCAGGGGACTATAAAGTTATTTGGCACCGCTGCAGAAGAAGGTGGATCAGGAAAAGTATATCTCGTAAAGGCAGGTCTTTTTAATGATATTGATGCTGTTCTTCACTGGCATCCCAGCTCTGCGAATGCGGTGACCAGCAGCAGCTCCCTCGCTGATATCTCCATCAAATTCCGGTTCCGCGGAATAGCCGCACATGCAGCCGCATCACCTGATAAGGGCCGCTCTGCCCTGGACGGAATTGAGGCCATGAACTATTCCGTTAACCTGATGCGTGAACATATCCCCTCAGACACACGAATCCACTATATCATCACACACGGGGGAAAAGCCCCAAACATAGTGCCTGACTTTGCAGAATCTTTTTACACGCTTAGAAATCCAAGCCGCCTGGTTCTTCAGCCAATTGTAGACCGTGTGATTAAAGCCGCAGAAGGTGCTGCCCTGGCTACAGGCACAACAATGGAATATGAAATTATTGCCGGTGAATATGAGTTACTGATCAATAAGACCCTCGCCACTGCCATGCAGCAAAACCTGGAAAAAGTTGGAGGTGTAACCTACAGCCCTGAAGAGATTGAATTCGGGAAAAAACTACAAACTTCATTTTTAAGTGCAGCACCACCAATTGAATCAGCAGCACAGGTGAAACCCCTTGGAGACTTTAAAGCCGGAGGCTCTGGCAGTGCATCTACAGATGTTGGAGATGTTACCTGGGTTGTTCCAACTGTTGGATTAGGAGCAGCCACATTTATTCCGGGAACACCGGGGCATAGCTGGCAGGCAGTTGCCTGTGGAGGTACTGAAATCGGCACTAAAGGAATGCTGGTTGCAGCCAAGACAATCGGGTTAACAGGTATTGACCTTTTTACCAACCCTGAATTACTGGAGAAAGCAAAACAAGAATTTAAAGCTTCTACTGGCGAGTCCTTTAGCTACAAAGCACTGGTTGGCGACAGGAAACCTCCTTTTAATTACCGCGATTTTTAATCATTCCAACAAATCAGGAGAGTTAAGCAAATCCTTCTGACCTGTTGGAAATTACGGTCATAATTAATACTTAAACCTGCTGTCTTACTTAATATTGTAATACCCATTTATCATCTTGGAAAACATACTACTAGGTAAGAGCGCCTTTACAATTAAAGGTAAACTGGTCTGTTCGAAAGTTCCTACCATATAACGGTGGGCAGGCTTTGTTTTACCAACAATCTTTGCTATAAGTTTTCCAACCTTAACCGGGTCGCCACCATTGATTTCATTTTTCTCAACAATTTTAATCGTCCCGGTATATTCGCTCTTTAGTTTTTCATCTGACATGGAAAAAGGCAATTTTTCGCGGGTGCTGGTATTATTTGTTTTAAAATCCCCCGGATTAACCACGGTAACGTTCACACCTGTATTTTGTAATTCCATGCGCAGCGACTGCGTATATCCTTCAAGTGCAAATTTAGCTGCAACATAGGTGCCGACATAAGGAAGGCCAAACAATCCGGCTACTGAGCTGATATTAATCACCAGGCCGCTCTTCTGTTTGATCATATCTGGCAATACTGCAGTATTTAAACGTACTGCACCAAAGAAATTTACCTCAAATTGTTTTTTTGCGAACTCTACAGAGGTACCATACAATGGGCCCGCCAGAACAATTCCGGCATTGTTGATCAGCACATCTATATGACCATGATCTTTAATAATTTTTTCAACTCCAGCATTTACTGAATCATCATCAGTAACGTCCATCTCTAATGGAATAAATAAGATGTTTTCTAAAGTATTGATACTGCGACTGGCACCATAGACGATATGACCGTCAGCATGAAGTGCATTTGCAGTCGCCAGGCCAAGACCAGAAGATGCTCCGGTGACGAGAATTACTTTTTTCATTATTTTAATATAAAAGTTTAACCATTAAATAGTCTTGTAACAAACTAATTATGAGTGCATTTAACCTGACCGCATGACGATTATAGAAGAAATAGTTTTAATCCTAACCATTGCGGCTGCAATTTTATGGTTTTAGACGTGAAGTATCTATAACCAATATAGGTGATATCAATAGATGTTTATCTATATTGTAAGTACAACAAGAATTTTTAAAATGGGCATATTTGCTGGTTTAGCTTTCTTCTATCAAAAAATCATTATTCCATCACTGGCTTTCTCAGTTGTGATGCCCTTATTCTTTTTAAGGCATTCTGATTTTTTTCCTGGTGCCGGAGTTGCATTCACTATCCTTTTGCCTACAATGCATTACCTCACCTATGAGGTTCGGAAACCTCAGGAATATTACTTCTATTATAATCTGGGACTCAGCAAACTTACCTTGTGGATAACTACGGTAGGTATGGGAGCTATTATTGGCCTTTCGCTGACAGTGATATGAACGAATTGCATGCCGATAGTATCCGAAAGGAAATTGGAACAAAACAAATTTTAAATGACGTATTCATTTCCTGCACACCAGGACAGATCATCGGGCTTCTGGGCAGGAACGGCTCGGGGAAGTCAACCCTGTTAAAGATCATCTTCGGGTCTTTAGATGCCAGCTATAAATATGTCGCAATTGATGGGATTAAGCTCAGTTCGCTGTATGCCGGCAGAAAGCAGATCCATTATCTGCCCCAGGATAATTTGCTGCCTGATCATATTAAGATAAAAAATGTTATTTTTTGTTTTTGCAGTAAGAAAGCTGCTGCCGCTTTAATGGAGGAGAATTTGATAAAGCCTTTTTTACAAAAGAGAATTAACGACTTGTCTGGCGGAGAAAAAAGAATTGTTGAGGTGATGCTGATGCTTTATTCGGATGCTACCTACCTGCTTTTTGACGAACCTTTCAACGGAATCTCGCCCCTTCATATTGAAATTTTAAAAGACCTGATCAAAAGGCATTCAGCAGATAAAGGTTTTATCATCACTGACCACAATTATGAGCATATATTAGATATTGCATCAACTGTTATATTGTTGGACAAAGGCAATACCAAGGTGATTAAAGAACGTAAACAGTTAGTGGACCTCGGATATTTACCCGGATCGGCGGATTGAGGACCTATCATCCTATTGCTGACCCCCAGTAAAATCATCTCAATTATTTATTTATCCTCACTGAGCCGGCTTTTAAGATTTCAGCAAGCTCAGTTTTCAGATCATCAGGTTCAATAATTTCTACGATGTCAACAAACTTCATTAACCAACGTACAAATGAAGTGGGATGAACCTCGCAGTCAAAATACATGGTCACAAACTCATCATTAACTTCTTCCTTCTTAAACCCAAAAGCATGTCTTTCCCAAAACAGGTAATGTGCATATTTCCTGTCTGCTTTAATGACAATCCTGATCGTGCTAACAGGAGACTCTCTCTGCCTTAGCTGATCAATAGGCAGGTGTTGAAGACTAAAACTTCGATCAGTTAAACTCACCTTTTTGATCCTGTCAAGCCTGAAATTTCTATAGTTATGCCTCAGATGGCAGAATGCCAGAACATACCAAAAATTGCTTTCATAAAATAACCCAACAGGCTCAATATATCTGATAACTGACTGCGTATCGCTGCTTTTGACATAAGAAATCCTGACGATGAGTCTGGTGAGTGTGGCATTCAGCAAAATGTCTATCACATTTGGAAGGTACTCTGCCGAATTGAATCCTCCATTGATCAGCAATTTATCATTTAGGTCGTTTAAAACATTTTTCTGTTGAACATGAAAAGAGCTTTTAACTTTAATCAATGCGCCCTCAAAATGCCTCTTCACAAATGCTGTTTCGTGCTGCTGCATAATCTTTTCTGCTATAGTGAGGCTTAAAACTTCTTCCTGGGTAAAACGCGATGGCTGGATACGATATCCCTCCATGATGGAATAACCACTGCCTGGTTCATAGGTTACCGGCACACCTGCCTGTTCCAGTGCCTGGGGATCACGGTAAATTGTTCTCCTGCTGATCTCAAAACGTTTTTCGAGCTCTTCAATAGTCACAACCGACTTTGACTGCAGGATAAAGAAGATTTGTAAAATCCGGTCAAACCGCTTAGTTATATCCATCTATAGGTGAAAGTAAGAATAATACGAGCCATTGCAGAAGTGATTTCTTAACCGACTTGCTCAGGCTATTAAAATAAGTTTTGGCTCCCGGCTGCTCACTAAAGCGCTGTTCCGGATCTGCAGGCACAATGAGTGCTTTCACTGTATCCAGAATTTCCCATGAACCATTCTCTTTGGCTATATCAATACCATGTTGTCCCGCAGCAGTCATCATACCGCAGGCTGACAAGCGCAGGGTCTTTTCTTTATTAATTTTTGACCATGTGCTGTCCGGTTTTCGCCTGCTGAAGAACTGCATAAACTTGTCCTCATCAATTGGTCTGCTTGTACAGTCAATCCATCCAAAACATAGGGCTTCGTCTACAGCTTCATACCAGGTGGTACTTGCCAGCC
>Ga0163161_10004075_pt1 | contig 10219 bp, 6 predicted proteins | sample S45metaG_FD_129847 | JGI IMG/M metagenome (GOLD analysis project Ga0163161, IMG submission 129847) | Switchgrass rhizosphere microbial communities from Kellogg Biological Station, Michigan, USA - S4-5 metaG | ecosystem: Host-associated > Plants > Roots > Rhizosphere > Soil | place: USA: Michigan... | reverse complement strand
CGGGAGGCATCCGTGATGGTTGCGCGCCGGTACTTCTCGCACGGTCGTCTCCTTGTCGCGGCCCTCGCGGTCGTACTCTCGGCGACCCTGTCGTCGTGCGGCGACGGCTCGAACGGCACCCCATCCACCACCCGTGTGGCAGACGCGCCGCCACCCGCTACTCCGGCCCCACAGCCACCGCCGCCGGCGCCTCCTCCCGCGCGCGAGCTCACGTGGAGCGGCAAAGTCGACATGGCGCTATGGTCGCCGGGCCGGGTGAAAGCCTACAAGGTCGCACTCGAACAGAAGACGCCGCCGACGCTCGCCATCCTCCGTATCCCGCGGCTGGAGCTCGAGGTGCCGGTGTACGACGGCACGACCGACGCAGTGCTCGATCTCGCGGCCGGCCGCATCGAGGGGACGGCCCTGCCGGGGACCACGGGCAACGTCGGCATCGCAGCCCACCGGGACGGCTTCTTCCGGGTGCTGAAAGATCTGAAGGAAGGCGACGCGCTCGTGTTGGACACGCCCGTCGCGATGGAGAAATACCGCGTCGAGTGGATCAAGATCACGACGCCCGACGATGTCAGCGTGATCGACGCGACGCCCGATCGCGCGGTGACGCTTGTCGGGTGCTTCCCGTTCTACCACCGCGGCCCGGCGCCGCAGCGGTTCATCGTTCGCGCCGTCCCGGCGGCATGACACGTCAGGCGACAAGGAGCTGAAGATGAAGACACGTCCACTCGCCGCCGCGCTGGCGATCGTCGCCCTCGCGTGTACGGGCCCGGTGCTGGCCCAGGACAAGGGCAAGACCGAAGCCGCGAAACTGGCGACTGCATCACGGGCGGCGTTGAAGCAGCTCTCCGCCACCGTGCCGTTGGCCAAGACCCTTTCAACAACGGCCGAAGCCGTGCTCGTCTTTCCAGAAATCACCAAAGCGGGCTTCGGCATCGGCGGCCAGTACGGCGAGGGCACGCTGCTGAAGAAGGGCGCGGCGGCGGGCTACTACAAGACGACGGGCGCGTCGTTCGGCCTCCAGGCCGGCGGCCAGAAGTACGGCTACGCGATGTTCTTCATGAACGCGAAGGCGCTCGATCAGCTCGACAACGCGAATGGCTTCGAAGTCGGGGTCGGCCCGAGCATCGTCGTCGTGGACGAGGGGATGGGGAAGAGCACCACGACCAAGACGCTCAAGGACGACGTCTACGCCTTCATCTTTGGGCAAAAGGGCCTGATGGCGGGCCTCGGGATCCAGGGCAACAAGATCTCGAAGATCACGCCCAAGTAAAGGCGCGATCCGGGCAACGAGCAGAATCGACGCAGGCACGGTATTTCGGACCTCGTCCGCAGACCCGGAGGGACCTCCCGCCCGGCCGAACGGGGACCTCGTGAATTGTTAATAAATCTTGACGTTTCTGGCTTTTTGGCACACGGTACGCCGTCTGCAACTATCTCCCGGCTGACTGGATCCATGGACTCACTACGCCGCTGGCTTCTTCTGACCGCCGAGAAAGCGAGCTGGACTCTCGGGGTTGCCGGCCTGCTGGGGTTGGGCGTGTTCCACGTCTGGACCGTGACCTCGACGCGAGCCGATCTCGAGCGCTTTCGAGCCCTCCAGGGTGGCGCCCGCCAGGCCAGCGCCCCTGACCAAACCCTGTGGTCACCGGTGCGAGTCAGCGCCTGGCAAGCGGCCCTGACGGAACCAGCCGCTGCTCCCCTTGCGGTCGTTCGAATCCCGAAGATCCGACTCGAGGTGCCGGTGCTGCCTGGCACCGCCGACCGCACGCTCGATCGCGCTCTGGGCCACATCGACGACACGGCGCTCCCGGGAACGGACGGGAACTCGGGGATCGCCGGGCATCGCGACGGCTTCTTCAGGGGACTCAAGGACATCGTTCCCGGTGATGAGATCGAGCTCGAAACGCTCAACGGAAAGGAGTTCTATCGCGTCGACCGGACGTGGGTGGTCAACCCCGAGGACGTCACCGTCCTGGATCCGACGCTCACGCGGACGCTGACGCTCGTGACGTGCTATCCCTTCTACTACGTCGGTGCCGCGCCTCAGCGCTTCATCGTCCGCGCCGTTCTCGCTGGCGATCGCTCTGTTGGCGTACTCCCCGTTGGCCGGCGTTCTCCCGTTTCGTGATGACCCCCGTTCGTTTACAGAGGAGAGATTCCATGCGACGCACACTGACGCTCGGACTGCTGGCCACGATGGTCGTGATTCTCACGGCCGCCGTGTCGCTGGCGCAGCAGTCGACGACGACTTCGACTCAGACGAAGACATTCCAGGTGATCGCGGTGAACGGCAACGACCTGGTCGTGAAGCTGCCCGAAGGCACACGCGAGCTGACGGTCAACGACGACTTCCGTTTCACTGTCGACGGCCAGCAGCTGTCCGTGCACGACTTGAAGCCGGGCATGAAGGGCAGCGCCGTCATCACGACGAAGACGACCGTGACGCCCGTCACCGTCACCGAAGTGAAGAACGGCACCGTCATGCAGGCGTCCGGCCCGAGCATCATCGTCAAGACCGATGAGGGCATCAAGATGTTCAGCCAGGGCGACGTCGACAAGCGCGGCGTGAAGATCATGCGGAACGGCTCGCCCGCCGTGATCAATGACTTCCATCAGGGCGACCAGATCACCGCGACCATCATCACGTCGCATCCGCCGCATGTCATGACCGAGAAGCAGGTCAACGCCACCTTGGCGAAGGCCTCAGGCGGCACGATGGCAGCCCCCGCGGCGTCAGCAGCCCCGGCCCCGGCCGCAGCGCCGGCGGAGGCTCCTGCCGCGAAGCACCTGCCGAAGACCGCCAGCCTCTGGCCGACGCTGTGGCTCGCAAGCGCCCTGTCGCTCGGATTGGGAGTCTTCCTGACGCTCAAGCGCCGCGCGCTCGTCTAGGAATCGAATCGACCCTGGAACGCCGGCGAATCCATGATTCGCCGGCGCTCTCTACGGCAGCTCCACCTCGTACGCCGTCACTCGCCAGTTGCCGTCTTCCCTCCGCCACAGCAATCGCAGGACCGGTGCGTCTCCGCTCTGAGTGCGGAACCGGAACGTCATGCCGAAGGCTTGCCCGTACTCGAGGGGCAGAGGATCGGGCGGTACTGCGCCACGCGCACGGGCGTCGCACTCGACGGTGTCGCCGAGCGCGTTGGGGATGCTGGTAAGGCTGAACAGACCCGCGTACGGCTGATCCATCACACGAATCGCCGAGTGGAGCGGTTCGGCAGCCTCGACGACGGTGTCCAGAGTGCGCGGCGAGCCGACCTGTTTGCCGACACGTTCGAGACTGGCGCGGATCTTCTGTCCGGCATCGTCGAGCGACGTCGACGCCGGCGCGTCAGGACCCCGCAAGAGGTCGTAGCACGAGTAGCTTCGTCTCGAGATTGATCGGAACGCCGCGTCGTAGTCCTTCTGAACCAACCACGCGTCCAGGAAGCTCTTCGCCGCGTTGACGAGGAGCAGGTCCGCTTTGATCCGCACGATCGTCGGTGTGGGCGGCGCCGGCGGCGCCGGCATCGCGTCGGCGTCCAGCTCGGTCTGCCAGGACACGATCTTCCAATACCCGTCTTCTTTGGCCCAGAGCAACGCGATCGAGGCGGCCTTGCGCGGGCCGACCACGCGGAACGTGGTGCCGAAGTGGTGCCCGTACTCGTGCGAGACCTTGGCGGGTGAGCCAGGCGTCAGCCGGCTCGCGCAATCGAATCTGGCCGCGACGTCGTCGGCCACGTCGTAGATGACGTATTGGCCCTGGTGGGGCTGCGGCACCAGGCGCAGCCCTGGCTTGGTGAAACGCACGCCGGTTGTCAGACCCTCGAGGGAGGTGTGCGGGCCGAGGGCATCGTGAGTCGCCTTCAGGTTCATCAGTATCTGAAACGGCGCCAGGCCCCGGTCGTAGGCGAACGGATCGGGCATGTTCTCGGCCAGACACGCGTACGACCGTTCCGACACAAAGCCCATCGCCGCCACCGCGTTGCCTTCAACCAGCCACGCCTTCAGGAAGTCGGACGCCATCACGGTGATGTCCTTCTTGCCGGCGCGCGGAACACGCGGCAACGCAAGCGCGGAGGGCGTCTCGACGGCGTCGGGGCTCCTGGAGAGGCCGACACCGAAGAAGCCTCGCCACCAGCTCTGAAGCCCGCTCCAACGCGCCTGGTGGCGCTCGTCGTTGGTGCCGGCGCGGACGTCAGAGTTCGAGGCGCTCAGGTGCCCGTTGAACAGCATCGAGGGGAAGCTCGACGATCGATAGTCGACGTCGATGTCTGCCAGGCGTCCGTCGAGCGCCATCGAGACCTGAATCGACGGCGTGCCCTGCTCCCGGTAATTGAGCGGATAGCCCTTGTGGTAGACGGAGTTGTCGGCCGCGCGCTTGAACTCCCGCGATCGCTGCAGCCACTCGCGCGCGGTTGGCGTCAATCGAACGTAGATCCGGAACTGGCGATCGCCTGCCGTCCCGGGAACCTCGCCCTTGACCGTGTCGATGCGCTCGATGAGCGACAGCGCATCTCCGAACGTCTGGCCGGACCCGTCGGTCAGCGCGGTTGTCATCAGCGCATTGGTGACCGCCTCGAACGTGGTCTTCGTGGAAAGCGGGAGCACTTCGTCGTAGAACCCACGAGCATCCAGCTGCTGGCCCGTCACCTTGACGAATCTGGTGACCCAATCGTCGACGAGCCGTTGGCGACGTTGATCGAGCTCCGAGTAGGCGCCGCCAAAGGGCTTTGGCGACTGCTGGGCCATCGCCGTGGCGGCAAGTGCGCTGACGCCAAGAAGTACGCCGCCCAGGATCCGATGCATCCGCCGGAAACGCATCGACATAGTGGTGAGATTCTCCGCGGAAGAGGTTAAACCGTTTTGAGCAACCTCTGCGTCCTTTTTGTCGGCGCGTGCAGGGGGCGAACGCGCCGTCCACCGCAAGCTCTGCCTCACTCCCCGGGGAACTGAGGCGCGACCGTGCCCTTGCGCCGCGGGCGCTTTGGGATTGAAATAGGAGACGTGCTCTGAAGTGGGCGCTTCGACGCCGTCTTCCCAGCCCGGCGAGGCCTAACTGATGAGCGATCCTGCCCCTCAACCAGCGCCGCCCGTTCCGATCCGCTCCGCCGAGTCGGGAAACTCCGCGCCCACGGCCTCGGCGATGCACGCAAGAGCCCTGGAAGAAATCGCTCCTCCCACGGTTCTCCTCGACGACCGATGGAATGTGCTGCACGTCTCGCCGACGGCGTCCCGTTTCTTTCAGCAGGGCGCCGGGCCGCTGGCCAGGCGCGTCACCGATCTCGTGCGGTCCGAGCTCCGCCACGCCCTTCATGTACTGCTGCTTCGTGCATCCGACCAGCCGTCGATGCAGGTCTCGGCGCTGCTGCACGTACGCTTCGATGACACGCTCCGGGGCGTGATGATGCTGGCGCAGCGGCGATCGCGCCCGACCGGTCCGCCTCACGTGCTGCTCACGTTCCTGGACATGGGGGACACCACTGAGGGCACGGCCGATGCCGACGATCGCGGCGACGCCAACTCTTCCCTGAGCACGAAGCTTCGAGATGCGGAGGAACGCGTCGAGCAGATGCGCGAGGCCTCGCTGCTGACCACAGAGGAGCTCCGCGCCGCGAACGAGGAGTTGCAAAGCCTCGACGAGGAGTACCGCTCGACCACCGAGGAGCTCGACACCAGCAAGGAGGAACTGCAGAGTACGAACGAGGAGCTGCGCGCCGTCAACCAGGAGCTGACGCTCAAGCTCGACGAGCTGTCCCGGGCGCACAGCGATCTGCAGAACCTGATGGCGGCGACCAACGTCGCGACGCTGTTCCTCGGCTCGGACCTCCGCATCCGGTGGTACACGCGGCAGCTGGCGGATCTGTTCACGGTCCAGGCTCGCGATCTCGATCGGCCAATTGGCGACCTCAGGCACACGCTCGACTACGACGACTTCGAAACGGACGCGCGCCGCGTCCTCGAGACGTCCTCGCCCGTCGAACGGCACACCACGAGCGCCGCGGGACGCATCTACATCGCCCGCCTCAGTCCGTACCGCACCCGACGAGAGGGCGCCGTTGACGGCGTCGTCGTCACCTTCGTCGACATCACGATGCTCAAGCAGGTGGAGGATGCTCTTCGCCAGAGCCAGGAGCAGCTGGAGAGCGAGTTCGCGGTGATTCGCCAGCTGCACGCGATGACCCTGAGCCTCGCGACGGCGCCGGAGCTCGGGGCTGCCCTGCAGCGGCTCGTCGCCGCGGCCGTGGCGCTGCACGGCGCCGATCAGGGGCACGTGCAGCTGTACGATCGAGAGACCCGGCGGCTGCAAATCCTGGCGCATTGCGGCTGCGCCGCGCCTTTCCTTGCCCGGTTCGCCTCGATGCCGCTCGACGATCCCTCTGCGTTCGCCGCGGTCCTGCGCTCGCGTGAGATCGCGCAAATTCCAGACATCGTCCAGCACGAGTCGGACGCGTCGTTGCGGCGGCTGGCCGTGGAGGGCGGATACCGCGGCGTGCAGGCCACGCCGCTTGTCAGCCGCGACGGCGAGCTTCTCGGCCTGCTGTCCGTTCATTTTCGCGATCGGCACCAGTTCACGGAGCGGGACCTGCAGCTGAGCACGCTGCTCGGCCAACAGGCTGCCGACCTGCTCGACGCACGGCTTCGGCAGCTGGAGGTTTCGGCCAGCAAGGTCGAGACCTCAGAGGTCCGGACCCTGCTGGGGCGCCTGGTGTTGGTACAGGAAGAAGAGCGGCGTCGCGTCTCGCGTGACGTTCACGATCAGCTGGGCCAGCCGATGACGGCGCTGCGAATGCAGGTGGAGGTCTTTGGCACGAGATGTGGGTCTGACCCGGCCTTGATGGCTGAGGTCAATCGCACGATGCAGCTGACCGAGGAACTCGATCGGAGCATTGACTTCCTCACGTGGGAGCTCAGGCCGGCAGCGCTCGATCGTCTCGGACTTTCTGCGGCGCTCGAGGATCTCGTCCACGCGTGGTCCGAGCGCTTTCACATGGCCGGGACATACCACGCTCAGGGCACGGACGGCCGATCGCTTCCGTCCGATGTGGCCGTCAACCTGTACCGCATCGTCCAGGAGGCGCTGCACAACGTGCAGAAGCATGCCCGGGCGACACACATAAGCGTGCGGTTCACGATACGAGGCACGGAAGCCGCGATCGCGATCGAGGACGACGGCCAGGGCTTCACGCCAGGGGCTGCTGACCCCATGCGGCATGATGGCCTCGGGCTGGTGGGCATGCGCGAACGGGCCCGGTTGATTGGGGGGCAGGTTACGATCGAGGCCGCGGCTGGCCGAGGCACGTCGGTCGTAGTGACGGTGCCGGTCGACGACCGCGCTGATCGGACTCGGAGCGTATGACCGAACCAGATGCCCGACCGCGCATTTCCGTGTGCGGCATCGGCGCCTCCGCGGGCGGCGTCGAGGCGCTGCAGCAGTTGTTTCTCGGCGTTGCGCCGGATCTCGGCCTCGCGTACGTCGTCATCGTGCACCTCGCGCCCGATCACAAGAGCGAGCTGCCGGGGATTCTGAGCCGCTGTACTTCGATGCCGGTCCTGCAGGTCGGCGACAGCCACCACGAACCGCTCGAGCCGGATCATGTCTACGTCATCGCGCCCGATCGGAAGCTGGAGATCACCGACTCGGCGGTCGGTGCGTCCCACTTCGACCAGCCTCGGGGCCATCGAACCGCCATCGATCTGTTCTTTCGTTCGCTGGCATCGACACATGGCGACGGGTTCGCCGTAATCCTGTCAGGAAGCGGCAGCGATGGGGCGCTCGGCGCCCGCGCGGTGAAGGAATCCGGCGGGCTGATCCTGGTCCAGGATCCGGACGAGGCCATGTACGGCGGCATGCCACGTGCCGCGATCTCCACCGGAGCCGCCGACCTGGTCCTCCCGGTGCGCGAGCTGGCCGTCCGTCTCAACGAGCTGGCCCGCATCAAGCGCCGCGTGCAGCTGGCCGAGCCCGATGCCGACACGGCCGACGTCACAGCGGCCGACGACGACGGGGCGCTCAGAAGCGTGCTCGACGTGCTGCGGAAGCGCACCGGCCATGACTTCTCAAAGTACAAGCGCAGCACGGTCCTGCGGCGGCTCTCCCGGCGCATGCAGCTGTCGCACCAGCTGACGATCCACGAGTACTTGACGTTCCTGCGCGCGAGCGTCACCGAGCCGCAGGAGCTGCTGAAGGACCTGCTGATCTCGGTGACGATGTTCTTCCGCGACCCCGACGCGTGGGCGGCGCTCCAGACGCAGGTCGTCGGCCCGCTCGTGGAACACTCCGATCCGGACACGCAGATCCGCGTCTGGGCAGCCGGCTGCGCGACCGGCGAGGAGGCGTACTCCCTCGCGATCCTGTTCTGCGAAGAGTTCGACCGCCGCAAGCAGCCCGCGAACTTCATCGTCTTCGCTTCAGATGTCGACGAAAGCGCATTGACGGTGGCGCGGGAGGGGCTGTACCCGCAAGCCATCAGCGCCGACGTCTCGGAATCGAGGCTCGAGCGTTTCTTCCGGCTCGAGGACGACCATTACCGGGTGGCGACGGAGGTCCGCGACCACATCGTCTTCGCGGCGCACAGCCTCCTGCGCGATCCGCCGTTCTCACGGGTGCACCTGATCGCCTGCCGCAACGTCCTGATCTATCTCGATCGGGAACTGCAGGAGCAGGTCATGAGCGTGTTCCGTTACGCCTCTCGCGACGACGCCACGTTGTTTCTCGGCCTGTCGGAGTCGGCGAGCGACGACCTGTTTCAGCCGGTGGACAAGAAGCACCGTCTCTTCGGCATCCGGCGGCGGGAGGACGGGAGCCGTCCCGCGCTGCCGGAGATCCTGAGCCCGCCGTTGAGCCGCTTGCGGCACGGGCGCGACTGGCGGCCGCCCTCCTCGTCGACGCCATCGGAGATCCATCTGTCGGCCCTCGAGCAGGTGGCGCCGCCCTCGGTCGTCATCGACGAGCGCTGGAACGTGCTCCACGTGTCTCCGACCGCGGCGCGGTTCTTTCAGCAGGGGCCCGGCGCGCTGGCAAAGCGTGTCACCGACCTGGTGAGGCCGGAGATCCGCGACGAAATGCACGCGCTGCTGCAGCGGGCCATGGACGACCCGGCGCCTCAGCTTTCGGCGTTCATTCCGGTTCGCTTCGACAGCGTGCGACACAGAGTGGCGGCGCTGGTTCAACCGCGGCCCCACGGCGAGGAGGGCCGCCGGGACATACTGGTCACCTTCCTGGATGCCGGCCCGGCGACGGAGACGCCCGGCATCGAGCAGGAGCCATCGAACGAGCTGGTGCGTTCTCTTCGGGACAAGCTGCGCCTGGCAGAGCAGCACGCCGATGGCATGCGCGACGACCACCATCTGACGACCGAAGATCTGCGCGCGGCCAACGAGGAGCTGCAGAGCCTGAATGAGGAGTACCGCTCGACCACCGAGGAGCTCGAAACGAGCAAGGAGGAGCTGCAGAGCATCAACGAGGAGCTGCACACGGTCAACAACGAGCTGAAGGTCAAGCTCGATGAGGTGTCACGCGCGCACGACGATCTCGAGAACCTGATGGCGGCGACCAACGTCGCCACGCTGTTTCTCACAGCGGATCTGCGGATCAAGCGGTTCACGCCGCAGCTCGGGGAGATCTTCAAGGTCAAGTCGCGCGATCTCGATCGACCCATCAGCGATCTGAAACACACGCTCGACTACGACGTCGAAGAGGACGCGCGGCGCGTCCTCGAGACCTTGACGCCCATCGAGCGCGAGTCGAGAAGCGCGCCCGGCCGGAGGTATGTCGTGCGTCTGGGCCCGTACCGGACCGCCCGTGGCCGTGACGTCGACGGTGTGGTCGTGACCTTCATCGACGTCTCCGCCATCAAGGACGCCGAAGACGCGCTGCGCCGGAGCGAAGCCCTGCTGGCGTTCGAGCTGGACGTGATGCGGCGGCTCCACGCCATGACTCTCGCCGTGGCGACCGCGGCCACCATGGGAGAGGCGCTCGACCAGGTTCTGGCCGCGGCGATCGATTTGCACGCGGCCGACCGCGGCCACGTGCAGCTGCTGGATCCCGACTCGCACGCCATGCGCGTCGTTGCGCAGCAGGGATTCGAGCCGGCATTCGTTGAACGGCCAGCGGCTGTCCGGGACGATGACGAGTCTGTGTGGGGCCGCGCCTTGCGAATGCGCCAGACCGTCCAGGTTGGAGACGTGAGCACCGACGCAACGTTTGCATCCTATCGCGCGGCTGCCGCTGAAGCCGGAT
>Ga0163161_10004074_pt1 | contig 10220 bp, 13 predicted proteins | sample S45metaG_FD_129847 | JGI IMG/M metagenome (GOLD analysis project Ga0163161, IMG submission 129847) | Switchgrass rhizosphere microbial communities from Kellogg Biological Station, Michigan, USA - S4-5 metaG | ecosystem: Host-associated > Plants > Roots > Rhizosphere > Soil | place: USA... | reverse complement strand
CTTTCACCTTTTTCAAAATCAAATGACTAAAATGCAAATGAACGTGCTGGTGTCCAAAGATGGTACAAAACGTACTAAAATAAAAAAAAGGCTGCATCATCTAATTTGATACAGCCTCTTTTTAAGCATTTAATTAATTATTGGTAAACCATCTCCTGAGACAGAAGTTCAAAAGAGATTATTGTCAATAGGATAAGTTTGAGAGACGTATAGAAACGTAAAGTTAAGACTGCAAACAAATAAACCATAAATACATTACATAAAAAAAGCAACTTTCTGCCAGAACCATTACAACCTAATGGCTGATTTTGACTTAACTAAGTTATTAATTATATTCAACCCTGGAAAACTCAAATGAGCGATGCATGGATTAGGGATGTTATATCTCAGCTCAAAACCAACTCTAGCACATCGGCATTAGGAAATACCCTGGAAACTCTATTCCAAAACAATAGAAATCTTTTTACAAAAACAGTAACGGGAGTAGATAGGTCTTCCGGCGAAATAATAATAGCTAAATTAGAGAAGTATTAAAAAATATGTCAGGTTACATTTCCATAGAAACGTTATACGAAACCGATTCGACAAGAGAAAAAGAAACTATAAAAGAGATTGATTTAAAAAATAACTTAGAAGGTCAAATTAATGGTCTTTGGTACTATAATCAAACTTTCTTCTTATATCATCTAAAAAAAAGAGACTTTCATTCGGCCAAATTAAATGCATACTTATGTGGGTGTATAGATGAATATTTGATTACCCATTACGATTCAAGAATTTTAGACTCTGGTGTTAGGAACCTTACTTATGTATTATTGAGCGATAATAATCAATTAATTACCCGATTTGCTGATCTTGGACATTCAAGTTATACATGGATGGTTGAGCGTGGCCACAGTACGCTTTTGTATTGCATTCAACAGATTATGAAAGGAGATTGGGAAAGAGTTAAATGGAGTATCGAAATTATGAAAACAAAAAATGAAAAACTTAGAAAAGTAATTCTACCAGATATACTTTTTTTTGAAGGATTAATGGAGAAAGATGAATCTAAAATTTGTGTTGCAATAGCACAATTACTTAAAGATCATAAAAAACGGAATAAGCATATGGGAATTACAGAAGAATATATTTCTATACCAGCCCTAACTTACACCAAGTTAGCTTGGTTAAAAGGCTTTGAAATTCAAATTGATCACCCATTAATACCAAAAGAATTTTTACCTTATCGACCACTAGAATACTATGACGATAAGTACTCATTTTTAAAGCTATAGTGATATAAATAGAAGCTTGCCTCAATTCCACCGAGGCAAGCTTTTTATTTTTAATTACTAAGGCATTTCTCCCTATAACTCAAATATGTTCGGCTATTGCAGATGATATAATCCACAATATCAATATTCAATTTTACACAGGCATCATTAACAAGGTTTACAAAGCATTCATCAATTACGTCTGTTACAGTTGTCTTTTTTGCACAGTATTTTAGAATTACTACACCGTAAGCGTTACTAGCGTGTGCCAAACCTGATATTTGTTGTAAACAGTTACCCGCTTTTCCATACCCCTGCACTTTGTACCAGGCAAAAACCTGATGCCTCTCGTTTACAAACAATACATACTTCTCGTTTTCGTGCCTGGACAATGGTTTGCAGGCAATGTGTTTTAAAAGTTTAAAAGAAAACCTGGCCTTACTAACATCTAAAGGCCGTTTGAGCGCTTGATAGCTGAACTTAAGCTCGGCCAAAGCAATTTGATTTTTCTGTGTTCGCATTTTGAAAAATTAAATAAAAGCCCAGGTCACCGCGAACACAGTCGGAAAACCGATGGGTTGCCGGACTTTCACCGGTATGCCTAGGATATTGTTTAAGAAAAATTATTAATTGGATTTCTCCAACTGTGTTCGCATTATAAAAGTAAGAAAATATCTATTATAATTAAAAAAATCAATGATTTATAGGAGAAGAAAGCCTGAATTGTGGGAAAACAAGTTAGCCGATAAGATGGATGAATCAATGCTTATAATACTCAACCACCTTCTTCACAAACACCTCCATCCTATCCTTTAACGATTGTAACTGTTCGTAAGCAGCATTTACCCCTTCCATGGGGTCTTTTATCTGCAAACGTTCCAGCCGCTTGGGTTCGCCGCCACTTATTCTCTTTTCCAGTTCTAAAAATTCTTCGGGTGTTTGCCAGCGTTTAATTTCGGGGTCGTATATCCATTGTTTAGCGGCTTTGGCTTTTTCGTAAATGGTATAGTAAGTAATCAATGCTTTAGGAGGTTCTTCGTATATAAAATTCTCCCAGTTTTCGTAGCGTTCGCTTTTTCTGGTCAGATCCTTAGGCTTCATATTGCGGGTTTAATGTAGACCTATTACTTCTTCTTGCGTGGTTTTGGTTTGTCGGTAATTTGATTCAGCGTTTCAGCTTCTTTTAATAAATAGCGTTTGATCAGTTCGATTAATTCTTTCATAATAATTTGTTTTTTTTAATGTGGTGATAATTCTCCGTGTTTCACACCGCTGTCTAAGACAAAATTACTAAAAATATTAGTAAATAAAACTCATTTTACCAACACTCTTTTTAGTTGTATTAAAGCGCTTTTTATATTACGGTGTGCACAAGGTATATTATTGCGTTCTGATTTTATTTTGATGCGTTCTGGTTTTATTTTGATGCATCCCAATTCTATTTTAATGCATTCATGTTTTATTTTTATACATTCTGGTTTTATTTTGATGCACCCCAATTCTATTTTAATGCGTTCATGTTTTATTTTCATGCATTCTGGTTTTATTTTGATGCATCCCAATTCTATTTTAATGCATTCATGTTTTATTTTCATACATTCTGGTTTTATTTTGATGCACCCCAATTCTATTTTATTGCATGTGCTTTTTATATTAAAGCTGGATAGATACTGAAATAAATCCGATAGCTATCGGATCAGCATGACGATCGTCCCAGGCATGGCGCTAAAAACAATTTAGCGTAAATGAGATGTAGTTACAGGGTATAGATGCGCGGGATCCGATACTTATCGGATGGCGATAAGCGTAAGAAAAACAATCCCATTCCTATGCTCGGGCAAGGAGCATTGGCCAGGAACCACTACCCTTCGTTGATAAACCTGGTAGTAACGGAAATCCTTTTTATTGCTTAAAAGTCTTACTGCTTCTAAAATCATATCTGCAATAAAAAGATTGGAGTGAATAACAGGACTGTAGTACCCATGGAAAGCCAAACGTTGATTTTCAAAAAAACACCACTATCTGCAAAAAGAAGGAAAGCAATACTTAGCCGCTAACTTTTTATAGGCGGGAACAAAAACGTCTGTCCTTATACAAGCTACCAATGACAGCGCCCTACTAAACAGATCTTCGTCCGATAGCTACCTGATACGAGGGGGAATCCCTAAGTTTCGGGATAGCAATCTCTCCTGCTAGCGATCCTGGTAAGAAAGATTGCTTCCCCGAAGGGTCGGGGCAGGCTGTCGGCTGAAAAAGCCTTCTCGCATCCGATAGCTATCGGATGACGATTCACTTAGGTATTAAGCTAATATTAATAAATTATAAACCCCAACGCTTTATTGCCTACCTTTCGGCACTAACCAAACTTCAGAATTACTTCAGAATTGGAAACTACCTTCGCGCATTATACAATAAGCGGCTGTACATCCGATATTGGATTAATCATTAATTATGAGCATTAAAGAAAAAGTAAATAAACTGTTAAATAATAGATTTGGACCAGTTTTTTTAGTTGCCCTGCTGTTATGCGGCATATCGCTTGTTACCCGGCTCAGTTTATTGATCTTTAGCGCTTCATCAGTCGATTGGTCGATACTGAATCTGCTTAAAATATTTGTGATCGGTTTATATTACGATCTGGCTGCTGCGTCTTTTGCCGTTATTCCGATCGTGCTTTACCTGTGGCTACTGCCTTCAAAATGGTATGGACGCAAATTCAACAAGGTATTGTTGTTTATCTATTTCTTCTTTGTTGTTTTTACACTCATTTTCAATGCCGTATCCGAATGGTTCTTTTGGGAGGAATTTTCGGTGCGTTATAATTTTATAGCGGTCGATTATCTGGTGTACACCACAGAAGTGATCGGTAACATCCGCCAATCATATCCTATTAACAGCATTATGGTTGGCCTGGTGCTTGTTACAGCCGCGATTGTTTATCTGCTAAGAAAAGCAATTACGGCATCTACCCACCATAAAACCGGCTTTGGCAAACGCACAACAACCGCATTGATCCTTTTATGCCTGCCCGTGTTTACTTATTTCGGTGTGAGCCATAAATTAAAATACCTGAGCAAAAACCAGTATGTAAACGAACTCTCGGGCAATGGGATGTACGATTTTGGTTTTGCCTTTTGGAACAACCAGCTTGATTACAATACCTTTTACAAAACGATTCCGCTTAAAAACGCTGAATCAATTTTGAGCCATCTGCTACAACAAGATACGGTTGCGAAAAACGGAACATTTAAAAACACTTCCAGGGCCATTAACAATCCGGGTGCCGAAAACAAAATGAACGTGGTGCTGATTAGTGTAGAGAGTTTGAGTGCCGAGTTTTTGGGCACCTTTGGTAATACGCAACACATTACTCCCCAACTCGATTCGCTGGCCAAAGAAGGCTTGCTTTTCGATAATTTATATGCCTCAGGCACACGCACCGTGAGGGGTTTAGAGGCGCTTTCGCTCTGTATCCCGCCTACCCCCGGACAATCGATCGTGAAACGGCCCGATAACCATAACCTATTTACTTTGGGCAGTATATTCCGATCTAAAGGTTACAACAGCAGGTTTATTTATGGTGGATATGGTTATTTCGATAACATGAACGAATTCTTTTCAAACAATGGTTATGAGGTGACGGACAGAAGCGCATTGCAGGATTCTGAAATCCATTATTCGAACATTTGGGGAGTGGCCGATGAGGATCTGTTTACGCTGTCGTTACGTGAGCTGGATAAAGATTATAAAAACAACAAACCCTTTTTCGCGCAGATTATGACGGTTTCGAACCACCGCCCTTATACTTACCCCGAAGGCAGGATCGATATTCCATCGCATACCGGCCGGGAGGGTGCCGTTAAATATACCGATTACGCCATTGGTAAATTTATCCGCGAAGCCAGGCAGAAACCTTGGTTTGCAAATACTTTATTCGTGATCGTAGCCGACCATTGCGCCTCGAGTGCGGGCAAAGTGCAGTTACCGGTTGATAAATACCATATCCCGATGATTTTTTATAGCCCGGGGCACATTACGCCAAGCAAATTTGAGAAACTGACCGCACAGATTGATATCGGCCCGACCATTTTGGGTTACCTTAATTTTAGCTACGATAGCAAGTTTTTCGGTCAGGATGTATTTAAAATGAAGGATAGTGATGAGCGTGCTTTTATCAGTACCTACCAAAGCTTGGGTTACATTAAAAACAATAAACTGGTTATCCTCGATCCAAACAAAAAAGCAGCGACTTACAAGCCCGATTTCACTACCGGCAATGCGGTTGCTATCCCTGCAGACCTGAAACTGATTGATGAAGCGATATCCAATTATCAGATGGCTGCTTACCTCTACCAAAATGGTTTATACGGTTTTGAAGCGCAAAAAAAATAATTAAATAGCTAAATTTAAACCATGGGCATAAACATTGGATTGGTGATCTGGAAAGAGATGAAGGCAAAATCCTTTAGCAGGGATCAGCTTGCCGAAGCCGCAGGCATTAGTAAACACCGCGTAGGTACCATCCTTAAATCAGCTTCTATCGACACGGCTATTTTAACGCGGATTTCTATTGCCCTCGAAACTAACTTTTTCGAATATTACCGAAAAGATGAAGACCTCGCAAAGTTTGAAGTTGACCTGGCAGCCCAAAATAACGAGGGACTAGGCGAGCTTAGAAACCTGGTTAAAGAAAAAAACCGCCTGCTTGAACTTTGCAACGAAACCATTAAAAGCCAGAAGAAAATAATTGCTGCATTGGAACATATGCAAGAATTGTAAAACGATCGGTTATCTGCTGATTTCGAGCTGAGAATGCCATTCTTTAAGCAAATCCGGGTGATTTGCTATTTCTTCTTCATTTAAATCGTCATCCAGTTCGCTCAATTTAAAATCGATGGTATCGCTTACCGTACTGCTGATGTTAAGCAAATGGTCTATCTCAGGATCAATCAGATATTCCAGAAGTTCGAACACGGCACATCCGGCATTTAGGGCATAACTACCCAGCGGATCAGGGAACTCTTCCGTATCGGGTAAAACGCTTTCTAAATCAATTAACAGCTGATTTACTTTTTCTTCATCGATGGTATTAGTAACCGAAGCTTTAGCATATTCGATAGCTTCCCTTAATATTTCAGGATTGCCCCAATTAAATTTTTGATGAAAACCGATATAGTCAGGTAAAAGCCTTTCACAGATATTGATACCAAAGCCAATAAGCCGTTCCTTAGGTAAATGTGATAGCTGATTACTCAGCTGTTCGTAAAATTGGGTAGCATCCATTTGTTATAATTATTTTGTATTTTGAAATCAAACGATCATCAAAAAGTGTTTTTAATCTTTAAATACATCAATATTCGAGCCCGCAAAGATAGATGTATATTTTACCGCGACAATTTTATTGCAGTCAATAGCTTTCCTGCCTCAAACAATTGTTTTGATTATCTTACATTTGCTTGGCTATGCAGTTACCTCCGCATCATTTACTCCAGGGATTGGTTAAACACTATTTAATTATAGACCATAAAACCGATGCGCAGCAATATTACAGGATGTTTTCTGACGGCAACCCGGGGATTGTTTTTCATTTAAAGGAACCCTTTTTGCAGTGGGATGAAGAAAATATAATTGCTCAGGCCCAGCCCCAAAGTTTTGTTTATGGGCAGCTTACCCGTTACAATACCATGATGAGCAAAGGCAACCTGAATATGATTGTGGTGGTATTAGCCCCTTATGCGCTATTTACTCATTTCCGCACCGCAGCATATGAGTTAAATGATCAGACTATTCCGCTCGGGGATCTGTTCGGGAAGGAAGGTGGGAATTTGCAAAACCGGATTTTTGAAGCCCCAACAACTGATGCCGCTGTTGATATTATTGAAGACTTCCTGTTCAAATACATCGCTCCGCTAAATCAATGTATTACAGAATTTCGCATGGCCATGAATCTCATCTATCAACACCGGGGTATGATTAGCATAGAAGATTTACTTAAAACAGTACCGATAACTGAAAGGCAACTGGAACGCAAGTTCCTTGAACATATTGGCAGTTCCCCTAAGCGGTTCGCAGATACCATTAAGTTTCAGCATTTTCTTAAAATGCTTCAGAAACAATCCCCAAAAGAAAAAATCGCCGGCCTGATTTACGAATCGGGCTATTACGACCATGCTCATCTCAACCGCAATTTCAGAAAGATGACCGGCTTTACGCCTGCACAGTATAAAGATACTCCGCAAATGCTGGCCATAAACCTCATGCCGCTACATTAATTTCTTTGTCGGTTTTATACAAATTTCCGGAGATCATACGCCTTAGCTTTGAAGAATAAAGCATTAAATCTCCTGAAATGAAAAATTTTAAAATAGCTACAGCGCAGTTCGAAAACAAAAGTGGCGACAAAAGCTACAACCTTTCTGTAATCAAACAACTGAGTATGGAAGCAGCAAGCCAGGGCGCACAGGCCATTGCCTTCCACGAATGTTCCATAACGGGTTATACCTTTGCCAGGCATCTTTCTAAATCACAGCTGCTTGAGCTGGCCGAGTGTATACCCCAAGGACCAAGCATTATCCAGTTGACCGAAATTGCCAGGGAATTTAACATCGCCATTCTTGCCGGATTATTCGAAAAGGATGAAAACGATAATTTGTTTAAAGCTTATGTTTGTGTTGACGGAACAGGCCTGATTGCCAAACACCGTAAGCTGCATCCATTTATAAATCCACATCTTTTGCCAGGTACGGCATTTACCGTATTTGATCTCTATGGCTGGAAATGTGGCATCCTGATCTGTTATGACAATAACATTATCGAAAACGTAAGGGCAACCACACTACTGGGCGCACAGGTCATCTTTATGCCCCACGTAACGATGTGCACCCCTTCTACCAGACCGGGAGCAGGTTTTGTAGATGCCAGGCTTTGGGAGAATAAGGTGGAGAACCATGACCTTTTACGGGCGGAGTTCGACGGATTAAAGGGCAGGCAGTGGTTAATGAAATGGTTACCCGCCCGGGCCTACGACAATGGGATATACGCCATTTTTGCCAATCCGATTGGGATGGATGATGATCAGCTTAAAAACGGATGTTCGATGATTATTGATCCCTTTGGGGATGTAATGGCCGAATGCAGATCTTTAGACAATGAATTCGTCATAGCCGAATTAAGCGCCGACCGACTTACCGAGGCTGGTGGATACCGGTATATCGAGGCCCGAAAACCTGATCTGTATAAGGAAATTATTGGTCGGGCACACCTAAACAAACAACAGGTTTCGTGGCTGAAAAAGGGTACGAGATAACTTTTTATAGAATCAGGCAGTATTTTATACTGCCTGATGATGAATATCTTATTTGATCAATGCTGAGGGCGCATAGCCAAATTCCTTTTTAAAAGCAAAGGAGAAATGTGAGAGGTCTTCAAAACCTGTTTCCATATACACTTCAATTGGTTTTTTATGCTTTTCTGCCAATTGATAATGCGCCAGCTCCAATCTTTTTTTGGTGAGCCACCTTTGCGGCGAAAGGTTAAAGGCCTTTCTAAAATCGCGGTTAAAGGTGGATAAACTTCGCCCAATCAGATAACCGAATTTCTCCAGTGGCATATTGAACATAAAATTCTTCTCCATAAAATCGACCAGATCGATTTTGCCGGGTTCCTGAAAATCGGTTAACATATTATCGATACCCGGATCAATAAAGCGGAGAATGTTAATGGCCTCGTTTATTTTAATGGCCGCAATGTGCTCCGGAAAAGCTTCCTGAAGATCAAAATACGGAATTAAGGATGCCAGACAGCTTTTCAGTAAGGGATGATGGCTGAAACTCATAATTCTCTGCGAAACCTGCACTTTAGTGTCGACTTCCAGGTTGGCGTAAAAATCCCTCAAACGTTTGGTAGATAAATGCATCACCACGGTTTTGTGTGGCTGCCCATCTTTCGGATAATTGATAATAGTGGCCAACTGGTTGCGTGGAATCAAAAAAATATCTCCGGCATTAAACACATGCTCTTTGTCGGCCTCAATAATTTTGGTTTCCCCAGATATAAACCATACCAGCATGTGGTTATCGAAAACGACTTCCGTTTTAAACAGCTTATCCTCATAACAGGAAAGTTTAATTTCTGGGGTGATGTATTTTGTTTGGAACTCCATTATGGCTAAAATACAAATAATTGATTTTAATTAATCTGCATGAAAGGTGATACCGGTCATTTTTTCACTTAAAGCCCAAAGGCGTTTCGCGTTTATCTCATCAACAGCATAAGGTTGTACCCCGCGTAAAGTAGCCGGTTCGGACATGAGGTGTTCGATATTGCCTAAATCCAGTTCCGCAACATCGGCATCTTCGCAATATACTCCACCAATCTCATTTAATAAGGGACTCGTGGCACACCAAACAGTGGTGGCCGCACCTTGAGCAAGTGTTTTTAGTTTCTTTTCTACTTCCGGGAAGATATTGCCATCGGCATCGTGCGTACCCATTTGCTGATAGAGCTCCATCGGGGCTTCCCTGCCTAAATCAGTATGGTTAACCGAACCAGGATGCAAAGCATAAGCCCTGATCCCGGATTTTGCCCCACGGGCATCAAGCTCAACCGCAAAAAGATTATTGGCCGATTTCGATTGCCCGTAACCTACCAGGGTTTGATACTCCTGTTGTTCAAAATTAGGGTCTTCGAAATTAAAGGGTGCAATCTGATGTCCGTAGGAAGATACATTGATCACCCTCGCCGCGTTGGCTTTTTTAAGTGCCGGCCATAATTTAGCTGTAAGCTGGAAATGTCCCAAATGGTTGGTAGAAAGCTGCGATTCGTAACCACGTGCATCCCTGCGTAAAGGCACCCACATAATGCCTGCATTGTTGATCAACAGATCTAGTGTGCGGTTACTGGCTAAAAACTTTTCAGCAAAAATATTAATGGAGTTAAAATCCATTAAATCCATGGCTTCAACTT
>Ga0163161_10004073_pt1 | contig 10220 bp, 7 predicted proteins | sample S45metaG_FD_129847 | JGI IMG/M metagenome (GOLD analysis project Ga0163161, IMG submission 129847) | Switchgrass rhizosphere microbial communities from Kellogg Biological Station, Michigan, USA - S4-5 metaG | ecosystem: Host-associated > Plants > Roots > Rhizosphere > Soil | place: USA: Michigan... | reverse complement strand
TTCATATTTTCTAAAGTCCAGAAATTATTTTCCTGCACCGCACTTTTTGAAAGTAAAGTAGAGGTTTCAAGTTCAGAAGTGTATTTCGGAGCTTTTACCAAAGGATTGCTCGGACTTTCAATGGCAATAAAAGTAGCGATACTGTTGGATGAGAATGTTTCAAGACCTACGAAGAAATCAACATTCATAGGCAATTTCATCGGATAGCTTGGATAATTCTGAGGTCTGTTTACCGATGGCTGAATATTCACAGCATTCATCACATTACAAACCATGATCATGTGAAGCATTTCTTCTACGGCAACACTTCTGATGATCTGTGAAGCTAAAATATTAGTTCCGTCTTTAATGGAATACAAAGCCGTAAGATACGGTGGAATTGTAGAATGCTCGATCAGAATTGCTGTCTGAAGAAGATCCTGTAAAATTGGGCGGTAATCCAGATCAGCTACGCCTGGTTTAATATCGGAAACTTCCGTTCTTAAAAATTCTGCAGTTGGCTTTATTTCGGAAATTTCCCCGCCAAATTGAGATTGCAGATATTGATTAAACTCTTCAATCTGATTGTTTAATAATAGGTTTGTCAGCGTTTTGCTGTGGTATTTTAATCCTTCAGTCCAGTCATCTTTTGATATTTTTGAATCAAATAATAACGACTGCAAAGAAACTGCGTCTGCTACAATAATATTTTTTGCTAAAGAACTTCTTAAAAGGCTGTTATTTTCCTGAGGTTCTGTTTTATGGATAAGTCTTTGTCTCATGTTTTCTATTTTAAAATGGTTTCCAGATCTTTCAAAATGGATTCTACGGAACGAATGGTAAATGCTGATAAAGTTAAAGTAGGATTCGAAGTTCCCAAAGTCGTCATATTTCCTGCGCCAACGATGTATAAATTCGGGTGATCCCAAGCTTTACAATAGCTGTCGGTTACAGAATCTGATGCATCGTGACCCATTCTGTGGGTTCCTACGATGTGACCTGCTCCGTTGTAAGAATATCTTACATTGTTGTAAACGAAGGTGTTATTGTCTGTAGCGTTATACTTTGTGAAATCATCGATTCCTAGTCTTTCAAACATTTGGTCTGAAGCCAGTTTCGCCTGTTCCATCGCTCTTTTTTCGTAATCCGTTAATTCATAATTGATAACAGGACGCGGAATTCCCAAAACATCTAAATATTCATTATTAATGGTTACTCTGTTGTTTGGATTGGGTAATTGTTCAATTTCAAAATGGAATAAAACCTGTCTCGAAAGTCTGTAAGCCAAAGCTTCTTTTAATTCTTCACCGAAAAGACCTTGTCCCAAAAACTCTGACAAATCTGAGCCCGGTGAAAATGCAGGCCAGCTCCATCCCCAGTTGTCGAGAGGAGAGATCCATGCAGAAAATTCACTTCTGAAATTTCCATCACGGAAAGATGAGATGTTGGTGGTGGAACCTGGTCCTCTGTAAGAATAAATCGGATCCGGGAATAATCCCCAAGTCAGCATTACCATGTGATCCATTAAGTTTCTTCCGACCTGGTCACTGCTGTTGGCAACTGTTTTTTCAACTTTTTGTCCGTCCTGGATAACGGTATATTTTGAATTTAAAAGAATTTTAGGATTTTCAAAAGCATTGGCAGCGAGAATTACGATGGATTCGTTGGTATCAATTACCTCTTCAACAAAATCTGTTTTTTCCTGAGAAAAATATCTTCTCAAATGAACTTTTGAAATTTTGTCCTGATCCGCCTGATCTACGCTCAATTTGTAAACCACACTCTGCGCCTGAACCTGAATGTGAGGATTTCTCTGGAGGTTTTCGTTTTTATTAACTTTATATAAAGCTTTTTTCAAAGTTTTCAAAGCGTTGTATTTTGCCTGAACCGGACAGATCGGAACGCACGAAGCATTTCCCTCGCAACGTTCTCCCTGATAAGGATTCCAGACTGCACCTAAAGCTTTATATTCTTCGTTTTCGATATTATTTAAAGATAATTTGTATCCAGAATCAGAAGATTCTGCTTTGATCAATTTTGATTTTCCGTAAGCAACATTCGGAGTGGAATTTCTTCCTTGCGGAGAAGGAACAAGCGTCAACGGAATATTTTCAAAATTTAATTGAACTGAAGTTCCTGCCAATCCATTAATAATCTGTTGATCCATATAACTTTGCGGAATTTCATCCATCGGAAAGACATAATTTTTACCGTAATATTCTTCCATACTTTCTTTAATAGGATACTCCTGCGCAGAAACATTTCCGGAAACCCCGATTTCGAACTCAGCCATTTCATAATAAGGCTTTAAAGTATCGTAATCAATTGGCCAGTCCATTGCTCTGCCGTATTTTTCCTTTAATCTGAAGTCATTCGGAAGCATTCTTGGCGTTGTTCCCAGCCAGTGAAGGGTAGTACCGCCTCCAACCCGAATCGCATCACTCGCAAAAGGCATCGGTCCAAACTGAACCAAATATCCTTTTTTATCAGGAAACGGAGGAGTGATCGGCTGCATATCCAGAACGTTTGGTGAAGGAGCCTGTTTCAAATCTGGGTAAGGAGAATTCGGAACTTTTGCTTCTTCCATATAAAATTTACGGATGTAGTCGTTGTAATTGACCATCGAAGAGGCGGAATCCAGCTCCAGTCCGGCTTCCAATCCGGCTTCGTACATGAGAATTGATAATTCTCTGTATGTTTTTGAATCGTCCATTTCCGAACGATGGATCATTTTTTTGGTATCTGTATCAAAAACATGGTCTGTTAAAAGCTTGGCAATCAAAGATCCGGCAATTCCGGTTCCTACAATGATTACATCTTTTTTGGGCTGTGTTTTTTCTGTTTGATTCATGAGTTGCTGTTTACAGGTTTAACGCTCCAGGATTTAAAACCAGGCTGTTTTGCTCCCGGTGGATGAGCGTGCATTACGTTCCATACCAATCCTTCTTTATAAGAAAGATCGTTTACGTAAGCGCCTTCCCACGTTCCGAGATACCATAATGTGATTACGCTTTGCGCAATTCCCAGAGTTGACGGTTTTGAAAGAATTTCTGAAGAAACTGCATGGGTAAGCTGTTCCTGAGTTAGAGAGTTTTCAATAATATTTTTAGAAATATTTAAAAACTCTGTAAAAGTTGCAGCCTCAATGTGATCAAGAATATACCTGTAATAAATTTCGGCGAGACCTGTAGATAGGAGTTCATTCAGAGTAAATCCTGTAAGAGATTCTGAAATTGTGACGAATACGCCGTAATAGTAATCATCGACGTTGAGGATTTTGTTGTTGATTATCATTTCGTAAAATTTGGTGTTAAAAAACCAGCCTCCTATAATGAAGAAGACTTTAAATAAAATGGAAAAGTTGAATTGTGTAATGCCCCTTTATTATTTAGGCATTCTCAGAAAGTTGAAGTTTGTTTTTTAAAGTTAGACATCGTTATAAGTTTTTTGTAATCCAAATGTATTGAATTATTGCAAAAGTTAAATCCGTTTTTTCACGGAAAATATTAATTATTTGGTATTTAGAATTATTACAATGAATAAAATATTTAAATATGATTTTAATAAGTAAAATTTAATTAATTTAGAATCATTATTGATAATTAGTGTATCTCCCTTATCAAGGTTTTTGACTTGAAGCAAAAAATATGTATTTATAAGGGTTTGTCAATAAATACGATGATTTATATAAGCTATTAGATAAGAGGTTGATATAGTTTTTCTATTACATAATAAAGGGATAAATATTACCATTAAAAAAAACCGTAAAAATACGGTGTGTGAATTAAATAAAAGTAATTATATTTGTCAAGGATTAAATATTGTATTACAATAAACAGATATTGATAAAGATAATTGAATTTAATTTTTATCAATATTTAACAGTTGTGATGTTTTAATTCAATAATAAGTGTAAACTTGTTTGAATCATTTTTGTGATGATTTGAAAAAAAATTAACTAACCAAAACTCAAAAATATGATAAAACTTCTTAAAAAAAGTCCTGCGACTTTACCAAATACTGCTACATAGTATAGTAATCCAATATCAACTTTTATGAATGCCTAGCTTTAGAAAACGCTTTCTATTAGCAGGAAAATATTTTGCCAAATTTTGAGTAGAACTTAAATCATACAACAGTGTGCTATTTCTAAAATCGTTATCGCTTTAGATATTTATCACCATCGTATCAACTCATCTCTTTACATATAATATAAAAACTAAACAGATTTTTTAATTTTTAAAACAAATAATTATGGACGGAACAATTGGAGAAATCCGACTTTTTGCAGCGGGCTTTGTACCGAAAAATTGGTCGTATTGCAATGGCTCATTATTATCGATCAGGTCAAATACAGCCTTGTTCTCTATTCTGGGAACAACCTACGGCGGAGACGGGATCACAACTTTTGCTGTGCCTAATCTTGTAGGTAGATCAGCTACAGGGTCAGGTCAAGGACCTGGACTGTCTTATTATAGTTTGGGTGAAATGAGTGGTACAAACAGTGTAACATTAAATGTGATGAATTTGCCGGCGCACACCCACACCGCTGAAGGTAGCATTGTGATACCTGCATATTCTGAGGAGGGAGATTCTGGCACCCCATCAAACAATGTATTGGCAGCTAAAGGCTCAATGTACAGTACGCAACCGAGTGATTCTACCACTATGCCCATTCCTCTTAATCTGCAGGTAGGTGTTGCTGGAGGAAGTATTCCACTTGGCCTTACCCAACCATCATTGGGTATGAATTATATCATTTGCTTGTACGGCGATTTTCCTATGAGACCGTAATCAGTTTAATTAAAATAATAAAATACTCACAACTCAAAAACTAAAATTATGGAAGGTTATATAGGAGAAGTCCGTCTATTTGCAGGAAATTTTGCTCCAAGAGGTTGGGCATTCTGTGACGGAACACAATACAGTATTTCTATGTATGAAGCAACTTATAGTATAATAGGAATAATATACGGAGGTGACGGAGTAAGTACTTTTGCGGTACCGGATCTTCGGGGGCGTGTTGCCGTAGGTACGGGTCAGGGAGCTGGCTTGTCTAATATGACTATCGGACAAAAGGGTGGTTCTGAGACAGCGACGATGTCGTCATTGCAAATGCCTGCTCACATTCATTCTGCAATGGCTACAGTATCTTTTCCAGCTTATTCAGACGCCGGAGATACAGGATCTCCATCAGGAACAATACTTGGTGGTTTGCAGGGAGCATACTCTACACAGGCAGCCGATACTCACGTATCACCTGCTACAACTGCTGGATCGTTATCGTCAGTCGGTAATAATCTCCCTTTCAGTATCGTACAGCCCGTTTCTGCTAGCAACTATATTATCTGTATGGAAGGGATGTATCCAAGCAGAAGCTAATTTACTAAATCATTTAATCTTAAAAACCAATTATTATGGACGGAACAATGTCAGAAATCCGAATTTTTGCAGGAGATTTTGCTCCCAAAAACTGGGCATTTTGTCAGGGACAATTACTAAATATAAGTACCAATCAGGCATTATTTTCGCTTTTAGGCATCACCTATGGAGGAAATGGAATTACAAATTTTATGTTGCCCAATTTTGCAGGAAGAGCACCGATGGGAGCGGGTATTGCATCCGGAGTTGAAAGCTATCAGTTAGGAGAAATGGCCGGAAGTGAATCAATCACATGCACACAAGCGAATATGCCTGTTCATACCCATGCTTCAGGTACAGAGAAGGTTGCGATTAAAACTTTCTCGGACGGAGGAGATACGGGTTCTCCTACTGACAGTACGCTTGCATCGTTAGCCGGTTTATATTCTAGCCAGACCGCAGATACTTCATTGAAAGCAATATCTACTGCTTTTAATCTGAGTGCCGCAGGTGGCAGCCAGCCCATCAATATACAACAGCCGTATTTGGGAATCAATTACATCATCTGTTTGTACGGAATTTTCCCATCAAGATCATAATTGAAACAACAAGCCTCTAATAGTTAATCTGTTGGAGGCTTTATTAAAAAAATATGAAAATAGCTTTACTTTTACCCCGATCCGTAATCTACCCTTCAATTTCTTTTGATATTATGGATGGCTTTAAACAATCACTGAAAAATATGGGTTTGGAGGGTCATCATGAAATTGTTTCAGCAGGAATTGGCGTTGCAGCAAAACATGAAGAAATTTATGAACGTTGTGAACAGTTTTTACTGGAAGGCGCAGACATTATTATAGGATATATCAATCCTCTTGCTGCTGAGTTCGTTCATCCTTTGTTTGAATCTTCAGATAAAACGCTTCTTGTTTTAGACAGCGGATACCATTTTCCTAATTTTCAGGGGAAACTTTCTCACGCATATTTTATCTCTCTACAAGGAAGTTTATGTACGAGAGTGATTGTGAATCAGGCCATTGAACATGGTTACAGGAATTTTGCATTTGCATGTTCGTTTTATGACGCAGGCTACCGTCCCTCTTATATTTATCCAACAGCAGTTGAGGAAAAAGGAGGCACGATAGGTTTTAATCACATAACCTCTTTGCGACGTGCAGATTTTACTTTGGCACCCCTTAAAGAATATCTTAAACAAGAAAAAGATACAGCAGTGCTGGTAACTTTTTGTGGAGATATGGCAGAAGATTTCTTCAGCGAAAACCATAAGATTACAGATGATCATTCAGTTTACGGAACAGGTTTTACATCAGATGAGCTGTGGCTAAGAAAAATTGCCTATCCAGGTAAAGACTGGATTTCAGCTGTAGCTTGGTCACAGACTTTACAGACAGTTATAAATCAAAATTTTGTAAAAATTCTCAATAGCAACAAAGAAGGAAAAGCAAATCTTTTCTCATTATTAGGATGGGAAGCAGCTCTTTTTATAGGTTTTGAAAATGTTGTGTTTGACGGTATCTCGATCAACTCACCTCGCGGAAAAGTATGGATGAATCCTGAAAATAGATTTACGGAAGCTCCGGTTTACTATGCTACAGTTTCAGAAGATAAAATTACCAAAAACTGCATTCTTAAAGATGTTCATATTGCGTTGGTAACAGAAACTGAACGTGAAATTCTGAAAGACAATATCAGATTTATGCAAAATATAGAAGCTAATACATGGCTTAACGCTTATGCTTGTTTGGAATCATGATGACAATAGCTAAAATATCGGTACTGTGCAATAATCGTATGGCAATTCCTGCTTTACAATCTTTGCATGCGTCTCGTCAGCTTTGTGCAATGGGTGTACCTGAAAACAATACAGATATTATTGATTTTTGTACAATGCTATCAAAGCAATCTGGTATCCCTTTGATCATTTTAAAAAAAGAAAAATTTTCTGCTCAAATAGAGGAGTTGATAGACAAAATAAAACCACGATATATTTTCAGCATGACATTCCCCTGGAAAATACCATCTGAAATTTTAGGAAGACATCAAAGTATATTCTATAACTTTCATTACGGTCTTCTGCCTGAAATGCGTGGTGCCGATCCTGTATTTGAAACCATACGCGGTAATGCAAAAGAAACAGGAATCACTGTTCATGCTATTGAAGATAAGATTGATACAGGATCTATTATGCTAAAAAAGATCTTGCCAGTTACTTCAGATATGACCCACGGTATTCTTTGTACGCATCTTTCATGGCTTGGTGCAAATATACTTAATGAACTTTTACCATTATTATACAATGGCTTTCAAGGTAATAAACAAGATCATTCGCAATCAAAATATTATTCAAAACCAGGAGCAAATGATGTATGCATTTCGTGGCAAAAATCTGATGCGCAATCTATTGAAGCTTTATCAAGAGCATGCAATCCGTGGAATAAGGGAGCATATACCCAATGGAACGGATGGAATATAAGAGTAGTTGAAGCAACTATTATTGAAAAGATAATGGATCAGCCTGATCTTCCGGGAACAATTCTCTCACTAAATAAAGAAGACGGATTGATCGTACAATGTGATAACAAAACCCAAATACGGATAGATATTATTTATACCGATGAGGGGTTTATGAGTGGACATAAATTAAGTGCCTTTGGCTTAAAAAAAGGCAGCCGCTTTGCCAGTTTATAATCTAAAATATTAAATATGAATAATTTTTATTTAAAAATTAAAACAGTAACCAGCCTGATAATTTTAGCAGGTTTGTTGTTATTTTCTTCCGGTACGAAATCGCAAACGACGCTCGCAGCCGGAGATATCGCCTTTACAGGGTACGATTCCACCCCATTATCGGGTCTTGGAGATAGTTTTTCGTTTGTATTATTAACGAATATTTCTAGCGGAACGAAAATAAGTTTTACCGATCGCGGCTATACAGCGGCAGGATGGCAAGTTGCAGGAGGTACGGAATCCTCTATTACTTGGACGAGTTCTAGCGCATTACCAGTAGGAACTGAAATTTATATTGTCGGACTTGAAGCATCTGCTTACAATCCTGTTTCCTCAACTTCAACAGTTAATGGTACAGTAACTTTAACTGAAGGGACATCCACTAATGGATTATCACTCGCAAATGTTGGAGATCAAATTATAGCATTTCAAGGAGGAAATGGAAGTATTACAGGTACCGGAGCTTACTCTATTGCGGGAATCAATTATTTTTATACATCCACTACAACTTCTGCCGGATGGAATATCGGCGCTGCGGCTGGACCCAATTCATCTTTAATTCCTCCGGGTCTTACTGGTGGAACAAGCGCATTTTACACAGGATCAGTGTCAGGAAATACATTGGCACAATCCGGAAAATTCAATTGTTCAGGAGTGCCTACTACAACTGCAGCGAATATACGCACAGCAGTGATGAATTCAGCCAACTGGACATTAAGTACCGCTGCTGTTGGTCAGTATTCAGGCTGTCAATTTATTGGAAGCTCACCGGTGATCACAGGAAATCCGCCAAACCGCACCATATGTTCTGGTGGAAATACCACTTTTTCAGTAACGGCTACAGGTGCAACTACGTATCAGTGGTACCAGAATGCAGGCAGTGGATTTGTAGCATTAACCAATACGGCACCATTCTCAGGCGTAGCAACAAGTACACTAACTATAACTGGCGCTACAGCAACTATTAATGGAACACAGTATCGTTGTGTTGCAACAAATACATCAGGTTCTGCAACTTCAACTAGTGGTACACTTTCCGTTGTAAGTATTACTGCAAACGGTGTTAAAACTGATGCTTCTTGTAACGGAAGTTCAAATGGAACCATCAACCTGACTCCATCCGGAGGAATTGCACCATATACCTTCAATTGGGGTGGCGGAATTACCACTAAAGACAGAACTGGATTAGCAGCTGGAACATACACGGTTACTGTAACTGATAATATTGGATGTACAGCAACTAATTCATTCGTAATTGCACAACCTGCAACAGCAGTTTCAGGAACTACGGTGGTAACGAATATCTCTTGTAACGGAGGATCGAACGGAACCATCAACCTGACTCCATCAGGCGGATCTTCTCCATACACTTTCAATTGGGGTGGTGGAATCACGACTGAAGACAGAACAGGATTGGCAGCCGGAACATACACCGTGATCATTACTGATTCGAACGGATGTACCGCAACAGTTAATGCGACGGTAACCCAACCTGCGACAGCAGTTTCAGGAACTACAGTGGTTACGAATATTTCTTGTAACGGAGGTTCCAACGGAACCATCAACCTGACTCCATCAGGCGGATCTTCACCTTATACTTTCAATTGGGGTGGTGGAATCACGACTGAGGACAGAACAGGATTGGCTGCCGGAACGTACACGGTAATCATCACCGATGCAAACGGATGTACTGCAACAGTAAATGCTACGGTAACCCAACCTTCGACAGCAGTTTCAGGAACTACCGTGGTGACGAATATTTCTTGTAACGGAGGATCTAACGGAGCAATCAACCTGACACCTTCAGGCGGAGCTTCCCCATATACATTTAATTGGGGTGGCGGAATCACGACTGAAGACAGAACAGGATTAGCTGCCGGAACATATACGGTAATCATCACCGATGCAAACGGATGTACCGCTACTGTCAATGCTACGGTAACCCAACCTGCGACAGCAGTTTCAGGAACTACGGTGGTTACGAATATTTCTTGTAACGGAGGTTCCAACGGAGCGATTAATTTAACTCCTTCGGGCGGATCTTCACCATATACTTTCAATTGGGGTGGCGGAATCACGACTGAAGACAGAACAGGATTGGCAGCCGGAACATACACCGTGATCATTACTGA
>Ga0163161_10004072_pt1 | contig 10222 bp, 12 predicted proteins | sample S45metaG_FD_129847 | JGI IMG/M metagenome (GOLD analysis project Ga0163161, IMG submission 129847) | Switchgrass rhizosphere microbial communities from Kellogg Biological Station, Michigan, USA - S4-5 metaG | ecosystem: Host-associated > Plants > Roots > Rhizosphere > Soil | place: USA... | reverse complement strand
TTAACATAAAATAATCATAACAATGAATCAGTACGAAACTGTTATCGTTCTAACCCCGTTGTTGTCAGAAGAAGTTGCGAAAGAAGCATTAGCGAAATTCAGCAAAATCATCACTGACAGCGGAGCCGAAATTGTTCAAGAGGACAATTGGGGTTTGAGAAAATTAGCGTATCCGATTGAAAAAAAAGCAAGCGGATTTTTCCACCTTACAGAGTACAAATCTTCAGGTGAATTAATTAACAAATTGGAATTAGAACTAAAACGCGATGAGCGTGTTCTACGTTTCCTGACCATTAGATTAGACCGTCACGCGGTTGCGTATAATGAGAAGAAACGCAGTGGTGCTTTTAACAAAAAACCTAAGAAAGAGGAGGCTGCAGCATAATGGCTAAGGATCAAATACAATATGTTACCGCTCCAAAAGTGGACGATAACAGAAAAAAATATTGCCGTTTCAAAAAGAATGGTATTAAATATATTGATTACAAAGACGCAAACTTTTTGTTAAAATTCATCAATGACCAAGGTAAAATTTTACCACGCCGTTTAACCGGTACTTCATTGAAATTTCAACGTAAAGTGGCTCAGGCGGTAAAACGCTCTCGTCACATTGGTTTGTTACCTTTCGTTGCTGACCAATTAAAATAGGATCTGAGACATGGAAATTATATTAAAACAGGACATCAAATCTCTTGGAGAGAAAGATGATATTGTGAACGTAAAGCCAGGTTACGGTCGTAACTACTTAATCCCACAAGGATTTGCAGCTTTAGCTACTACCTCTGCTAAGAAAGTATTGGCAGAAAACTTAAAGCAAGCAGCGTTTAAACAAGATAAAATTAAGAAAGATGCTGAAGGTATCGCTACACGTTTAACTGATGTTAAATTGAGTATTGGTGCTAAAGCTGGTGAAACCGGTAAAATCTTTGGTGCAGTAAATACCATCATGATTGCTGATGCATTGAAACAACAAGGTTTTGATGTTGACCGTCGCCGTATCACTTTCGAAACTGAACCTAAATTTGTTGGTGAATATGTAGCTAACTTAAACTTACACAAAGAAGTGAAAGTTAAAGTTCCTTTCGAAGTTGTAGCTGAGTAATCTCATCTTTGATAATATAAAAAAAGCGTTCCGTTTGGAACGCTTTTTTTATGCTTTGGATTTTCAGGAAGATTAAGCTCTTCTTCTTTTGGACCTGTTTTCATCAATGATCCTTCTGATCTCCTTGATGTCACTCTTGGAGAAACCATGAACTTCTATTTTAGTGCCCATAGTGAACAGGCGTAGCGTTGCAAATCCTATCATAGGAGAGTCTACTTCGATAGAAGTAATATCTTCATAATTCAGGTATTTGGAATCACCGCTAAACAGGCCGGGGATTTTAATCTCGAGACTGTTTTCTTCTAAATGGATTTCTGCCGGGAAAACCTTGTTTCCTTCTGAAAGTCTTGATGCTGTAAACTTCATTTTTCTAATCTGATATAACCTGAAACAAATCTACTTATTAAGCAGAATGTTTTTGTTGTTCTATCGCATTTAATAATTTCTCATAAGGTGCATTAAACTTTTCAATCCCTTCATCTTCCAGTTGCTGTGTAAGCTGGTTCAAGTCGATTTCCGCATGGCGCAACTGTGCAAGAACGGATGATGCGCCTTCCAGGTCAATCTCCAGTCGGCTCTCAGGGTCTCCATGATCACGGTACGCCTCTAATGTTTCCATAGGGATCGTATCGACAGTATCCGGACCGATCAGGGCCTCTACGTATTTAGTGTCTTTAAATGCAGGGTTTTTACTGCTGGTACTTGCCCAGAGCAAACGCTGCGGCCTTGCACCTTTGGCACCCAGTTTTTCCCAGCGCTCTCCGCTAAACAATTCCTTATAAATTTCGTATGCTTTTTTCGCCGAAGCTATAGCTACCTCACCTTTAAGTTCTCCCAGATGTTTTTCTTCCAGGATAGGATCGAGCAGCACGTCAATACGGCTGAGAAAGAAACTGGCAACAGAAGAAATTTCATTGATGCTAAGTCCATTCGCCACACGCTCTTCCAGTCCTTCAATATAAGCTTCGGCCACTTTTCTGTAACGTTCCAGGCCAAACAACAAGGTTACATTGATATTCAGTCCTTCGGATATCGTCTTTTTGATCGCCGCCAGTCCTGGCTGGGTTCCCGGTATTTTGATCATTACATTTTTGCGGTCTACTGCTTTCCAAAGCTCCATTGCCTGTTTGATGGTGCCTTCAGTATCCAGTGCCAGTAACGGTGACACTTCCAGGCTTACATATCCGTCTGCACCTTTCACTTCTTCATTGTAAACCGGCAGCAATATATCAGCCGCCTGCTGGATATCCTTTACGGCAAGGCGGTAAAAGATATCGTCGTTGCTCAGGTTTTCTTTCGATAAGTCAGCAATATCTGCATCATAATCAGCACTGCTGCTGATGGCTTTCTCAAAGATCGCAGGATTGGAGGTTAGTCCCCTTACCCCATCTTCGTCGATCAGTTGCTTTAGTTTACCTGATTTAATGATATCACGATCAATAAAGTCCAGCCAGATACTCTGACCAAAATCGTGTATTTTCTTTACTTTATTCGTTTCCATATGAACTCATTTCTGAATGTAACAGATGACCTCCCCGAATGTTTATATTGCTTTAAATATATGCACTGGCATGACAAATGTTGGCTTTTTGTTACCTTTGGCCGATGGCAAAAAAGCGTACCGCTAAAAGTAAAAATGGCAGGTTCAATCTGCAGAAATTGAAGTTAATGGTAGGGAAAGTGCTCCTGTACTTTATCCTGGTGAGTGTACTCTGGGTAGTCGCTTACCGATTTATCAATCCTCCCTTTACTTTGTTAATGATCATGAAGAACATCGAACGGAAATCGGATGGTAAATCCTTTAAGACGGATAAGAAGTGGGTAGACCTGAAAGATATGTCAGACAACATGAAACGTGCTGCTATAGCCGGAGAGGATCAAAAGTTTTTGCATCATGTGGGTTTTGATATGGCCGGTATCAGGGCTGCCTATACTGCAAATCAGGCGGATTCAACCAAGATGAAAGGAGGAAGCACGATTTCTCAGCAGACAGCCAAAAATGTTTTTCTTTGGCCCGGCAGGTCATGGATACGTAAAGGCTTCGAAGCTTATTTTACCGTACTGATAGAGATCTTCTGGAGCAAGCAGCGTATTCTGGAGGTGTACCTGAACGTCATTGAGATGGGCGATGGGATCTATGGGGCCGAGGCTGCTGCACAGACCTATTATGGTGTGTCCAGCAGAAACCTGAAACGATCACAGGCTGCGATGATTGCCGCCTGTTTTCCTAACCCGATACGCTGGACACCGGTGCACCCCACAAAGTTTATCAGGCGAAGGCATTACCTGATCATGAGGGGTATCCGCAGAATGGGACCACTGAAGTTTTAGCGGTTAGAGCAGGTCGGCAAATACCTTGTTATGCCAGCTTTCTCTAAAGGGCACTTCCCATTTGGTCTCAAAATCAGCCAGTGTTTGTACCAGATTGTTGAAAACTATTGTGTCAGGGGTAACTTTTTTAATACTGATCAGTGTCTCGAAATCTTCTTTGTTGACCACTACAACTTTGTCTTCTACTTTATAAGCCATGTTGAAACGGTTAAACAAGTCAATGCTATATTCCTGTTCAAAACCCTTGATGATTCTCACAGAAGCATCGATAGAGCATCCTGTAGTGCCTGCAGTGGCTTCATCAACAATAAAGACGATGAAATAATTATACAGGATCTCTGCTTTCGCCTGTAACTGATGGCCATGGGCTTTCCATTGCGAAGTGAAATCATGCAGCTGCTGACGAATGGCTGTCATTTCGGTTTCGGTGAATTCACGGTCACCCTGATAGATCCATACTTTAGATTGTGGAGAAAAACTCATAGCACAAATTTAACATTTTATTTAATTTCATATCCTGAAATACCCGCCTGATGAAAAAGTTTACATTCTCCTTGAAAATATGCGCATATCTGTTGCTGTGCATTATTTTTCTTTCTTTTTCGGCTTCCGTTCCTGCGGAAGAAGAAGCTGGTTACATGCAGCAGAAGTTAACTGAACATTATAACGCTGAATCCGGGCCTAAGAATATAAAGAAATATGAATTACATATTACGGATAAAGGATTTTGCCGCTATAAGCGATTTTTTAGCAATGGTAAGGTGGAATATTTTTCCTGTAACCTGATGAAATTTAAAGAGCTGGATTATCTGGGAAATGTCCGCTCAGGTATTTTGTATGTAAGGACTAAAGGGGAAGATGTGATCGTTCAGACCTACAATGACAGCAGGGGCGGCGATATAGACAGCATGGCTACTTTTATGGCCATACCGCTTAAAAACCTTGAAGCTGAAGACTTGATTGACCTGTCTGGTAAGTTTCAACAGATGAGCCTGAAACTGCACCAATAGTAAATACAGGTGTTTCCATATGGCGGGTGGCAACAACGATCATCGTGCCATCGGCATGCTGGTTAAACAGGTGCTCAACCAGTTCCGGGTCATTATTGTCTTTTGATAAATGTGAAAGCAGCAAGTGGCTGAGTTTCGCAGGGCGAAAATTGGTGAATAATTCCAGTGCCTGCGTATTGCTCAGGTGGCCCTGGCCGCCGCTGATCCTTCTTTTCAGGTAATAGGGGTACTTTCCGTTTTGTAAAAGCTCCTCATCATAATTGGCTTCCAGGAAAGCGGCATCGCATTGTTGAAAATGCAGGCTTAGCTGATCGCACACCCTGCCAAGGTCTGTAAATACACCCACTTTGATATCTCCGCAGGAAACCATAAAACTATGTGGTTCTGCGGCGTCGTGTATCTTAGGGAAGCAGGTAATTTTCAGTGATCCCACCTCTACGGTTTCATGACTTGAAAATGTGCGGGTAAGTTCAGCCGGCAGGTCAAGGCGGCAGTTGTTCAGTGTACCTGGTGTGATGTAAACCGGAATACCAAATTTCTTTGACAATATGGTCAGGCCACGGATATGGTCACCATGTTCATGTGAAATAAAAATAGCTTTTACCTTTTTCATAGACAAACCCAGGCGCAGCATTCTTTTCTCGGTCTCCTTGCAGGAAATACCTGCATCCACCATGATGGCTTCTTTGGAGTTGCCCACATAATAGCAGTTCCCATTGCTGCCAGAGTTTAACGATGTAATAAATAAAGGGTTACAATCCATTCGCTCTTGCCGTAATTTCTGCAATATCTAAAACCTGTACATTTTCATTCTGATCTTTCATCTTTACCCCGTCGCTCAGCATGGTCATGCAGAAAGGGCATCCTGCAGCAATGATATTGGGGCTGGTTTCCAGGGCTTCTTCGATTCTCTCGATGTTGATATCCTTGCTTCCTTTTTCCGGCTCTTTAAACATCTGGGCACCACCCGCACCACAGCAGAGGCCGTTGGTCTTGCAGCGTTTCATTTCTACCAGCTGTGCATCGAGTACTTCCAGCGCTGCGCGGGGAGCTTCATAGATGCCATTGCCACGGCCTAAATAACAAGGGTCATGGTAAGTGATCTTTTTGCCTTTAAAACTTTCCCCACCTTCGGCTTTCAGTTTACCTTCATTGATCAGGTCCTGGATCAGCTGTGTATGGTGGATCACTTCATATGTGCCGCCCAGGCCAGGGTATTCGTTTTTTATCGTGTTAAAGCAGTGCGGGCATCCCGTAACTATCTTTTTGATATTGTAGGCATTCAATACTTCAATATTGGTCATGGCCTGCATCTGGAACAGAAATTCGTTACCGGCACGTTTCGCAGGATCGCCAGTGCAGCTCTCTTCTGTGCCGAGCACCGCGTATTTGATGCCTACATGATGAAGGATCTTGCAGATATCGCGGGTGGTTTTTTGTGCGCGTTCGTCATAACTTCCGGCACAGCCCACCCAGAATAAGATTTCAGGTTCTTCGCCCCTGGCCATCATTTCTGCCATAGTAGGCACTTCTATATTTAGTTTCTCGCTCATTATGCAGCTCTTAATTAGTTTTCTTTGGCCCAGTTTAACCTGTCGGCCGGTGAATACTTCCATGGTGCACCATTATTTTCAATATTGCCAAGCATGGTGCTAATGCTTGAAGGTGCCTGTGATTCTTCCATTACGGCATACCTTCTCAGGTCTGTAATGATAGCAAGCGGGTCAATGTTAATCGGACAGGCTTCAGTACAGGCGTTACAACTCGTACAAGCCCATAACTCTTCCCTGGTGATATAATCATCAATCAGGGATTTACCGTCTTCAAAAGCAACGCCACCCTTATCCAGTGTTTTACCTACTTCCTCCATACGATCGCGGGTATCCATCATGATCTTACGCGGAGAGAGCAGTTTTCCTGTAATGTTTGCCGGGCATACCGAAGTACAGCGTCCGCATTCTGTACAAGTATAGGCATTCATGAGGTTTACCCATGTCAGATCATTTACATCTTTTGCACCAAAACGTCCGGGATCTCCCTCGGGAGGGGTAAATGAAGGATCAAGCATTGCTTTTACTTCATTGGTTACGCTTTGCATATTGGTAAATTCACCTTTAGGCTCCAGATTGGAAAAATAGGTGTTCGGAAAGGCAAACAAAATATGGAAATGTTTGGAATAGGGCAGGTAATTCAGGAATGCCAGGATTCCAATGATGTGGAACCACCAGCAGCCTCTTTCAATTGCAATCAGGCCCGCCTCATTTGCAGGCAGCAGGTTAATCAGGTACTGGCTAACCGGGAATGATCCGGCGCTGATATAGTGATGTGAACCGAGTGCCTGTAATTTTGCATCCGCTGCGTTCATAAACAGAAAGGCAGTCATCAGCAGGATTTCTGTGAAAAGAATGTAATTGGCATCAGATTTTGGCCAGCCTGTCATTTCGCGGGCCATAAATCTTTTTAATTTTAAAATATTTCTTCTGATCAGGAAGATTACACAGGAGATCCACACGCCAAAGGCAAGTATTTCAAAGCCTCCAATGAGAAAATTATAGATACTGCCGAGGCCGCCGAAGATACGGTGTGTGCCAAATACGCCATCGATCATGATCTCAAGCACTTCAATATTAATAATTACGAAGCCAATATAGACGATAAAATGCAGGGCAGCAGGGATCGGACGGACTACCATTTTAGTTTGCCCGAAAGCAACTTTCATCATGGTTATCAGTCTTTTACTCGGCTGATCAGAGCGGTCTGCCGGCCTTCCTAGCTTAATATTGCGGATCACTTTTTTCACGTTTAAGCTGAAAAATGCGATTGCCGCTATAGTGAGGGCTATAAATAGAATTTGTGAAATCATTATCTGGATATCTTTTACAGTTACGCTAAGTTAAAATAAATAGCAGAAAGAAATTACTATGCTTGCATAATTGTTGAAAATTTAGAGTGTTTTTAAATAAATAAAGAGCCTTTTTAAAATTATTTCAAAAAAAGTTTTGTTATTAAAAAAAAGAAACTACATTTGCACTCCCAACCGAGGGGAACATGATCGAAATCATGTTAAATAAAAGATGGTGCGGTAGCTCAGTCGGTAGAGCAAAGGATTGAAAATCCTTGTGTCGCCGGTTCGATCCCGGCCCACACCACTTCTACAGAAAGCCTGTTTTCATAAAGAAAACAGGCTTTTTTTGGTTTCTGGAGTGTGTTTTTCTGTCACTTTTTATTTGCTAGTCTATCAGATATTGTATAGTCCTACAGGTTTTTTGTTGAACTGATCGCATTGTTTGACAAATGTTTGACAGCCGTTTTGACGGTTTCATTTGAACACTGCGATCGCTAACTTTATATGATAGCGGCTATTTCGGAGGTAATCAGACACTCCCAAAAGTAGAAATCTGAGGGTTCTCAGTCTTGACTTGATCATTTTATTAGGCCTTCCAGTAAATAAAATTTAACAATTTGATCATATCAGGTACATTAAAAATGGAAACTGTATACCCATTTTTGTTACCCTGAAGACTTTATTGCTTCCAGCGTGCCCGTATTATCTTATCTTTACTACAATATGAAAACCAAAATAAATACAGTGCTGTATCAATCAAAGAGCTTGTTCTCAGGAATTGTCTTTGTACTCTTATTTGTCAGTTCAGCCTATTCCCAGCAACCAAAACATATTAATCCCTGGACATCAAAAGAGCTGGGCAAGCTGCCGCCGGTAGCCAGTCTAACTGATGGCGTCTGGTTGAAGGGGGATTTACATGTACACTCAAGCCATAGTACTGATGGTCCTAATGCGGGGCCCGACCGTCATCCGGTTGCTAAAATACTGGCCTTTGCTAAATCCGTAGGATTCGGTTTTATTGCTATAACCGATCATGATAATCATGTAACAGGAGATGTTGAACACCATACCTGGGCTGACCCGGATTTTAAGTCAGACTCCTTATTGTTGCTTTATGGTGCAGAGATGACCACCACCCGCGGACATGGTAATGTATTTTCTGCCAAACCCTACAATCACCAGAAACTTTATGACGTCCGAGATCAACGGGACACTGTGATTGGTTCTGTAAAGAAAAAACTTGGTATACATTGGTCTGCCAATCATCCGGCAGGGCCGAAAGATCATTTTGGATTTTCATTTGATCTCGTGAATTCAATGGAAGTCTGGAATTCTGCATTATGGACAAAAAACATCAATTCTAACCTGATTTGGGAAGATATGCTTGCATCCGGCAGAAAAATAACAGGCAGAGGCGGAAGTGATGCACACTCGCCCGGTGAGCTCAATTATATAGGTACCCCAACGACCTGGGTTTTTGCAAAGAACCGTTCTGCGCAAGCTGTAGTAGATGCATTGACAAATGGCCGGGTATCTGTCAGTGCCAATCCATACGCGCCACGTGTAGATTTTTTTGCAGATGTTGACGCAGATGGCAAAATGGATATGATGATGGGTGATAATGTCAAATCTACTGGTAAGCCAGTAAAATTCAGGGTGCAGCTTAGCGGAAACCTATTGCCAGACAGTACGTATACAGTTAATGTAATCAAAGACGGCAGGGAATTTGGCAGTTATCAGCTTAGCAGCAAAAATCCGGATGCAGAATTCAGCGATACACCTCAAATACGGGAGCGTATGTATTATCGCCTTACTGTGGAAGGGCCAGCCACTAATTATCCGCAGGTTCCCCGTTCAATGGCTATAACTGGCAGAATGGTTGCACTGTCCAACCCGATCTATTTTAATTTCGATCCAAATTTTTAGATAATGAAGTGCGGGCAGGTCATTTCAAATTTCAGACAAAGGCCATTCATTGTTTTGCAGGAGTGAATCAGGTTTGCCTCTTCTCCAATATCAATATCCCGTAATCAATCATTATGAGGAGGATAAAAACGAAATGCTTAGCGCCTTGAGCGAAGCGATTGTATGGTAAATGTAGTCTTTGAAGCGCAGAACTATAATGGGACACTCAAAGCGAAGCATATCAATTCAAAATTATTATTTTTGTAAAAAATAAAAAAACATGAACGTATATAAATCTGATGAGGAAGTAGAAATTCAACGCGAAAGCTGCCTGCTCGTTAGTGCTACGATTACTGAGGTAGCAAAAATATTAAAGCCAGGTATCACCACTCTTTCTCTGGATGAAATGGCAGAAACATTCATCAGGGACAACGGTGCTACCCCATCCTGCAAGGGTTATCACGGTTACCCATATTCACTGTGTATTTCTGTGAATGAACAGGTAGTACACGGTTTCCCCGGCAAATATGTTTTGAAAGAAGGTGATATTGTATCAATCGATACGGTAGTATATAAAAATGGATTCCACGGTGATCATGCCTACACCTTTGTGATAGGTGATACTTCACAGGAGGTTCTTGACCTGGTGAGAATCACTAAAGAATCACTTTACGTTGGGATCAGCCATGCCGTTACAGGCAGCCGCACGGGAGATATCGGCCATGCAATCGAAAGTTATACCAATGGCAAACATGGTTATGGAGTAATCCGGGATTTTGTAGGACATGGTGTTGGACGTGAAATGCATGAAGACCCGCAGGTACCCAACTATGGCAAGCAGGGTAAAGGGAAAAAGCTGATCGAAAATATGGTTTTGGCTATTGAGCCGATGATTACCATGGGTACACATAAGATTTATCTGCTCGATGACGGATGGACTGTTGTATCTGCAGATCAATCCCCGGCAGTTCACTTTGAACATAACGTATGTGTGAAAAAAGGAGCACCATTAATCCTTTCAGATTTTTC
>Ga0163161_10004071_pt1 | contig 10223 bp, 11 predicted proteins | sample S45metaG_FD_129847 | JGI IMG/M metagenome (GOLD analysis project Ga0163161, IMG submission 129847) | Switchgrass rhizosphere microbial communities from Kellogg Biological Station, Michigan, USA - S4-5 metaG | ecosystem: Host-associated > Plants > Roots > Rhizosphere > Soil | place: USA... | reverse complement strand
TCCAATGGTGGGCTGGGGCATTTCTGCGCTTCTATGGGCAGATGCTCAGGGCATTCGGATAGGAGGCTCGGGGCCTTCAGGTGATTGAGTGTCCGGCAGCGCGGGCACTTGATTTGTAGTTCGATGAAGCCGCGGACGGCGGCGAGTTTGCGGTGGCATTCGCCACAGCGGATTTCCTGCATGGTTACGCCCCTTTGCGTTGTCTGCCACACCTGGTCGGGCATGGCCACTGCGTAGCTCCCTTCAACCAACGCAACAGCCACTGTTGTGTTTTATTTTCATGCCTTGATGCTCATCACCATTGGATTGTTACCTGGCCATTTGCGCCATCCGGCGCCGCGCTTCCACCACGTCCACCGCCACCATGCCCCGGAGTCAGGGGCTTGCGGCTGTCATTCCACGTAGGCCCGGACTCGCCACCGCCGCCAGCGCCCCCGAGAAAACCTTTGTTGTTGGCAGCGCCAATGGCGTGGCCGGCAAGCCCTATGCAGTGGTTCTCATCACCACCAAAACCTTTCCCCCCGTGTGGTGCATTGCCATCGATCAAACCGCCAGACCCACCCGTAGCCACTACGGCGGTGCCAAATGAGGAGGCGCCGCCGTCGGCCCCTCTATTTCCATCCACTAAAGCGCCTGCACCGCCTGCGCCCACCGTGATCGTCACCGAGGTTGTGCCGCGCAGGTCAAAAAGCTTTCTGGCTATCCCTCCACCCGATCCACCAGAGGGCCCCGGAATTAATGTAAATCGAGCCCCCCCACCACCGCCTCCAATGACAACCACCCATGCTTTGGTTACGCCTGTGGGTACGTCCCAGGTGTATACCCCAGGCACGCTATAGACCATCCGGCCACGGAACGGGAACATGGCGGCGAGCGTTTGCGGCGTGATCATCGTGTGCTCATCGGTGCCCGCTCTGACCATGATGGGTGTCGCAATCCGCGCAATACCTTGCGCACTCGTTGTTGCCTGAACGACCTTGGCGCCGATCGCTTGGAACACCCTGAGTGCATTCATTGGCTTGTTGGTATCAGCCCCTTTCTCTGCTTCACGCTGGCTGGCAAAGGAAATGCCGCTGCCATCGAGGAATGCATCGATTTTTTTCTTTAGCCAGCTTGTCCGGTTGGCCAGCTGTTTGGCCGGTAGGTTCGTAATGCCTTCGGGTCCACCCAGTACCGGGTCAGATGTTTCGAGTTGGTAGACGCCAGGCGCCCAGTCGGGGGATTCGGGTAGATCGGCCATTAGCTGCTCCCATGGTTGTATTGGCCGTCGTAGCGCGCGACTGCGTTGTAGCGAATGGCAACTGACTGATAGTCGAGTGATACCAGGCGGCAGCGTGCCGGGGCGACGGAAAGTAGAAGGCGGCGCAGGAGCACCGCTTGATCGTTGGTGATGACGCGTTTTAGAACGACCCGGTACAAAGGCCAGGCCGATGACGCTGCGCCCGGCTGAACGTCTAGCCCTTCCTGGAGGGCGACCTCACCAAAGCCCAGCAAACGAATGACCTCGCGAATCGCCCACGGCGTGCCCTTGAAACGATGCAGTTCGGCGGCGTTTTTAATTAAATTGCGCTTGGCTTCTTCGGATTCGGCCAGCTCCCAGGCCGCTTCGTCGAGGAGCGAGAACTGATCGGCCAACGCCGGTAGTAGCGAGGGCTTCACCAGGTCGATCAGGTAAACCAGCATCACGTTGAGATCGAGGTCGGCTAATGCCTGGTCGAGCAGCTCACAGAGGAGCGAAAAGCGTTCATCACCGGCCAGTGCGGGTGGCAGTGGCTGATCAGCCATGGGTCACCCCGGCATCGATCAGTTGGATGGATGAGCAGTTCGCCCATTCATTGCTTTGCAACTCGCGCAGGCCTGACGGTAGCTTCAAATCGGCACGGTACACACCGGTGACTTGAAGCAATGCGGTCAGTTGTTCTGGCACCAGATCGCGCCCGAGCCCGGACCTAGATTCGACGGCATAGGACTGTGCGGCAGCTTGTGCGGCAGCCATGGCGCCGTTGCGATCGGCGTTGGCGTAGAACGTGATGTTTGCCTTGATCTGATAGCCGACCTCGGTCGGCGAAAACGCATTAACCGTGTCGCACAGCGGACGGAGTTTTTCGCCGCTGACCTGATCTTTTATGCGTTGCAGTAGATCGTCTGTCGGCAAACCGCTGATGGTCAGTGGGTACAGCGCGACGTGGCCGTCCGGCTGACCTTCATCTGGGCCATGCACCGCCACATCGATGATGGACTGGTGAACGGCCAACGTGTGGTAGCGATAAGCGGCGCGGCTGCCGGCGTTGCTGAAGGCTTCGGGGGCCAGGATGATTCGCTCGCGGTAGCGGTCATCGTCTTCATCCGTAATCCCATTGGCCGTGACCGTCGTGTTGCTGGCCGTCAGGCCTGGTGCAGGTGAACTGCTCAGTGCGCTGATCTGGCCGATGGTCCAGCCATTACCTTGTTCGCCGGCGGTCAGGCATGTCGCGGTGGCGGTCACTTGTGTTTGGCCGACGGCTATCACTACGTCCAGATCTGTGATGAAAGTCAGCTTGGCATCCTGAGTGCTAACCCGCGTGCCGATCGGGATTAGTAGTGGCTGTGTCACCGCTGTGGGCATGCTGAAACGCAAGGTGCAACGGGCGGCCTGGGCTAGCAGTCTGGGCGTGGCGACCAATTCGCCGAGGTAGTCGAGGATCGGGCCGCGGGCGAATCGCACTAGCAGCTGTTCGCCGGCATTCTGGATGCCCATCTGCAAGCGGGATACCGCGTAAGCAATCTGGTCGATGTACAGCCGTTCGATCTGGGCCGGGTACAGGGTTTTGCCCGACTTCTGTTCGTAGCGGGCAATCAGTTGTGCTTCTAGCGCGGCCGGGTCAATTTTGATGAATTCGGGTTTAGGCAGCTCGCGCATACGGCACCTCAGTCAACTGGGACACTTCGCCGGCTACGCGCCATTGCACCTGCACGATGATCTGCGCCGCGTTTATCTGGACTTTCACCTGGGCCACTGAGACGCGGGGTTCCCAGTGGCGAATCGCATCGACTGCCTCGCGCACCAGATGCGGCGTGACGCGGTTGGTAGGCCAGTCGAGGTACAGGTGCAGGTCGCTGCCAAATTCTGGGCGATGGGGATCGCTGCCCTTGGGCGTACTCAGGATGATGCGAATGGATTGATCGATATCGCGCAGGCCCTCGACCACCTCGCCGGAGGTTCCGAGGGCGGGCTGCCAGTGGGCGGCGGTGATGCTGGTGTGAGAAATGGGCGTCGTCATGGGCGCATGGTGCGCAAACCGGATGAGTGCGGCTTTTAATCACGTTTAAAGATAGGCGGCATGGGCAGATAACAGATTAAGATCCAAGCAAACCAGTGGAAAAGACCATGTCAGTAGACTCAGAAAGGGTCGTGTGTAGCGACTGCAAAACGGTGTTGAATCAGCAGGCAAGCGACCGAACACCCTGTTCTCAATGTGGTTCGACCCAAAGGACGCTTCATATTGAGTTTGAAGACAGCGTTGCGGTCACCGAGTGGTTTGACATGAAAGTGAAAAATCACAGTCTGCCCAGCAAAAAAAAATTGCGGCTTCATATGCAATCCGGTCAACAGTTCAGCGTCCGCCTAAACCGATATGTGGATAAAGACCGAGTATTGGACAAGGAAAATGACCACTATCTTGAAAAAGTAACCGATCCTTTAACGGGGGAGGTGCTGAGAAATTGTGTTGAGTCTTTAGCTGAGCATCAGGGGCATGGCTCGGCCAAATCCAAGACTGTCGCACCTACAGATGCGAGTGATGATTAGCGCGCCACACTCCTGTCAGTAACGAGATTTCAAACACTTATTAAGGTCAAGGAATGAGCAAATTTCTTCTGTACATTGACATCCTCGGGTTCAAGGAAATGACCCTCAGTGAGCCCAGAAAAGTAGCTCGGGTCTACTCCATCTTGGACACCTTAAACGCACACCGTCAGACGCGCTTCAGTACCATCGTCTTCTCCGACACCATTCTGGTTTACAACAAAGAAGACGCTGCCTCAGACAATGAACGGCGAGACTATGTATGGCAGCTCACGGAATTTGCGGAGGATTTGCACCATAGACTCACGGGACAAGACATTTTTTTCAGGGCGGTTTTGGTACAGGGTGATTTCAACCACTATCAGCTGAAAAACGTGGAATGCTTCTTTGGCGGGGCCCTTATCACTGCTTACGTAGCAGAGAAGGAACTCCCATCATTGGGGCTGTTTATGAGCTCCGAGTGTCAGCGGTACAACCAGTTTTTCCGAACCGCGCCGTTTAGCTCTGATTTCGCTTTCGTGTACCTAAACCGAGGCCTAGAAACGCTTAACAAATGGTCTGCCGGGATCTATCCATTTGATTTAGGAATGCCGGGCGAGGACTACGCCGTAAACGTGCCATATCAGGTCCGTTTTTTAAAAGACATCCATACGTTGATGCGCTCACATGCTATCCCGACTGTGAGGGTTAAGTTTTTAACCGCGTGGGACTTTTACTACAAGCGGTATCCGCAGATGCTTCAAGCTTTGGTGGAGAAGGATTTTGACCTGTCCGCTCTTGGCCCGGCTGGTGCTTGGCGGGTGTCAGAAGACACAATGGAAAAAGACATCAAATACTTCAAACGCATTGGTAGTGGCACAGATCTTTCGATGACTCTTACCAAGAAGAATAAAGACAACCTTAAACGTGCTCTTAAGAAAAGCAAATCGATGGAGTTTAGTGACAGAGGCCCGGGATTTTAGTGTTTATGGTGATTTGAATTACCACCTACATCCTCGATTTTGCCAGTCGCATTGATATTCCCGTTCACTCGCAGGTCACCTTTCAAGGTGACCTGCGAGATATCCAACGTCGCCGAAGGCGCTTTCACCACCACAGGCCCACCCGACTCAACCGTGATGTTGCGCCCGCACTTCACCAACAAAGCCCCCACACAATTCAACGTCATCACCCCGGCCACACGGTCGTAGGTCGAAACCGTCCCATCACTGAACCGCACATAGTCCGTGTCCTCATCCACAACGGGTGGTGGTTCGGCCGTTGAGTAGACCCCGCCCAGATACACACCACCCACACCATCAGCCTCAAGCAGCACCGCGACTTGCTCACCCAGTTCGGGCATCAACGGTCGGCGTTGTGTGCCTTGGGTGTTGCGTTGGGGGATGTTGAGCCAGTAGCTCTGGACGCCGTCGCGGTCATCCAGGCGCACGCGGATGCGGCAGGTGGGATAGTCCACGGCGCTGACTTCGCCGTATTCGAGTTCAACGCCCATCTGTTTGATTCTCCATTGTCAGGGCGCGGATACGCGGCTGACTGATTGGCTTACGGTGTAGCCGTTGCGGGTCATGCGGTGTTGTGAGGAGGTGATGAGGTAACGGCCACCGAGTTTTCCTGCTGCGACCAGGGTGATGACGTTGCCGCTGACCAGGTTGGGCCGGCCCATGGCTGACCAGTTGCCGGTGGTGCGTTCGCGGTTGGCTTTGGCCAGTTCGGCTTGGGCTTTTGCTTTGGATTCTTCGGTCGAGGCGCTGCGTTTTCGGCTTTTTTGGGTGTCGCCGCTGGTGGTGGTTTTGCTCATGCTGCTGGGTACCGCGACGGTTTGGTTGTTTTCGATTTTGTAGGCCACCAGTGTTTTTGTGGCGGGGTCTTTGTGTTTGACCTCGACGGCCTGGGGCACGTTTTTGATTTGGTCGCGTAGGTTCACATTGCTTAGGTCCTGGAGTACCAGCGTTGCTACTGGCATCGCTTTGGCTAACGCGCTGATGGCGTGGAAGACCATGCGATGGCCCGTGATTTTGAAGGCGTAGTCGTACTCGGCCGCGAGGTTGCGCAGGAAGGTCAGGTCGGCGTCTTGCTGGGTCAGCCGATCGAGGTGGATCGGCTGGATGGTGCCGATCAGTTCCAGGCCCTGGCGTGTCGCGATCTTTTGGGCGATGGCCTGCAGCGTGGTGTTTTCATAGGCGTGGTGTGATTGGGTGCGCAACGCCGCTTTGATGCCGGTGGCCAGACCATGGATGGTGATGGTCGAGGGTGGGCAGTTGAGTTCGACTTCGTCGATTTCGAAACGGCAAAGGGCGCGCAGTGGCTGACCTTCCCAGCCCATGGACAAGGTGAGGCTGTCGCCATGGCCTGGGTACCACTGATCACGCCACTTACCATCGGTGTCTTCCAGTTCGACGGCCAGGCTGTCGGCTTGGCCGGTGAGGTAGTCGTCATAGGACACCGAGAGCAACTGCTGGCTGACGTTACGGGTGATGTTGTGTTGTTGATAGGTCAACACGAAGCGCGCTTGTGGTACCTGCGTGGGGACTATCGCATCCATGGGGGCAGATCCTGAGCGGAGGTCACGGGTTCGAGGATGGGGATGGCCAGGGTCAGGCCTGACGGCAAGATGGCGGTGATCGGCACCTGAGGGTTGGCTTGAACGATCGGTAAATAGCGATGAGCATCGCCGTAGTAACGCCAGGCCAACTGATCCCAACGTTCCCCTTCGGTGGTGACATGGGTGATAAACATCAAGCCTTCCTCGTCAAGACTTGGCCTGCCAACCCCGCCAGCCGGGTACGGGCGCTGTGCAGTGTGGTGAGCGCCTGGTCGAGCGACTCGTGAGATGACGTGAACCGGTCGATGATGTTGCCCAGGTCGACCGGATTGAGGGCTGATCGAGCGCCCATCACACTGCCCACTACGCTTTCAGCCAATTGCGATAGATCGGCGCCGTCTTCGAGTAACCCGGCGGCTGTCTTCAGCCCCTGCAACGGTGCTATGGCCCGGGCCGTGACGCCTAACAATTGCGGAACTTGGCCGAGGACCATCGAGGCGTTGCCGCTCTTGATTGCCTGATACACATTCTGGCCAGCCTTGAGGATGTTGCCGGCTGTTTTTGCGTGACCGATCACCGCTTGGACGGTACTGGGCGTGGGCATCAGCCGCGAGATCAGACCGGGCTTGCCGGTGGCGGCTGCCGATGTACCGTTCACGGCAGAATCGAGCAGGCCCAGCCGGGCGACTTTGCGCGTAAACGCCCCGGTGTATTCCTTGAGGCTCAGTTGAACCGTGGCCGCCTTGATCTGGCCCACGGCCGTTGCGCGACGGATGGCATTGGACATTTGGGTGATGACGTAGGCACCCAGGTACTCGCCGCTGCCCATCACAAACGCCAGTGGTTGATGCTGACTTTTGGCCTGACATAGCGCCCTCAAGCGCTGCTCTGGGTTGCCCAGCACCGGGTGCAGTTCGATGGTCAGGGTGCATTCATCGAGCCCTTCACCGATCCATTCCAGCAAGGGCTTGCCCTGGATACGTGCGTGCTCGGCCCAGTCGGCCGAGCCGCTTTGTTCCATGCCACTGATGCCGCCGGCCACGGTGAATTCGATATCGCCCAAGATGGCAAACATCAGAGGCCCCCCTGATTGGATGGGCCATAGCTGCGGCGACGCTGGTCGTGGATGTAACGCTCCATCATGCGCATCCATTCGGTGTAGCTGGCCTGCAACCCTTGATTGATTGGGTCCATGTCCGCGCCAGCGGGTACGTTGATTTGAGGTGAGAAATGGAAATTCACTTGGCCCGTCGCACCAGGGCCTGCACTGGGGGATGTACCCTGAGCGCTGCCCATCATGCTTGCCTTGGAAACCTGCGCCGGGTTTGGTGGGGCAAAGTCGACGCTTGATTGCGCGGCCATCTCGAGTGCGGCCTTGTGTACCAGACCTGCCTGGGTACTGATGCCAATCGCGGCGCCTTCGCTGATGTTGGCACCGTAGCCGATGAACACGCGGCTGGGCGACTGTATGCCGAGGGTTTCGGTAAACCAGCCTTTAACGGATGACCCGATACCCAGGACGCTGTCTTTGAGGGCACCGGCCATGTTGCTGATGCCATTGACCAACCCCGTGATCAGCATGCCGCCGAACTCGGTGAACTTGCCGGGCAGTTCGACGCCGAAGTAGCTCATTACGCTGGCAAAGGCGCGATAGATCCAGCCCAACGGGGAAAAATTGACCAATACCGCGAGGATGCCGGACAGGCCGCCACTGAAGCCGGCTTTCACCTCTTGCCACAAAGCGCTAAAGAACGCTTTGATCGGCTGCCAATGGCGATAGATCAAATACGCCGCCGCCGCGATGCCAGTGATCAGCAGACCGATGGGATTCATCATCAAGGCTCTACCCAGCCATAGGACAGCCTGCCCGGCGAGTCTCAACCCGAACAACAAGGTACCGCCCAGAATCTTGCCCAGTAACACGCCACCGCGGGCGATCAACATCAGCGGTGCGCCCAAGGCGGTGGTCAGGCCGCGCAAGAACAACCCGCCGTACCTGGCCACCGTGCGCATACCACCGCCGACGCGGCTTAGGCCGGTGATCAGTGGCGTGAACTTGCCCATCTGCCACATCCCCTGCAGCAGCGTCCATTTGGCAGAGAGCGTGGTGATGGTACGGGTCATGGCGACAAAGGGTGACATGACCAGGTTGGCCCCATAAGCAACGCCGATGAAGGCCATTTTGCCCAGCAACAGACCGCCGACCAGGCCCACCACGCCCCTGATGAGTTCAGGGTTTTGCTCTGCCCACGTCGAGAACGACCGCATGAGCGGGACCACTGCACGGCTGACGTCGACAATCGCGGGGAGCAGCGCGTTGCCTACCGAGATGCCGATGTCTGTCAGGTTGTTGCGCAGTTCTTTCAGTTGCTCTTTAGAACTGCCCATGCGCTTGGCCCAGTCCTGATCCAGCACGCCTTTATCCGCGGCGCTTTTGCTGCCTTGCTTGATGTCGCCCAGGTCTTTTTGGTTGGCCAATGCGGGGCGGACAAATGACAAGACTTGCTGGTCGGCGAACAACGCGCCGAGTTTGTAGGCTTCATCCAACCGGGCCAGTGCGATGTGTCGTTCTTGCTCGTCCTTAATGTCCAGCGCCTTGCCGTACTCGGCAGCTGCGGCCGGTGCTTTTGTGCCGAGGTGTGCGGTGAGAATTTTGATCATCGACTCCGCAGGCGAAAAGCCTTCGCTGACCAGGGTCTTCATGCTGCCTTTGAGATCGATGCCGGCCTTTTCAAATGACTTGAGCGTCTCGGGCGCGGTGATCTTTGAGAGGAAGTTTTTGAAGTTGTTGGCGGCCTCGTCATTACTGCCAGCCCCGCGACGAGCGATCTGCAAGGACGCACCGATCTCGGCAACGGCACGCTCCCCGGTAATGCCCAAGGCTGCAAACTGAGGCGTCAATTGCGGCAGCCATTTGGCCATGTCGGCGAGTTCGAACTGGCCGCTTTTGCCCGCGAACGCGAGCATGTTCATGGACCGCTCAAGGCCTGCGGCGCCAATGCCCAGGTTGTCGTTGAGCGCGATGGCCACCGAGCCCAAGTCATTCATGCTGGCACGGGTGGCGGTGGCTGTTTTGGCCATGACAGGGGCGTAGTCAGCCAGCTCTTTTACGTTGGAAATGCCGCCCGCGATCAATATGGCCGTGCCATTGGCGACCTCGGTTTGCGTCTGGTTCCACCGCAACGCGGCCCCGCGCATCACGTGACTGAGATTGGCTTCTTGCGCCTGGTCGAAGCCGCCGGTAATGGCGATGTCGCGGGTCTGGTCCTGGAAGTCGACGGCTGTTTTCATCGACTGAAAAATCGGCGCACCCAACGCCGCCCCGGTGCCGGCCACCTCCATGGCCTGGCCGCGCAGTTCACCACGTTTGGTTTTCAGGGTTTCACCGCGGGCGATGCTGGCGGTGAGGCGATCCTGTTTAACCTTGAGCTGATCAAGGGTGCTGCCCACCGCCTCGTATTGCCGGCGCAAGCGCTCGACACCCGTGCCGCCACGGGCCAACGACGCCGACAGCTCGTGGCCGATCTGCTGTTGCTTGATCGCCAGCCCATCCACGGCGCGGCCTAATTGCTGCACGGTGGATTTGGCCGAGCCGAAGGCGGCGTTCAAGCTGCCAGAGACAACGGCTCCAATTTTTAACCCGACGAGGACTTCGTTAGCCATAGTTGCTACGCTTTGGGCATGTTTGAAAAAGCCGCTTTACGCACCGCCAAGCTTCTCTATGCACTGGCCATCGGCGCCGGTGTGATCTGGCTTGCCTGGCTGTGCCTGGTTCACTTGCCGGTGTGGGCGGCGGTGCTGGTGTTTTGTTTGGCGCTGCCGCTGCTGGCCCTGGCGGCCGCCCCTATTGCTGCGGGCGGCGCGTTGCTGGCGGGGCTTGTGGTTGGCTTGGTGACG
>Ga0163161_10004069_pt1 | contig 10226 bp, 12 predicted proteins | sample S45metaG_FD_129847 | JGI IMG/M metagenome (GOLD analysis project Ga0163161, IMG submission 129847) | Switchgrass rhizosphere microbial communities from Kellogg Biological Station, Michigan, USA - S4-5 metaG | ecosystem: Host-associated > Plants > Roots > Rhizosphere > Soil | place: USA... | reverse complement strand
TTGATTGTAATGCCTGAATCCCATATATGTTATTGATTACCAAATAAATATACAAAATAACTGTTAATCTCACAAGTGTTTTTAAACAAAAAAAACCGCCTCAGTTGTGAGACGGCTTCTTTTATTCATGTAGAAGAAATTTTTATCTGAACTTATTTTAGTAATTCATCAAGTTGACTAACCATTTTATTAAATTCTGCTTGTATAAAACTGACTGATGCATATACAATTTTGCCTTTTGTATCAATAATATAAGTTCTTGGAATATACTCTTTGGCAAACAGTGTATAAATAGATCGGTCTTCATCCGCATAGATGGGTAATGTAAAACCCTTTTTTGTTTTGAATTGCATTATTTCATTTTGAGTGTGTTCGCGACCGATAACGAGTAAAGAAAACTTTTTATTGTTTTTATACTTTTCCCATACTTCTTTTTGTAAATGGGGTAATTCCTGCATACATGGAGCACACCATGTTGCAAAAAAATTGATCAGAATAATTTTTCCTTTTAAATTAGATGATTTTAAGATACCATTTTCTGTTTTAACTGAAAAGCTTGGCAATGTTTGATTTTCTCGAATTTCCTGACCAAATGTAAAAATGTTTACAAGGAAAAATAAGATTAAAATTGTTTTTTTCATATAATATAATTTATTTAAAAGCCCCTTTTAAGATACATACATTAATGTTTAGTAAAACCAATAATTATTAATTAATGGTTATTATTCATATGTTTCACATTACTTTTTCCAATATAATGTATTCCAAAGTTTCACCAAATCTTCCGCATATCTTCCCATTATTGGATATGCTTTTCCTTCTTTAATCTTATAATATTTCTTAGGAAATTTATATTTTATAGTTTCAATAGACAAATCACTAATATCAAAGTTTACTGATTTTTCAAATGTTATTTTTACTGGTATGCTATCTTTATAATAATCTTCATCTCTAATTTTCACAGGACTTGCCCATCTCCCGTCTTTAGTTTTATATACAGAGAAAAACTGATATTTTACATGAATTAAATCACCGCAAAATTCTCCAACAAAAATCAATACATGGTCATAATTTTGAAAGTCGTATTCATACATACTATTATGATCATATGCAGTAAAAACTATGTTTGAATCAGGATAATGTTGAGAAAATTCCTGTTCAATTTTATACTCAGCCTTATATTCACTATCCAATGACATACCACAAAATTTAGTTTGATCCACAGAGGTCACATCTATTTTTTTTCCTACAAAAGCATATAGTTTTGATGGTATTTTTTGATCACATTTTTTATACGGAATACAATTTGCAGGTGCTAAAGTTACTTTTATATTGTTTTTAATTATATCTGCAACTTTATATTTTTGCGTGGTATATCGTGGTTTGTAAAAATATAATGTATCCGTAAGTTTTGCGGCTATGGTGTAATTTCCATCAGGAAAATCTGGGTAGGTACTAATTTTTTTCACCAATTCTTCGTACTTACTCCAGTTCTCGCTTTTGAATTTTTCATTTTTAAATGCTTTATCTCTAAATTTTCTTATAGTATCATTAACATCAATTCCAATAATGTTGTTGATCTTTAAAGAATCTTTAGCAATACCTCGAACAATCACTATTTGAGACTTATAAAATATTTTTAGCAAAACACTTGAAATAAGAATTGTTTTAAAGAATATTTTATTCATCATTTGTTAGTTTAAAAAGCCGCTTTTCAGCGGCTCATTTTTATTGCTTAGTAAAAATCAAATTCTCAGTTTCGGGAAGATAGATTGTAGTATCCAAAGTTGGAGGACATTTAGCCGCAGTTGTCGTAATATCGTCCGGTATATATTCCCAAGAAATCTGGTTAGCGTTTATTTTTTTCAGATAAATATCACCCCAGCCAACATTGCAATTCGTCCCACTGTAAGTTAAACATACTGAAGCATCACTAGATCTTAATTTCGTACTAAAGATTTCATTAATATCTTGTTGAGTGGTATTCTGAGTGTCTTGCACAATAATTCCTAATGAGTTTTTAATAATATATTTAATCACTAAAGCGTCTCTATAGAATTTTTGATTACCATAATTTGTTAATCTACCATTTTCTTTGGTAATAAACAGTGTGATTTCATTTCCTATAAAATTAGCCTTGTAAGTACCTATATAAGGAGTCAACTCATTATTTGTATCTTTTATGTGAGCATTGTTTGGAATATTTTTTGAAGCTGTTTGCAGAGGTAGATTCTGTGCTTTACAGGATATTGAAATTATCATTACAGATAATAATATTATTACAGTTTTTATATATTTTGCATTCATATTTTTGTTTTTTAAATCAATTTTTATGGGCAAGGAGTTGCATTTATTGTACCACTACTATCTTGTGTTACATTATATACATTTCCATTCGGTTCAATACGTTGAAGAAGTATTTTTCCTGAAATTCCAATATTTTTTAAAGTATCAAAAAATAGTGTTTCTAATCCCTTTTCACTTAGTAGACCTGAACTATTAATGTATGTGGTACCATTTAATAAAGGTTCTGATAAATCGCGGGCAAAATCCCTGTACTGATTATTAAACTGAGTCATTTGTGCTGGTGAATATACTAAACTTGCTAACTCTGCACCAGTTCCTGTATACCGTATCACATAATTTATATAATTTATTCCATCAGGACAAATACTACATGCCTCTGCTGCGATCATACCAAGATAAGCATTTCCGACACCATCACTAACACTTTGTGCAGCTGCAAAGCCCAATAATGTATCTAAAATATCAGGAGGAGAATGCAGATGAATACCTTTTTTAGTGTGGTTATGATACCCACCTACTCCATCTGTCACATCATTAAATGTAACTTGATGCGCTGCATTTATATCTCCCGGAACAACGGTTCCATCTTTCTTTTCTTTAAAACCAATCTCACCAGTTAACGGATTTGTTAGTGTTAATTTTGCTTGTGCTTTTACATTCGCTATACCTTGCTGTATATTAGGTCTTTGAAGCATAGCTTTTGTTTTCTCACAGGGATTGTTTCTAATAGGGTTATTCGGCAAAGTAGGTGCACCAATCGCACATCCATTTTCGCTTACCAACCCCGGTTCCGGACTTGTAGGTATTGTAGGCGTTGTACATGGCGGGTTATTACCTCCTATATTAGGATTGTTGTTTGGGGGACCACCACCACCACCACCACTACCGTTCACTCCAGGATCGATTGGGGTAATCACATCGTCATTGTCTTCAATGCACTGATTGGTAATAATCGTATACATGATCGGTGGTGTACCTGTTTGAGTACCATTATAAATAGGGCAGTCCTGATAATTAGACCCATCATGATGATCTTTACCGCTGCAAGGTGACCAAAAACTCTGACTGATGTTGAAACAATAAAGTCTCGCCAATTGACTGTTGCCGTTAAAAGTGCCGTTGGCTAATTCTGTAATTTCTGTTTTTCCTTGGGTGTCAACAGGTATACCTGCAGCTATTTTTTCTTTATCGGCAATACTGAGGTTATACACAACCAGATATTCTCTGTAAGTACCATCAGGAAGCGGCACCAGGAGAAGGTTTTCTAATGGATCACTTGGTAAAGCACTCTCTTTTTTGATATTAAATGTATACGTATGATAATTGGGACCATTCTCGATGTAGATCACATCATCGGTTTCTATCGAAATACCGTTTCCGTAATTAACGGTTTTACCATGAGCACTCTTTCTCGAAAAAGCCTTAAACTTAGACTCAACCTGTGCAAGTTCAGGAAAGAGTTTCGCCTTGTGTTTGGCTTCGTCTAAGGAAATTCTTTGTGAGGTGAGCTGAAATGCTCCGCTGTTGTTGTAGGTTTCCTTTTCGGGAAGTAGATCCTGCCTACAGGAATTGAGGGATAGTAATCCCAACATCAGGAAAAGCCTGAGAAAATTTCTTTTCATTGTCATTTGGTTTTTTTAAGTTGGTAAATATATAATTATTTAATTGTCTGACAAATATGTGAAAAAGAAATTAATACATCATAATTTAAAATTTCCTATTTTTGGAAAAATAATAACTTTTTTTAGAAAAAATGGATTTAGGAAGTAAAATAAAAAGTTACCGTGTCTTGAAAAATCTTTCTCCTGAGCAGGTGGCAGAGCGTCTGGATATATCAGTGAAAACTTACAGGAAATATGAAGCCAGCGAAAATTCACCTAACCTTAATATGCTCGAAAAATTAGCTGAGATACTAGATCAGTCTATTTTAGATTTTCTCCCTGAAAGCATAGTACAAAATAATACAGCTCAAACAGGAGGAGTCGCATTAGCCATTAATTCTACCATAAATCAACTTTCGGAAAATATGCAGGAGTATATCAATCTTTTAAAAGAAGAAAACCAAAGGCTGAAAGAAGAGAATCAAAATCTAAAATCTCAGAGATAGACAAATATAATAAGTGTAAGAAACTGCTTTTATATTAATTATTATTCCTTTCTAAAAATGTGTTTGTCATTCCGTACAATCTTAATAAGTTTTAAATGATCATGTTGAGAATCCTCCGGAATGATAAACAGATTGCAAAACCATTAACCATTACGCAATAATTATATCTCAACTATAGAAAGTTAAAATAAACACTCAGAAGCCCAAAAGAAATCTTCCCGGAAGCTTCGGAATGATACTAAGCTTCGGAACTCTACTTTAAGATTTTGGACTGCAAAACCTCAGCATCTAAAAATTACAGGTCCGCTTTTAATCACTAATTGGGATCAGATGAGGGTTATTTTTATCACTATCCAATTAAACTAAGGATTAATAACTTACTTTTCAACATTTTAATGAATTTTTTATATTTTTGTTTTAATAAAATTAAAATTTTAAATATGAAAAAACACGAAGTTGTAAGATTGTATAATTTTTCTGCTGCTAAATTAATAGAAATTGGAAACGAAAAAATCGCCTTTATAAGAAGAGATGCAGATGCATTTGCATCTTTCGGACTTGATAACACAAAATTCACAGAACTGGAAACTAAAATCACCGATTTTTCTAATCTGATTACCGATATTGAGACTTCTAGTGAACAGGTAGAGATCACAAAACAAAAAGACGAAAAAGCAGAAGAATTGCGGGTTGCGATACGAAGCGTAATGACACGTGCAGCCCAAAAGTACGGAAATACAAGTGCAAGATATGCCAATTACGGAACAGATACACTGAGTAAGCAAAGCGATTCTGACCTTATCATCACCGCAAAACGCCTGGTAAGATTAGGAACAGCAAATCTAAGTGATCTCGCTAGTGAAGGATTGGAAAACACACATTTAGATAAAATAGGGACACTAAATGATGAGTTCGGAACTTTGCTTATCAATCAGAAATTAAAAATAGGTGAAAGAGATATAAAGCAGGAAGACCGCGTAGAAGATGGTAATGCTATATATTCACTTCTTATAAAATACACACAAACAGGACAGGATATTTGGGAAACAAGTGATGTAGCAAAATACAATGACTATATCATTTACAATACTCCGTCAGGTGAAGAATCTTCTGACATTCCGCCATCTCAATAAAAAACCGCCAAATTATAGGCGATTTCTTTATTTCAGAATCTATTAAATATCATCTACTAACTCTGTTTTTTCTGATTCAACATTACTGTTGCTTTCAGAAGAATTTCCGATAATCTCTTTTCTATGTCTGATTCCCCAATCTGTCAGATGATTGATAATAGTTTTCAGGGATTGTCCGTGTTGTGTAAGCTCGTACTGAACGGTTATCGGCTGAGTTTCCAAGACCGTTCGCTTTATTAGTTTATTGATTTCCAATTCTTTTAATTCTTTGCTCAACATCTTGTTAGAAATTCCTACAACGTCATTTAAAATATCTGAAAATCTTCTTTTGTTATAATAACAAACTGAAGAAATAATTGCTATTTTCCACTTCCCGCTCAATACATCCATTGAGTCCTGAACAGCCATCATTTCTTTTCTATGTTCTTCTTTTTTAAGGGGTTTGCAATTCATATAGGTTACTTTTTGGTTACCTTGTAACTTCGGGGTTACGGTTACTTTTCGTTACAAAGTTACCCAAATAAATTTTAATGTAATAATTTTGCTCAGGTTTTAAAACAATAAAACAATGAGTAAATTAAAAAATAAAGTTGCCGTCATTACAGGCGCTTCAAAAGGAATAGGAGCCTCAATCGCAAAATATTTTGCGGCAGAAGGTGCAAAAGTTGTAGTTAATTATGCATCAAGTAAAGATGATGCGGATAAAGTAGTAAAAACTATTACGGATAACGGTGGAACAGCAATCGCTGTACAGGGAGATGTTTCTAAACAGGAAGATGTATTCAGACTATTTGATGAAACTAAAAATGCTTTCGGAACATTGGATATTCTGGTAAACAACGCAGGAATTTACAATTATGAACCTATCGAACAAGTATCTGCCGAAACATTTCATCAGCAATTCAACATCAATGTTTTAGGATCAATATTTGCCATTCAGTCGGCCTTAAAGATATTTGGCGAAAAAGGCGGAAATATCATTAATGTAAGTTCAGGAGCAAGCAGATCTCCCTTGCCGACAGGATCTGTATACTCTGCAACGAAAGCGGCTTTGGATGCAATTACCGTAGCTCTGTCTAAAGAGTTTTCAGGTAGAAATATTCGTATCAATTCAATTTTACCGGGTGTTGTAGAAACAGAAGGTTCTCATGCTGCAGGATTCATCGGTAGTGAGTTTGAAGCAAAATTAATCTCTACTACTCCACTTGGACGTACAGGACAACCGGAAGATATTGCCAAAGCAGCTGTATTTCTTGCCTCAGATGATGCAGCGTGGATTAATGGTGAGCAAATCGCTGTTTCCGGTGGAATTTATGGATTTTAAAAATTAAAAAATGAGTAAGTTAAAAACTAAAGTTGCCGTCGATACAGCGGAAACCGCGGTATCGGATTCGGTGTTGCAGAAGCGTTCAAAAGAGAAAATGCAGTAGGTAGCATTACAGGAAATAACGAAGCAACCCTGAACGATTCTTTGAACGAATCTGGATTAGTTTACTGAAATAATTTCATAAAAACTCAGCAAGGAATTAAATAACAAAAATAATCCCGAAGCAACTTTGTTTCGGGTTTTTGTTTTGTTTAAGACTAAATGATTTATTTAAACTTTTTATTGAATTGGAATGATTTAACAATAAAAATTACAGCAATTTCTATTATTAAAATTATTACTAAATATCCGACAGGTTTTCCTAAATGCAAACCTCTGATCAGTTTGATTACCCCGATGATAAATATTAAAATCAGGAAGTAAAAAGTTGTTTTAGAAACAGATTCCTTGACGAATTTCAGCATAAAAACTGAGAGATAAATTCCTGTCAAAAGAATGATATAAAACTTTAAAAAATCAGGACCTTTCATAAAGATCGGATGGTAGGTTTTGTGTTCTGCCATAAGCCAAATCAAGCTTATAACAACTGGTACTGAATGAATGATTATCTTTTTCATAACATTCTTTTCAGCTTCCGCCACATCCTCCACAACCACCACAACCTCCGCATCCGCCGCCGCCACAACTTCCGCCACTACAACCAGAGCCTCCTCCACTACAACTGCTTCCGCCATCAGAATTGTTTGAAATATTTTCATCTTTCTTTTTGACAGGATTTTCAGGTAAAAAAGAACCAATGATATTCAGAATAATAAAAGCAATCCCGATTATAAGTATTACAATAAAAAAACCTTTTGAATCGCTTTCAGAGCAAGAATAAAGAGTTGGGAATAATGCAATTACAGGTAAAAATTTTATCTTTTTGAACCATGATTTTCATTGATGCTTTATATGGTTATTATTCCAAATTTCATCAGGTGCTTCCTGCCGGAAAATTTCTTTATAGTTTTCTAAAGTTTCCAAAAACCAGTTTTGATGTCTGTAGCTTTCTTCAAAACCTCCTTTTGACGGATGATGATGCAAATTCATTTTTAAAACATTGGGGCAAAAATCTTCCCAATAATTTTGAGTGTAAATTAAATGCATGTGCCAAACTTTATCTACAATTTCGCTTGGTGAAGCTCCGTCTGGCGAAATGCAGCAGAGATAAACAAACTTTTTATACTCATCAATTGCTCTTTGAGTAAAATCTAAGCTCCACTTTTCTTCCTTTGCTAATTTTTTAGAGAAAGGAAATGATGCATTCTGCGCATTCAATGAAAATCCCTGAATTCTTTGCCAGAGGTTTTCGTTTCTTATTACCTTTTCTGTTTTCATTTTGTTTTGTCTTTTAATTTTTCTACTCAAATTTCAATGGATTCAAGAATATAAAAGTCCTGCAAAAATCTTTTTTAGAATTAAAAAAATCTTAAATTAGTCTTACAAAATATAAAAATGAAAAAAGAAGATATTTTACATCTCGAAAAATTAATGAATTTTCTGAGCCTTCATTTTTTGAAGAAAAATCATTGGGAAAATGTAACCAAGACAGAATGGTCTTACATCGTTGATGAACTGAACGAATTGATTGTGAACGACAATCAAGAAAAAAACATTAAGAAAAAAGCAGATATCTTAGGATCAAATTACCTTTATGAACATTTGATTATCAATAAATTAAAGAAATATCATCAAAATGAAAACTCGATTCTGAGCAAACCGAATCTTGCCAAACTCAGTCTTATTGTAAAAGTTTTGGGTTATTCAAATTATATTGATTTTATTAATTCAAATACTGAAGCTTTCAACTTTAATGATCTGAAAATTGACATGAACAACACTAAGCAAAACACTCTGCTTTTGGATCGTTTAGTTGGCTGTTGGTATTCTTATAACAGAAATTTACCGGATAATCCTCTACAGACAAAAGATGACAGAATCTGGCGTTCTGCTATGGAAATTTACAAATCTGAAACTTCCGGCGAATATTTTATCGAAAGAAGCGGCGGAGATCGTCACAAATATTTTGGCAAAGTAACTGCCTATTCAGATTACGTTTTCATTATCATGAACAGCAATACCTTTATCCGTCAGAGACATTTTATCTCAAGAATAAAAGATATCCAGGAGAAGATCAAAAATCCAGAATATAAGCTCTATGAATTGCATTTTATAAGTACTTGTATTAGTTTTAATCAAGAGCCCGTCGCTCTCTTTGAGATTTTTCAAAAAGTAAGTGACAGAAGAACGTTTGTTCCGGATTCCATCAGTTTTCCAATTGACAGCAGCGAAATTCCTGCTTCAATTATCAAACAACTTGAAGATACAGAAGCAAATAGAATAGATTACAAATAGTTGATCGTTGTTCGTTGATTTTTGTCGGTTGATAGTCTTTAGTTTTGAATTTAAAGAATGAGGTAAATAAATTCTCCTTTCTCTATTTTCTTTCTTCTAAAATCAACTTACCAACCAGTCTTTAAAATCTTTTACACGATCACGGCTTACTGTAATCTCTTCTGCGGGTTGAAAATTTAATTCAACTTTATAATTTGGCGAAGTATGAATGTTCTTAATATAATCTGAATTGATAATAAACTGTCGGTTGACCCGGAAAAATTTCTTTTCTTCCAGTACTTCTTCAAGCTCATCCAAAGTAAAATCTGACGGATAAGTTCTTTCCTGAGTTTGTAGATAAACGATTTTGTTTTCACTAAAAAAACAGCTGACTTCATGCGTCTGAACGATTTTCAAATTATAGCCAATTTTCACAAGAATTCTTGAAAGCGTAGTTTTGTCTTTTTTAATTAATTGCTTAATTTCCTGTACATTACCCGAATTATCATCCGGTAAAAACGATTTGAATTTTTCAATCGCTCCCGAAAGATCTTCCTCTAAAATTGGTTTTAATAAATAATCAATACTGTTGAGTTTGAATGCCTTCAAAGTATATTGATCAAAAGCCGTTGTATAAATAATAAAAGCTTTTGTAGGGATTTTCTCAAAAATATCAAATGATAAACCATCTCCCAAAACGATATCTGAAAAAATAAGTTGTGGATGATCATTATTTGCAAACCATTCTACGCCTTCTTCTACAGATTCTATCTTTGCAACAAGCTCAATTTCAGGAAATAAACTCAACATTCTTTCAAGTTTTCTTGCTGCCGGTTTTTCGTCTTCGATAATGAGCGTCCTGATCATTGTTTTTTTAGTTTAAATCTGAAATAAAAATAAATAAATCTTTCCGGTTTTAAAAATTAATCGGCTTTTTAGTTTTTTTCAATTGGTCTTCATAGATTCGGTTTTCCCATTC